>Ga0209061_1005505_pt1 | contig 11021 bp, 6 predicted proteins | sample Coa_R1_10_FD_187157 | JGI IMG/M metagenome (GOLD analysis project Ga0209061, IMG submission 187157) | Surface soil microbial communities from Centralia Pennsylvania, which are recovering from an underground coalmine fire - Coalmine... | ecosystem: Environmental > Terrestrial > Soil > Unclassified... | reverse complement strand
ACAATCTCAAGCAGAACCAGCACAATCACCGCGATTGAACGGCGCTTTTCCTGCACGCTGCCTTGCAAGCTCAAACGGAGCATAATCAACCTCTTCTTTCAGGTACATGCATTGATAGACACAATCTCTCGGTTACTTTTTGGCTAGACAGATTAAATATGAAGCAGGCCCATTTCATATTTGAACAACAAGATGCGCGTCACCGCGGCATTGATCTGTTGCATGCTGATCGCGCCTGAGTTCATAGCCTGCTTGATCCCATTGATCATCTGGGCTACATCACTGGGTGAAGCAGCGCCCATCAGGATATCGTCTCCGGCCTCGACAGCTTTGGCAGCAGCCTGCCCATAGGTAAAGTAATTGGAGATGCTATCCATGGTCAGGCTATCGGTGATGATGACCCCCTGAAAATGTAGTTGATTGCGCAGATAGCCAATTACTTTTGGAGAGAGGGACGAAGGCTGGCTGGGGTCCAGCGCTTTGACGATCTCGTGCGTCACCAGGATGGAATAGACGTCTCCCTGATTAATCAGGTTGCGATAGGGCGCCCAGTCAAGCGCGTCCAGGCTGCTCAGCGAGCGCGTCAGATACGGCAAGCCATAATGCGGGTCGGTGCTCACATCGCCCAGGCCAGGAAAGTGCTTCAGCGAACCCAGAACTTTGCCGCTCTTTTGCAAGCCTTGCAAATAGGCCCCGGCCATCTGTGTTACGATTGTCGGGTTGTTGCCATAAGTGCGGTCGTAGAGCTGCGGATTATAGACATTCGTCACATCGACCACCGGAGCGAGATTGAGATTGAAGCCATAGCTGGACAGATCCTGCGCATCTTTGATCCCCTGCTGATAGGCAACGTTGGGATTGCCGGTCGCGCCAATCTGGCTTGCCGGCGGCTGCGGCCCGTCCAGATCAACCAGGCGGTCCACCGTGCCGCCCTCCTGGTCAATGGCAACAATCATAGGCAGGTCCGCGTTCTGCTGGATTTGCTCGTTCAGATTAATAAGCTGCGATTTACTGGCGATATTGTACTGATAATAAATGACCGCGCCAACCTGGTACTGGCTGATCATGGCGCTCAGATCGGGCGTATAGCTCTGCCCGCTGAACTGTACCATCATCATCTGCCCTAATTTCTGGTCCAGAGTCATATTGGCCAGAATCTGGCTCACGACCTGCGCGGGGGTCAGCGGGGTGGGGGTAGCCTGGACGGTCGCTTTTGGCGTTTGCTGGTGCAACTGCTGGCGCAGCTTTTGAATAATGTTTGTACCTGTGTTACCCGAACCATTCAGGACCGCACCCCAACCCTGGGGGCCAAAGAACGAGCTAAAACCTGTGGTTGTGGCATTAATGACGACGATGGCAAGCAAAAGCATCAGGAAAAAGGCCCGCCCACGCGTCAATCTGCTTTTCTGTAGCGCAGATGAACTTGTGGAGGCGGTCGAGGGCAGAGGAGTAAGCGGCCCACTAGCGAGTGGTAATGGCCCCTGTGGAGCGGGGGTAACAGGTAGTTTCCAGGTATCCGTCCTCTCGCTTTGCCTGATCAGCTCTTCACTGCGCTGCCCCCGTTCGTAGCCATCCCTCTCGTCCCAGGCCAGTCCATCAGCAAAGCCGGCTTGTGTTTCCTGTGTCGTCAACTGGCCTGCCACCTCGCTCGCCGCACATACTCGTTTCGCTGCTTGCCCACGCTGATCGACGACAGGGAGCAAGACGCTGGTGGGTTTATCCGCTATATCCAGGCCAACTTCCTCCGCACGATGCTTCGCGGGAACATCTGGACCCGTCACAGGCGGTATCGCCTGCACTGGCTCATCGCCGATCTCTCGCCTCTGCCCTGCTGCTGGCGCTTCTCCCTCGTCTGCTTCCGCCTCTCCGGACAGATGCTGAGTAGGGTCTTCATCCGGTGCATTATTCAGAGATAAGCTGTTCTTTCTAACGGCATACTGCGCTTGATTGCCATTCTCCCCAGGAGGCCGGCGCGGTGGAATCACATTCTTCCTGGGAACACCGGGCAACCTGGTATAGCTGCCCAGAGCTTTCTCGCCTGGCCCATCCTGCGCGGTCCTTCCCTTAGATGGAGCTGCGAGTTGGAGGACAGAATTATCTTCAACCTGCGGTTCCCGTTCATTACTCTTGCCTGATATTTCCTTGCTTGCTGTCACGGGCCTCCCTCAAATTCTTAACAGGAACACCGAAATCACTGCTTGATATGAATGTAGGAATATTCATGTTGAGACGATTTGATATACATAGAAAACGAAGGTCCTTACTTTATCCCTACTATAGTATCGTAATGTATATCGAGAAACTGTGAACAAGGTCACAGTAATGGGACTCTTGTATATGCCGTTCTCCTGATAAAAGACCGTCTCTCTTAGAACCCTCGCTTGTTCCTGGAACGCGGGGTGAGTTATACTATCCTTACCTATTTGTTGAAAAGAGCGGAAGACAGGTATGACACAGGAACAATATTCTCGTACATTTGCCCGCACAGATTCTCGCGCCCTGCCCAGTGCGACTGCCCGGCAAACGCGTTCCGGGCGCGTGCTCCGCTATCTGTTCGCAGGAGTAAGCTTTGCCTTACTCCTGACCTGTCTGGAAAGCGCGCTCTGGCTGCTCAATCCTGGACACCTCTTCGGCGTTACTTCTGCTCACACGCTCTCCACTTTTTTTTCTCTGCCGGTTCAGGCTCCTCTGCTCCTTCTCGTGCCTCTTCTGGAGATCGCATCTGGCTTCTGGCTGGCCCTGCTTATCGCACGGCCCCTCGCAGTGCGGGCATACCTGGCAGCCCTCTGGCCAGCTCAGGAAGAGTATCGCACCCGTTATACCTCGCTGCGGGACTGGTTTGATCCCTATGAGATACCCGTTCTCTACTCAGTTGATGATCCCGACCCTGCTCAACCTCGCCAGACTCAAACACTGCCCGTCCTCTCACTGATTGAAACGTTCATGACCGACACTTCCTCTCATTTGATTCTGTTGGGCGAACGGGGCGCTGGAAAAACTCAGTTCGCGCATCAGTATCTTGCGGTCGCGGCCCGACGCCGCCGCGACGGAGTTTTTGGCAGGTTCAGATTACCCCTCTTTGTACCCCTAAAGTATTATGCGCCAATGATGCAAGCTCTCGATATAGCCGATCCTGCGGACTTCTCTCTGCGCGCTTTCCTCGCTGCCTGCGATCTTCCCGGCATGGACCATATCCGCCCGCATCTTGACATGCTCTTCCGCCAGGGGCGCCTGCTCTTTCTCTGTGACGGTCTGGATGAAGTTCCCGCTGCATATCGGCAGGCCCTTGACCAGGAGTTGATCATGCTCCTCCGCCAGAATCGCAACGGCCTGCTCCTCACTTGCACACAGAAGGTCTATGAGCAATCTCCGGATCTGATTCAGGCGGCCGGCGAAAATCTGGTGCCACGCGCTGTCTTTGAGCCGCTGGACGAAGCCCAGATGCGCAGCGTGGTAGAGCGCTTTCTTACCGAGGCGGATACGCGCTCTCATGCCAATCTACCAACCGCCGGGCAGATCATGAACGCGATTGAACGCACGCGCTTGCGTTTCATCTGTCCTATTCCTCTTTACCTCTTTGCCCTGCTCGACCTGATTGACGTACTACCAATCACGGAAATCAGCAATCTGGACACGCGCGGGCGTTTGCTGCATGCTTTTCTATTTGCTTACCTGGAATCCTCCGCGCGCGCAGGGAAAGCCACACCCGAAGATCTGCTCTCCCTGCGCGATCTGGCCTGCCTGGCCTGCTGGAACGGCGACTGTTCTATGCTGCCTCTCCCCTCAGAGGCTTTCCTGGCCCTGGAAGCTCCGGCGCACGACTCTGCGACCATCCAGCAAGCCCTGGGAGACTGGGCACGCGAACAGCAGGTACACTTTCCTTTCGCCACCCAGGGTGTTTCCGAACTGGCCGATACTTTCCCGGCGGAACAGGTCCTATCCATCTTACAGAGAGCGTATCGCGCAGCCCTGGTCGATATCGACAGGCAGGGTATGCTAAGCTTTCGCCACCCGCTTCTCGCGTCCACGCTGGTAGCCGAATACCTGGCCGGCTTCCTGGGTATCGACGCTTTACGTATCGAGGAGATCGATACCTTTCCCGACGATATCGTCCCCTGGAGCGAGCCGCTCACCCTCTGGGCGGGCCTGCTGGATTCTCCACTGGAAGCTAGCGCCATGCTGGCAACCTACGCCTGGCAGCACGCCGAGCAGCGAATCAGCGCGTTGCTCGTTAGCCTGATCTGCCTGGGAGTAGCCCAGATACCATCCGGCATTCAGGGCCTGCCGATTTCTGCTCCGCCCGCGCTCGAAGCTGCCTTCGGTGAGCTTCTAGATAATCAGCCAGCGCTGGCAGAGCTGGCGAGGCTCTTTCTGAGCTGCGCTGAACAGGGATCGCCAGAACTGTACCAGGCCCTCTTTCCACTTCTGATGATCAACGGCAGCGAGGCTTTTTTCGCGCTACTTGATCCTGAGCGGGTCTCCGAACTGCTTTTCCAGCGCCTGCTGGAGATCATCAATGATGCCGCGCAGGAAGCTCTGGTCAAACGTCTGGTGCGCGCGCTAAGCGGTTGGGGCGCGGCTGTGGTTCCGCGAGCCTCCTGGCTCTGCTCGCCAGCTTCCAGTTCCGGCAATCGCCTGCGCACAGCCGCGATCAATCTGCTGGGCGGCACACGCGACAGGAGCGCGGTCGAGCCTCTGCTGGTCTGCCTGCGCGATCCCGATCAATTCATTGCCAGGCGCGCGGCCAATGCCTTGACACGACTGGGACCAGAATTGGCCCTCCCACGTCTGCTCCAGGAAATAGAGGTGCATGTCTCACCGGGCACGCAAGATTCTCTGCACAGCAAGCTCCTACCGATTCTGGAACACTTCCTCAACGAAACCAGTTCAGAACGCCAGTTATCGCTCACGCAGTTTGAGCGCGTCATCGATGCGTTGATGACTCTACTGACGACCCATCCAATTCTGGCAGATGTGGAGCAGGCGCGAGAAATTCTGGTGGCGCAGGGCCGTATGGCCGGAGAACGCGACAGCGGCAAAATGGCGATTCGTAAGATGTTGCAAAAACTCGCGAGCGGAGACGACGCGATAGTCCGTGATATGACTGGTACACTCAAAGAAGTGGGCGCGGTGGCAACTCCCGACCTGCTCGCGCAGTTGGAAGGCCAGTCTTCAATCTCCGAACGCGTGCGCATCCTTGAAATACTATCCTCAGTGCGCGATGAACGCGCCCTGCCTGCGCTGCTGCGCCTGCTCGCGGATAGCTCGGTTGCAGTGCAGCAAGCCCTTGCACGCACGCTGGCCGCGTACTCACCGTCCTGTATTCCTGGTCTGATTGATACCCTCCTGCATCACTCTGATGAGATGGTCGCGGCCCGCGCCGAACAAATCCTCGGCGACCTCGGTCCGGTCGTTAGCGAGCCTGTCATCCAGGCATTAACGCCCCCGGTTGCCGGGCGCACGCCTCTGCTCGTACACGTTCTGGAGCGCGTTCATGATCCACGCGCAGTACCCGCTCTGATCTCTCTCCTGCGCAACGCTCAATCCGATGTAGCTCTGGCGCTGGCAATTGTGCAGGCGCTCGGCCAGTTCCCCGATGAGCGCGTGGTGCCGCCCCTGCTCGATTACCTGACCAGCGCCAACCCTCTGCTCTACGAAGGCGCGATCAATTCGTTGAGCAACCTGGGCGAGTTGGCCTGCGCCGAACTGCTGACCCGGCTCGATACTCCTGAGAAAACGCCGCTGGTTGCGCGGGTTGAACGCGTCCTGCTTGGTATGCAGCCTTTTCCCGGCGAAACCCTGCTCCAGGCGGTGAGCGCGGGTAGCGAGCACCAGGCGCATTATATCGAAGAAGTTTTCCTGGCGCGCGGAGGAGACGCGGCCCAGGTGCTGGCCCTGAATCTTTTCCATAACCGGCCACGCGTGCGTGGCTGGGTGCGACGGGCGCTAGATCACATGGATGGGCATTATGCCGTACCCGCCCTGCTCGAAGTGCTGAACAAGCCTGATCCGGCCTGGCGCGAGCTCATCGCCTTTTATTTGCTCAAGCATCCACAGGAGGCTATTCCCCCGCTGGTTGGCCTGCTGGACGACGCTGAACGCGGCGAGGCCGCTGTCTCTATTCTTCTCCAGGCAGGGCGGCCCGTCCTGCCCGCGTTGATTCCAGCGCTCGATTCCTCGCACGGCGTTGTCCAGGGGCGCGCCAGTTCTATCCTGGTCACGATAGCTCGGCAGCAGACAGAGTTGCTGGAGGATGTGGTTCTGCTCTTTGGGCTTGGCCTCCCGCAGCGCGCGCGAGAAATGCTGATCCGCCTTCTGACCGAGGAGCTGGCCGCAGTCAGCCTGCCACCCCTGCTGGCCGGCCTGGAAGACGCTCATTTAGTGCCCGAAGTTTCCGCGACACTGCTTCACCTGGCGCGGCGTGACCCCGAACAGAGCGCCGTCGTGCTCGATGAATTGCTGCAAGCCCTGCGCGTGCCGGCCAGGCGCTACGGAGCCTCGCTCACGCTGATCGATATGGGCGCTCTGGCCGTGCCTGGTGTGGGCGCTTTGATTACCGACGCCGATCCCCAGGTCGCGCGCGCGGCCCGGCATATTCTAGGGGAGATTGGTACACCAGCTTTTTCTTTCCTCTGGGCCGCTCACAGCGATGCTGGCCATCCCGACCGCCGCGAGGCCGCGCGCGAGGTCTTCCGCTCGATGCCCACCTCGGCGATCAAAGACGAACTGGTCTTGCTGCTGAGCAGCGCGCGCCAGGAAGACATTTCCATGGCTCTGTCCCTCCTGCTGGAGCGAATTCACGATGAGGCGCTTCAACCTGGGCGCACAGGCGAAATGCTGCCCGCGCTGCTTGAGCACGTTCAGTCCACCGGTGACGAACAGGCCAGCCTGCGCACTCTGGCCCTGCTGATCCTGCTCGGTGGCCCCGTAGTTGCGCAAGCCCTTCTCGACGCCCTCTACGCCAATCCTCAGCGTCATGACCGTCTCACCCAGGCGTTCCTCCTGCTGGGCCAGGGAGTCGAAGCCGCTCTGCAAGCGGTTCTGAACGATAGCAACGCGCCCGCGCTCCTCCAGGCCGAAATTGCGGGCATCCTGGCCATGCGCGAGCCGAGCCAGGAAATACAGGAACGCGCCCTGCGCCTGAGCGAGCATGGCCTGTGGGCGGGTCGCTCCGCGCACCACAGCACAACGGTCTTACAGCCCTTGCAGCTTGAAATCTCCCTGCGCGCGCTCGGTGGCCTCCTGGTCGGCGGGCACTGGAATACCACGGAACTTCAGGATTTGCGGGCCGCCAGCAAGGAGGGGAGTGCCGAATACGAGATCTATAACATGCTGCTCGGCTGGCGTTATAGCCCGCAAGTTACTCGCCTGGAACACGAGTTAGAGTTTGAGCGCCAGGAGCGCAAGCAGGAGATGCTCGCCCACACGCGAGAACTCCTGGCTATGAAGACCGAGATGCTCGACCTGCAACACGATCTCGATCTCCTAAAAGAAGAGCACGAGGAGCAGCGTCGCGACTACCTTGAGAAGAGCAAAGAACTTGAGGAATCAATCGCGCAATTAACCAGGGAAAAGCAAGCACTCCAGGCCACTATCCGTGAGCTTACCGAAGAGAACGAGACCCTGGCCACCAGTTCACAACAGGCAAAACAGCAGAGTGAGCGCCTCCAGGCCGACAAGGTGCGCTGGCAAACATACAGCGAGCAACTCGAAAAGGAACTGGCAGCTCTGCGCCGCCCAGGCTCCTGAATAGACATCTTTCCGCGTGATAGAAGTAGGTCACGTATGTTACAATGGTGAAGAAGTTACATTATGCAGATTGTGCAGAATATCAGGAGATAGATCATGGTAAATATTGTAAAGATCTTTGCCAAAATACGTAGGCCCACTCTTCGCCAGGGCCTGATGTGGGGGCTTTTGCTTGGGGTGGTGGAGATTATTTATGGTTATGGTGCGAGTTTTATTGCTTCAGCTGATATCCAAAATATCCTGTCAGCTATCGGCCTGGCGCTCTTCGTTCTCTTCGGTTTTATCGCCGGCCAGCGAACAGCACGCGAGACCGGCAGGCTGGGGACTGCTGCGATAGCCGGCATCTGGGTGGGCCTGTTCGGCTCCGTCCTGGCCGCGCTGGTTCAGCTCGTCAACTGGCTCGTCAATCTCTCAAATATCGTTGCCGGGCAGCAACAGGCTGTGCTATCTCATCCAAGCCAGTATCCTGGAGTAAAACCCTCAGATATCACACCCTCAAGTGTGCTGACTGTACTGGTGATAGATCTGCTTCTCAATATCGCCTTCTACATCCTACTCGCCCTGCTCGGAGGCATCTTTGGCGGTCTGCTCGGTCGCAGACGTGGGCCAGTTACCGCGCCCGATGCAGATGGCGAAACATACGAGGAGGCGATGTTCAAGCCTCCGGTCTCGGATGGCACAGTACAATAGATTATCGCTATCATCCTCGCTTATTTCGTGTTCTGGGGTTTGCTTTTATAAAAACGTGTTGTACACGTTTTTATAAAAGCAAACCCCAGAACGCTTTGTTTTTTCCCCCAAAAAGGGGAGAAAAAGACCCCGATCTCAGGTGATGGCTTCTGAAATGCTTTCCTTTACACTTTCCTCATAAGCAATTTACCGATTAGCTTTGACGAAACGTTTCAGAAAGGAAAGGAAAGAAAAAATTGGGCTCATTTTTAGGCTTGCCGCCTCTTCTTACGCTCGTGATTACGCTTGCCGTCATAGCCTACGTTATCTATCACATTGCTTCGACGGGAACAGTGCAGCCACTGGCGGTTCTGGCTCTTATTCTCGCTGGACTTGGCCTCGCTCGATCTGTCTATCGCATTTATGCACAACGCAAAGCGCAGGTAAGCGAGGATGACTAACGGCACTTGCATATAGCGGAAAGAGAACTTCATATGATAGAACTATCCTCTCGCACAACAGGTTCTGAGGAAGCGGAAGAACACACACCAGCTATCGAGCTTCAGAACGTCTCAAAATCTTTCGGCACAGTCCAGGCAGTGCGCGATGTAAGCTTTACTATCCCTCAGGGCCAGATTGTAGCTCTGCTCGGTCCCAATGGTGCGGGCAAGACCACGACCATTAGCCTGATGCTCGGCCTGCGCCATCCAACTCGTGGACAGGTGTACCTGCTTGGACGCGAGCCGCACGCGCGCCGCGCCCGCAGCCGATGTGGCATTATGCTCCAGGAATCGGGCGTGCCGCTCAACCTCACGGTGAGCGAAACCATCACGCTCTTTCGCAGCTATTATCCGCACCCGCTACCTCTCGCCCAGATTCTTGAGATGGCCGGCCTCAAGAAGAAGGCGGCGGCCAGGGTGATGACGCTATCTGGTGGTCAACGCCAGCGTCTCTACTTCGCGCTGGCAATCTGCGGCGATCCCGACGTGCTCTTTCTGGATGAGCCAACAGCCGGACTCGATGTAGAAGCGCGTCACAGCTTCTGGGAACAAATTCGCGGCTTTGTGCAGCGGGGTAAGACCATCCTGCTGACCACGCACTATCTGGAGGAAGCCGATGCCCTGGCCGAACGCATCATCCTGATTGATCGCGGTCAGGTGCGCGCCGATGCCCCGCCAGCGGTTCTGAAAGCCCAGGTAAGCAACAGCCGTGTCAGTTTTGATACAAGCGAGCCGCTCCCCGCCGAATTCTTCGCGCAGCTTCCGGTGTTGCAGTTGGAACTGAATGACCGGCATGTTAGCTTCCTGACGCCAAAGCTGGAAACCATCTTGCGCGCGCTGTTTGCCCAACCGGTAGAGATTACAAATTTGAACATCACCGGAGCAAGCCTGGAAGAAGCCTTCTTCCACCTTACCCAGGATCAACCAGAGCAGAAAGGAGCCTGAAACCCATGCCAGCGCCAACACCATACACTCAAAAAGCACTTGCGCCTATCGGCCCGATGCTCTGGCACCAGGCACGGACCGAGGTGCTACGCCTGTGGCGCACCCCCAGTTTTCTTGGGCCAACCATAATCCTTCCGCTTGTCCTCTACACTATCCTGGGCGGGCTGGGCAGAGGAGACGCAAAGCTGGAGGCCGGAGTGAGCGCGCATGTCTACGCGCTCGCCTCCGTTGCTACCTATAGCATCGTTAGCATTATGCTCTTTTCCTTTGGGGTGAATATTGCCAATGAACGCTCGCAGCGCGTGACGATCCTGATGCGCGCTACTCCCTTGCCCGCCTCGATTTACCTCCTGGCCAAGGCATTATCAGCACTTCTCTCAGCACTGGTCATGCTGCTTATCCTCAGCGGCTTTGCCATCGTGGTCGGCGGCGTGCAGCTCAGCGTCACCACCTGGGTTAGCCTGATCGCCGCGCTAGTCCTGGGAGTGCTGCCCTTTATCGCGCTCGGCTTCGCCATCGGCCAGATGATCAACCCGACAGGGGCAACACCCATCGTCAACCTCTCCTTTTTCATCCTGGCCTTCGCCTCGGGCATCTTCGTCCCGCTCTCGCAGCTTCCCGATGTCGTGCAAAACCTCGCCCCATATTCGCCATTCTATCGGCTGGCTCAGCTTGCCTGGAACGCTATCGGCGTGCAAACCGCATCGGGTTCAATCGGAGAGGCCATCTGGCTGCTGGCCCTCTACGCTGCGATCTTCTTTGTCCTCGCGCTCTACGCCTATCGTAAAGAGGAGCGGCACTCCTTCGGCTAAAGAAAACGGCCAGGGAAAGATGTTATGATCAAGGATAAGATAGGCAGAAGCTAGAGGCAAGCTCGCGGCTCCCGTTCCCCTCACGTGAGAGTCATGAGCTTGCTTCGGGTTCCCGTCCTGCGGCTGATCAGTGATGAAATCGAGAGAGAATAAGCAGTATGCAAAAGACAATACCGAAAAACGAACAGGTTCTGCCGATTACACCTCCGCAAACGGCGAGCGCGCAGGGCGGCACGGCGCTCCAGTTAGGCTTGAGCCATCTCATCGCCGGCGCAGTGGCGCTTGGTCTCTTTGTCTGGCAAGCACAGTTCCATGTCCAGCAGCCCTATATCCTGCTCATTGCTCT
>Ga0209061_1005502_pt1 | contig 11024 bp, 8 predicted proteins | sample Coa_R1_10_FD_187157 | JGI IMG/M metagenome (GOLD analysis project Ga0209061, IMG submission 187157) | Surface soil microbial communities from Centralia Pennsylvania, which are recovering from an underground coalmine fire - Coalmine... | ecosystem: Environmental > Terrestrial > Soil > Unclassified... | reverse complement strand
CGGACGAGCGGGATGACGCAGAAGCGGCAGGAGAACGAGCAGCCGTCCTGCACCTTGACGAAGGCGCGCACGCGGTCGAGCCGGCTGTCGGCCTGGACGCAGCCGATCGCGCCGACATCGCCCGCGACCGCCGCGGGAGTCTCCTCGCTGCGCCGCGCGACCACGACGACGTTCGCGGGCAGGCCGGCGAAGGCGTCGCCGGCGAGGTTCGCGCCGCAGCCGGTGACGTAGACCCGCCGGTGCGTGCGGGCGGCGCGGCTGGCCGCCTTGCGCGACTTGGCGACCGCCTCGTGCGTCACGCAGCAGGTGTTGACGACCGCCACGTCCGCGTCGCCCGGCCGCTCCTCGTGGCCCTCGGCGAGCAGCCGCTCGCGCACCGCGTGCGCGTCGACGTGCGAGACCTTGCAGCCTAGGAAGCGAACAGAGAAGGTGGCCATTCGCCGGGATCGTAGTGGGCTAGGAGCGATCGAGCTCGCGCTCGACCTCGTCGAGCCACTGCTCGTGCGCCTCCGTACCGCGCACGCTTCGACGCTCGGCCGGGCCGCGTCGGCGAGCGGGCTGGCCGCCGGCTCGCGTGGCGCTGCAACCGTCCGGCTCGTCGTCCGGGGAGCTATGGCCGCTCGAGCAGGTCAGCGGCCCAGCCGTCGCGGGTGCGGCGTTCCACGGCGCGCCAGCCCGCAGCCTCGGGCCGGTCGCGCTCGAGATACCCCGAGACGATCGCGCGCGACGCGGACAGCCGCGGCAGCAGGGCCTCCACGGCGTCCAGGCTGATGTTGGCGACCGCCAGCTCGGCGGTCGGCAGCGGGTCGGCGAGCGCGTCGCGCAGCCGCACGTCGATCTCGACGCCGTTCAGCGCCGCGTTCGCACGCGTCGCCTCGACCGCCGCGTCGTCGAGGTCGACTGCCCGAACCGGCCCGAAGCCGAGCCGGGCCGCGGCCACGGCGAGGACGCCCGAGCCGGAGCCGATGTCGAGCAGCGAGGTGAGCTCGAGCCGTTGCAGGAGCTCGAGCACGAGCCGGGTCGTCGGATGCGCACCGGTGCCGAAGGCCCGGCCGGGGTCGATCACGACGGGGATGGCGCCCGCAGGGGGCGCCTCCCAGGACGGGCCGACCCAGCAGCGGCCGACGACGACGCCGTGGTGGAAGGCGCGCCAGGCGTCCTGCCAGCCCTCGGCGACCTCCTGCACCTCGAGGAGGTCGAAGCCGAGAGGCGGTTCGTCCGCGTAGACGGCGTATGCGCCGTCGAGCTCCTCGACCCCCTCGGGGAAGAGCTGGAGCAGGAGCGCGAGCTCCGGCTCGCCGCCGACGACCACGAACCGTCTCAGCGGAAGGCGCTCTTCAGCTTCTCGAACAGGGTGCGCTCGGGCCGGCCGTAGGTGCGCTCGTCGGTCTGGGCCTCGAACTCGCGCAGGAGGCGCCGCTGCTCGTCGGTCAGGCGGCGCGGCACGAGGACGTTCACGAGGACGTGCTGGTCGCCGCGGCCGAAGCCCTGCAGCACCGGCAGGCCGCGTCCGCGCAGGACGACGACCTCGCCGGGCTGGGTGCCGGGGGGTAGCTCGAGCGCTTCCTCGCCGTCGAGGGTCGGGATCGTGACCGTCGTACCGAGCGCAGCCTGCGTGAAGGTCAGGTCGACGGTGGTGTACACGTCGTCGCCCTCCCGCACGAACCGGTCGTCCGGCCGAATCCGAACCTGCACGTAGACGTCGCCGGCCCGCCCTCCCAGGACGCCGGCATGCCCCTCGCCGCTGATGCGGATCCGTTGGCCGTCGTGGATGCCCGGCGGGATCTCGACCGCCAGGGTCCGCTCCTCGATCACGCGGCCCGCACCGCCGCAGGCGGCGCAGGGACGCTCGATCCGGCTGCCGGCGCCCCGGCAGCGAGGGCAGGTCTGGGAGCGAACGAACTCGCCGAACACGCTTCGCGTCACCTGCTGGAGGCGGCCGCTGCCGTGGCAGACCGGGCACGTCGTGACCTCGCTGCCCGGCTCGGCTCCGCTACCCCCGCAGCGCGAGCACGTGACGGCGACCTCGAAGGGCACGTCGCGCACCGCTCCGTGCGCGGCCTCGACCAGGTCGATCTCCACCGTCGCCGCCAGGTCGGCCCCGCGAGCTCGTCCGCGCCCGCGACCGCCGAGGAGCGCGTCGTCGCCGAAGAAGGCCGAGAAGAGGTCGGCCAGGCTGCTGAAGTCGACGTGGCCCGGCTGGAAGCCGCCTCGGCGCAGGCCGGCATGCCCGTAGCGGTCGTAGAGGTCGCGCGTTTCCGCCTTCGAGAGCACTTCGTAGGCTTCGACCACCTCCCGGAACCGCTCCTCGGCGTCGGGCGCGTCCGAGACGTCCGGATGGAGCTCGCGGGCGAGGCGGCGGAAGGCGCGCTTGATCTCGGCGTCGCTCGCGTCGCGGCGGACGCCCAGGAGCTCGTAGTAGTCGCGATCGGTCGTCGCCATCCGCGCTGAATGTAGCGTCGGGATCCGCCGCGAACCGCCCGCCGGCGGCCCGGCTCACGCTTCGTCGTAGATCGACTCGACGAAGCGCGACAGCTCGAGCGCGGCGGAGCGGACGGCGCCGAGCGCCTTCTCGTAGTCCATCCGCACCGGCCCGACGAGGCTGACGGCGCCGAGCGCGCGATGGACGAGGCCGTAGCAGGCGCCGACGAGCGCGATCTCGGCCAGCGCGGGATGCGCGAGCTCGTGCCCCAGACGGACGAAGGGGCGCTGCGACGGCGTCGGCCGGCCGAGCAGATCGAGGAGGTCGGCCCGCCGCTCGACGAGCTCGAACAGGCTGCGGTAGGCGTCGAGCTCCTCCGCTCGCACCTCGCCGAGCAGGTCCGCCGCCCCACCGACGTACAGCCGCTGCTCGGCGGAGACGAGCTCGGTGAAGGCCGGCCGGAGCGCGGCCAGGAAGTCTCGCTCGGCGGGCGACAGCCCCTCGTCCTCGAAGCGCCGGCGGAGCAACCCGGTGCCGAGCTGGAGCCCCGCCACGGCCTCGCGCAGGTAGTCGCTCGCCCACTGCGCCAGCCCGGGGTCGACGGGCTCCTCGAAGTGGAAGAGCCGCTTGGACACGCCTCCGGCCGAGGTGATCACGACGACCATCACCAGCTGCGGCTGCAGCAGCAGCACCTCCACGTGGCGGACGTGGGTTGCCTCGAGCGGCGGGGCGGAGACGAGCGCGAGCAACCGCGTGACCTGCGACAGCATCTCGGTCGTCGCCTGCAGGGCCGCCTCGACCTCCGTGCTCGTGGCGGTGAGGTCGAGCGGGAAGGCCGGGGGGTGGGGCTCGAGCCGGCCGAGCAGCTCGTCGGCGTAGTAGCGGTAGCCGCGCTCCGTCGGCACCCGCCCCGCCGAGGTGTGCGGATGCGTGAGCAGCCCGCGCTGTTCGAGCTCGGCGAGCTCTGCCCGCACCGTGGAGGCGGAGACGCGCAGGTCGGAGCGTTCGACCAGCGTCTTCGACCCCACCGGCTGGCCGGTGCCGACGAACTCCTCGACCACCCGCCGGAGGATCGTGCGCTGCCGCTCGGTGAGCTCGAACGTTTCCTGCATTTGCAGGAGATTTTACCCACTGAGCCGGCGCAGGAGGCGCGGCCCTCAGGCCAGGATCTCGGCGGTCACCGCCCCGCCGAGGAAGCGGCCGCGCCTGGTCAGCGCCAGGGTCTCTCCCTGCTCCACCGCCAGTCCAAGCCGTTCTACCCGCGCCAGGGCCGCGTCGTCGAGCACGGACCGCAGACCGGCGAGGGGCAGCGGCTCGTCGAGGCGCAGGCCGAGGAGCACGCGCTCTCGCGCTCGGACGGAGGCGCCGAGCGGCTCGACGTCGCGATCTGGAGGGCGGCCCGCCGCCAGGGCCTCGAGGTAGCGGCGCAGGCTGGACGTGTTCCGCCAGCGCCGGTGCTCGATTGTGCTGACCGCGCCGACTCCGAGCCCGAGGTAGTCCCGCCCGAGCCAGTAGGCGAGGTTGTGCCGGGCGCGGAGGTCCCGCCCCTCCTCGTCGCGGCAGAAGTTCGCCGTCTCGTACCAGCGGTAGCCGGCCGCCGTGAGCCGCTGCACGACCCGTTCGAAGTAGTGCTCCATGGCGGTGGCCTGGCGGGCGAGCTCGGCTCCCCAGGCGTGGGTGAAGCGCGTCCCCGGCTTGGCCTCGAGCTCGTAGCAGGAGAGGTGCTCGGGCTGGAGCTCGAGCGCCTGGCCGAGGTCGGCGTCGAGGTCGGAGGCGCTCTGGCCCGGGATCCCGTAGAGGAGGTCGAGCGAGATGTTGTCGAATCCGGCATCACGGAGATGATGCACGGCCCGTCGGACGTCGTCTGGGCCGGCAACACGGTCGAGCACCTCGAGCAGGGCCGGCTGGAAGGTCTGGGCACCGAGCGAGACGCGCGTGACTCCGGCCGCCCGAAGCGCCGTGGCGAGCTGCGGCGTGACCGTCTCGGGGTTCGCTTCGACGGTCAGCTCCTCGGCGCTCGGTAGGGCCTCGAGCAGGCGGAGGAGCTCCGGGAGGGCCGTGAAGGTCGGCGTGCCCCCGCCCAGGAAGACGGTCTCCAGCTCGTCGGCGAGCGACGCCCGCTCGAGCTCCAACTCGGTCAGGAGCGCGTCGACGTAGGCCGCGTGCCGGTCGCGCTGTCCGACCACCGTGACGAAGTCGCAGTAGCCGCAACGATGGGCGCAGAACGGCAGGTGGACGTAGAGGTGCCTAGCGCCCACCCCGTGTCGCCTCGCAGGGGCAGGCGGCTCGACCGCCGTCGCCGGCGGCCTGGCTGGCGGCGGGTGGAGCCGGTCGTGCGGTCTCAGGACCTTCCCCCCTGGCCGATGTTGAGCACTGCGAGGAACGCCTCTTGGGGCACGTCGACCGCGCCGACCTGCTTCATCCGTTTCTTGCCGGCCTTCTGTTTTTCGAGGAGCTTTCGTTTGCGTGTGATGTCGCCTCCGTAGCACTTGGCGAGCACGTCCTTGCGCTTCGCCTTCACGGTCTCCCTGGCGATGACGCGCGAGCCGATCGCCGCCTGGATCGCGACGTCGAACAGCTGGCGCGGGATCTCCTCGCGGAGCTTCTCCACCAGCAGCTTGCCGCGTTCGTAGGCGAGGTTGCGGTGGACGACGAGCGACAGCGCGTCGACCGGCTCGCCGGCCACGAGGACGTCGACGCGAACGAGGTCGCCGGGCTTGAACCCTGCCAGGTCGTAGTCGAAGGAGGCGAAGCCGCGGGTGCGGGACTTGAGCTGGTCGTAGAAGTCGAGCACGATCTCAGCCAGCGGAAGCTGGTAGGTCAGGTGGACGCGGTCGGGCGAGAGGTACTCGAGCCGGCCGAACGTGCCGCGCCGCTCGCTGCAGAGCTCCATCACGGTGCCCACGTACGCCTTGGGGACGACGATCGAGGCGGCGACGTAGGGCTCTTCGACCTCCTCGATCTCACGCGGGAACTCCGCCGGGTTGTGCACCTCGAGCCACTCACCGTTGCGCGTCTTGACCCGGAAGGCGACGCTGGGCGCGGTTACCAGCAGGTCGAGGTCGAACTCGCGCTCTAGACGCTCGCGCACGATCTCCATGTGCAAGAGGCCGAGGAAGCCGCAGCGGAAGCCGAAGCCGAGCGCTTGGGAGGTCTCCGGCTCGTAGACGAGCGCGGCGTCGTTGAGCTTGAGCCGCTCGAGCGCGTCCCGCAGCGCCGGGTAGTCGTCGGAGTCGGTGGGAAACAGGCCGGCGAAGACCATCGGCTTCACGTCCTGGTAGCCGGGCAGCGGCTCCGTCGCCGGGCGTCGCAGCGAGGTCAGGGTGTCGCCGACCCTCAGGCGCGAGACGTCCTTCAGCCCGGTCACGACGTAGCCGACCTCGCCGGCGGAGAGCGAGTCGACCGGCGTCAGGCCCGGGGAGAAGAAGCCGAGCTCCTCGGCGTCGAAGCGGGTGCCGGCCGCCATCGCCTGCAGCGGCTCGCGCCGGGAGAAGGAACCGTCGACGACGCGCACGAAGGCCACGACGCCGCGGTACTGGTCGTAGGAGGAGTCGAAGACGAGCGCGCGAGCCGGGGCCGCGGGATCCCCGGCTGGCGGCGGAATCCGCTCGAGGACCGCGTCGAGCACGGAGGCGACGCCGGCGCCGGTCTTGGCGGAGATGCGCAGGACGCGCGCCGGGTCGTCGCCGAGGAGCTCCGCGACCTCGACGGCGGTCGTGTCCGGATCCGCCTGCGGCAGGTCGATCTTGTTCGCCACCGGAACGACTTCGAGCCCGTTCTCGATCGCGAGGTAGGCGTTGGCCAGCGTCTGCGCCTCGATCCCCTGGGCCGCGTCGACGACGAGCAGCGCGCCCTCGCAGGCCTGGAGCGCCCGCGAGACCTCGTAGGTGAAGTCGACGTGCCCGGGGGTGTCGATCAGGTTCAGCTCGTAGCCCTTCCAGGCGACGCGCACCGCCTGGGCTTTGATCGTGATCCCCCGTTCACGCTCGAGCTCCATGGAGTCGAGGAGCTGCTCGCGCATCTGCCGGGCGGGGACGGCCTCGGTGAGCTCGAGGATCCGGTCGGCGAGCGTCGACTTGCCGTGGTCGATGTGCGCGATGATCGAGAAGTTGCGGATGCGGCTCTGCTCCACGCCGGGCGATGGTACTGGCGTCCCCGTGCGCTCCTGCCCTTCGGACCTGGCCGCTTGGGACGCCGCCGAGCGCGCACCCCCACCCAGGGTGGGGTCGTCGCTCCCTCCGCCCTCGCGTTCGAGCCTACCGGCGTACCGCTGACGCCAGGGTCGCAGCATCGTCGCGAATCCCCGCACAGCGGCCTCGCTGGGCGCGGGCGTTCGCGCGACCGCCCTCAGGCGCGCACCGCGCGCCGCAGTCGCGCGAGGGTCTCGAGCTCGCGCACGCCGAGCAGGCGCGCCGCCCCGAAGAACGCCGCGTAGCCGAGCAGCAGCCCGGCGGCGAGCGAGACGACCTGCGCGGGCAGCGAACGCCCGATTCCCGCGTCGACCAGGTGCCAGCTCCACCACGCGACTGCCGCGAGCACCGCCGAGGAGACGGCGACGAAGACGAAGCTCCTCGCCGTCTCGCGCAGCGCGAAGGCGCCCATCCGGCGGCGGAAGAGCGCAAGCAAGGCCCAGGTGCCGGCGATGTTCACCAACGAGGTCGAGAGCGGAATCCCCCAGATGCCGAGCCGGTAGAACGCCGCGTCGAGGGCGGCGTTGACGGCGAGGTTGGCGAGCGCCACCCAGCTCGGGATCCACGGCGATTGCAGGGAGAAGAAGGCGCGGTTGAGCATCAGCATCGTCCCGTTGAAGGTGAGACCCAGGGCGAAGGCGGCGAGGCAGTGGGCGACGACGGGCGTCTGGCCGGCGTGGAACGCGCCGTGCTGGTAGAGCAGCCGCACGATCGGCGTGGCGAGCACGGCCGCCGCCGCGCTGGCTGGAACGAGAAGGAACGAAATCAACCGCAGGCCGGTCGCGACGGTGCCGCGGAAGCCGCTCCAGTCCGCGCGTGCCGCGTGCCGCGAGAGCAGGGGGAAGAGCACAGTCGCCACGGCGACCGAGAACATCCCCTGCGGCAGCATGTAGAGCCGGAACGCACGCACGATCGCGGCCGGGGCGATGTTCTTGTTCAGCAGGTGGGTCGCGAACAGCTGGTCGATGAAGGCGTTGAGGTTGATCAGACCGAGGCCGATCGTGACCGGGAGCATCAAGGCGAACGTTCGCCGCACAGCCGGGTCGCGGACGTCGATCACGAGGTGCAGACGGTCGTCGCGGCCCCGCAGCCAGGGCACCGGCAGCAGGAGCTGCACGATCGTCGCGACGAGGATCGCGGCGGCGTAGACGTAGAGCTTCGTCGACTTCGCCTGCGCTTCGGGGACGCCGAGCACCAGCCCGAGCAGGATCACGAGGTTCCAGGCGACCGGGCTCAGCGCGGGCGCCGTGAAGTGGTCGTAGCTGTTGAGGATCCCGACCACGATTCCCGTCAGCCCGAGCACGAGGACGGTCGGGAAGAGCACCTGCGCCAGCCCACCGGCCAGGCCGCCGTACTGGTGCGGCCCGTAGCCGAAGAGCTCCATCACCCAGGGCGCGATCAGCACGAAGAGCGCCGTCAGGCCGCCGAGGCCGAGCAGGGTCAGCCAGAACAGCGAGGAGGCGACCCGCCAGGCGCGCTTGCGCTCGCCCTTCACCAGCAGATCGCTGAACACGGGTACGAACGCGGACGAGAGCGCCGAGTCGGCGACGAGCGAGCGGACGGTGTTGGGAACGAGGAAGGCGATCTCGAAGGCGTTGATCGGCCCCCGGATCCCGAACAGCGCCGCAGCGACGATCTCGCGCAGCAGCCCGAGGATCCGCGAGAGGCCGGTCGCGGCGGCGAAGATCAGGCCGGAGCGTGCGAGCCCGTGCTCACTGGCCGCCTCGGCCCCGGCCGGCGGCGGCGCGGGCGGCGCGGGCGGCGCCTCCTCCTCCGCCAGGCCGCGGACGTCGAGGCGGCGGAGGCCGCCGCGCAGGCGCCGGGGGCGAACGATCGCCGTCGGCTGCTCTGCTGGGTCGGCCACGACCTGCCACGTCTCGAGGGCCGCCTCGTCGTCGAAGTAGGTGGGTTTGCCCTGCTCGCGCCGCCGGCGGTCGCGCTCCAGGCGCCGCTGCCGCCGCGCTCGTTCCGCGTCGTCCACGCGGGCCAGCATAGGGACGGCGGGTGCTACCATCGCCCGGCCCGCGACCGGCGGGCCGTGTGCGAGATGCCGAACATCAAGCAGCAGGAGAAGCGCGTGCGGCAGGCTGCCCGGCAGCGGCAGGAGAACCTGCGCTGGCGGTCGACCGCGAAGACGCTGATGCGCCGCCTGCGCGAAGCGGTCGAGACGGGAGATCCCGAGGCGGTCGAGACGCGCTACCGGACGCTCGTGCGCTGGCTCGACCGCGCGGCCGCGCGCGGCGCGCTCCACAGGAACACGGTCGCCCGCCGCAAGTCCCAGGCGGCCAAGCTCGCGGCCGGCCGCTCGCAGACGACCTAGGAGCTCAGGCCGGAGCCGCCCCGCCGCGCCCGCCCCGGTCCGGCGGCCGGGTGATCTCGACCAAGGCCCGCTCGAGTTGCAGCTCAGGCGGCAGCCGCGAGCCGCCCTTCACGCCGGCGTCGAGCGCCGCCAGCCGGACGATTGCCCGCTGCAGCTCGCGAGGCGCAAAGGCCGCCGCCTGCCGGACGCCCTTCTCGACGACGAACGGGTGGAGCTTGAGGCGGCGGGCGATCTCGCTCGGCCGGACGCCCTCGTCGGTCAGGCGGCCGATCTTCTGCACCCGTCCCAGATGGGCGACGAGGGAGCCGACCACCCGTGGCAGCTCCCCTGAACGCGACCGCTGCGACCGCTCGAGCAGCGACTCCGCGGCGCGCAGCACGGCGGCGACGTCGCGGCGCCCCCAGGCGTCGGTGAGCGCGAAGACCGGCGTCTCGGCTCTACCGGCCGCGAGCTGCTCGACGGCGCCGCGGGTGACCGGCTCCCCGCCCGCCCAGGTGGCGAGCTTGTCGATCTCGGAGGCCAGCTCGACCGGATCCTCCCCCACGGCCTCCACGAGCGCTCGGCACGCGTCGCGGTCGGCCGGCGCACCGAGCCGGGCGAACTGCTCGGCGACCCACTCGGGCAGCTGGCGCTTCGCGACGTCGTAGACGAGCACCTCGCCCGTCTTGACCACCGCCCTGGCAAGCGGCGAGTCGCGCGGGACCGCCTCGCCGACGAGGGCCAGCACGGTCGTCGGCGACGGCGCCGCCAGGTACGACTCGAGCTCAGCGACGTCCGCGGCCTTCCAGGCCTCGACGCCGTCGACCACGACGAGCCGCGTCTCGCCGCCGAAGAGCCCGAGGGCGTTGCAGGCCGCGACGGCCTCGGCCCCAGTCGCCTCGCCCGCCCGGAGCTGCTCGGTCGCCTCCTCACCGACCCGCGCCCGCAGCCGTCTCAGCGCCAGCGCGATCTTCGGCCGGTCGCTTCCCGTCAGGAGGTAGACGGGCTTCAGCGCGCGCTCGCTCGGCACCCTGCCAAGCATAGGCGGCGGCCGCGCACGCTCCCAGCGCCAGCACGGCCGCGGCGCGGCCCGACCGGATTTGCGCGCCCGGGAGGCTGCCGATCAGGTGGGCGCAGCCGGCCAGGTAGGCGGCGAGCCAGCCGTTCAGCCAGGCGAGCCCAGCAGCGAGCGGCGGCGCGAGCGGGGTCAGCAGCGCCGAGGCGAGCGCGAGCGCGAGCATCGGCGCGGCGACGAAGCCCCCGAGCGCGTTGGCGGGCACGGTCAGCAGCGGGATCTGGTGGAACTGGAACCAGGAGACCGGCGCGGTGGCCAGCCCGCAGGCGGCGGAGACCGCAAGTGCCGTACGCAGACCGGCCGGCAGCGGGTAGCCCTCCAGCCGGGTCCGGAACCTGGGCGCCAGGAAGAAGATCGCGAGCACGGCCGCGAACGAGAGCTGGAAGCCGGGATCGAGCACGGTGTACGGGTTCCAGGCGAGGAGGACGACCGCAGCGACGACGAGCGCGTAGCGGGCGTCGCGCTCCCGGCCGGTCAGCCAGGCGAGCGAGCCGAGCGCTCCGGCGATGCCGGCGCGGACGACGGACGGCTGCAGCCCGACCGCGAGCACGTAGCCACCGATCGACGCGAGGACGGCGACCTCCGCAGGAAGTCGCGGGACGCCGAGCAGCAGCGCCAGCCACAGCGTGCCCAGCGCGACGACGGCCACGTTTCCGCCGCTGACGGCGAGCAGGTGGTAGAGGCCGCTGGCCCGGAAGTCGCGGCGCATGCTCTCGGGCAGGCCCTCGTCTTCCCCGAGCACGACGCCTTCGATCACGCCGCGGCGGACGCCGCCCAGACCGGGGGCCGACGCGCCTGCGAGCCACGCGTGCAACCGATCGGCGATCCCGCCGAGCCCGCCGCGGCGGCCGACGATGCGCCAGGCGCGGGCGGTCATGACCACGTGGATCCCGTGCCGGCGAAGCCAGGCGCGTTCGTCGAAGCCGTGCGACGGCCCGCGCGGAGCGCGCAGCCGGCCGATCAGCGCCAGGCGCGCCCCCTGGGGCGGAGCGCGGCCGAGCGGCAGCTCGAGCAGCACCGGCTCGTGCGGCCGCAGAT
>Ga0209061_1005501_pt1 | contig 11027 bp, 10 predicted proteins | sample Coa_R1_10_FD_187157 | JGI IMG/M metagenome (GOLD analysis project Ga0209061, IMG submission 187157) | Surface soil microbial communities from Centralia Pennsylvania, which are recovering from an underground coalmine fire - Coalmine... | ecosystem: Environmental > Terrestrial > Soil >... | reverse complement strand
TGCTGCACGACGACGCGGTGATGACGATGCCGCCGTACGCGACCTGGTTCCGCGGCGCGCGGGACATCTGCCGCTTCATGCTCGAGCCGACGCCGAGCCTGTGCCGCGGCTCGGTGCTGGTGCCGGCTGGCCAGGTCAACGGCGTCCCGGCGTTCGGGCAGTACAAGCCCGATCCGGCCGGCGGCTACCTGCCGTGGGCGCTGCAGGTCCACGAGGCATCGGGCGGGCGGCTGGCCCGGCTGACGTTCTTCCTCGACACCAAGCGGATCTTCCCCGAGTTCGGCCTGCCGGCGCGGCTGGGTTAACCCGCCGGGAGCCGGCGGCGCGGCGGCCGGCGCGGGCCGCGCCGCCGGATCGTTACGCGGGCCGCGCCGCCGGATCGTTAGTGATTTGGCGGATTCCCATCCCGCGAACTACTAACTTTTCGCGGGTTCTCGCCGCGGCGGGCAGGGGTTTTCCACAGGAACGGGGGCAGCCGGGCATGTTATCCACAGGTCGCGGACGGGGAAGGCCGGAGCGCTGCCGTTGCTGGCAGCGTAACGACATGGTGCTCGTCGCAGACCAGTCGCCGCGGCTCGCGGCGGTGCTGGCCGAGCGGAAGGCGGTGCTGGACACCGCCACCGCGCTGGCGTACCTGACGAAGGATCAGCTGCGCTGGCGGGTGCAGACGGGCCGGTGGCAGCAGCCGTGCCGCGGCGTCTTCGTCGCCCATTCGGGGCCGCTGTCCGACGAGCAGGCGCTGCGGGTGGCGCTGACGTGGGCCGGCCCGGGCGCCGCGCTGGCGGGCCTGACGGCGGCCCGGCTGGACGGACTGGCCGGCTTCGGGGACGGGCTCAGGTTCGCGCAGGCCCCGATTCACCTGCTGATCCCGTTCGGTCACAAGCCGCGCAGCCAGCGGCCGCGCCTGGAAGTGGTCGTGCATCACTCGCGGACGCTCGGGCCGCACGACGTGCATCCGGTCAGGGAGCCGAGGCGGACCCGGATCGCCCGCTCGCTCGTCGATGCCGCGGCATGGATGCCGGCCGAGCGCGGCGCGATGGGGGTGCTGGCGGCCGGCGTCCAGCAGCGGCTGGTCCGGGTCGAGGACTTGGCCGACGCGCTCAGGCGGAATCCGCGGCTGCGCCGCCGCCGGCTCCTCGCCGTCGCCCTCGGCGACATCGCCGGCGGTGCGCAGGCGCTGTCGGAACTCGACTTCACCCGGCAGGTGATACGCCGCCACCGGCTCCCGGAGCCGTCGCGGCAGACGGCCCGGCGCGACCGCCACGGCCGCCGCCGGTGGATCGATGTCTGCTGGGATGGCTGGAAGGTGCTGGCCGAGATCGACGGCGCGCAGCACATGGACGCGCTGCAGTACTGGGACGACATGGACCGGGCCAATGACCTGGAGATCGACGGATACCGGGTGCTGCGGTTCCCGGCGTGGCTGGTCCGGCGGCAGCCGGAACTGGTCGCGCGCAGGATCAGGGATGCCCTGCGCACGGCAGGCTGTCCGTGCTGAGGGACGACCTGCCCGCGCTGAGGGACTACACGGTCACCCGGTAGATCTCGCCGGGCACCGGGCGGAAATCGTAGCGGAGAGCGCCGCGGCCGAGCGCCACGAAGGTGACCGACGTGGTGCCCCAGGTCCGGCCGCCGGGCATGTCCCGGCGGGCGATGATCGCGCGCGGGTCGGCGGCAGGCAGGCCGTCGCCAGCGGCGAGCGCCAGCCAGTCCTCCCATGCCTCCTCGGCCGTGGCGGCCGGGTCGCCGGAGGGACGGCGGGCGGCGAACTTCGGGCCGAAGTGCCGCGCCTTGGCGTCGTCGCCCGGCGGCTGCGGGCCGGCGGCAAGCGGGCCCGGGACGGCAGGCGGGCCCGGGACGGCAGGCGGGCCCGGGACGGCAGGCGGGTAGGCGTGGCCGGCGTTGGTGAGCAGGTGCGTGGCGTGCTCGAGTTCGCGGAGCACGGCGTGGCTGCCGTCCCAGCTCAGCAGGGACGCGGCGGAGGCGTCCGCGACGACGAGGTGGAACGGATCGTAGCGGGCCAGCGCGCCCGGATGCTCGTGCATCGCATCCAGCGCCCGCTGACCCTCGGCCGCGGCGCGCAGCGGCAGCTCGCCGCGGGTCCGGCGGCCCCCGGCCGCGGCCGCCCTGCCGTGGCCGTTCAGCACGCAGGAGACCCGGGGTACGTCCGGGTGGACCGCGAGCCAGGTGCCGCCCGCCTGCTCGTCACGGCCGCCGACCAGCGGCGATCCCGGCCAGTGCCTGGCCGGCGGCCGCCAGGTGCGGTCGGTGAACTCGTCGCGGACGCCGAGCAGCAGCAGCGGCATGCGCGCCCCCGGCGCCAGGCTGACGACCACCGTGCACACATACGGACCTTAACCCGCGGCGCGACCCGAGCCTGACCCGCAGCCGGGCCGGGCGCACCGCGGCGAGCACGCGCCGGTCCCTACCGGGCGCAGGCCATGGCGGAGCCGCCCCCCGCATTCAGCGGTGGTGCAGGCGCATCGGGAGGCCGGCGGCCGGGCGCAGCGTGACGTGGGCGGCGGCGCGGGGCATCCCGGAGGTGGTGAGCTCGAGGCGGAACCGGCGGGCGATCGTCGCCAGCACCAGGATGGTCTCCAGCTCGGCGAACGACGCCCCGATGCAGGCGCGCCTGCCGCCGCCGAACGGGATGAACGCGTACCGGTGCCGCCGCGCCGGGTCGCCGCAGCCGCCGGGCAGGAACCGGCGCGGGTCGAACCCCGCCGGGTCCGGCCAGAACTCGCGGTGCCTGTGCACCAGGTACGGGGGGATCGCGACCAGGCTGCCCGCGGGAACCGGCACGCCCGCCACGTCGTCGTCGGCGAGCGCGTCCCGCTCCACCGTCCAGGCGGGCGGGTAGAGCCGCAGCGCCTCGCAGATCACCGCCCTGGCCCACGGCAGCTTGTCGGCATCGCCGGGATCGGGGTCGCGGTCGCCGAGCACCGTGTCCAGCTCGCCTTCGAGCCGGTCGCGGGCCGCCGGGTAGGCCGACAGCAGCGCCAGCGTCCACGACAGCGCGTTCGCGCTGGTCTCGTGGCCCGCCAGCAGGAACGTGCCCACCTCGGCGGCGATCTCCGCGTCGGTCAGCCCGCGGCCGTCCTCGCCTCGCCGCAGCGCCTCCAGCAGGTCGCCGCCGCCCGCCGCGCGGTGCTGGGCGATGATCCGGCCGGCCGGGCCCTGGACGCCCTCGGGGGTCCCGCCGAGCCGGCGCGCGACCGCCCGGACCGCCCGGGTCGACCGCGGGCCCCAGCGCAGCGGCAGCAGCGTGGCGAGCACGGCCACCCGCTGGCCTGCGTTCATCGCGCGGCTCACCTGGTCGGCGTCGCCGCCGAGGTCGGCGCCGAACAGCGCCCGTCCCACGATGTCCAGCGCCATCCCGCTCAGCGCGGCCGCCGCGTTCAGCACCGATCCGTCCGGCAGCCGGTCCCAGCGGCGGGCGAGGTCCCGCGCGGCCGCGGCCATGGTCTCGCCGTACCCGGCGACGTGGCGCCGGGAGAACACCGGCTGGGCCAGCCTGCGGTGCCGCCGCCACCGCTCGCCCTCGCTGGTCAGCAGCCCGTCGCCGATCAGCGCGCGCAGCGGGCGGTAGGTGAACGCCTTGACGTAGTTGTCCTGGTTCGCGGCCAGCACGTGCTCGGCATGCTCGGGCCGGCTCAGTACGTAGGCGCGGCGCCGCGGGCCGGCCGGCAGGTGCACCGCGTCGCCGTAGCGCTCGGCCAGGCCGGCGTAGCCGCGCAGCGGGTCACGGAAGACGGCGGCGAGCACGCGAGCGGCCTCGGCGCCGCGCGGTCCCGGGACGGCGTACCGGGTGGTCACGGTTCCATTATGGGCAGACGGCCACGGGGTGGCCGACCCGCCAGGAGCGCTCGGCGGCCAGGGCCAGGTCGAAGGCGGCCAGCGCGTCCCTCCCGGTCACCCGCGGCGGCGTGCCGTCGGCGGCGCAGCGGGCGAAGGCGTCGAGCTCGGCGGCGTAGGCCTGCGGGTAGCGCTGCTCGAAATCGCGGGGCAGGTCGTGGGCCGCCCACCCCGGCGTGCGCCACTCGTAGTGCCGGTACTGCGGGTGGTCGATGCGGACGGTGGCGTTGCGGCCCATCACCTCGGTGCTGCACTCGTAGCCGTAGCCGGCGGCGCGGCTGTTGTCGATGACCCCGAGCGCGCCGCTGGCGAAGCGGAGCACCACCACCGCGGTGTCGATGTCGCCGGCCTCGGCGAAGGCGGGATCGGACAGTGCGGCGCCGTGCGCGCTGACCTCGGCGACCTCGCCGACCAGCCAGCGGGCGACATCCAGGTCGTGGATGGTGACGTCGGCGAAGAAGCCGCCGGAGCCGGCCAGGAACCGCGGATCCGGCGGGGTCATGTCGCGCAGCGAGGTGCGGAACAGGTAGATGTCGCCGAGCTCGCCGGAGCGGATGCGGCCGGCCGCCGCGGCCCAGTCCGGGTCGAACCGGCGGTGAAACCCCACCTGGAAGGCGACGCCCGCGGCCTCGATGGCCTCGATGGCGGCCACGGTCTGCTGCCGGTCCAGCGAGACCGGCTTCTCGCAGAACACGTGCTTGCCGGCCCGGGCGGCGCGCACGGCCAGCGCGGCATGCGACGCGGTCGGGGTGGCGATGGCCACCGCGTCGAGGGTGTGGTCGGCCAGCATGGCGTCGAACGAGTCCGCCCAGCCGACGCCGAAGGCCGCAGCCGCGGCGCGGGCGGCGCCGGGGTCGGCGTCGAAGACGCAGGCCAGCCGCGCCGACGGGCAGCGGCCCGCCAGGTTGGCGGCGTGGATGCGCCCCATGCGGCCCAGGCCGGCCAGCCCGATCCGGACCGTCCGCGTCACCGGATGCTTCCCCCGTGCTTGGCGAGGTACCGCCTGATCTGCTCGAGGTTGTGCACGGCGGACTCGCGGGCCCGTTCCTCCCAGGCGAACACGCACACGGTGGCGATGCCGTCGAAGGCGAGGCCGGCCAGCGTGCCGAAGAAGACGTCCCAGTCCACCTCGCCCTGCCCGATGTCCAGGTGCTGGTGTACCCGGGCCGGCGAGCCGGGCGGGTTGACGATGTAGCGCAGGCCCGACGACGCGCGGTGGTCGAACGAGTCGGCGATGTGCACGTGGGTGAGCAGCGGCCCCGCGTACCGCATGACCGCCCCGATGTCGCCGCCCTGGTGGAAGGCGTGCGGCGCGCAGTACAGGAACGACACCAGGCGGCTGTCGGCGCCGCGGATCAGGTCGACCGCGCCGCGGCCGTCCTCGATGAAATCGTCGGGGTGCGGCTCGAGCACCAGCCGCACCCCCTCGCGCTCGAACACGGGGAGCAGCTCCTCCAGCGAGCGCCAGAAGGCGGCCTCGCTGGCCGCCGCCGCCTCGGGCCTGCCGTTGAGCTCCGAGTTCATCACGTCGGCGCCGAGGTCCACGGCGACCTGGATGGCGCGCTTCCAGTAACCGACGGCGGCGGTGCGCTCGGCCTCGTCCGGGCCGGACCAGCGGTACAGCGGCAGCACCGAGCTGACCTGGACGCCCGCCGCGGCCAGTGCCTTCCGGAACGCCGCGATCTGCGCCTTGTCCGCCCGGGGGTGGACGAAGAACGGCAGGAAGTCCTCGCGCGGCGACAGCTCGAGGTACTCGTAGCCCAGCTCCGCGACCAGCCCCGGCAGCTCGGTCAGCGGGACGCGGCGGAACATGTACGGGTCCAGCGCGACCTTCATGCCTGCTCCTTGGCGTAGAAGTCGGGGCGTTCCGGCAGCGTGAGCGCGGTGCGGCGCCCGGTGCGCAGCGCCTGCAGGCAGCCCGCGGTGACCGCGGCGGCCGCGTAGCCGTCCCAGGAGCCGGGGCCGGCCGAGCCGCCCAGGGCCGCCGCCTGCAGCCAGGCCCGCAGCTCCGCGTCGTAGGCGCGGGCGAACCGCTCCCGCCAGTCGGCGGGGACCCGGCTGGCGCGCCGGCCGTCCTGGCTGACGGCGAGCTGCCCCGGGTCGGCCAGCGCGGCCGTCCCGGTCTCGCCGACGACCTCGCCGCGGATGTCGTACCCGTACCCGGCGGTGACGAACACCTCCACGTCGACGAGGATGCCGCTGGCCATCTCCAGCAGCACGACCAGCGGGTCGTCCAGGCCGGCCGGCGCCCTGGCCGTCCGGCGCGGCCTGAGCACGCCGACGGCCGCTATCTCCTCGCCGAACAGCCACCGCACCAGGTCGATCTCGTGCACCGCCGAGTCGGTGATGCTCATCTCGGTGCCGAACCCGTACGGCGGCACCGAGGGGTTGCGGTGCGCGCAGTGCATCAGCAGCGGCGCGCCGATGCTGCCGCCGTCGACGGCGGCCTTGAGCGCGCGGTACCCGGCATCGTAGCGGCGCATGAAGCCGACCTGGACCAGCCGCCTGCCGGCGGCCATCTCGGCCTCCATGATCCGCAGGCATGCCTCGCCGGTGGGCGCGAGCGGCTTCTCGCAGAACACCGGCTTGCCGGCGGCGATGGCCGCCAGCACCTGGTCCTCGTGGGCCTGGCCCCAGGATGCCACCAGCACCGCGTCGACCTCGGCGGCCGCGATGAGGCCGGCGGCGTCCGGGTACACGGTCGCGCCGGGCAGGCCGGCCGCCACCTGCCCGGCGCGGGCCGCGTCCACGTCGGTGACCGCGACCACCGTTCCCCCGGGCAGCACATGGGTGATCCGGCGGACGTGGTCCTGGCCGATCATGCCGGTGCCGATCACGCCGACCCGCACCGTCATGCCCGGTCACCCCCGATCCCGACTCCGCGCAGGTAGTCACGGGTACGGCGCGCGATCGGCTTGGGCCGGTCGAAGTCGCACGGGTACATGTCCTGCTCCACCACCACGAACAGCTCCCTGTCCAGCTCGCGCAGGGCGCGGGCGACCTCGCTGACGTCGGGCTCGCCGCCGGGCGGCTCGCAGCTCGCGCCCATCGCCACGGCCTGGCCGAAGGCCAGGCCGTGGCGATCGGCCTTGTCCACGATGGCCGGGTCCATCTGCTTGATGTGCACGTACCCGATGCGGTCCGGGTAGCCGCGGATGACGGCGACGGCGTCGGCGTGCCGGTAGGCCAGGTGCCCGGTGTCCAGGCACAGCGAGACGTACCGCGGGTCGGTCTGGTCCAGGAACCGCTCCGTCTGCCGCTGCGTCTCGACGTGGCTGTCCGCGTGCGGGTGGAACTGGAAGGCGACGCCGTAGTCCTGCGCGACCACCCTGCCCAGCTCGTCGGCGGCGCCGGTCAGCGTCCGCCAGCCGTCGCCGTCAAGCTCCGCGGGCTCGCGGTAGGCGCCGGTCTTGTCGTCGCGGTAGCCGGGCACCGGCACGAAGACCAGGTGCGCGGCGCCCACCGCGGCGGTCAGCTCGGCGACCCGGCGCGTCGCGGCCAGGATGTCCGGCCAGTCGCCGCGGCGGTGCAGGCCGCTGTGCCCGTGCATGGTGCCGCCGGCGGCCCGCAGCCCGCGGCCGGCCAGCTCGTCGGCCAGCCGCGCCGGGTCGGTGGGCAGGTAGCCGTACGGCCCGAGCTCCAGCCATTCGTAGCCGACCTCGGCGACCTCGTCCAGGAAGCGCTCCCAGGGGGGCTGCAGCGGGTCGTCGGCGAACCACACCCCCCAGGAGTCGGGACAGGTGCCGAGACGGAGGTTCGCAGCCATCAGGGATTGGCGGTCCTTCCTCCGTCGCGGCCGGCTGGCGTGCCCGGCCGCTGACCCGGATTGCCGATGCCCAGCCCGGTGACCTCTTCCCCGAGCGCGTGCGCGGCCTCTGCGACCGCGCCGCCGGCACTTTCCAGCTCGTGGCTGAGCGCCTCGAGTTCGGCGCCGCCGGCCATCAGCCCGGTCAGCTCGTCCCTGGTGATCTGGGTCTTGGCGTAGTAGCCGATGCTCCTGCCCCGGTTGAGCAGCAGGAAACGGTCGCCGACCGGGTAGGCGTGGTGCGGGTTGTGGGTGATGAAGATGACGCCGAGGCCGCGCTCCCTGGCCTGGACGATGTACTTCAGCACCACGCCGGACTGCTTGACTCCCAGCGCGGCGGTCGGCTCGTCCAGGATCAGCACCTTGGCGCCGAAGTACACCGCGCGGGAGATCGCCACGCACTGCCGCTCGCCGCCGGACAGCGTGCCGATCGGCTGGTCGACGTCGCGCAGGTCGATGCCCATGGCGAGCAGCTCGTCCCTGCACGTCTTCTTCATGAACGCGATGTCGAGCCGCGGGCCCTTGCGGACCTCGTTGCCGAGGAAGAAGTTCCGCCACACCGGCATCAGCGGGACGACCGCGAGATCCTGGTACACGGTGGCGATGCCGCGTTCCAGGGCCTGGCGCGGCGAGTCGAAGCGCACCTCGGTGCCGTCGACTTCGTAGGTTCCGGTCGTCGGCTGATGCAGCCCGGAGACGATCTTGATCAGCGTGGACTTGCCGGCGCCGTTGTCGCCGAGGACGCAGGTGACCTCGCCGCCGCTCACCTCAAGGTCGATGTCGGTCAGCGCGATGATGCTGCCGTAGTGCTTGCTGACCTTGCTGAGACGGACCAGCGGCGCGGCGGTCTTCGTGTCGTTGGTGTCCTTCGTGCTGGTCATCTCACAGTCTCGCTTCCGCGCGGCGACGGATGTAGGTGTTCAGCAGGATGGCGCCGAGCAGCAGCAGGCCGACGAAGAACTGGAACCAGTCGGGGTTCCACCCCGCGTAGACGATGCCCTGGTTGACCATGCCGAATATCAGCGCCCCGATCGCGGCGCCCACCGCGGACCCGTAGCCGCCGGTGAGCAGGCAGCCGCCGACCACCGCCGCGATGATGTAGACGAACTCGTTGCCGACGCCCTGGCCGGACTGGATCGTGTCGAACAGGAACAGCGTGTGCATGCCGGTGAACCAGGCCATCAGGCCCACCGCCATGAACAGGCCGATCTTCACCCTGGCCACCGGCACGCCGACCGCCCGGGCCGATTGCGCATGGCCGCCGGCCGAGAAGATCCAGTTGCCGGCGCGGGTCCGCAGCAGGATCCACGTCGCGATCACGCAGAAGACGATCCAGTAGATCACGCTGGTCCTGATGTTCACCCCGGCGATGGTGAAGCTGGCGGAGAACACCTTCCGCGCGGACCCGAAGCCCTGCAGGGTGGAGATGTCCGGGCTGGCCACCTGGTTGGTGATCGTCTGGGTCAGCGCGATGTTGATCCCCTGGAGCATGAAGAACGTGCCCAGCGTGACCAGGAAGCTCGGGATTCCGGTCTTGACCACGATCCAGCCGTTCAGGAACCCGATGAACAGCGACACCGCCAGCGCGACGAGCACGCCCACCCACGCGTTCGTGGTGAACTCGTAACTGAACAGGGAGGCGGCCAGCGCCGAGCTCGTCACCGCGACGCCGGCCGACAGGTCGAACTCGCCGCCGATCATCAGCAGCGCGACCGGCGTGGCCATCAGGCCGTAGGTCGACGTGACGTACAGCACGCTCGAGAACGAGGCGGCATAGCGGAACGGCGGCGCGACGATGAAGAAGAAGATGTAGATGACGATGGCACCGGCTATCGCGCCGGCCTCCGGCCGGGCGAGCAGCCGGGCCAGCGGGGACCTGCGCCCGACCCGCTCGTCGAGCGTCGGCAGCGGCGGCGTGACCGGTGCCTGGGCTGTCTGAGCCATGAGAACCTCCTCAGCGGGTACCGCGCTCCGCGTACTGCGCCACCGCGGCGACGTTGCTCGAGTCGATGAACGAAGGGCCGGTCAGCACCGGCTGCCCGCCGCCGATCACGTCGCCGTTGGTCAGGTACAGCCACAGCGAGTCGACCGCCTCGTACCCCTGCAGGTACGGCTGCTGGTCCACGGCCCACTGCACCGCGCCGGACTTGATCTTGGCGATCTCCGCCGCGTTGGTGTCGAAGGTGTACAGCTTGGCGCCGCTGTGCGCGGCAGCGATCGCCTGGATGGCGATCAGCGCGACCGGCGCGCCGAGGGTGACGACCGCATCGACGGTCTTGTCCCGGGTGAGCTCGGATGTCATCGTGGTCAGCATCGCGGAGTTATCGGTGCCGTCCACGTACAGCTTGGTCATCGTGCCCTCGGAGCCGAGGCCCTGCTTCACGCCCGCGCACCGGGATTCGAGCTGGATCTGGCCCTGGGCCTGCAGCACGCACAGCACGTGCTTGGCGCCCGCCGCGGCAAGCCGCTTGCCCGCCGCGATGCCCGCGATCGTCTCGTCCTGGCCGAAGTACTCCATCGCGCCGCACTGCTGCCAGTTGTTGATGCCCGCGTTGAACATGACCACCGGGATTCCCGCGGCCTTGGCCTTCTGGATCGTCGGGCACAGCGCCCCCGGGTTGGGGTCGGTGACCGCGATGCCGTTGACGTGGCTGTTGATCGCGTCCTGGATCAGGGCTGCCTGCTGAGTGGGGTCGTCGTTGTTGGAGTAGTGCAAGGTGATGTTGTCCTTGGCGGCGGCGGCGGTCGCTCCCGCCCGGATGATGTCCCAGAACGTGTCGCCGGGCGCGGCGTGCGTGATCATGGCGATCGTGTAGCGCGGCGTGTTGGCGTGGCCGGCCGTGACGTTCGCCGCCTGGTCCGCCGCCTTCTTGCCGCCGGTGGCGCTGCACGCGGCCAGCGCGAGCGCGAGGGCCGCGAGCAGGGCCAGGGCCGCGAGGGGCTTTCGTGATCTCAACATGTGGATGGGCCTCCGATTCTCAGGTGGCGGTGGGGAAGTGCATGGATGCGCGGTGCCGCCCGGCGCGGCCGGCATCCGGCCAGCGGCTGGTGACGGCCTTGGCGCGGGTGTGGAAGCGGACGCCCTCCGGGCCGTGCGACGCGTCCCGCCGCCGGCCGCGTCGCCTTCGCCGACGCGGCGACCGCCGCGTGCCGGGCTGCCCAGGGCGGCGCGGGCCTGCTGCGCGCCGGTCGCGGGGTCGTAGACGTGCCCGAACCGCCTCGACGCGCCGGCCGTCTCCGAGCCTGAGGTCTGGTGCTGGATGGTGCGCATCGGTGGTGTCGGCCCTTCTTACAGGTAGGGTCTTTGGGCGCGCTTGGCGTCGTCGTATCGGGCCCGGGCCTTGCGGGTGCTGGGGAGCTGGGAGAC
>Ga0209061_1005497_pt1 | contig 11038 bp, 17 predicted proteins | sample Coa_R1_10_FD_187157 | JGI IMG/M metagenome (GOLD analysis project Ga0209061, IMG submission 187157) | Surface soil microbial communities from Centralia Pennsylvania, which are recovering from an underground coalmine fire - Coalmine... | ecosystem: Environmental > Terrestrial > Soil >... | reverse complement strand
TGGGCGAAGTAACCATGATACAGCCATATACGCGACTAAAATGCGCCGATAACTCTGGGGCGCGTGAGATAATGTGTGTGCGTGTATTAAAAGGTTCTAACGCACGCTATGCCCATGTGGGCGACATCATTGTGGGCGTGGTAAAATCGGCAACGCCCAACCAGGCCGTGAAAAAGAGCGACGTGGTGAAATGCGTGGTCGTGCGCACCAAACAGCCCATACGTCGCCCCGACGGCTCTGTGTTGCGATTTGATGATAACGCGGCGGTGGTCATCCAAAACAATCTCGAGCCACGAGGAACGCGAATCTTCGGCCCTGTGGCACGGGAGCTGCGTGATCGTGACTTCATGAAGATCATCTCGTTGGCGCCGGAGGTGCTTTAAAGATGGAAAAGCTGAAGCGCGCAATACCCGAAAAACCGGTTAAGTTGCGCATTAAGAAAGGCGACACCGTAGAGGTGATCTCCGGCAAAGATAAAGGCCGCCGTGGTGAGGTGATTCAGGCCTTTCCGAAGTTGAATAAGGTGAAGGTAAAGGGCGTAAACATTATTACCCGACACCGCAAAGAGCGTGTGCGACGGGGGGCCGACCCGAACGATCCGGCCCGCGTTATCCCCGGTGGCCGTATCGAAGAGGAGGCCCCGCTCTATGCCTCTAAGGTCATGCTGGTGTGCCCGAACTGCAATCGGCCCACACGTGTGGGCTACGCCTACCGAGAGGGTGAGGCCAAGCCGGCACGAAGAAAATATCGTGTTTGCAAACATCCCGATTGTGGGAAAGAGATCGGGTAAAAATAAGCACAGACCGGTCGGAAATCGGTCAAGAGAGGTAAGAGAATGGCTCGATTGAAAGAACGCTATCGTAAAGAGGTGGTGCCGGCCCTGATGAAGGCGTTCGGCTACCGTAATGTGATGCAGGTGCCGAAGCTCGAAAAGATCGTGATCAATATGGGCGTAGGACGCGCCGGCCAAACGAGTGGGCAGTATGCCTCTGAGCTAGATGGGGCAGTGCGCGATATGGCCACAATTTCCGGGCAGAAGCCGGTGGTTACATTGGCACGCAAATCCATCGCGAACTTCAAGATACGTGCGGGCGCCAAAGTCGGCTGTAAGGTAACCCTTCGCGGCGATAGAATGTACGAGTTTTTGGATCGCCTGGTGAATGTGGCCTTGCCTCGCATTCGGGACTTTCAGGGGGTCTCGCCCAACTCGTTCGATGGGCGTGGCAACTTTGCCATAGGGATTAAAGAGCAGTTGGTCTTTCCGGAAATAGATTACGATAAGATAGATAAGGTGCGCGGTATGGATGTGATCATCTGTACGACCGCTCGCACCGATGAGGAGGCAAGAGCGCTGCTCAGAGAACTCGGCATGCCGTTCCGCTCGCGCTAAAAGGTGTCGTGCCCCATGATGCAGATGCCAATGTGAGAACAAAGGCAGGAATTTGCCTTGAGATGCATAAATATCTCCCTTGCAAGCATACCCGGGAGATGAAAGGCCGCGCGTTCAGCGTTTTCGGAAGGACATCTCCCAAAGGCTGATGATGGTTTCCATTAGCCTGTCAATATCCTAATCTTTGGTGGAGATCTGTCCATGAAGAGCTACAGCATCGAGGCAATACGTAATGTGGGTTTGTTTGGTCATCAGGGGAGTGGTAAGACGTCGCTGGCGGAGGCTCTGCTCTATACTACCGGAGCCATAGAGAGGCTTGGACGTGTAGACGATGGCACGGCCACGTGCGATTTCGATCCGGAAGAGCAGAGGCGACATATCAGCATCAATATCGCACTGGCACCCTGCGAGTGGCACGGCACCAAGATCAATTTTGTGGACGCACCGGGCTATCTCGATTTTGTCGGTGAGGTCGGGAGTGCGCTCGATGTGGTGGAGGCGGCGATCCTGGTAACACCGGCACAAGGAGCGCCGGAGGTCGGCTTCGAGATCGCCTGGGAGATGGCGGCAAACCGCAACCTGCCGCGTGCCGTGTTTGTGAACAAAATGGATCGGGAGAATGCCGACTACCAAGCGGTGGTAACAGCACTGCGCCAACGCTACGGCAACACCATCGCGCCTTTGCAACTGCCAATAGGAAGCGCAACCTCTTTTCAAGGGGTTATTGACCTTGTGGAGATGAAGGCCTTCATCGGTAGCGGTAAAGAGGTGACCTGTGCGGAGATACCTGAGGAGTATAAAGAAGAGGCCGCCCGATACCGTGAGTTGCTCGTCGAATCGGCAGCTGAGGGAGATGACGAACTGATTGAAAAGTTTTTAAGCGGCGAGGAACTGACCCACGATGAGGTAGTGCGTGGCCTTCATGAGGGAATTGACGACGGGAAAGTGGTGCCTGTGCTGTGTGGCTCGGCCTTGAAAGACATAGGAATGACCGATCTGCTCGATATCATCGTGCATGAGTTTCCGAACCCGCTGGAATTCGGAGCCGTGCACGGTAAGAACCCGCAAACCGGTGCAGAGGAGGTACGCGAAGCGTCCGAAAATGCGCCGCTGGCCGCGCTGGTGTTTAAAACCATTGCCGACCCATTTTTGGGGACTCTGAGCTATTTCCGCGTGAAGTCGGGCGTCATCAAAATGGGCAGCACCGTGCTGAATGCCAACCGAGGTAAGGAGGAGCGGGTTGGGCAGCTCTATTTCGTCCGTGGCAAAAACCAGGAGCCGACGTCGGAGATAAAAGCCGGAGATATCGGGGTGACGGCCAAGCTCGCCGATACGCGCACCGGAGATACCCTGTGCGACCCGGCAAAGCCGATTGTGCTTGATCATACGCCGTTTCCGGAGCCGGTGTTTGAGCAAGCAATAGTGGCTAAGTCGAAGGTAGATGAAGATAAAATGGGGCCGGCGCTCCAACGGGTGGCGGTGGCCGACCCGGCATTCCGCTACTATCGTGACCCCGAAACCGGTCAAACGGTGATCGCCGGTGCCGGTGAGACGCACTTGGCGATCGTGGTGGAGCGGCTCAAGAAGTTCGGTGCCAATGTGGAGATCGTGGAACGCAAGGTGCCCTATCGGGAGACCATCAAGGCCAAAGCGGAAGGGCAGGGCAAACATAAGAAACAGACGGGAGGTCGTGGCCAGTATGGGGATTGCTGGATACGGCTTGAACCCAACCCGGGCGGTGGCATCGAGTTTGTGGATGCCATTGTAGGTGGCGTGATACCGCGCCAGTTTATTCCGGCTGTGGAGAAGGGAATTCGACAGGCGGCCGAAACGGGAGTGCTGGCCGGCTATCCTGTGGTAGATTTTAAGGTGACCTGCTACGACGGCTCGTATCATGAGGTAGACTCGTCGGAGGCCGCCTTCATTATGGCCGGTATTTTGGCGTTCAACAATGTGGCCCCAAAGGCCAATCCGGTGCTGCTCGAGCCTATCCTCAATGTGGAGGTGATCGTGCCCAACGAGATGATGGGCGATGTGATGAGCGATCTCTCTACGCGCAGAGGCCGGATTTTGGGCAACGAAAGCCTAGGTAATGGGCGTATGTTGCTTCGGGCGCAGGTGCCTCAGGCGGAGATGTTACGTTATGCCATAGACCTTCGTTCGATAACCCGAGGGCATGGCACCTTCTCGACCTCGTTTTCGCACTATGAGGAGGTACCGGTGCATATCGCACAAGCTATCATAGCGAAACATAAACAGGAGGCGGCACACGCCGGTTAGAAAGTAGTAGAAAGGATCGGGCTGGAGCTTCTAGCCCGATCCGCATCGCGAACCACAAGAAGGAGCGCGAGGCAAGGGAGACCTTGCAGATTCTTGGCACAGAGTAGCGATACTTTGTGACAAGGGCGCGGTGTTCGCCCTGAAAACCTAGATAGAAGGAGCAAAAATGGCAAAGAAAGCGTTGATTGAAAAGGCGAAGAGAAAGCCGAAGTTCGCCGTGCGTGCCTACACTCGCTGCAGCATTTGTGGCAGGGCCCGAGCGGTTTTTCGCAAGTTCGGACTGTGCCGCATCTGTTTGCGAGAGAGGGCGCTGCGCGGGGAGATTCCCGGAATCCGAAAGGCGAGTTGGTAGGAGGAGACCATGGCTTATACAACCGACCCTATCGCCGATCTGTTAACTCGGATTCGCAATGCCAACAAGGCCGAACACGAGAGTGTGGAGATTTCGGCTTCGCGTTTGAAGCAGGAGATCGTGCGCATTCTGCATGAAGAGGGCTTCATTAAGGGGTATGAGGTGATCGAACAGACGCCTCAAAACAAGATCAGAGTCTATCTAAAGTATGGCCCACGCCGTGAGAAGATCATCACCAACCTGAAGCGAGTTAGCAAACCCGGGCGTCGGGTCTACTGCAAGAAGGACGAGGTGCCGCGTGTTTTGCGCGGCTTGGGGATAGCGATTATCTCCACATCGCATGGTGTGATGACCGATAGAGAAGCGCGTCGCCGCGGTGTCGGTGGCGAAGTTATTTGCTACGTGTACTAAGAAGGAGTTGAAGCGATGTCACGAATCGGTAAACGACCTATTGTGCTGCCTGCCGGAGTCAGCGTTACACAAGATGCGCAGGGAGTGGTTACCGTAAAAGGTCCGAAAGGAACCCTCCAAAAAGCGCTTCATCCTGCCATAAAGGTGGTGCAAGAGGGCAACACCGTGCGTGTGGAGCGCCCGGCCGATGATGAGGGGAGAGGCACCGACCGCAGCGAGAACTTCCGCGCACTCCACGGGCTAAGCCGCACCCTTGTAGCCAACATGGTGGAGGGCGTAACGAAGGGGTTTGAGAAGCAGCTTGAGATACAAGGCGTTGGTTTTCGCGCTGCGATGCAGGGCAAGGTGCTGCAACTGAATGTGGGCTATTCCCACGCGATTGAGGTGCTGCCGCGCGAGGGGATTGATTTCAGTGTTACTACCGACCCCCAAACGCGCAACCCTGTGATCGTGGTAAGCGGTATAGACAAGGAGCGCGTAGGCCAGACGGCAGCAGAGATACGCAGCCTGCGCAAGCCGGAGCCTTACAAAGGGAAAGGCATTCGCTACAAAGGCGAGGTGATTCGCCTTAAACAGGGCAAGTCCGGCAAGCGAGGCGCCAAAGGGAAAAAGTAGGCGCATTTGGAGTATAATAACGGACTGCGCCTTGCTGTGGCGTTTTGGGCCTAGTAGGCCTTCAGAGAGACACACCATGAAGAGCGTCGGGTCGGAAATCCGACGCGGGAGAAGAGAATGCGACCTGATTTGAAAGAGAGCCTAAGAAAGCGCCGCCATCGGCGGGTTCGGGCGAAGATATTCGGTACGGCGGAGCGTCCTCGGCTCAACGTATCCCGTAGCCTACAGCACATTTACGCTCAGTTGATTGACGATAGCGTAGGCCATACGCTGGTCTATGCCTCTACGGTAGACAAGGCACTGCGCTCAACCCTCAAAACGGGGGGTAACGTGGAGGCCGCCAAGGCGGTAGGGAAGCTGTTGGCCGAGCGTGCGCTGGAAAAAGGCATCACCACAGTGGTTTTCGATAGAGGTGGATACAAATATCATGGCCGTGTTCGCGCCTTAGCCGAGGCTGCGCGAGAAGGCGGGCTTAGATTTTAGGAGAGGATATCCGTGTTAACCACAAAGATAGACCCTGACAAGCTGAGTTTAGAGGAGCGCGTCGTCCGCACCAACAAGTGCCAAAAAACCAAGAAAGGGGGACGCACCCTAAGCTGGAGCGCCTTGGTGGTTGTTGGTGACGGCAACGGGCATGTAGGGGCCGGTTTGGGGAAAGCGCGTGCCATCCCCGATGCGATTCGTAAGGGAGTGGAGGCCGCCAAGAAAAACATTATCTACGTGCCCATTGTAAACCACACCTTGCCACACGAGATCGTCGTAAAAGAAGGAGCTGCCGAGGTGTTGCTTAAGCCGGCCTCCGATGGTACAGGAATTGTGGCCGGCAGCAGCATACGCGTTATTCTGGAGCTGGCGGGGGTGCGTAACGCCCTGGCCAAATCGCTCGGTTCGTCTAATGCCATCAACATCTGTTGGGCTACGATGAAAGCGTTGAAGCAGATGAAACGCCCCGATGAAGTGGCTGCTATGCGAGAGACCTCGTTGCACACCCTTATGCCATGGGCAGCGCCTGCTGAGGAGGAGAGCGCGGCAAATGAAGAGCAGTAAACTGCGCATTACCCTGCGACGTAGTCCCATCGGCTATGAAAAATCGCAGGGGTTGACGTTGCGGGCCTTGGGGCTGCGCCATCTTCATCAGACCGTAGAAAAGGCCGACACACCGGCAATTCGTGGGATGATCAACAAGGTTGTTCACCTGGTGACGGTGGAGACGGTAAATAATAAAGAAGGAGCAACAGGGAAGTAACGATGGCTATCGGATTACATACACTCGCGCCGGCAGAAGGAGCCACTCATCGGCGAAAGCGGCTCGGTCGCGGAATCGGTTCCGGGCACGGAAAGACCTGCGGACGTGGGACAAAGGGAAACAAAGCCCGTGACCAGATCAAGCCTAATTTCGAGGGTGGGCAGACCCCGTTACATCGGCGGTTGCCACAAAAACGCGGTTTCAAGCCGGTGAATAAAAAACTCTATTCTGTCGTAAATCTATATATACTAGAAGAGCACTTCTCCGATGGGGCCGAAGTGACCCCGGAGGTCTTGATGCAGCTCGGGTTTGTGCGGGAGCTGCACGATGGCCTCAAGATTCTCGGTGAGGGCAATCTAACTAAAAAACTCACCGTGCGTGCTCACCAGTTCAGCGAGCGCGCCAAAAAAGCCATTGAGGCGGCCGGAGGCACGGTTGAGGTTTTGCCGCCATTAGCGAGGTAATGTTATGATCGAGGCACTGCAGAGAGCTTGGGAAATACCGGAACTAAGGCGCCGTATCCGCTTCTTAATGCTGATGTTTCTTATCTATGCCTTTGGGGCGTTCATTCCCATCCCCGGCATAGACTTACGCAACGCTGCAAACGGTTTTGCGGGCAACGGCGCCGCCAGCAACGTCTTTAACCTTATTAACATCTTTACCGGAGGCTCTCTGCGTCGTGGCTCGGTTTTTGCGATGGGTATTACACCCTACATTAATGCCTCCATCCTTTTTCAGATGCTTACCGTGGCCTTTCCTGCGCTCGATGCACTGCAGAAAGAGGGCGAAGCCGGTAGAAAACAGATCGCCAGGTATACCCGATGGACTACCATTGTCCTCTCCATTCTGCAGGCCTTTGGGGTGATCGTTCTCTTTAAATCCTTTGGCATCAACATCGGGCTGTTCTCGCCGGAGAGCTTTTTGGCGATAACCGCCATGGTGGCCGGCTCTATGTTCCTGCTGTGGTTGGGCGAGCAGGTAACCGAAAAAGGCGTCGGCAACGGCGTGTCTCTGGTCATCTTTGCCGGAATTTTGTTGAACCTGCCTCAGCAGGTGAGCAATATGGTTCAAGAGATCGAGAGCGGAACCGCCTCCTGGTTCAATTTGTTGCTGCTTCTTGCGCTTTTTTACCTCACCGTGCTCGGGGTCGTGTACTTGGTTCAGGGGACGCGCCGAATCCCCATACAACATAACAAGCGCGTTATCGGTATGCGCCAAATACAGGCCGGAGGCGGCGCCTACCTGCCAATCAAGGTCAACACGGCGGGGGTAATGCCCATCATCTTCGCCATCTCGCTGTTGTTGCTGCCGGCAACCTTGGCCAGTTCACTGAAGGCGCTGCTTTCGCACAATACAACGGGCTTCTTAGGGCTTTTCTATCATTTCGCCGACTGGCTTACACCCATTGCCAACAAGCTCAGCCCCGGAGCAAGCTGGATAGCGGCCGTTTTCTATGCGCTTTTAACCATTTTCTTCACCTATTTCTACACGGCCATCGTGTTGAACGTGGAGGACATGGCCGAAAACCTGAAGAAGTATGGAAGCTATATTCCCGGCATTCGCCCCGGTAAACCAACGTTCGAGTATCTGGATGGAGTCGTATCGCGAATCACGTTGGCAGGGGCTGTCTTCCTGGCCGTTATCGCGCTGTTGCCCTATCTTGTGCCGATTATTACCCACTTCTACTCCTTCTCCCTTATTGGAGGGACTTCCCTTCTCATCGTCGTTGGGGTAGCCATTGAGACGCTGCAGGCCATCGAGGCGCAGCTTCTGCTTCGCAACTACGAAGGTTTCATCAAGAGCAGCGCTAAGTAGGAGAAGGAATCTGTGCTTGCGGCTTCACCACCAGTGGGAACGGGACGTTATGTTCAGGCGTACCCTCAAAGGTGCGGTAGAGGATGATTATTGTGCTCTTGGGGCCTCCTGGCGTCGGCAAAGGAACACAGGGGGCGCGCATTTCCCAGTATTTTGGCATTCCCGCCATCTCTACCGGGGCGATGTTTCGTGAAGCCATTGCCAAAGGAACACCTCTAGGCAAAGAGATCCAGAAATACCACATTGAAAAGGGAGAGTATGTGCCCGACGATGTGGTTATTCGCGCCATAGAGGAGCGCATCACAGAGGCGGACTGCGCCAACGGTTTTCTGCTCGATGGGTTTCCGCGTACGGTGGCCCAGGCGGAAGCCCTTACGCAACTGCTCGAGCAACAACGGCGCCGGCTGACGGCGGTTTTAGATTTCGAGGCACCACAAGAGCTGCTGATACGCCGTTTGAGTGGACGACGCGAGTGCCCAAACGATGGTTCGACCTACAACCTTGAAACGAACCCGCCGCGTCGGCCCGGACATTGCGACCTTTGTGGTGCGCCACTTGTGATACGGGAAGATGATCGGCCTGAAGTGGTACAACGCCGTCTTGAGGCCTATAAAGAGAAGACGGCCCCGCTTATAGACTATTATCGGAATAAAGGGGTGCTCTATAGTGTAGATGCCAACGCCGACCCCGACGTTGTATTTGAACGGGTGCTGGCCCTGTTGAACCGATTGCGCGGTGAGGCCGGCAAGGAGATGCGATGATACGCTTAAAAACACCGGAGGAGATCGAACGCATACGTGCTGCAGGGAGATTGGCGCGGAAGGTGATTGATGCGGTACGCGAGGTGGCCGAGCCGGGGATGACCACAGGAGAACTCGAAGAGATCGCGATTCGTATCATCACTGAGCAGGGTGGGCGCTCTCCTTGTTTGGGCTATGCTCCGCCAGGGCATCCTCCTTATCCGGCGTGGACGTGCATTTCGGTGAACGAAGAGATCGTGCACGCCATCCCCGGCAGCAGAGTGCTGAAAGCCGGAGATATCGTAACCATAGACTGTTGTGTTGAGTTGAACGGATATATTGCCGACACCGCCTACACGTTTGGGGTTGGCCCTTTAACCCCTCAGGCCGATAGGTTGTTAAAGGTTACGGAGGAGGCGCTCTACAAAGGGATTGAGAAGGCCAGGCCGGGAAATCGGATTGGAGACGTCGGGCATGCGATACAAAAGTTCGTCGAAGCACACGGCTATTCTGTGGTGCGCGAGCTGCACGGACACGGTGTGGGGCTGCGCATGCACGAGTCGGAAATAGATGTGCCTAACTATGGGCGACCTGGAACGGGCTTACGTCTGGAGTGTGGAATGACGTTTGCCATTGAGCCGATGGTAAACATGGGGCGTAAAGAAATACGCACCCTTGACGATGGGTGGACGGTGGTGACAGCGGATGGAAAGCTATCGGCTCATTTTGAACACACGGTAGCGATCGTGCCCCATGGGGCAGAGATACTGACACAGGGCTAATTCTCTGTGGACTGGAGAATGCATGCAGACACCTAGAAAAAAAGGAACATCGAAAAGCTCTAAGGGAGGCGGCGGACGCCCCACCGGTGGGCATGTGTCGTCCGGAGGGGCGCGGAAACCGACGCCGGAGACGACCAAAGAAGAGGGCATTAAAGTCGAGGGTGTAGTAACGGAGGTGCTACCCAACGCCATGTTCCGCGTGGAGATACCTGTAGGCGAGCAGAAACGCTACATCTTAGCCTATATCTCCGGTCGAATGCGCCGCAATGAGATACGCATTTTGCCAGGGGATAGGGTTTTGGTGGAGCTATCGCCCTACGATCTGGAACGTGGCCGCATAACACACCGCTGGAAATAGAGGCCCTAGAGCTTTTTTCGCGAAAGAGCGCGTACAACAACACATTTTTCTTATGTTTTGGGGTATACTTTAACGCTCAAACTCCAGAAGGAGGTAAGCGTATGAAAGTACGCGCGTCTGTCAAAAAGATATGTAACAAGTGTAAAGTCATCAAACGCGAAGGAGTGGTTCGCGTTATCTGTGTTAATCCGAAACATAAACAGCGTCAGGGTTAGTGATCGGGTAGGAACCGGTCCGTCCGAGGAGGAGTAGCTTGGCACGTATTGCGGGCGTGGATTTGCCACGCGATAAACGAATCGAATATGCGCTGCCTTATATTTACGGGATCGGTTTGCCGAGCGCGAAGAAGATCGTGGCGCAGGCAGGAATCGACCCATCGCGTCGTGTTCGTGACCTTACCGAGGCCGAGCTTGGGCGCCTACGCGAGATCATCGAGCGAGAATATCGGGTGGAGGGCGACCTTCGGCGTGAGGTTCAGTTGAACATCCGGCGATTGATGGAGATACAGTGTTATCGAGGCCTGCGCCATCGGCGGGGGCTTCCGGTGCGCGGCCAGCGTACCAAAACCAATGCCCGTACCCGCAAAGGAAAACGGCGCACGGTTGCCGGTAAGAAAAAGGCGAAGAAGTAGGAGCGACTTTGTATGGCAAATAAGCAGACGGCTACACGAAGTGGGCGTGCACGAGCGAAAGAGAAGAAGAATGTCGTTCAGGGAATCGCCCACATCCAGGCCACTTTTAATAACACGTTGGTCACGCTGACCGATATGCAAGGCAACACCGTTTCCTGGGCGAGCGCCGGCACGGTGGGTTTTAAAGGCACCCGCAAAGGAACTCCTTTCGCTGCCCAAGTGGCCGCGGAGCGGGCTGCACGTGCCGCTATGGAACATGGAATGCGGCAGGTGGAAGTTTATGTGAAAGGGCCGGGGCCGGGCCGTGAGACGGCTATCCGTTCCTTAATGGCTGCTGGGCTTGAAATCACTTTAATTAAAGACGTTACCCCACTGCCTCATAACGGGTGCCGTCCTCCAAAGCGACGACGTATCTGAG
>Ga0209061_1005496_pt1 | contig 11042 bp, 11 predicted proteins | sample Coa_R1_10_FD_187157 | JGI IMG/M metagenome (GOLD analysis project Ga0209061, IMG submission 187157) | Surface soil microbial communities from Centralia Pennsylvania, which are recovering from an underground coalmine fire - Coalmine... | ecosystem: Environmental > Terrestrial > Soil >... | reverse complement strand
CTCCAGGTCGCCGTTGTTCACCATGTCGTTGAAGCGCAGCCCGGCCAGGTGGCGCTCCCCGTAGCCGAGCCAGCAGATCCGGGCGGGCAGGCCCTGGAAGCGCACCTTCTCGCCCGCCAGCCTGATCCAGCGGGTGAGCGACTGGTTGCCGGGGAACAGCTCGAGCACGGCCCGGTCGGTGGCGGCGATGTCCTTCGGGTCGCCGGACAGCGCGGCCCAGCGGAACGGGCCCTTGCCCTCGCAGAACAGCGGCCTGATGTAGGCGGGGACGAAGCCGGGGAAGGCGAAGGCCCGGTCGTAGCCGGCGAGCTCGGCCTCGCCGCGGATCGAGTTGCCGTAGTCGAAGACCTCCGCGCCCGCGTCGAGGAAGCCGACCATGGCGGCCACGTGCGCGGCCATCGACTCGCGCGCCCGCCGGGTGAAGCCGTCCGGGTCCTCGGCCCGCAGGGCCGCCATGTCCGCGAAGGCGACCCCGCGGGGCAAGTAGGTCAGCGGGTCGTGCGCCGAGGTCTGGTCGGTGACGATGTCGACGGGGGCGCCGCGGGCGAGCATGGCCGGGACCACGTCGGCGGCGTTGCCGCACACGGCCACCGACAGCGGCCGGCCCTCCTTCTTCGCGGCCTCGGCCCTGCGGATGGCGTCATCGATGCCGGTGGCCTGCTCGTCCAGGTAGCCGTGCTCGATCCGGCGGGTGATCCGCGACTGGTCGCACTCCACGCAGATGACCACGCCGCCGTTCATCGTCACCGCCAGCGGCTGCGCGCCGCCCATGCCGCCGAGGCCGGCGGTCAGCGTGATCGTGCCGGCGAGGCTGCCGCCGAAGCGCCTGGCGGCGATCGCGGCGAACGTCTCGTAGGTGCCCTGCAGGATGCCCTGGGTGCCGATGTAGATCCACGAGCCCGCGGTCATCTGGCCGTACATGGTCAGCCCGAGCTGCTCCAGCCGCCGGAACTCCGGCCACGTCGCCCACTGCGGCACCAGGTTGGCGTTGGCGATCAGCACCCGCGGCGCCCACTCGTGCGTGGTCAGCACGCCGACCGGCTTGCCGGACTGGACCAGCAGCGTCTCGTCGCCGCCGAGCTGCCGGAGGGCCGCCACGATGGCGTGGTAGGCCTCCCAGCTCCGGGCGGCGCGGCCGGAGCCGCCGTAGACGACCAGCCGGTCAGGGTGCTCGGCGACCTCGGGGTCGAGGTTGTTCATCAGCATGCGCATCGCGGCCTCCTGCGGCCAGCCCCGGCAGCTCAGCTTCGGGCCGCGCGGCGCGCGCACGGGTTCGGTCATGTGCCCATCATCGCGTGCCGGCCGCGCGGGCGCGAGACGAGATGCGGCGCGGGCCGGCCACCGCGCCGGCCCGGGCGTGACGGCCCCGGCGTGACGGCGTCCGAGCGCCGGCCCGGGCGCAAGGATGGGCCATCGTGGCGGTTATAACCGCCAGAATGTCCCATCCTCGCGGACGCGGGGCGGACGCGGGACGGGCGCGGGGCGGGCGCGGGACGGGCGCGGCGAGACCTTGGGGGCTGATGAGATCTGCAAGGCTCAATGAGATCTGCGAGGCTGAAGATACGCGCCCGGGCGCTGGCGGACGTCAGCGGCGCGAGGACGAGGTCAGCTCGGCGGGCTCGGCGATCACGTCGACCAGGGCGCCGTTGCGCATGACCGTGATCGGGAGCAGCCGGCCGATCGCCTCGGCGAACATCTGCCGCTGCAGGTCCTGCGAGACCGCGACCGGCTTGCCCGCCACGGTGAGCAGCAGGTCGCCGGCGCGCAGGCCGGCGCGGTCGGCGGGCCCGCCGGGCACCACCTGGGCGACGAGCAGGCCGGTGTTGCGGCCGAGGCGCTCGCGCCAGTTGGCGGGCACCGGGCCGGGCATCATGACCAGGCCCAGGTAGGCCCGGCGCACGCGGCCGTCGCGCATCAGCGCGGAGATGATCCGCCGGGTGGTGTCGTTGATCGGGACCGCCATGCCGAGGCCGACCCCGGCCACCGCGGTGTTGATCCCGACCACCCGGGCGTCGGCGTCGGCCAGCGCGCCGCCCGAGTTGCCCGGGTTGAGCGCGGCGTCGGTCTGGATGACGTCCTCGATCACCCGGCCCTGCGCCGGAAGCGACCGCCCGAGCGCGCTCACCACGCCCGCGGTCACCGAGCCGGCCAGGCCGAGCGGGTTACCCACCGCCACCACGAGCTGGCCGACCACCAGCTTGTCCGCCTCGCCGAGCTCGGCGGGCTCCGGGGTCGGGCCGGTCGCGCGCAGCACCGCGAGGTCGGACAGCGGGTCCGCGCCGACGACCCGGAACGGGGCAGAGGTGCCGTCGGAGAACGACGCGGTGCCACCGCTCGACCCGCCGACCACGTGCGCGTTGGTCAGCAGGAACCCGTCGCCGGTGAAGGCCACGGCCGAGCCGAGGCTCTCACCGGGCCGGCCCTGCCCGCGCGGCACGCGCAGGCTCGCGACCTTCGGCGTGAGGCGTCCGGCCACACCGGAGACGATCTGCGAGTACGCATCCAGGGGGTGGCTTGCCTCCATGTCAATCACCCATCCACATGGCCTCGTGATTACAGCATTACACCGGTAACCGCGGCGTGGAAGGGCGGCTTCCCCGGCCGGTTAAGCCGGCAGCGGAATCGCCGGCAGATCCTGTGCGCGTATCGGTCACGGCCCGCCGGTGCCGGGCGTGGTTGCCGCGGGGATCGGCGCCGTGCTCGCCGGGCGGTCAGGCGGCGCGGCGGCGGACCAGCCAGACGGCCGCGGCGATGAGCAGCACCGACAGCGCGAGCAGCCAGCCGCCCTCGATCCACTGGAACGGCCAGAACCGGCTGCCGGGCTGGTAGCTGGTCCACTGCGTGTAGCCGTGCGGGGTGAGGCACTGCGCGGGCGAGACATTGGAGGAAGGGCAGAGCCGCGAGACGGCGTTGACTATCCCGGAGCCGCGGGCGCCGAACGCGTACTTGCCGCCCTTGGTGTACCACTGGCTCACGATCCACGCGGAACTGGGCAGGTTTAGTTTGGTCGTGAGCAGCGGTGTGATGTAGTGCTGGCGCAGCCAAAGCCCGGTGGCGAAGGCGAGCCCGGCGTAGACGGCCAGGGTGGCGGCGATCGCGGGGACGACCCGGCGGATGAGCATCCCGGCCAGGACGCCGATCGCGAAGGCGGCCAGCGTCCAGGCTGCGAACGCGACCTCGCCCAGGTCGAACACGCGGGTAGAGAGCGGCACCGCGTAGCCCGCGGCGAAAAACGGCTGGTTGTACCAGGAGAACAGCACGCTGAACGCCGCGGCCGCGGCGGCCAGCACCACCGCGAGCAGCACCAGCTTGGCGAGCGTCCAGCGCCACCGGCCGATGCCCTGGGTCCACGCGTACCGGAAGGTGCCGGTCTCCAGCTCACGGGCCAGCACCGGCGCCCCGGCGAACGCCCCGGTCAGCGCAGGCACCGCCTGCAGGAAGATGCTGACGATAATCGCGGTAATGCCGTACCTGCCGGTGAAGTTCATGGCGCAGCCGAGCGAGCCTGCCGGGTGGCAGTCTGCGGCGTATGCGTGGTGCAGCTGCAGGCCGGTGAGCCACAGGTACACCGCCAGCGCGCCCAGCAGCGCGGCCACGCCGGCCAGCGCGGCCCGGTGCTGCCGCCAGGTGACCCAGGCCATCCGCCGCCACGGCACCGGCCGCAGGCCGGCGTCGTGCTTCGGGCGGCCGGGCATGGTCAGCGCGGTCATCGCGTCACCTCCGAGGGCTGAGTGTGCTGGCCGCGGGCCGGGCCGGGCAGCGCGCCCGCGCCGGGCTCGCGCAGGTAGGCCATCGCGAGTTCCTCCAGGCCGACCGGGTGCGCCTGGAAGCCCGGCGGGATAGGGTCGTCCGCGGCGGCCCGGACCAGCAGGTGCGCCTGCGCCTGGCCGCGCTGGGCGTGCACCACCGGCCGTTCGGTGTACCGGTCGGCCTCAGCGGCCGGGCCGGTCAGCAGGCGGTGGCTGGCGAGCAGGTCCTCGACCCCGCCGGCCACCTGGACCCGGACCCGGGACAGCAAGACGAGGTAGTCGGCCACCCGCTCCAGCTCAGTGAGCACGTGCGAGGACAGCACCACCGATACCCCGTCGTCGGCCGCCGCCGTCATCACAAGGGCCATGAAGTCGTGCCGGGCGATCGGGTCGAGCATCGCCACCGGCTCGTCCAGCACCAGCAGCCGCGGCCGGCGGGCCAGCGCCAGGGTCAGCGCGAGCTGCGCCTGCTGGCCGCCGGACAGCTTGCCGGCCTTCCGGTTCGGCGGGATACCGAGCTCGGCCAGCCGGGTTTCCGCGTAGCGCTGGTCGAAGCGCCCGTTCAGGTTGCGGGTCAGGTGCAGCATGTCGGCGGCGGACAGGTTCTTGTACACCGGCGTGTCCTGGGCGACGAACGCGATGCCGTCCAGCGCCGCCGGGGACCCGGCGGGCAGGCCGCCGAGCACGGTGACGGTGCCCGCGGCCGGTTCGGCAAGGCCGACCGCCAGGTTCAGCAGCGTGGTCTTTCCCGCGCCGTTCGGGCCGACCAGCGCGGCCACATGCCCGGCCGGGATCGCCAGCGTGCACTCGCGCAGCGCCCAGGTGCTGCCGTACCGCTTGCCCAGGCCGCTGGTCTCGATGATGTTCATGGTCATGCGACGCCCTCCGTTTCGCCGCTCGCCACGCCGCGGCGCTCTCCCGTGCCGCCGCGGCGCTCATGGAAATCCCGCAGCGCGCTGGTGAACAGCGCCACGATGCCGTCCTGGTCCAGGCCCGCCGCGTCGGCGGTGCCCAGCCAGCCGAGCAGGGACCTGCGCAGCGCGGCCAGTTCCGGGAGAGCGACCTGGCCCAGGGTCGCCTGGATGAACGTGCCCTGGCCGGGCCGCCCTGCCGTCAGGCCCTTGACCTCCAGCTCCTTGTACGCCTTCAGCACCGTGTTCGGGTTGATCGCCAGCGAGGCCACCACGTCCCGGACCTTCGGCAGCTGGTCGCCGGGCTTGAGATAACCCAGCCGCAGCGCGTGCTCCACCTGCTGCACAAGCTGCAGGTAGGTCGGCACCCCCGAGCCAGCATCCAGCCGGAACTCGATCGGCGACCCCGGCCCGCGCGGCCCACCCCCCGGCGTGCCGCCGCTCGCCGGCGAAGCACCAGCCCCGCCCGGCATGCCGTTGCTTTTATCTATAACCATAAGACAAGAGTACAGATTGTCGCGACGCTGTCAAGGCAACGGCGCCCCCGGGGGGCAGGTCACGGTCGCGGCGTGTACGCCGCGAGGCCGATCAGGTTGCCGTCCGGGTCGGTTATCGTTGCCAGCGTTCTGACGGGACCGTCGGCGGCTGGCGGCATGACGACCTTGCCGCCGCGGGCACGGGCGAGTCGCAGCGCCTCGGTCATGTCGGTCACGTAGATCCACAGCAGCGGCCCGGCGTCGCGGGCCGCCGTCCGGTCGGTGGCCCACTGGCCGATCAGCCCGGGAGCCTCGAAGTCCGGGGCGTGCGACCGGACGTCCCGGCCGAAGACGGCCGTGTAGAACTCCGCGGAGCGTTCCGGGCCGGACGACGGTACCTGCAGGTAACAGACCTGCCCGTGCGCCAGGCTGAGTCCGCGGCGCACATCCTGCTCGTCCTGGCCTACGGCGAGATCCTCCTGCACTCGACGACGAACTGACCCGAGGGCTGCTCGCCTGCGGCGACCACATCGAGCCCGGCCCGGCGGGCAAGCTCACGGAACTGCGTGAGCGTACTGGTCTTGCCGCCCGCCACCAGCATGTCGATGGCCAGCGGGCGCGGCGCGGCGTCCGGCGAGACGCCGCCGAGCACCACGATGCGCCCCCCGCCGCTGGCCGCCTCGGCGCAGCGGCGGAGGATGGCAACGGTCGGCTCATCCGGCCAGTCGTTGAGCACCTTCTTGAGCAGGTACAAGTCGGCCCCGGCGGGCAGCGGGCCGAAGAAGCTCTGCGCGCTGATCGTCACGCGGTCGGCGACGCCGGAGTCCCTGAGCAGCGCGGCGGCCCTGGCGACCGTGCCGGGAAGGTCCACGAGGATGCCGCGGACCCCCGGGTGGCGGCGCAGCAGCGACGTCAGCATGGATCCGGTGCCGCCGCCGACGTCGACCACGGCGCGGACCTGGTCCCAGCCGATGCTCAGCTCGATGTCGTAGTCGGGCACGCCGTGCCCGGCCGGCCCCATCAGCTCGTCGAACTCCGCCGCGACCTTCGGGTGCGCGGCCAGGTCTTCCCAGAACGGCAGGCCGAACACCGTGTGGTAGGCCGACCGGCCGGTGCGGACGTAGTCGAGCAGCGTCCCCCAGGTGCGCGCCATCCGGCCGCCGATGCCGTCGAGGTCGAGGAACCGGGCCGCCCCAAGCTGCTCTGCGGCCCGGTTGCCGGAGAACACGCCGGGGGGCTCCTCCAGGAACACCCCCTTGGCCGCGAGATAGCTGAGCAACGCGTGCAGCGCGTCGCGGTCGCACCCGGCTGCTGCGGCGAGGTCTCCGATGTCACGGTGGCCTTCGGCGACGAGCGCTGGGATCCGCAAGGTGGCGGCGACGAGCAGGCACCACGGCGTGGCCAGGTCAAGCATCCGGTCCAGGTCTATGCCGTCGTCAGGCCGGCCCTCTGCCATCGCGGCGTGTCCTTCCTGTCCGTGATCCGGTAACCTCCGATCCTGCCACGGGCGGCGGCCACGGTCTTGGCGAAATCGGACCCGGCGCGCCGTGACCGTTCTCGTGCTGCGGCCCCGCCCCCCGCTGGGCATGCTGCCGCGGCCGCGGCAGCCCTGTCCCGGAGGGTGCCGGTGGGCGAGGCGGCTGCCGCGCTCGGGCTGCTGCCGCAGACCCTGCACCGGCGGTTCGCCGCCCGCGCCTGGGCAGCGCGGCCCGGCGGTCCGGGCGCCGACCAGGGGGGATCACCCGCCGGAGCCGTCCTCGGGCTGCGGGCCGGGGGCGTCGCCGGAGCGGATGTCGTAGTCGTCCTCGGGTACCACGTGCACGGCCGCCTCCTCGGCGGTCGCCGCGCCGCCGGCGATCCCCGCGTCGCCGGCCACCAGGTCGGTCTCCTCGGCCGGGTGGGCGCCCTCGTCCCGGGCCACCAGCCGACCGGCCCGGGGATCCGGGCCGGCGTCGAGCAGCAGCCCGTCGACGTCCTCGTCGCCCGCGTTCCCGGTGATGTCCCCCGGCCGTCCCGCCTCGGCGTCCTCCAGTTCGTCGACGTCATCCAGGCCGACCTCCGGCTCCTCCTCGGCGAGGAGGCCGTCCAGCGACTCGCCCTGGTACTGCTCCTCGGCGGTGGTGCCGAACCTCATGCCGGCCGACCACCGCTGCGGCGGCGCCACGCCGCGGTCCTGCGGGTCGTCGCGGCCCGGCTGCCCGGTCAGCGAGTCCGCGGGATCCTGGACCTCGTAGTCCTCCAGGTCGGCGGACTCGTGGGGCGTCTCGTCGGGCATCTTCCTGCTCCTCTCCTGCTGCTATGGCTAACCCCGGGGGCGCCGCGCGCCTTCCGTGGCCAGCTACCACGGTTCGTTCTGGCTAAAAGGCAGGTACTGGCAACACCGGGATCGGCAGGCTCTCCGCTTCCCCGGCGGCGCGGCGGCACGCTGGGTGCATGACAACGGCGACTGATTCGCTGCTGCGCGACGCGGCCGGGCAGGCGGCGCGGAGGCGCTGGCTGATGCTGATCGTGCTGCTGGCGGGGCAGTTCATGGCCCTGCTAGACGTCACGATCGTCAACGTCGCCATGCCCACGATCGGGCGGTCGCTGCACGCCTCGGGGGCGCAGCTTCAGCTCGTCGTCTCCGGCTACACGGTGAGCTACGCGATGATGCTGATCACCGGGGCGCGGATGGGGGACCTGTACGGGCGGCGCCGGATGTTCCGCACCGGGACGGCCGTGTTCACCCTGGCCTCGCTGACCTGCGGGGTCGCACCGGGGATTGCGGTGCTCATCGCCGCCAGGCTGGTCCAGGGCGCGGGGGCGGCGGTGATGATGCCGCAGATCATGAGCGTCATCCAGGTGCGGTTCGACGGCGCCGCCCGGGCCCGGGCGCTGAGCGGCTACACGGCCGTGCTGTCCTCGGGGTTCGTCGCCGGCCAGGTGGTCGGCGGCGCGCTGGTGACCGCGGACCTGCTCGGCCAGGCCTGGCGGCCGGTGTTCCTGGTCAACGTGCCGATCGGGGCTGCGGTGCTGGCGCTGGTGCCCCGGGTGGTGCCGCGGGACGAGCCGTCCGGCGGCCCCACGGGCCGGCGGCTCGACCTGGCGGGCCTGGCCATCGCGGTCCCGGCGGTGTTCGCCGTCGTGCTGCCGCTGATGCTCGGCCACGCCGACGGCTGGCCGTCCTGGGTGTTCGCCTGCATCGGCGGCGGGCTCGCGCTGGCCGCGGTCTTCGTCGTCGTCGAGCGGCGGATCGCGGCCAGCGGCGGCGACCCGCTGCTGAACCTGGCGGTGCTGCGCGCCCCGGGCCTGGTGCCAGGCCTGGCCACGATCGCGCTGCTCATGACCGGCTACGGCGGCTTCCTGTTCAGCTTCGCGCTGCACCTGCAGGCCGGGCTCGGCGATAGCGCGCTGCGGGCCGGGCTGACGTTCGCGCCGACCGCCGCCGTGTTCGGCCTGTGCGGCTATTTCTGGCGGCGGCTGCCGCAGCGGGCGCACCACCTGCTGCCGCCGCTGGGATGCCTGGCCGCGGCCGGCGGCTATGCGGGGGTCGCCCTGCTCGCCCGGTCCGGCGGCACCGGCGGCGCGCCGCTGCAGGCCGTGCTGATCGTGACCGGGGCGGCGCTGGCGCTGGGGTTCAGCCCGCTGGTCACGCACAGCCTGGTGCGGGTGCCGCTGCGGCAGGCCGCGGACGCCAGCGGGCTGCTGACCACGACGCTCCAGCTCGGCCAGGCCGTGGGGGTGGCGACGTTCGGCAGCCTGTTCCTCACGCTGGACGCGCGCCGCGGCGCGTCCGTGGCGGCTGCTTCCGGGCACGCGCTGGCGGTCACGCTGGGCGGGCTGGCCGGGGCGATGCTGCTCGCGGCGGCCGCGGGGATCCCGCTGGCCCGCACGGTGGCGGCGGCGCGGCGCGGCGTTCCCGGGCGACCGGTCCCGCCGGACGGCCGCGGGCGGCGGCCCTAGCCGGCCGGCCGGGCGTGAGTGCTCAGCGGGCGGCGCGCCGGCGGCAGCAATGCCCGGGTGGCATGGTATGCCGGTTATATGTCATACACTGGTTGCCTGTGACGGCATCCTGGCAGGCGAGCGAGGTGAGGCCGATGCGCCGGACCACGGTGTTCTTGCCCGACGAGACCGCCGAGGCGCTGCACGACGCGGCGCGCCGCCTGGGGAAGCCGCAGTCCGAACTGCTCCGCGAGGCCCTGGAGGAGTACCTGCCGCGCCATGCCCGGCCCTGGCCGACCTCGGTGGGAGCCGGGCGGCATACCATCGCCGGGGTCTCGGCCGGCAACGCCAAGGCATGGGTGCGGGATCAGTGGGCTCGCGATCGCGATGACCGGGAAGGCCGGGAAGAGCCGGACGGCCGGTAGTGGTGGTGCTCGACACCAGCGGGCTGGTCGCCGTGGTTGTCGCCGACGACCGCGACCATGGCGCGGCCGTCGCGGCGCTGACCGCGGCGGGCGGCCCGTTCGTGATTCCCGCGGGCATCCTGGCCGAGGCCGCCTACATGATCGAACGTGACGCGGGCACCGAGGCGCTGGCCGCAGTACTCGCCGACCTGGACAGCGGCGCCTACACCCTCGACTGCGGGGCGCGGGATTTCCCGCGCATCCGCGAACTGGTTCTCAGGTATGCCGACCTCCCGCTCGGGTTCGCCGACGCGGCGGTCATCACCTGCGCGGAGCGCACCAAGGCGGAGGTGCTCACCTTCGACCGGCGGGATTTCGACGTCGTCGCCGGCGAGGGCACCTTCCGCATGCTGGAGACGGGCCCGCGCCGGGCGTGAGTGCTCAGCGGGCGGGGCGCCAGCGGTAGCCGTGCTCGGGGCGGCCGCCGCTGCCGTAGCGGAGCCTGATGTCCACCCGGCCGATCTCGTGCAGGTGGCTGAGGTAGCGCTGCGCGGTGGCACGGCTCATGCCGGCCTGCTCCGCGACCTCGGCGGCGGACATGTCGCGGTCGGCCTGGGCGAGCAGCTTCTCCACGGCCTCCAGGGTGTGCACCGACCGGCCCTTGGCGCCGGATAGCTGGTCCGGCGCGCGCAGCGCCCCGAACACCCGGTCCACGTTGCGCTGGTCCACGTGCCGGATCTCGCCGAGCCGGGCCCGCATCTGCGCATACGACAGCAGCTTGTCGCGCAGCACCGGGAAGCCGAACGGCTTGAGCAGGTAGTGCAGCGCCCCGCCCTGGATCGCGGCGCGCACGCTGTCGGCGTCCTTGGCCGCGGTGATCACGATGACGTCCACCGGCGGGTGATCGTCTCGGCGCAGCCGCGCCACCAGCTCCAGGCCATGCTCGTCGGGCAGGTACAGGTCGAGCAGCAGCAGGTCGGGGCACAGCCGGTCCACCAGCTGCATGGCCTCGGCCGCCGTGTGGGCGGTGCCGATCACCTCGAAGCCGTCGACCTTGCCGACGTAGGCGGCGTGGATGGCGGCGACGCGGAAGTCGTCGTCGACCACGACCGTGCGGATCACGGCAGCCTCGCGACCTCGGCGGGGTCCGCCGCTGCGGCGGGGTCCGGCGCTGCGGCGGGGTCCGCGGGGCCGGCGGCCAGGACGTGCGGCAGCACCGCGGTGAAGACGGCCCCGCCGTCATGGCCGACGCTGACCATGCCGCCGCGGCCGGCCACCACCTGGCGGACCAGGGCGAGGCCGAGGCCGCGCCGCGCGCCGGCCGCCGACGACTTCGTGGTGACCCCGTCCATGAAGATCGCCTCGCGCAGCTCCGGCGGCACGCCCGGGCCGGAGTCGCGCACCCGGACCAGCAGGCCGTCGGCGGCGGTGGTCAGGCTGAGCTCCACGTGCGGCCCCGCCGCCTGCGGCGGCGGGGGGGCCAGCGCCGCGGCGTCGATCGCGTTGTCGATCAGGTTGCCGACCACGGTGAGCACCCCGCTCACGTCGGTGATCTCCCGGTCGACCCGGCTGCCGGCCCTG
>Ga0209061_1005495_pt1 | contig 11046 bp, 13 predicted proteins | sample Coa_R1_10_FD_187157 | JGI IMG/M metagenome (GOLD analysis project Ga0209061, IMG submission 187157) | Surface soil microbial communities from Centralia Pennsylvania, which are recovering from an underground coalmine fire - Coalmine... | ecosystem: Environmental > Terrestrial > Soil >... | reverse complement strand
TAGTTGGGTATGTCCACAAGGAGGACATTACGGCGTGGCATATGTCTGACTCCTCTTTCTCTTGTCAATCATACAGCGCACTACCGCTATGCTAACGCACTTAAAAACTGCTTATTCCTACAAATTCAATTATGCGTAAGCTTGTGGTCAGGCACAGGAAGCAACAGAGCGTTCATCACCAAACTGTCCGCCATGAGTGGATCCGGTCAAGGTATGGCAATGAGCATACGTAATCCATCATCTGAAAGAGAAATCGGCGATCACCGCATAGTGATCAGAAAGGTTTGGATCGGCACATCCATGCTTTACCAGAAGCGTGCCTGGTGTGTAGAGAATGTGATCAAATTGTTCATCTAATCCAACAACCGTTGTGTCGGCCAGGACGGCTTCGCGAAATCGGTCACAAAGAAAAAGCTCTGGGAAGGCATCTCGCAAGGAAATCCCTTTATTATTGAAGTCACCGGTGATGATGGTGGGTGTATGCTGGTCTGTGAGCAATATATCCACTAACTCTCGTCGGATGCGCGCGAAATCTTGCTCGCAAATGCTCCGGTGAAAGTGATGAAATGGGAAATAGTGCAGATTGAAAACAGTGATCAGTCTTCCATGAACATCCAGACGAAGTCGTTGTGCCCCCTTATCAAGCATCTTCCAATGCGAGCCATCTGGTCGCTCGACTTCTAATCGCGGATTGGGCAGCGCAAAGGGAGTATAATCCTTAATCGTATATCTGCTGAGAACGGCTATCCCCATATCTTTGCTTGTATCAAGGTGAGAACGTGACTGGTAAAGGCATCGGTATGCGGGGAGTTCCAGCCTGGAGGCGATGGTTTCTACCATTTCGCTCTTTCCAGTTTTTCCTTCCATATGGACTTCTGTCAGGCAGAGAATATCGGGCTGATAGTGTTGAAAATAGGTGATGTATTCTTCAAGCGACACTCTACTGAAGAGCATTTCTCCGTGGCTTTTCCCCGCCATGACCATTCCGCCAGAAATGTTCTCGAAGACAATCCTGAGTCCTTCCATGCAGATCTATCCTCTCTGTAAGATTTATCGGGCAAGGCGAAGCATTTACACAATATATGAGAACTTGTGGAAAGTATAGCATACGATTGGATACTTGTAAATAAGTACAGGATAGAAAATATGATCTTAATCAAACGTATTAAAGATCATAGATGAATAAAGAAGCAAGCGTTGTCTTAAAGTAATGCTATCGTAACACACCGCCCGCCAATAGAGATTACATCCTGCTCGGCAGCATAGCGAACCCCCACCGGGGCGATCTGCGGGGCGTCGTCAAGCCGCACGGTGGCTAAACATGCCAGGCGCTGACTGCACAGGTACGCGATTTCGTTTTCGGTTAAGACACCCATCGTTGGTGGCTCCTCTTCTCTCATGCCATACTTGCTATGCATCATTGCCAGGCTCCCAACGGCTTTGGAGCGTTTGCCATCGTCTCTCTTTCCTCCTGCTATGACCAGTGGTCCCATTCGTCCCGCTTCTTGCTTATCAATGAAGCAAGTGTCTGGCGATCTGCCCATTGTTGGTGCTGAGAGCGCGCAGGGCAACAGGCCAGCAGTGCACAACGGTAGCATACCGGCTGCCAGGTGTCTGTAATGGAGGCTCCAGTGAAGGACCTCATGCTCAGAAACACCACTCACGGAAAGGATAGCAGGAGGATATAATGGTGAGCAGAACCAGGGAGGGAAAGATGCTCACAGTGTACTATTCCCCACATATGACCAGCGTCGATAACGAAGCGAAGCGCGCGTCCGGGCACGCGGATGTACCACTTTCAGCCCGTGGCCGTGAAGAGGCACGCGAACTGGGAGCGCATTACGCGAGCATCGCCCTGGATGGCATCTACTGCTCTGATCTCCAGCGGGCTGTGACCACCGCCCGGATCACCTTTGCCGGGCGCCGCCTGCCCATCATCCCGGATGCACGGCTGCGAGAGTACGATTATGGAGAGCTTACCCGCTTTCCTGTGGCTCAGGTCGAGCAGGCGTTCCTGCGTCGCCTTCGCGAGCCATTTCCGCACGGGAGAGCTTGCTGATGGTCGTCGAGCGGGTGGGCGCGTTTCTGCGCGAGGTGCTGGCGCGGCACGATGGCGGGAGCCTGGTGGTCATCGGCCACGGCGCCTCCCGCTACGCGCTGGATACCCGCTACGGGCTGGTGTACTGGTGCGGCAGCGAAACGCTGGAGGAGATCGTGCGTGCCCCCTGGCCCTGGCTCACCGTTCCCATCTGGCGCTATGAACTGCAAGCTCCCCTGCTGCATCGGCTTGACACGTTGCACTGATCGTGGGAGGATCACTGCGTCTCGCTCTTTTTCTGTATTGCGAGTCTGAGCGCGCTGGTGGGAGCGGCATGCAATCCCTGGTTGACGCGCAAGCCTGGTCCTGGTCCGACCATCTTGCTCGCAGCCTTCACGCTGGCCGCTGGTTAGCTGCTCATTCCGCTGGCTGGTGGGCCTCCCCTTGTAAAGATCGGTAGGATGGTCGTGGGCGCGCTGCTCTTTGGCGTCTCGAACACGCTCTTCAATGTGAACGAGGTGAGCCTGCGCCAGCAGGTCACGCCTGACCGACTGCTGGGACGTGTGGGGACCAGCATGCAGTGTATCGGCGTAGGGATTTTGACCCTGGGTGCGCTGCTCGGCTGCTGCGGCTTCTTCCTGGCCGTTCTGTGGACCTGGTTTTCACCGGTGCGCAAGCTGCGCCAGGCGCCTCCCATGTACTCATTGTTTTTGCATTGAGGCCCATTAAAAACCGAAGAACTGTGCCGGATTGCTCACGAGCATGGCCTGGATAGCCTCTCGCGGCATGCCCTCTGCGATCAGCCAGGGGACAAAACGCCACAGAATATAGCTCAATCCGGGGCCGCCTCCGTTGGTCGTCCAATAGGAGACTCTGGCAAAATCGCCGGACAGCATGATTCTGTCGCCATGCCCTTCCGCTACCAATCGCATAAGGAGTCTGATGCGGTCCCGGTCAGGCACATACTTTTCCTTGCTGATCTGATCGTAGATCAAATACGCGCCGGTATCGAGCAATGCTTTGTGGTAATCATACTCCACCTTGCGGTCAACATGTCCGAGGGCTACCCTTGAGAGATCTACTCCCTGCTGCTTAAAGATGGCGAGTTGCTCCAGGCCCATTGTCCCGTTCTGGGTGTGGGTAGAGATTGGTACCCCGGTGGCAAGATGGGTGCGAGCAGCAGCGAGTAATACCTTTTCCTCGCCGGGGGTAATCGTGTTGAGGCTCGTTGCTGCTTTCACCACCCCTGCCTTTACGCCCATCTCGCCGGTACCTTCGGTCACATCCTTGATAAATCGGGTGGCAAGCGTATCGACGGTGGCATTGGCAGTCAGTGGGCGAGAATAGGCATCTTTGTGCAACCCGGTGGTCATGATGATATGTACCCCGGTTGCAGTGGATAGGGCGCGGAGTCCGTCGGGGCTGCGATTATAGTCCGCTGGCGACATCTCCACGATAGCTTGCCCACCAGCGAACTTAAAGATTTCGAGTTCCTTAGTAGCAGCTTCTACCGACTGCAAGATAAGGTCCTGATCCTCTCGATCGGCACTCCACGCGGGCGGGCTACCCAGCAAGTGTTCATGCGCATAGGTAATTCCCAGTTGCGATGGCTCGATAGGGCCTGTGACCGTCATGACGGCAACCATACCATGTACCTCCTGTTCAGGCTCTTGCTCCGGCCAGCAAAGCTCCCTCGGCCAGTAAGCGAGCCTGAAGATCCTTGATAGAAAGCTGGCGCGGTGTCTGTCCTGTGGCAACGGCCAGCGCCGCCGCTGTACCTGCGGCCTGGCCCATTGCCATACATTGCCCCATGCTGCGCACCGAGGCATGGGCATCATGCGTGGCCGAAAGGCAGCGCCCCGCGATCAGCAGGTTTTCGCTATCCAGAGGGAGTAAGCAGCGATAGGGAATATCATAGGTAGCGCCGCCTGGAATGTACTCCCAGCGCGTGTTGCTGCCGGGGTGATGATCCTCTATAGGTGCGCCACATTGCGCGATGGCATCGTCAAATTTCCGACCTGAAAGTACGTCTTCACGCGTCAGCCGGTACTCGCCATAGACGCGGCGCGTTTCGCGTATACCGATCTGCACGCTAAAATTGATGAGGTAGGCTCGCTCGTAGCCGGGGATCTCCGTGCGCAAAAACCGCACATATTCCAGCGCTTGCCGTCGTCCCTCCACCTCGGCCCGCGTGAGCTGGACGGGATCGGTTGCATCCACCTGCGCCACGCGCGTCATATTTGTCGCCACTACTCCTGGCAGCGGCGTGATATGCACGCTGCCCTCCTCACGCGGTAAGCGATACTGCCCGCTCAGGTTCGCGCGTTTCATCAACGCCTCAAGCTGCGGGCGCTTCACCGCCAGTGCCTGCTCTACGTTCACGTTCCCCATACGAAACGTCGTGGTGAGCGACTGAGCCGGCCCATCCTCGCCCGCGCGCTGAAACGGCACGCCTGCATGAAAGCAGATATCCGCATCCCCCGAAGCGTCCACAATCACGCGTGCCTGGATCAGTCCCAGACCGCTTTTCCCATCTACAATCAGGCCGGTAATGCGGCGATCCTCCATCACGACATCGGTGCAAAAGGTGTGCAGCCGAAGGCGCACACCTGCCTCCAGCGCCATCTCTTCCCATATCACTTTCAGCGTTTCCGGGTCATAGGTCACAGCAGTGCCGGCGCCATAGGAACTCGGACGCTGTAGCATCATGTCGCGCGCGACCAGCTTCTCCACGATTTCCCAGGGAATGCCACCGACGACGCGCCTGTTATCGTCGCCGGGCGGGTAAAAGCCATAAAATGTATCCAGCACCATCGTCGAAGTGCCACCCAGGAAACCATAACGCTCGATGAGGAGCGTATCGGCTCCAGCCCGCGCGCTCGCTATGGCCGCTACGGTGCCGGCTGAACCCGAACCAACCACCACAACATCGGCGGCATCGAATATGGGCAACTTGCTGGCATCGATGACCATATTTCACCTCTCACTTCGTGTCTTCTGCTCGTATTGTCTCTGCTTTTGCGACCAACTGCTCGAACTGCTCTGGCGTTACGCCAACATGGAAGACTTCGGCGATGTGGTCGATCCAGGAGACGACAAAATAGCGCCATCCGTCGTGGACGTTGAGCCGTCGTTGTTCTTGCTGAGCAAGGGCCTGCTGGAGAAAGTCCCGCTTCCCACGGTAGTTGAGTTCCCAGACAACGCCATGCATAGGGAACAGCCCCGCATCTGTAACAGGCGATCCCGGACGATCTTTGCCCATCCCGGTCGCATTGATGACCAGCGAACCCGGCGGCAGTGCCGCCATGAGCCGGTCATTCTCATATGGGTCCTCATTCAACACATAGACCATCTCAATAGTCGCTGGCAACTGCTCCACCACTGCGCGCAGCTTGTCTAGAGCGGACTGACTGCGGCTTACAATGGTCAGCCGCTGCGGCCTGTCGCTAGCCTCGGGTTGGGTGAGCAAATTGACCGTGATGGCAGTGCCGGAGCCGCCCGCTCCCAGGCAGAGGACGTGGCCCTTACTCTGCCCCCAGTAGCCCGGGGGGAGCATTTGCCGCAGAGCCAGGGCTGAGGTGATCGGATCTTTAGCATATCCGATGAGCTGACCATCGCGTTTGGTAATACATGAAACCTCCTGGCAGAGCTGCGCATAGCGATCCAGGCTGTCGAACATGTCAGCGGTTGCCCGCAGCAGATCGATTTTATGTGTCGTGACAAGCCCTCCCAGCGAGAGCGGATCGTCCTTGATTTGCGCTATCGCCTGCCTGTAGTGCTCAGGTGCTGCATGCAGCGGCAGATCTACTCCGATGAGCTGAGCCTGTTTGAGGCCGAGGATCTCGGCCCAGAGCGGAAAGAGGCGCATCATCGCCGATTGACCTGTGGTGACTCCGATAAAGTACATGGTAGGAACGCTCTGCTGAACGATAGGATATTGTCTGAAGTCTTGCCGCATGGCCTCCCTCATTCCCTGACAAAAGCCTTGATAACTTTACAGATTCCTCTGGCCCGATTGCGCAAGCGATAGTGCCCGGTTGCCGCCGGTATCACCATCGTTTCGGCATAGTGCAGCGGATGGGCGCCATGCTCCCATTCGACCAGCACCTCTTCTCCTTCCACCAGGTTGAGCACATGAAAGCGCTCTTTGCCGGTGTCGCTCTCATAGTTGTTACCGAACTCCGCACGATGGATGGAGAAGAACAATAGAGGATGCTCGCCGATAAGATACTCGGTCCAGCCCTCTCCTTGCTGGATAATGCGTGGGGAGGGAATCAGGTTGTGCCGTACCCAGCGCGTCCGGCGAGTAAAGTCGATATTGTCCCAGGCGCGCTCAATATGGATGGGGCGTAGTTCACCGCTCAGGTCGCGGCGCAGATAATCGTAAATCTTGAAGGTGTACAGATACGGCGTGGCGCTGATCTCCAGCACGACGTTGTTTGCGCCGCTATTGTGAACCGTCCCGGCGGGGATGAGAAAGAGATCATGCACGCGCGTCGGCCAGGCGTTCACGAACTCTTCCGTATCGAAGGCAATCTCTTCATCACGCGCGCGCTCAGCCGCCAGGCGAAAGGCATCCGGCTCTACGTCTTCCTTTAACCCCAGGTAGCACAACCCTTTTTCCCCGGCCTTCAAAATGTAATAGGTTTCGTCCTGCGTATAGCTGAGGCCAAATTCGCGACGCATGTATGCTGTCTGGGGGTGCACCTGGCAGGAGAGGTTGCCGCCGGTAAGGGTGTCATCGTAGTTGAAACGAATGGGAAAACTGGCGCCGAAGCGTTCGGCTACCTTTATGCCCTGCACATTGATCGTCTCCTGCGCCATGAGCATTGTGAACGGGACTTCCAGTCGGCACTCGCCATCGCGAAAAACAACGCCGTTCTCCGGTGCGATGAGTTCATACGACCAGGCATAATTCGGTTTGCTGGGATCAAGTTGCATATACTCCTTCATCCACTGGCCTCCCCACGCGCCCGGATAAAAGACGGGCTTGACGCGAAATGGCTGGCTGGAGAGTGCCGATAAGCTTGCCCGCAGTGCGGCACCCTCAACGAATGTCGGGTATCTGGGATTTGCCATGTCCAGGTAAAGAGCCAGGCCGGGCAGCAGCGCGGTCATGTAGCGTTCCATTACCGGCCAGTCCACCCAGTACATACTCTTCATAGCCGGGTATGCAGGTGTGCCGAGGAAGAGAGGGCGTCCTGCCGCTGCCATACCGGTGATGTTTTCTTTGGACAGATCCGCCCACGCTCTCCCTCCATCCAGGTTGAGCAGCGTGCTCCCCTGTCCGAAGCAGATCACAAGCTCGGCCCGCTGTGCCTCCTCAAGCACTCGCTCCCTCAATCTACCCAGCCGGTCAGCGGCGAAGAAATCAAGCAAGGTGCCCTCATAGAGCCTGCCAAATACGCTGTCGCCATTGTCCAGCGCGTCGGCCAGCAGATCTCTTACTGCATCTTGCTCCAGGCGCGCCTCAGCCACGTCGATGAATACGGCCCGGTATCCCGCAAGCGCATCTTGCAGCCCGGCCTGGAATATATCCCAGGCGACACCGCTCATGCCATCAATCATCCACAGCCTGGTGCTGCTATTTGCCAGGTATTGGGCGAGCTGAGCATAGCCTTCGAATAAATGACCTTCGGCCAGGGGATAATCTGGAAAGGCGTTATAGATGGTGGTCTTCATGCGTATGTGGCGCTCTTCTTTATTTATAGATGCCGGCAGTGCGACGTGCATGTTCGGCGTACCATGCGCCGGCCAGAGACTCGATAGCGGCATGCTCCTCTGCCGTCATGCCGGCGTTATGGCTGGGGAATACGGGCAGGTGGATACCGCGCTCCGCCAGGTTCTGTGCCACCTCTGCCACCAGCGACTGCATGATGATGCACGCGGCGATGGTGGAGGCCGATGCAACTTTCTGCGCAAAGCCTGGAACCGCGACCAGGGCGTCACCTTCCGGCACACAGGTGTCAATCACCGCGTCGCAGACTTCAAAGAGTCGTTTGCCGCTGCTGTGGCGCGATTTGCTCTCACGGCTGTGGGCGAGCGAAGTGATCGCCACCGTCTTCAGTCCCTGCTCCCTGGCGCCCAGCGCGACATCGATCCCCATTGCGTTGATACCGGAGTTGGAGACCACGATCATGATATCCGCTGGTGAAAGGCGGTAGTTCTCCAGGACAACGCGTCCAAAGCCCTCTACTTTTTCCAGGTATATTGCCTGGCGCAGCGCCTGGTTGCCAATGACGGTGGGCATATAGGAGGTCGAAAGCTCGTGAATAGGGAGCCAGCCGGGGTAGCATCCGATGCGTGGATAGGTGTCCATAGTTGGAATAAATGAGTGTCCTGAGCCGAACAGCACGATCAGGCGGTCGGCTGCAATGGCGTCGGCGCCCCATGCCGCGACCTTGCTGATCGTTGCGAGCTGGGTGGCCTCAATCTGATCGAATATATCACGAAAAGCGCTAAAAAAGGGGTTGGCTCCCATTCTGATCTCCTTCCAGATCGTAAAGGTTTCACAGTAAAAACGAGAAAAAGAGGAAAGCAGATATCTCCGCTCTCATTTCAGGCCGGCCTTCTTGCGTGCCGTCACCCACTCAATCGGCTTCTGGCTGCCAAAGGGCACCAGTTGAATCCAGATGCGGATACCCTGCTGGTGCAACATCTCGGAATCGGCGATCTCGTCGGGCGAAAGGTCACAGTTCGGGGCGACGTTGCGCGAGTTTGCCCTGTGCGCCATTGCCCCATAATTGATGTCTGAGGGTCTGTAGCCTTTCTCCAGCAGGCGCAGAAACGTCCTGGGAACTTTCGCCAGCAGGATGATGCGATCATGACCGTCGCTAATCCGGCTCAGCTTCTCGGCGATGCGCTCGATGGTGAAGGCTTCGATCTTGATCCCTGAAGGCGCGGCAAAGCGGAAAATATCGAGCATCATTGGATTGCTAGCCACACCATCATCGGCGATCCAGATCACGTTGGCGCGGCGTGCTCCAAGCCAGCCAGTCATGACCTGCCCATGAATAAGCCTGTCGTCAACGCGGTTCAATACAACCTCGGACATAGCTGTTCCTCCACTTCGCTCATCGGTTTCTAATATCAAATGGTGGCCGTCACATGTCATCCTGAGCGCAGCGAAGGATCTGCGGGGCCGATGCGCCAGATCCTTCGCTGCGCTCAGGATGACATGTTTGAACCTTGAGAGCTCCCGCCTTCCTGGACCTCCCGGAACTGTTTGAAGGCTTCCACAATATCTACCATACCGGTGCGTCCCGCTAAAAATGCCGTCTCGGCCAGTGATGCAAGCTGATCCTCGCCCATGCGCGCCAGGAAGGTTTCGAGCAGCATCGGCAGGTTTATGCCGCTAATAGCATACAGGTCGTTCATCTGCCGGGTCAGGAGAGCGGCGGCGTTTGCGGGCGTGCCACCAAACATATCGAGCAGGATGAGCGCGCCATCACCCGTGTTCACTTCATTCACAGCGCTGTGCAGGCGCTCTACCAGCCCTTCCAGGCTATCACCGGGCATCAGTGCGATGCTCGCTACCTGCGGCTGCTCTCCCAGGATCATGCGCGTCGATTCCAGAAACGCGTCCGCGAGCGGCCCGTGCGCAGCCAGCACAATACCTATCATGAGCGGAACCATCCTTTGCTCTCCTCGCTGCCAGCGGCCTTGCGAGAAACCGTATGCAGGCTGCTAGCAGCGGGTGCGGACTAGAAGATACGAAACGCCGTCAGTATGGGAATATTGAAGATCGAGCCGAGCAGGCCGGGCAGGTAGCCAACGAAGATGACCAGCAGCGTCACCAGCAGTGCTCGATTGATCGGCCAGCCACGCCTGCGCATTCCCCACCACAGGAATATGACTAGCAAGAGCGGCAGCAACTGCGGAAAGATCTTATCGAGCGTATCCTGAACCGAGACTTTCACCAGGTTCGCCCCTGATCCCGAGGTGTAGGTGAGCGGGGTTTTCAGCGTAATGATAGAAGCGCCAATGGCGCCCGCCACGATCAGGCCGAGCACGGCGAACGAGGAGGTAATACGCCGAAAACCTGCTGCGGCCAGCTCTCTCATCGAGGACATACCGTAGCGATAGCCAAACATGAACAGGTAATACGAGAGAAACAGGATAATCAGCGGGTAGGCAATGATATAGAAAATCGGGCCGATAGGGCTGCCCGTCCCCTGGCTCAAGCTGATGCCAACGGCAAGCAGAATGGGGATCAAGGTGCCGGGTATCATGGAGTCGCCGATACCGGCCATTGGTCCCATAATACCGGCCTTGATGCCATTTATCATCTCGTCGTTGATGGGAGCGCCTTTTGCCCGCTGCTGCTCAAGAGCAACCGTCACTCCATGCGCAATGACGCCGGTCTGTGGCTCGGTGTTGAAGAAGACCATGTGGCGCTTCAATGCCGACTTGATTTCTGTCGGATTGTTGCCGTACAGGCGTTTTATGATCGGCGCCATCATGTAGACGAAGGCCGGGGCCTGCATACGTTCCATACTGAACGCGGAGAGATTAAAAAATGTCCAGATCCACCAGGACCGGTTAAGGTCCCGTTTTGAGATGGTTCGCTCCGTCTGTGGAGCCGCACTTTCCTGATTATCGGATGGTTGTATCGTCAGATCGGACATCGTTATACCTCCGCTTTCTGGGGTTGAACTGTTTCGGTTTCCTGGGGTTGAGTCGTTTCAGTATCCGTGCGGGAGAAGTACCAGTAGTAAATGATGGCGATCAGTGCCCCAATCACGGCAACGCCCACGGTGGGGACCTTCAAGTACACTACGAGAACCCATCCCAGCAAGAACCAGACGAGCAGGCGAGCGGAAGGGGCGATCTGGAGCAGCAGGATGGCAATACCGACGGCAGGCAGAGCGCCTCCTAAAAGAGTGAAATAGGTAATCAGCCAGGGCACCTGGTTATTGAGGAAAGCGATCAGAGCCTGGGCAAAACCGGAACCCAGTAAGAGGACCAGGAAGGGCACAACGCCTCGCAGCAGAAACGTGCCTATCTGG
>Ga0209061_1005494_pt1 | contig 11047 bp, 14 predicted proteins | sample Coa_R1_10_FD_187157 | JGI IMG/M metagenome (GOLD analysis project Ga0209061, IMG submission 187157) | Surface soil microbial communities from Centralia Pennsylvania, which are recovering from an underground coalmine fire - Coalmine... | ecosystem: Environmental > Terrestrial > Soil >... | reverse complement strand
GTTTACCCGCTGTCTCCAGACGGTCAGGCCCCGCGCTCAGCACGCCGCCGACAAGCTCATCGGCGAGTTCGGTAGTGGTAATGTCGAGCACCCCCGCCAGGAAGCCGCCGTTGACCAGCGCCTCCATCGACCTGCCGCCGGTGCCGGTGGCATGGAAGACAAGCACCTCGTAGCCGCGCTCCTCCAGGTATTGGCGCGCCTCCGTCACGCAGGGAGTAGTAACGCCAAACATGGTTGCGCCCACCATCGGTTTCACGCCGGGCGCAGGCTGGAAGTTGACATATGCTTGCGCCATGCCGGCAATAGCGGCGGCGGCATTGCTCAAAATGCGCTCAGAGACGCGGTTGATACCCGAAATATCTACAACTGAATACATCATCGTGACATCCACGGAGCCGACATACGGCCTCGTGTCCCCGGAAGCAAGAGTCGAGACCATTGAACATTTTTTGGTCCTAAGACAAGGTTGTGTTCCTGCGCGAACTGGATATCTTCATAGGTAACTTGCGCGTATTTACTGTTATTTACAGGGATGCGATTAGGAGTATTGCGTTCTCGTCTGATCCCAAGTGCAAGTGCTCGGTTCCGTAGTCCTGTCCAGTTTCGTTGAGGGAAAGCCTGTAATATTTCCTCTGCGTCTGCAAATGGATATAATTGTCGAAGCTGTTCATCTTCTTCTGCTGTCCAATCATGACCGCCTGATGGATAGTAAAGAAAGTAGCCAATATCAGTACCCCAGTCACTACGCCGCCACTCAATTTGAAGCTTCCACCATGAATGAGCTACATGGTCCACGGTAACGCTTCGAACAAGACCAAAGACAATCTTTTTTCGTGTAGCATATGATAGGCTCTCCCATTTTTCTAGAATGGCTGGGATAAGGGTGCTAATTTCAAACAATAGCTGTTCATCTGATTGTTCTTGCTTGTCTGTAAGCTGCCTGTAGAGTTCTGCTTTCTTCTTCTCTAGCCCTTCGTACTCCTCAAAGCATTTCAGCTTCAACGATTTCGGACACCCAGGGGTGTTTACTGTATCATCAATCTCTATGAGCCGAGTATCGATTTCTTTGATCTGCTGTCTGATGAGGGCGTGCTTTGTTTCGAGTGTTTCAAGGTGTTTCTCAATGGAGTCTTGCCAATCGTCACATCCCTCCCATGTTCGTAATCGTTCAAGCATACGCGTAGTAAAATGCTTGTCCAGTACGGATATTTTGATGGAAAACCGTTCACGGTAACGTTGCCTCTGTCCATACTCGCAGCATTGATACATCTGGTGATGGCTATTGGGGTAAGTACCTGTTCCTGGGACCGGGCCTTTTAGCACACCTTTTAGCAAGGCTTCAGCATCCGTTGATGTTCGTTCCCGTACTGGTTTTTGTCTTTGTCCGTCGAGTGCCAGGGTACTAAGTCGAGAATGCGCGAATGCAAAGAGTATCGGGTCAACGATTGGTTCATGATTGTTTTCTATAACTCCACCATCGAGCGGTTCCCACCAGCCCATATACACGGGATTGGTAAGAATACTTATAAGTCCAGTACGGTATACCCTGTAATTGCCTTCTGGTGTTCGATTGTTTCCCTTTTTGCGCCGAAGAGAGAACTTACTTTCTGCCATATGAAAATCTTCATCGCTAACAAAGTATTCTCTTTGAAACGCTGGAAACAACCAGGGAAGTTGCTCAACTTCACGGCATAACGCTGAAAAATTGCCGTCGAGTTCTAATAGGCGCTTGAACAACCAGGCAACAATCTCTGCATGAGGAGGATAGGGTTTGTATTTTTTATGTAATGGATCGCTACGATCAACTATGTACCCTGGACATACGAAGCGGCCATCATAGTAGCCTTTACTGCTCGCTGTTCGCTTACCACCACCTAATATGAGCTTCATCCATTCTAGATGCCTTGCAGCCTCTTCTGCTTCTAGCATAAAGACACGCTGGCAATACTCATCACGAAAATCAAAGAGTGTTCGAAGAGTAGCTATCCATACGTGATGTTCAAAGCATTTTTTCATAAGTATAGATGGCTTAATAAGCCACTTATCACGAGTAAGGCGGTTGACGTGGACTGCTGCTATCCATCCGACACTCTCTTCCTCTATTGACTTAATTGTTTTTATCATTCCAGGCATGTTATGAATGTCCATTGTTCCGCTTAATGCTTCGTCGTCGGCAACTACTTCGATAGGTCCGGTGCAGCCCATATTTCTGAAATGTTCAACAAACTTTTCTGTTTGCATTTCATAACTATGGATGTTCATTTGTACTTGTGCATCGCTTGATTGTCTGACGTAGATGATCCCTGGTCTGTCTTTGGGGAAACCATTCGGATCATAGCGGTATGTGATGGATGGGTTAGTCTTGGGCTTGAGGCTTCTTTTCATTTGTCAGTATCCTTCGTAGTTCATCTGCAACTGCTTGAAGTGCTGAGTACAATATCATCTTGTCATCGGGTGACAAAATGATATGGGATTGTGAAGTATCCTTCTCTTTCGCACTAGAAGCTCCCCAGTTAGCAAACAGCGTGTCTTTCATTTTCTTATCCCCCTTGTGTTCTGCTGTTATCAGCATTTACACAAGGGAGTATAGTGTCCGGTATTCTAACTTGCAGTTATGGACAGAGCACTAGTATAAAATGGTAGCGCTACAAGGAATTACTGATGCACAGGCCAGTAAACAGGGATGCGCGCACCCGTCGCCGGGTTGATCCAGGTTGTGACCACCTGGACGGTATTAAGTATCGGAGTCAGCGACGGCATCGGGACCGTTTCGCCAGCGCTCTCTAGTGGCATGGTCGGAAGCTGGTCGGGTGTGTCGTCATATGTCCAGTACCGGTCTTGCGGGTGAGCCTGGGCCGGGAGCAGTTCCGGGACCAGGATCGTTGCATCGGGATACGGGAGGGTAGCGCGTCGCCGTATCGGCGCGGTTTCGGCATAATCGAAGCTGTGGCATTCTGCGCAGTTGCAGAAGATGTTAGAATGGTGCCTATGGAGTGTACCGTGAGACTTATTCATGGTATACCTCTTTCTTTCGGATAGGCCGGGTACCAGCCGGTCTATCTTTTCTTTTCTTCTGATATCTAATCGATACCTCTACATTCGCTAACGTAAGTATGCCATAAGATAGCGTTGATGTCAATACGTTTTCGACATCTTTTTACGATATCCGTTGACAGATATACGAATTCGGTGTATTATCTATGTGGATACATAACCGTTCTTCTAGTGACAAGGAGTAAACAGTCATGGCCCATCTGATTATTAAAGAGCTTGCTGAAAAGCAGGGCTTAAATCGTTCACAACTTCAGATTAAAAGCGGTGTTACTCTCTCCTTACTCCATCGCTATTGGAGTAATCGTACTGAAAGCGTAACACTTGATGCACTTGAAAAGATTGCTAAGGTACTCGGTGTGCGACCAGGCGACTTGATTGTGAGTGATGATCCTAGTCAGCAGTCCTAGTGTTTCGGTGTTCTGCTCCAAACGTTTCGATCTATGTTTTCGGGTGTTCTCCTGTTTCTAAACAGTTCTCTAGAAACGGGCTAAACGCTGTTCTAAACGACGTTTAGCCCGTTTCCAAACGTTCCGGGGGTGCCGGGCCGGTTTGGGTATCCAGGGAAGAAGGGTATTCCTGGTTCCGATGGGATCGAGTCGAGTCGAGGGCTTTTCTCTTCTGACCGGATCAGGCGTCCGTCTCCCCTGAATATCCCCTTAACTATGTAACAATAGTTACGTTTCTCTCTTTGCCTGTGTGAGTCTGCGTTGCAAATCGATAAAGATACCGATTTTCATATAGAGGCATTGCCTGTATTCCTGCCAGTATACTCGTTCCTGCTGGTCACGTTCCTCAATAGCCTCCAGGTAGGGACCTTCAGTGCTATCAAGGGCGTTATAGAGATACCGCAATGCTGTAGCTGTAGCCTCTTCTACCCCCTTGACCTGTTCACTGCCTAACCAGCCACAGCACAAGAAATCAAAACACACCATGTAGACCTCGCGCGCTGGGTCTTCTGCTGGACGTTGCAGAGTAAAGTAGCGCTGTTTGAGCGTTTCAAGCGTCTCATGCATCTAGCTCGTTCCTTTCCGCTTTAGCTGTCCTCAATCCCTTGCGCTGAACTGCCATAGAGCACCATCAGATGGATCAGCGCCGGATCTGTCGGTAAGGTTGCCCCGGCATTCCGCAGCACGATTTGATGAATCCCTGCCGTGTGCAGCAAGAGGCGTGTCGCCTGCTGGCTCCTTTTGCCTGCAATCTGCCTGCTCAGCGTGTCGAGTTGCTCCTGGTTGAACTGGTAGGACCATAGCCCGCTCGCTGTTATGTGCAGCGTTATGCTTCCTTGCTGCTTTGTGGGAAGACGCTGAACCTGCTGGACCTGGATCGTGTTCGAGAGGGTATAGCCAGTCCCCAGATGCGCGAGGGCTTCCCTGCTATTCTGCTCTGTGAGCAGCGCCATAAGCGCGCGAGTGGTGTAGGCTATCCCTTGACAGCTTTCTGTCACGGTGACAGTTACCGCTGTTGCCTCTTGTCCGGGGCTATGGTCGCTGCTCACCGTGGGCGTACAGACGGGCGTGAGTAAGGTTTCCCCGCTCTGGACTTGCGCCGCTAGTGCTGCCTGGACACTTTGCAGAAGACTCGTTTTGAGTGAGGACACCGCCCGGTTGATATCCTCTCCTGTCACCATTGGATAGCTGTAGGCATCCTGCCCCCCGCGAAATGCCTGCTGATTCTGGACAAAGACATCTTCCCGGCAGCATGGGCCGTACAGGTCACGCGGCGCGATATTCCCACTTGGCCCCACCTGGACGGCGTGAGCCGCAACTGTGACGGCCCCGTTTGTCGAGAGCGCCCCGGCGGGGATTACCGCCTCAGCGTCCGTCACGATCTGAATACCATCGGCCCCGGTGAGCAACGTTCCAGCAGCGATGATCTGTACAGCAGGCATCGCGTTGTAGAACGTCACGTACCCGTGCGCCGCCTGTGCTGGCTGGTAGCCTGTGCCGGTGGTTTTCGTCGTCTGCTCTTGTGCAAGGGTGAGGGTCGGGAGCAGACGCGCGGGGATCTCATGACGTGCCGGGTCTGCTTTTCCCGTCGTGACCAGAGTCGCCGTTGTTGTCGTCGTCATGGTCGCCGTCTGTGGGATAATCGTCACCGTGACCGGTGCCGTCAAGAGTGGCACAAGCGAAACGACAGCAAGGGCAATAGCCGCCATGAGAGTGGCCCCCATAAGCACAAGCATCAATGGCGAGAGGCGACGCCCCGGCGCTTTTTGTACAGCAGGTGGGGGTGATGTCGTTCCCTGAGCATCCGGGGGCGTAGCGGCTTGCTCAGACGATTCGAGTGTACCTTCGATGGCCGGTGTGGTTGCCGTTGCTCCCTGGTCTGACTGTAGGTCGTAGATATGCATGTCTACGAAGAGGATCGGCCCTTGCCCCTGGTCGCCCGGTAGCGCGTCCCCGGTATCCATATTGGCAAGAATGCGGTTAAGCTCCTCATCTACGCGGTTCGTCATGCTCGTTTGGCTCCTTTCGTTCTATCGTGCGTGCTACGTCCGAGAGCGTCCAGCGATACGGAGGATCAAATACCGCAAAGTCGTAGACATCCTCATCGGTTTGCAGCTTACGCAGAAACTCGCCCGGAATATGGTTCGTATGCCAGCCAAGCAGGATAAAGCCGTCCTTTTCCTTGCGCGTGAGGCCGTACAGTACGACGCTGGCTTGCCGGTCAACGGCTAAGAGATCCGTCATCTCATCGACCAGGCTTTCTAGCACGCGCTTCTGACAGGTGAGCGCAACCAGGCTCATCAGTTCCATTACGATCCCCCTCCCGGCATGTCAGGCGCTTCCCCGGGCTTTGCCGGGCGAAACGCGCCATGATCGTTGAGGAAGACAAAGCGGCTGCTCTCGACGATGACGATCATATCGGGTTTCCCATCGCCAGTGACATCCTTGAAGGAGAGCGTTACCGGCGCGAGATCCTGTCCTGGCCCGAGCAGGTCCGGGCCAATGTAGACCTTCGCCTTTGCTGCCTGACCGCCCGGAAATTCGATGATCTCGATCTGGCCGCGCAGGTTCAAAGCAATAAAGTGACTAGGGTTAGACGCCGAGTCGGAGTGTCCGACCACCGCATCCACCTGAAAGGTGCGGGGACGGCCATAATGCCAGTCGTCCTGCTTGATCTGCCACCAGTTAGAAAAGGCGGAGAGCGCCATCCAACCAAGCAGTGCAATGAGCATCGCGCCCCCAACATAGACCAGCCAATGCAGGCGCAGGCGGGACCGCTCGCGCGCGGCGACGGGTTCCAGCTCTGGCTCCTGGTACTCCTGAGTGCAGGTACGACTGGCGCGCGGGGGAATGGCCGGGTGATGCTGCACGCGCATCACGGTACGCGGGGAAGTTTGCCCTACAGAGCGAGGGGGGCCGCGCCGGACGATGCTACTCCGGGGATGCCTCTCTTCTAGTCCTTCATCCACGTCACCAGAGACAGGGGACGTGTAAGTCCCCCGTCTCTGGTGAACGTCAGATGAGAGTGAAGAGACATCATCAGTCGTGTTGACGGTCCGCGCTCGGTTCAAAAGCTCACGCGGAACGCCGTGCTGTTCTCTCATCCGTGTATCCTCTCTTAGCGATGTTTCGCACAACGACGCACGACAGCAACTTTTGGGAGCCGAGGAAAGCAGACCGGGCAATAGCCAAAGATCCCGCAGCGGAGGCAGACCACTTGTCCCTGCGCCAGGGTCTCTTTCCAGTTGTGGTAGCCTGGCGCACAGTGCGGGCGTCGTGCGGGCGCCTGTGATGCGGTTCCCTGTGCAAGAAAGGATTGGCTCATAGTGACTCCTTCCTAGACGGTATGGCCTTTGACAATCTTGTCTGCATCCTCTGCCGTAATGAGACCGTTTTGATAGCCCTGGTTGACCTGCTCGATCAGATCAGCATCCTCTTTATCCGGGCAGGTCGGATCATAGCAAAACGGCGTATCGGCATTATGCAGGTTGTAATCGGTAGGGATAGCCGGAACGGTGGAGTGTTCTTTTTCATCTGGTTGTGACATCAGGGTGTCCTTTCTTGTCAGAACTTGACTCGTGCGGCCCCTGTATGCCAGAATCGCAAGCAGGGACCGATGAACTTTCTTAGCAAAGGTTTGGCGGTTCTCACCGCTAGCTTGCTGTCTGACCACAGCAAGCTAGCACTTTTATCACCCCCTCTCCTTTTGTATAAGCAATCGCTTATACATTACCTGTATGCTTTCTCTACATCATATATTTGAATGATAGAATGTTTCTAGACAGTTGTCAAGACAGAAATTGACAGAAAACAAGATTAGTGGTAAAAACTTTATAGCTGTCTTTGTGGAATAGGTAGGCATGTGCAAGGACGGACTTTACTTATTTGGAGCGTATAATAGTCATGGCAAAGATTGCAAAAGAGGATTGCATGACTATAGAGCAAGCTATTACAGCCACAGGTGCTAGCAAAGCTTCTCTCTATAATTATATGAACTATCTTGGTATCCAGAGACATAAATTTCCGTTTGATCGACGCTCCTATATACTCAAAACTGATATAGAGCGCATCAAACAGTTTATAGAAGAAAATAGGGGATAATAGATATATTATCCCGTTTTGATATCATCTTGTTGTATTTTGTCAGCAGGTTTCAAGCGTAGGATCAGGCGGATCCGGTAGCGCCTCTGCTCTAGCCGCTCTATCTTCTCCCTCATCTCCTCTACCATCCGTTCCAGTCGCCAGATCTGGACAGCCATTTCTTGCAATGCCGTCGCCTGATCGACAGGGGAATCAAGTGGACTCGCCGGGCTATCAACGATCAAGGTGTAACAATCTGGGGCAAGTTGCTTGACTTTGAGCTTGCCCCCATCTATCCAGCGCTGAATCGTCCGGGGATGCTTCTCGAAACGAGCAGCGAGTTGCTGAAGGGTAAACGTTTCTTCCTGCATACAGATCCTTTCTCTCATACGATCAGATGATACTCCTGCACAGGAAAGATAGTCGATCAGAAGCGCTTTAGCATCTTTCTACTCGTGGGTAGTACCCATAGGTACCGAGATCTGAAGAGTGGCGAAAAGTCATCTACACTCTTTTCTTTAGCGGTCATGTCCATTGATGATTGTCTATGCATGCCCTATGGAGAAAAAGCTATGTTTCGGCGCAAAAGGAGAAGACACCCCCCGCGCTACTGGTACGATGATGATGCTCCTGACTGGTATCCAGGTAGACGAAAACGCGGGGGCTGTTTTAAGACCTTTCTCTTTACGAGCGGCCTTATCATCGTGGTCGCCATCGTAATTGCCGTGCTGCTTGCGCTCAGAGCAGCGATTCTGGCGTTTATCGCACTTGTCCAGCGTCAACCGCTCATCAAGTGGGGGCTGGTTACGCTGGCTGTCTTCCTAATCCTTGCCGGGGTGCTCTGGTTAGTAGCTTCCCTCTACGGCCACTGGCAAAAACAGCTAGAAAAGCGTGATAGCCGGGATCATATTCGGCTCACCAGAGATGAGCGCATCGTGGTACGTCACAGGAAAACCGGGCAGCTCACCCCCTTACAGGAAGAGACACCCCAGATCCCCCAAAGAGCATCACGGATGCCCCCGGCCTCCCTCTACAGTGACCAGACACAACCGCAGCTTGTTTTACCAGCCTGGAACAGCGCCCCGGCGAATGCTCCCTGGTCGCCAACTACCCCGCAGCGTCAAGAGATTGTCTACTATGCCAGCGTGCGGGGATCGATCCGGCCTGGACAGCTTGTCCTGGGAATGCGTCTTGACGGGACACTGAGAGTTGGCACCTGGGAGGATATCAAGACGGTCCTGGTCTTAGGGGCAATGGCGAGTGGGAAGACATCCACGCTTGCCCTGCTCACCCTGCAAGCCATTCAAGGGGGCGCACTCATTGCCCCCTGTGATCCCCATGCGACAAAACCGGACAGCCTGTACCGGCGCGTGGCCCCGCTCTCCGGGTTTCTGTGGCCGGGGGCTGTCATGGCAACAACACACGATGACATTTTAGGCAATGCGTCCATTGTCGGCAGCGAACTAGAGCGCCGCGTACAGGGGGGCGCATGGACAAGACCTCTGCTCCTGGTCCTCGACGAAGTAAACCGGCTGGTCGATGACGAAGAGATTAGCCAGGAGCTTATCACCATCTGCCAACGCATAGGCAGAGAGGGCAGAGACTACGGCGTCTACTGTGCAGCAGGATTTCATGAGCTAGCCTACCTTGCGCACTGGCGCAAAAAGTTTGTGTCCTTCATTGTGCATCGAGTGGTCGAGGCGCGCGAGGCAGAGCATGTGATTCCGCATCGTTTCGCCAAGCTTGCCCCGGAGCTTCCCAACGGTTTAACGTTCGTCAAGGATGCCTACGGCCAAACGGAGCAGTTACAGCAGGTCTATATCACCCCGCGCGACATCGCCGCGATTGCCGGCGAGTACGCCCCGCCACAGGCCACACCCTACACGCCGCGCCGGACGCGTCAAATTACCCGTGATTTCACCTTGAATCAGCAGGCAGCATACGCGCCTGGTCCGAGTGTCCCTGTCTGGAATGCTCCCTATCCCCCAAAAGAGCGCATTGTACAGTTTCTTGATATGCCTCATCCGCCACAGAATCCCGCGCCTCAGAGGAGCACCATACCCGACGAGCTGCGCCAGAAGATCATCAGGCTTGCGAGAAAGGGCATGTCCCGGCGCAAGATCAAGGATGCACTCGGCCTGCACGGAGACAAATATGAAATTGTGCGCAGAGTCCTAGACGAAGAAGGACTATAGTTTGTAAAAAGAGGAAAAGATGCAATGGGATATCATGAAATCGGCAATTATCACATTCACATCACGACGAAGGGCCTCAGCCTTATGACCAAGCCCGGTGAAGAAACTAAGTTCCGTCTAGAGTTATCAGCAGCACAGGCTATCGAGTTATTGCAAGCGCTCTACTTTCGCCGTGATTTCCTGCTCTTGGGAGCACGGCCTGATTTAGCACACGGGGCACCCTGCCCAAACTGCCGCTATCCCGTCGAGCTTGAAAAATACCCGGACGGCTGGTATGGCGCGTGTAAGGCATGCGGGGATGATTTCACCTTAGACTTTGCTGGTCGCTTGGTTCAGCATGGATTCCAGCAGTATAGCATGTAACCAGGAACAAGCCAGCGTAAATAAACATAAAACCCCTCAGCAGTCAAAGCCGCTGAGGGGTTTATCTTGGCAGCACCAAATGAGCGAACAATCAAACAACATCAGGCGACCTCTGTCAATTCAAGGGCAGAGCGTAAGATGAGAAGCATCTCTTGATAGTTGTCGGTATGCCTAAAAATGAGTAATGGGGGAGACCATCAGCTTCGGGACGCCTATCGGCAGGGCACGCATCGCCTGCGTCGCCAGCGCCGAGCCGCCGGAGCCGCCGAGGGCGAGAATGCCGTGCAGGCGCTCTCTGGCGAAGAGATCCAGCACGATGGCAGTAGCGCCACGTGCCATCGCCTCAACGGCGGCGCCGCGATCCCCGGCAGCCGCGAGCTGCGCAACGTCGGCCCCGGCCGCCCTGGCTACCTCGTCGTGCGAAATATCGGGCGGCGTCAGCGGCTCTCCCCTGACGCCGGCATCGATCAGGATCACTTCACAGCCGGCCTCCTGCAAGCGCCGGCGCAAATAGTCATATTCGGTCCCTTTGGTGTCAAGGGTGCCGAGTAATACAACTGTCGCCATAAGCTGTCCTTTCATTCAAGCAAGATAGGGAAGCTCTGCCCCATGTCATCCTTCGCTCTCATGTCATCCTGAGCGGAGCGCAGCGCAGCAAAGGATCCGATGGCCGTCGTCGGATCCTTCGTCGCCGCTCAGGATGACATTCCAACGCCAAGATAGCGTCGCCTGGTTTCCTCATCGGCAAGCAGCGCGGTTGAAGTAGTCTCCAGGGCGATACGACCTGCCACCATAACGAGCACATGGTTGGCGAGGGCTGCCGCGACACTGAGCTTCTGTTCGACGATCAGCATGCCGATCCCCTCACGAGAGAGGCGCTGAAGAGTCTCCAGCAGATGATCGATAATG
>Ga0209061_1005492_pt1 | contig 11048 bp, 5 predicted proteins | sample Coa_R1_10_FD_187157 | JGI IMG/M metagenome (GOLD analysis project Ga0209061, IMG submission 187157) | Surface soil microbial communities from Centralia Pennsylvania, which are recovering from an underground coalmine fire - Coalmine... | ecosystem: Environmental > Terrestrial > Soil > Unclassified... | reverse complement strand
CGTCGAAGAACCCGGCGTTGTTGATGCAGCTGTACTCCGTGCCCGAGCGATCCACCCCGTGCAAGAACACGTCCTGCCCGCCGGCGTTCTGCAACTCCACCCCCGCAACATGCAACGGCGAAAAACCCGACGGTGGCCCGGCGCTCCCGTTGGCCGGTGGCGAAGCGCCGCCCGGAGCGCCGCCCGGAGGCGCTCCCGCGCCGGAGGGCGCGCCGCTCCCTGGCCCAGGCGCCGCGACGGCGCGCCTGCCGCTGAGGTAGGCGGAGCTCTGGCACGGGCGCGGGCGCGCCCGGGGCGGCCATGAGGCAGGAAGCGGCGAGCGCAGGCGGCGCTGAGCGCGGGCAGGAGCGCACTGCCGAGCGGCGGCGGCGCGGAAGGCGAGTCGCCCGCCTTCGCCCGCGAACAGCAGCCAGTACCAGGTGTGTGCCCTGACTCGGGTGGACGGCACCCTGACCCGGTTCCAGGCTCCCGGCCGGGGCCAGGCCAGCCATCCTGCGGCCAGCCGCCTGCCCGGCCGGCCCCGTGCGTTGGCGTACAGGCCGGCCAGCAGCCGGGTGGCGCGGCTGTGGGCGTCGAGGTAGACGTTGATCGTCGAGGCGATTCCGGGGGTGCGGTCAGCAAACGCGACCGCCACCGCGGAACCGGCCCCGCGCTCGGCCCGATGCGGCTCGATCGCCCTGCGCCCGAACAGGAAGCCCCCGCCGGCCGCCGTCACGCCCCCCGCCGCCTCCGCCAGCGCCGCGCCCATGAGCACGACGAGCGCGCACAGGACGGCGGCACGGCCGATCGCGCCCGGCGCACGGCGACGCCGGCGCCGGCAGCTGGGCGCGTGCTCTGCGGGGGTCACCCAGCGGCCATCGGCGCGCCTGGCCTGCAACTGTTGCCGGCGGCAGCTCAGCCCGCAAAACGTCCAGGCTTCTCAAGACTTATGTTCAGCGCCGCCGGGCGCCGCGGGTCCGCCGGGGCGTCAGAGGTTGCCGCGGCGGGCGACGTGCCTGACGGTGCGCAGCAGGATCTTCAGGTCAAGCCACAGCGACCAGTTGGCCACATACAGGTAGTCGAGCCCGACCATCTCCTGCATCGGGACGCGGTAGCCGAGGATCTGCCAGGGTCCCGTCATTCCCGGCGTGAGGTGCAGTCGGCTGCGGTCGAGCCCGCGCACCTGGGCATCCTCGTCGATCACCAGCGGCCGCGGCCCGACCAGGCTCATCTGTCCGCGCAGCACGTTGAACAGCTGGGGGAGCTCGTCGAGCGAGGTTCGCCTGAGCACGCGGCCGACCCGAGTGACGCGTGGATCCTCGCTGAGCTTGAACAGGCCCTCGCCCGCCTCGTTGAGCGCCCGTAGCTCGTCCTTGCGAAGCTCGGCATCGAGCACCATCGAGCGAAACTTGAACATCCGAAACGGTGTGCCGTCACGCCCCACCCGGATCTGCCGGAAGAACACCGGCCCCCGCGAATCCAGCCGGATGGCGAGCGCGATCGCGATCAGGAGGGGAGCGCTCAGCAGAAGGCCGACGCAGACCAGGATCAGGTCAAGCCCGCGCTTGAGCATCCGCGAGCCGCGCGAGAGACCAAAGCGGCGCACCGCCAGCAGCGTCATCCCGTCGATGTCGTCGAACTGGACGGAGGAGCCGACGGCCTCGAACATCCGGGGCAGAACGCTCACCCGCACCCCCACCGCCTTGGCCGCCCGGATCAGGTTGGGCGCGCCGCGGCCGTCGGCGCCGGCGGGAGCGACGATGATGCGCTGCACGTTGAGCTCGCAGACGACCCGGCGGATCATCTCCGGCACGGCGCTCCAGTCCTGCTCGGCGACGTCGTCGCCGGGCAGCGCAAGCGAGGCCACGACCCGAGCCGGCGCGCGGCTGGCGGCCAGCTTCTGGCGGATGCGCTGCGCTCGGTCGACATCGCCCAGCACCAGGCAGCGCTCGAGGCGGAGGCGGCCAGCCACGGCTCTGGCCAGCGTGCGGCCGACCAGGAGCGCGACTAGCGACGCGAGCCACAGCGCGGCGATCTGCGTGGCGCCGGAGGGGGAGGCGAATGCCACCGCCCCCAGCAGCGACACCCCGAGCGCAAAGACGCCGCTGAGCTGGGCCAGCAGCGGGACCTCGTCGAGCGTGGAGTGCACGAGTTGCAGCTCGTCGCGCTCATAGAGTCCGGAGACCTTGAACAGCGCCAGCAGCAGCAGGGCTCCGGCCAGCGGCAGCGGCGGCGCTCCCCGCTGATCCAGCACCCTCGGCAGCGCGATCAGAACCAGCATCGCGGCGCTCACGTCGGCGAGCGCCAGAAGCCCGCGGTGCAGGCCCGCGGGCCACAGAAGCGATCGCGGGGGGGCGTCGTCGAGCGGGAGCCTGGCCAGCGCGGGGGCCGGCGGCGCATCCAGCCTGAGCGTCAGCGTCGCCAGGCTCCCCAGGCGCGGCGGGTGGGCCGCGCCCGCCGGCTCGCGCAACTTCGGCTTGGTCGCAATCTGTGGCGTCATCGCGCTCGAGCAAGACAACGGTGACGCCGCGGCCACACTTTTCGCCCGGGCGTTCAGTGATCTGAGTGGCCCGGTGGTACCGGCGGCTCAGACCGGCGGCCGCCCATCCGCGGCGGGCGGGCAGCAGTTCACGGGGTCCGGCCGCGTTGCTCCAGCAGGGGAAAGCAATGCCGCACGCCCATCTCAGCCCGCGCTGGCCTCGGATCCTGGCGCTCACGGCCGCGCTTACCGCGGTGCTGCTGGCGCTCCAGGCCGGCGCCGCGCGGGCCGCGTGCGGGAACCCGGTCGCCTGCGAGAATCAGCTGCCGGGGGCGGCGCCGTCGAGTTGGCAGGTCACCGGGATCGGCGACTCGACGATCCAGGGCTATGCGACGCAGTTCAGCGTCAACGTCGGACAGACGGAGTACTTCAAGATCGACACTCCGTCCTCCAACTACCATATCGACATTCTCCGTCTGGGCTACTACGGAGGCGACGGAGCGCGGGTGGTGGCGGCCGACATCAGGCCCTCGGTGTCGCTTCCGCAGAGCCAGCCCGCCTGCCTGACGGATTCCGCAACCGGCCTGATCGACTGCGGCAACTGGTCGGTGTCGGCGTCCTGGACGGTGCCGAGCACGGCGGTGTCCGGGGTCTACATCGCGCATCTGGTGCGCGACGATGCGCAGGATCCGGGCGGCGACAGCCAGATCCCGTTCGTGGTCCGCAACGACGCCAGCCACGCCGACATCGTGCTGGCCACCTCCGACGCGACATGGGAGGCGTACAACGACTACGGTGGCAACAGCCTCTACACGTGCACGGTGGCCTGCCCGCCGGGAAACCCGCTGGCCTACAAGGCCGCGTACGCGGTCTCCTACAACCGGCCGTTCGACGGGGCGTTCACCACCGACGGGGGCGCCTCCTACCTGTGGTACTCGGAGTACGAGCTGATCTATTGGCTGGAGGAGAACGGCTATGACGTCAGCTACGTGAGCGATGCCGATCTCGATCGCGATCCGGCGCTGCTCGAGAACCACCGGCTGTTCATCTCCAGCGGGCATGACGAGTACTGGTCTGAGGGCGAGTACCAGGGGATCAGGACGGCGCTGGCCGACGGCGTGAACCTGGCCTTCTTCAGCGGCAACGAGATGTTCTGGAAGACCCGCTGGGCCAACAGCGAGGACGGCTCCAGCACTCCGTATCGCACGCTGGTGAGCTACAAGGAAACGCACTTCAACGGCCCCACTGACCCCGAGGATCCGCCCACCTGGACCGGAGCCTGGGCCGATCCCCGGTTCAGCCCGCCGGCTGACGGCGGGGTCCCGGCCAACTCGCTCACCGGTCAGGAGTTTCTGGTCAACTCCGGGAGCGGCGACATCACCGTCCCCTCGCAGTACAGCAAGCTCAGGTTCTGGCGCGACACCCGGGTGGCGAGCCTCTCCCCCGGGCAGACGCTGACTCTGGCACCGGGCTGCGACACGCTCGGCTACGAGTGGGATGTCGACGCCGACAACGGCTTCCGGCCGCCGGGGGAGATCGACATGTCCTCGACGACGCTCTCCGGCGTGCAGCCGTTCACCGACTACGGCAGCACCACCGGGACGGGCACCGTAACCCACCATCTGACCCTCTACCGCGCGCCCAGCGGCGCGCTGGTGTTCGGGGCCGGGACGGTGCAGTGGGCGTGGGGGCTGGACGAGGAGGATGCCTGGAACAGCGCCGGGCCGCCCGGCGCCTGCAATCCCGACCCGAACATGGAGCAGGCCACGGTCAACCTGTTCGCCGACATGGGCGTGCAGCCGACCACGCTGATGCCGGGCCTGGTGGCGGTCAGCCAGTCGGGCGACACCACCCCCCCCAGCTCAACGATCACCGCGCCCAGCCCGGGGTCGAGCTTCGCCAACGGCAGCCGGGTGACGATCAGCGGCACCGCCAGCGACAGCGGCGGCGGCGTGGTGGCCGGGGTGGAGGTGTCGACCGACGGCGGCTCCAGCTGGCATCCGGCCCAGCTCACGACCGCCGACGGGACGACCGTGAGCTGGACCTACAACTGGGTCGCCCAGGGCAACTCGGCGACCACCATCCGCTCCCGCGCCACCGACGACAGCGGCAATGTGGAGACGCCGGCGGCCGGGGTGAGCGTCAATGTCTCCTGCCCCTGCTCGCTATGGGGTGGGGCCACCCCGCAGGCCGACCCGGGTGAGGCCTTGGACTCCGAGGACCCCAACCCGATCAACGTGGGCATGAAGTTCACCTCGGATCGATATGGAACGGTCACCGCGATCCGGTTCTACAAGGACGCCGACGAGGGCGGCACCCACGTCGGCAGCCTGTGGACCGCTGGCGGCCAGCTGCTGGCGTCCGTCACCTTCAGTAACGAAACCGCCTCCGGCTGGCAGCAGGCGAACCTGGCCACCCCGGTGACGATCATGCCGGATACCACCTACGTGGTCTCCTACTTCGCGCCGGACGGCGACTATCCCGCGACCACGGATTACTTCTATCCGGCGCCCTCCCCCAGCCCGGTCGGGGGTGCGAACTTCGACAACCCGCCGCTTCATGCCGTGCCGATGAACACCAGCCCCAATGGCCTGTACTCCTATGCCAGCGCCAGCGCCTTCCCCACCAGCAGCTACTTCGGCACGAACTACTGGGTGGACGTCTCCTTCTCGCCCGCACCCCCGCCGGGCCAGGTCACGAACGTGACCGCCAGCCCCGGGACCGGCACCGCCCAGGTGAGCTGGACGGCGCCGAGCAGCGGCGGCCCGGTAACCACCTACACGGTCACTCCGTATGTCGGAGGCGTGGCCCAGACGCCGACGACGGTGGTGGGCTCGCCTCCCCTGACCACGGCGACGGTCGCGAACCTGACGGCCGGCACGAGCTACACCTTCACGGTCACGGCCTCAAACCCCAACGGCGCCGGAGCCCCGTCGGCACCGTCCAACGCGGTGACGCCGGCGGCGCCGACAGCGCCGTCGGCGCCCGGCGGCGTGTCGGCCGCGCCGGCCTCAAGCCAGGCGCTGGTGAGCTGGAGCCCGCCGAGCAGCACCGGCGGCAGCTCGCTGACCGGCTACACGGTGACGCCGTACATCGGCTCCGCCGCCCAGCCGCCCACGCAGGTGTCGGACCCCAGCGCCACCTCGGCGACGGTCACCGGGCTGACCGACGGCGTCACCTACACGTTCACGGTCTCGGCCACCAACGCCGTGGGTTCAAGCGGCCCCTCGGCGGCATCGAACCCGGTGACGCCGGAGGACACGATCTTCGACTTCACCACGCCGCCGACCGTCGACTCCGGCGATGCCAACGCCGTCAACCTCGGGGTGCGCTTCCAGTCAAGCCAGGCGGGCTGGGTCACCGGGGTGCGCTTCTACAAGGCGCCGGCCAACACGGGCACCCACATCGGCAGCCTGTGGACCGCCGACGGGACGCTGCTCGCCTCCGCCACCTTCAGCGGCGAGAGCGCCTCAGGCTGGCAGGATGTGACGTTCCCCGCTCCCGTGCAGATCGCCGCCAACACGCCGTACGTGGCCTCCTACTACGCGCCCAGCGGCCACTACTCGGTCGCCGCCGACGGGTTTGCCTCGGCGGTCAGCAATCCGCCGCTGCAGGCCCTGGCCACCGGCAGCGCGCCCGACGGCCTCTACGCCTACGGGGCAAACGGGTTCCCCAGCTCGACCTACAACGGCGACAACTACTACGTCGACCCGATGTTCCAGCCGATGCCGACGCCGGGCCAGGTGACAAACGTCATCGCCACGGCCGGCCGGGCCGGCGCCCACCTGAGCTGGTCGGCGCCCAGCACCGGCGGGCCGGTCGCGAGCTACACGATCACCCCCTACCTCGCCGGCGCGGCGCAGCCGCCGACGACGGTCAGCGGCTCGCCGCCCCCCACCACGGCCAGCGTCGGCAGCCTGACGCCGGGAGCGAGCTACACGTTCACGGTCACCGCCGCCAACGCCAACGGCGCCGGGCCGGCGTCGGCGGCGTCGAATGCGGTCACGCCGCTGCCGCCGACCGCTCCCGCCGCCCCCACCGGCGTAAGCGCCACGCCGGCCTCCGGCGAGGCGCTGGTGAGCTGGAGCCCGCCGACCAGCGACGGCGGCAGCCCGCTGACCGGCTACACGGTCACCCCCTACATCGGCTCAAGCGCCCAGACGCCGGTGCAGGTCCTTGATCCGGCGGCCAGCTCCGCCACCGTGACCGGGCTGACCGACGGCACCGCCTACACCTTCACCGTGTCCGCCACCAACGACGTGGGCACCAGCGCACCCTCGGCCGACTCCCCGCCGGTCACCCCGGCACAGACCATCTTCAACCTCGACACGCCCGCCAACATCGACTCGGGCGACGGCCACAGCGTCTCGCTCGGCACCGAGTTCACCAGCAGCCAGCCGGGCTGGATCACCGGGGTGCGCTTCTACAAGGCGCCGGCCAACACGGGGACGCACACGGGCAGCCTGTGGACGGCCGACGGGACACGCCTGGCCACCGCCACGTTCACCGGTGAGACGGCCTCGGGATGGCAGGCGGTGACCTTCGCCCAGCCGGTGGAGATCGCCGCCGGGACGCCCTACATCGTCTCCTACTACGCGCCCAACGGCCACTACTCCGCCGACCCCAACGGCTTTGCCGCGGCGATCAACGCCCCCCCGCTGCAGGCGCCGGCCAATTCCACGGCGGCCAACGGCCTGTACGCCTACTACGGGGATCTGTTCCCGAACTCAAGCTACGACGCCACCAACTACTACGTCGACCCGATGTTCCAGCCGGCCGGGCCGCCGCCCAGCCCGAGCGGCGTCACCGCCTCGCCCGCCGGCGGCGCGGCCCAGGTGAGCTGGAGCCCGCCGACCAGCGACGGCGGCAGCCCGCTGACCGGCTACACGGTCACCCCCTACATCGGCTCAAGCGCCCAGACGCCGGTGCGGGTGTCCGGCGGCTCTGCCACCTCCGCCACCGTCACCGGGCTGAGCGACGGGACCGCCTACACGTTCACCGTGGCGGCGACCAACAGCGCGGGCACCGGGACGGCCTCGGCACCGTCGGCTCCGGTGACGCCGCAGGACACGATCTTCGACTTCCAGAAGCCGCTGACGATCGACAGCGGCGACGCCTCCGGAATCACGCTGGGGGTGAAGTTCACCCCCAGCGTCTCCGGCCATGTGTTGGGCATCCGCTTCTACAAGGCGCCGGCCAACACCGGTGTGCACGTGGGCAGCCTGTGGGACGCCAGCGGCAACCTGCTTGCCACCACCACGTTCACCAACGAGACGGCATCCGGCTGGCAGTTCGCGCTGTTTGCCCAGCCGGTCGCGGTCACCGCGGGCAGCACGTACGTGGCCGCCTACTTTGCGCCCAACGGGCACTACTCCGCCAGCGCCAACGGGCTGGCCTCGGCGGTGAGCAACCCGCCGCTGGAGGCCCTGGCCAGCAGCGCCAGCGCCAACGGCATCTACACCTACGGGTCCTCGAGTGCCTTCCCGAGCTCGAGCTACAACGCCACCAACTACTGGGTGGATGTGCTCTTCAGCGCCTCCTGAGCCGGCGTCAGTTCGCCGGGGGCGGCGGCGTTGATCCTGTGATCGATGCGCCTGAGCACGTCCACGCGAGGGATGGGACCATGTCGCGACAGGCACGGCCGCTGATCGCCGTCGCCATCGCTGGGCTCATCGCAGCCGGCTGCGGGTCGGCGGCCAGAGGGCCGGCTCCGGCCCGGACCGCCCCGGGGCGGGTCACGCCGCTCAACAGCAGCCCCGATGTGGGCGGCGCGCCCCAGCAGTCAGGCCACGCGCGCACCGCGCTCGGCCAGCTCCCGGCACGCCCTGCGCACCCGGTGCGCGGCCACGTGCGGATCGGCGGTCCCCGGGTGCTGGCGGCGCGGGCCACCCCGTCTCACTCAAACGACGATCTGAGCGCGACCGGCGCCGAGCCCCTGAACCCGTGCGCGCTGGTGACCCTGGCCGAGGCTCGGCGGATCACCGGCGGCGCGCTCACCCGGCGGGTCGAGGCGCCGCTCGGCCCCACCTGCATCTACAGCGGCAGCGGGCGGGCGGGCGCCGTCACGCTGGCCATCGAAAGCGAGAGCCTCATCCAGGTCACCGGCCACATGCGCGCGCGCTGGCGGCTGGTGGTGAGCGGCCGACGGTCGGTGTGCGGACGCCTGGGAACGCCCATGCTGCTCGTGGCGCTGAACCGCTACCAGCTGCTCAACGTCACCGCGCCGTGCGCCGTCGCCGAGCGCTTCGCGGCGCTGGCCGTGGGCCGGCTGCCGTCCTGAAAGTTGGCCCCCGCCAGGCCCGTTGTGTGCGTATGAGATCCTGTTCACTATCTGGCGCACGCGCGCTGGTCACAGGCGGAGCCGGGACCATCGGCTCGCACCTGGTGGACCAGCTGATCGAGGCCGGCGCCGCCGAGATCATCGTCCTCGACAACTTCGTCCGCGGCCGCCGCGCCAACCTCGCGCAGGCCCTGCCGAGCGGAGTGGTGCGGATCGTCGAGGGGGACGTCCGCGACCGGGCGCTGCTGGCCCGCGCGCTCCGCGGCATCGACGTCGTCTTCCACCAGGCGGCGATTCGCATCACGCAGTGTGCCTCCGAGCCGCGGCTGGCGCTGGAGGTGCTGGTCGACGGCACGTTCAACGTGCTCGAGGCCGCCGCGGAGGCAGGGGTGGGGAAGGTGGTGGCGGCCTCCTCGGCCTCCGTCTATGGCCTGGCCGAGCGCTTTCCCACCGGCGAGGAGCACCACCCGTACGCCAACGACACCCTGTACGGGGCGGCGAAGACGTTCAACGAGGGCCTGCTGCGCAGCTGGCACGCCATGCACGGCCTGGACTACGTGGCGCTGCGCTACTTCAACGTCTACGGGCCGCGGATGGACATCCACGGTCTCTACACCGAGGTGCTGGTCCGCTGGATGGGATGCATCGCCGAGGGCATTCCCCCGGTCATCTACGGCGACGGCTCCCAGACGATGGACTTCGTCTACGTAGAGGACGTCGCTCGGGCCAACATCCTGGCTGCCACCGCCGATGCCAGCGACGAGGTGTTCAACGTCGCCACCGGCGTCGAGACCAGCCTGAGCGGACTGGCGTTCGCGCTGCTCGAGGTGATGGGCTCCGACCTGTCGGTTCAGTTCGGCCCGGAGCGGGCGGTCAACGGCGTCACGCGCCGGCTGGCGGACACCAGCCGGGCCCGCGATCGGCTCGGCTTCGAGGCGCGGGTGGACCTCCGGGAGGGCCTGAGCCGGCTGGTCGACTGGTGGTCGGCCGAGCGCGGGCGCTCGGCCCAGATGGCGCTGGCCGCCTCCGCCTGATGGAGATCCCGTTCGCGCGGCCCTACCTGGCCGGGACCGAGGGTGCCGCGGTGGCCGAGGTGGTCGCCTCCGGCTGGCTGTCGCAGGGACCCCGCGTGCGCGCCTTCGAGGAGGCCTTCGCGGCGCGGGTGGGCGCCCCGGACGCGGTGGCCACGACCAGCTGCACCACGGCGCTGGCGCTGGCCCTGTACGCCTCCGGGGTGGGCGCCGGCGACGAGGTCATCCTCCCGTCGTTGTCGTTCATCGCCACCGCCAACGCGGTCTGGCAGTGCGGCGGGCGGCCGGTGTTTGCCGACATCGACCCCCGCACCTACAACCTCGATCCCGACGCCGCCGAGCGCGCGATCACCCCGCGCACGAAGGTGATCATGCCGGTCCACCAGGTTGGCCTTCCCGCCGACATGGACCGCTTCCTCGCCCTCGCCGAGCGCTATGGGGTGAGCATCGTCGAGGACGCCGCCTGCGCGCTCGGCGCCAGCTACAGGTCCCGGCCGATCGGCTCCCTGGGCCCGTTGGCGTGCTTCTCGCTGCATCCCCGCAAGGTGATCACCACCGGCGAGGGCGGGATGATCGCCGTCCACGACCCGGCCCTGGCCGAGCGGATGCGGCGGCTTCGCGCCCACGCCATGGACGTCTCGGACCTGGCCCGCCACGGAGCGCGCGAGATTGTGATCGAGGGCTACCCCGAGCGCGGGTTCAATTTCCGCATGACCGACATCCAGGCCGCGATCGGCCTGTGCCAGCTCGAGGTGCTGGAGCTGGTGCTCGCCCGCCGTGAGCGCCTCGCGCAGCGCTACACCGCCGCGCTGGCCCACATCCCGGGGCTTGAGCCTCCGTCTGACCCGCCGTACGCGCGTCGGAGCTGGCAGTCCTACTGCGTGCGGGTCACCGCCCGATCGCCCGTCGGGCGCACCGAGCTGATGCGCCGCCTGCTGGCGGACGGGATCGCCACCCGCCGCGGCGTGATGGCGATCCATCTCGAGGGCGCCTACGCGGACGCCCGGTACGAGCTGCCGCACACCGAGGCGGCGGCCCGCGACGTGCTGATGCTGCCGCTGTTCCCGGAGCTCAGCTTCGAGCAGCAGGACTACGTGATCGCCAGGCTGGCCGCGCACGTGGTCGCGCAGGCGGCCTGACGCCGCAGGTCAGGGAGGCGTGCCGGCAGCTTCCTCAGCTGGTCACCTAGCTCGTTTCCGCCCGGGATCACGTTTTAGATAGCGGGCGTCCCGGGGGGGTGGGTGGGGTCGGTGTTTGGGGGTTTAGCGGGTGGGGGTGG
>Ga0209061_1005491_pt1 | contig 11049 bp, 4 predicted proteins | sample Coa_R1_10_FD_187157 | JGI IMG/M metagenome (GOLD analysis project Ga0209061, IMG submission 187157) | Surface soil microbial communities from Centralia Pennsylvania, which are recovering from an underground coalmine fire - Coalmine... | ecosystem: Environmental > Terrestrial > Soil > Unclassified... | reverse complement strand
TGATGCAGAGGAACAGCAGCAATCCCCCGCTGCTTTGCGGAGCGTGAACCCACTCGCTGAGCCGCCAGATTACGATGGCGGCCAGCAGAGAAGCAATCAGGTCCTTGCCTGCCAGGACTCCCAATTCGCGGTTGAGGAATCGCCGAATGCCCGCCAGGTTCTTGGAATACACCGTGAGGCCGATGATGCCCAAACAGGTCAGCAGCGCCAGGGGGATTCCTTTCGCTCCCCAATGCAAAACCACGACGTAAAGAAGATCGAGCGCTGCCACAGCGCTCGCGTACAAGGCCGAGAGGCTCAGAAACACTTTCATTTCGTGCCGCGCAAACAGGTAGAAGTTCAGAAGGCGGAGGCCCGAAAAAGGAAGCAGGCTGAGACTGTAGCAGAAGAAGATGAAAGCCATGCGGCCTGTCGCGGCGGCAGAGAAATTCCCCCGCTGAAACACCAGTTGCATGATGGGATGAGGCAATACCAGGCAGCAAACGGAGATAGGAGAGAGCAGCACCAGTGTGATTTCAATAGCATCCCGAAAGGTCTTGTGTTCCGCCGCTTCGGCCTTCCGCGCAAAAGCGCGCGAGAGCGAGGGCAAGGAACTGGTGCCAATGCTGCCCGCCACGAGTTCGGCAATCGTCGTCATGATCTTGAAGCCATAATTCAAGGCGGTAATCGTGCCAGGAGGCAGAAAGGAAGCGATGATCCTTTCCACCAACACCACCGCTTGCCAGCCCATGGCGGAGGCGATCTGCGAAGCGCCGGCGCCATGCAGGCGGCGGGAAGCTTTGCCGAGGCCTCGCAGCATCAGCCGATAGCGAACGGGAAATGACCAGAATACCTGCCCGCCCAGAATTGAGACCTGGGCCAGATATCCCGCAAAATAACCCATCACGATGCTGTAGTCGCCGTAGCGATGAAATCCGAAAACGATGAAGGCAATCACCGAAACGTTGCGAAAGAATCCTGCTGCTGATCCCAGCGCAAAACGATGCTGGCTGAAGAGGAAGGAGCGAAAAACTTCTGCCACACCCGCTGGAACAATAATGAAAAACAGCCAGCGGGCAAGCTGCGCGGACGTTTGGGACTGGCCTGCGGTGAAGCCCGGCGCGATGCCGCGAATCACCCAAGGGGCAAGGAGAGTTCCCGCCACTGCAAGGATAACCAGCCCCAATGCCACGAGATTCAGCGCGTAGCTTAAACCCTGCCAGAGGTCTTGCGCAATGGAATCCGCTTCCAGAGAGGAAAAGAAAGGCACCAGGGAAAACTGGCCGGTAGCCGAAATCAGATTGGTAATGATATATGGAACCGTGTAGGCGATATAAAACGTATCCGAACTGCGCGAAAGGCCCAGGTGGGCGGCAATCGTGATCTCAACCAGGATGCCCGTGAGGCTGCCCAGAAAGGAAAAAGAACCCACTACCATCGAACTGCGCAGCAGATGTTGTTTGGAAGGCATGTAAGAGCCGGTTGGACTATGAATTCATGGAATCACGGCGCCGGCGAGGGGTGCTCGGCTTCTGCGGCCTGTTGCAGATGATGACGCCTGGGGTTGCAAAGGGATGTAATCTCCCCCTGTCGGCGTTCCTGGCGCGGCAAACCCTTGACAACCCTATGCCGCTGTCCCCTTCTCAGCGACGCTGAAACTTTTCCATCAGGGCAGCAGCCTCACGATGCCGCCCCTGGGAACTATACAGTTCAATCAGATTGCCAAGGATGATGGCGCGCTGCGACGAATCCGACTGCGGAGCATTCTCACTGATTCGCAAGGATTGCTTGTAAAGCGCCTCCGCCTCCGGGTAGCTTTGCCGTTCGAGACATAGACTCGCAAGATTATTGAGAGCCGCTGCAACCAAAGCATGACGAGGCCCGAAAGTCTTCAGCCAAATGGCCAGCGATTCCTGAAATAATCGAGCGGCATCCTCCATCTTGCCTTCCGCTTTGCGAACGCAGCCGAGATTATTGAGCGTCGCTCCCGCGCCAGCCTCCTGCGAAGACATGGACTTTTCAATCGCCAGAGACCCTTCATAGAGCTTTTCCGCTTCGGCAAGCCTTCCTTCCTCCGCATACCGCTCCGCAAGTTCCGCAAGATTCTGAGCGGCGGCTGGACGTCGCAGGTCAGGCTGAGAAGCAGGAATCAGGATGATGCGCCGCGCGCTCTTCACAGCCCCAGACTGCGCAGGCGAGCGGACTCCTATCTTCTCACCCTCCCCCGCGAGGGGGTGCGGTTCGACGCGAGGTTCCGCTTGAGCTTCCTCTGCCTTCTGCGGAGCTCTTGGAATGGCAGCGAGCTCGGAAGCGTCCCACGAGCGCTTTCCTTCATCTACCGCCCGAGGCGCTGGCTCCAAGGGAATCTCCGTAATCTCTAATTTCGGGCTTTCTGCCGCAATTTCTGACGACTCCGCCCGCTCCGACAAATGCTCGATGCTTGCGGCCTCTTTCAGAGGAGCAATCTCTTCTGGCGCTGGCGCGACTTCAGGGTTGGATTCTTGCGACTCCTGAATAATTTCCTGAACGCTCGCAAAAGATTCAGGCGGGAGGGGGTTCGCTACCGCGCCCTGGCTCTGAAGACGATAAAGCGCAGCCAGCTTATCTCGGATTTTTTTGACTTGCGCATGATCGGGGCCGAAGGCTTTTTCCCGGATTTGAAGAGCCCGCTGGTAGCACTCCTCAGCCCGCGCGTAATCGCCTTGTGCTTCACACACACGGGCCAATTGATTCAGGCCGGTTGCAATCTCCGGGTGCTCCGGCCCCCAGCTTGCTTCATCGATGGCCAGCATCCGCTCAAAGAGCGGTCTTGCCTCCGAATATCGCTCCTGGTCGCAATAAAGTTCCGCAAGGTTGCTGAGGATAGTCGCAACCTCAGGATGCTGAGAACCTAAGGTTTTCTCTTTGATGGTCAGTCCCTGCTTGAAAAGGGACTCAGATTCCTTGAATTTCCCTTGGGCATGGCAGACGGCGCCCAGATTGTTCAGGATGGTTGCCACATAGGGGTGCTCCGCTCCCAGTGATTTCAACCAGATGTCAAGCGCGCGCTGAAAGAGCGGAAGAGCCGCGGCGAAATTGTTCTGCTGCTTGTAGAGCAAGGCCAAATTGTTGAGGCTTGCGCCCAGAGAATAATCTTCTGAACCAAGGACGTTCTCTTGAATCTGTATGGCGCGCTGGTAATTCTTTTCAGCTTCGGCAAATCTTCCCTGCGCAGCGTAGAGCGCAGCCAGGTTATTCATCGTATACGCCGCCTGAATGCTCTTGGGGCCGTGCGTTTCTTCGCGCAGCGCGAGAGCCTGTAAAAAGAGCGGCTCCGCTTTGTTATAACGGCCCTCGGCGCGGTACACTTCCGCAAGGTCGTTAAGCGTGCTCGCAAAGCGGGGATCTTTCGGGCCGAAAGCTTCCGCGGCCTGAAGCGCAGCCTTGTATTCCCGCTCGGCCTCGCGGAAGCGGGCCTCCTCGTAGGCGCGTTTGCCGGCAGAGAGATGTTCCTGCCAGCCTCGCGGCGGCGGCTCAGGGTTCGCGCCTGAGAAGCGATCGGTTTGAGAGGGCGTGTTGGCCATCCAATGATGAATGAATCTTGTTCTGAACGCTTTCAGCTTGCCGGATGCATGAATTCAGCTACGCACTTTGTATTATCGCATCCGCCGCCCTGAAATGCAGCTTTCTCAATCAGCGCTTGCTTTCGATTTTTGCCGGATGCTACGATGCAGGCTTAATTTTTTCTGGAGGTGATTCCGAAGTGGCTTATAAGGGATTTGATTTGACCGGCAAGCGCGCCCTGGTCTTTGGAGGCACCAGCGGGCTTGGCCGGTCCATCGCTCACGGTCTTGCCGAAGCTGGCGCCGACGTGGTTCCCGTCAGCCGGCGATCGGACGAGGTCGCGAGAACGGCTGAAGAGATCCGTTCGCAAGGCCGCCAGACACTTCAAGTGACGGCAGACGTGACGCGGCGCGAGGATATCCAGCGAGTGATCGACCGCATGCTTCAGGAGATGGGCCGCATCGACATCCTGGTGAACTCCGCGGGCACCACCAAGCGGATGCCTTCGCTGGAACTTGATGATGAGACGTGGAATCGCATTCTGGATATCAACCTGAAAGGGACCTGGCTCACATGCCAGATGGTGGGCCGCGTGATGAAGGATCAACGCTATGGCCGGATCATCAATATCGGCTCTATTGGCTCTTTCCTGAGCCTGCATGAGGCGGCTCCCTATTGCGCAAGCAAGGGGGCGGTTGCCGCGCTCACGCGCGCGCTTGGCGCGGAATGGACCATTTACAATATCACAGTGAATGCACTCGCGCCCGGGGTCTTTGAGACTCCGCTGAATAAGGCCATCATCCACGAGCCGGGGAGAAAAGCTTCCATCCTTTCCCATACCCCCATGCAGCGCTTCGGCAATCTGGAAGAGATCAAAGGCGCCGCCATCTTTCTGGCTTCGGATGCTGCAAGCTTCGTCACCGGCGAAGTGATTGCCATTGATGGCGGCTTCCTGGCGCAGGGAATCGGAAGATAAGCACACCCACTGCCGCTCAACCGACCAACGTGTCCCATGACAGATACAGGCGAAAGCGTCCCCTCGTGATCGCCGGCAAGACGCCGGCGCTACAAGTGCGGCCTCACTCCACGGTGACGCTCTTGGCCAGATTTCGCGGCTTATCCACGTCACACCCGCGCAGCACCGCGCAGTGGTAGGCAAAAAGCTGAAGCGGAACGACCGTGAGCAGCGGCATCAGAATGCTGTGGTTTCGCGGCGTCTCGATGATGTGATCCACCATCGATCTGATCCGGGTGTTCCCCCAGGTGGTCACGGCGATGACCGGACCTTCGCGGGCCCGGATCTCCTGAATGTTGGAAATGATCTTATCGTAGGAGCTGTCTTCAGGCGCGAGCGCCATGGTAGGGAAAGAAGGATCGATCAGCGCGATCGGTCCGTGCTTCATCTCGCCAGCGGCATAGCCCTCGGCGTGGATGTAAGAAATTTCCTTGAGCTTGAGCGCGCCTTCGAGCGCGACCGGGTACTGGTACTTGCGACCGATATAAAGGAAGTGGGACGCACCGCAATAGATCTGCGCCAGGCTCCGGATGTGATCCGATTGCGCCAGCACCTCGCGGATCTGGTCTGGCGCCTCCTCCAGGCCCCGCAGCAGCTTTTCCCCCTCTTCATAGGAAAGATCCCGGCCACGCCCAATCAGCAATGCGATCAGCACGAGAATCGTCAATTGTGAGATGAAGGACTTGGTCGAGGCCACACCGATTTCAATCCCCGCATGGGAATAAACGCCGGCGTGCGTTTCGCGCGCGATGGTTGAGCCCACCACGTTCACCAGCCCCAGCACCAGCGCGCCCTTGCGTTTCGCCTCGCGCAAGGCGGCCAGCGTGTCTGCCGTCTCGCCGGACTGGCTGATGGCGAGCACAACAGTGTTCTGGCGAATGTTCAGTTTTCGATAGCGGAATTCGGAGGCGAGTTCCGTCTCAACCGTCAGGTCGGTGAGCGTCTCAAAAACATAGCGCGCATAAAGGCCGGCATAGTAAGACGTCCCGCAACTGACGATGATCAGATGGCGCGCTTTTTCAAGACGATCCATCACGGATTCGAGTCCCCCGAGCTTTGCGACCCCTTCGGAGTGATTCAGGCGACCGCGCAGCGCGTTTTCCACCGCTTCCGGCTGCTCAAAAATTTCCTTCAACATGAAGTGAGGATAGGGGCCGCGATCCATGGCCTCAGGCCCCGCCTCGAGAATCTGGGCCTCGCGGCTGACCGTGCGGTTATCCAGCGTTTTGATGCGGAAACCGCCCGGCTCGAGCCGGGCCACTTCATTATCTTCGAGGTAAACCACCTGATCCGTGTGCTGCGCCAGAGCCGAAACGTCTGAAGCAGCCAGCGATTCATCCTTTCCAATTCCCAGCACGATGGGACTGCCGCGGCGCGCAACGATGATTTCCTGAGGATGATCGCCGTGAATCACCGCCAGGCCATAGGTGCCTTGCACTTCCTGCAACGCCCTCTGCACCGCCGTCTCCAAATCACCTTGATAGAAGCTTTCGATGAGGTGGGTTAAAACTTCGGTGTCCGTCTCCGTACGGAATTGGTGTCCTGAGGCGGAAAGGTGTTTCTTGAGACGCTGGTAATTCTCAATGATGCCGTTGTGGACCAGGAAAATCCGGCCTGAGCAATCGGTATGAGGGTGGGCGTTCGTTTCCGTGGGTCTTCCATGAGTAGCCCACCGCGTATGGGCGATTCCGATAAGCCCTTCAGGAGCTTCTTCTTCGACTCGATCCTCAAGATGTGAGACTTTTCCTACCGCTTTAGCGAGGTAAGGAGGGCCGGAATTCAGGATGGCGATTCCGCTCGAATCGTAGCCGCGATATTCAAGCCGTTTCAAACCTTCCAGCAGAATGCCGCGCGCGGTTTGACGACCCACGTAAGCAACGATGCCACACATATGACTCCAAGGTACATGCTGCCTTGCATCAGGTCAAGGCGCAGGCAGGTTAATATCTCACCAGACTGTAGCGGCGCCGCACAAGCATCTACATCTGTGGGATGCCTGGAAAAATCTATCGCATTGTGATAGAAAAAATTTTGCAACCCTTTCGAGCCACTTTGCGTCTATAATAGTAACCAACACTTATGACTACCTGGGGAGGTGGGTAGCGCTTAGGGCAACCTAGTTACCCACTTCCTCCTTCCTTAAAGCGCTTTACGATTTTTGTATCTTGATCCGCAGTATCGCTATATGGATCGGATGAAGCCTTCATTCCAGGAGGCATAGCGTCGGGGCGGCATCCGCGCTGAAGCAGATGATCCCACGCGTCCGCTTCCAGTCATTGTCCGTTCGAGCCAGCGACAGTCCATGGAGATATTTGCGGAGCAGGCCGGGGCGGGAAGAAGCTGGAACCTGTTCCATCACCACTCTTTAAGGCCGTTGCCGTCACCCTGGCATCGTCGCTGACCGATTGGCTCTTCCAGGAAGAAAAGACGGTGTGCGCTTTCCTCTCAATCGCCTCGAAGCTTTGAATCTGAGGCTCGCCGGAATAGGGTTCAATGAGACTGCTGGGGCCGAAGTGATGCCAGCCGCTGCCGATCATGGGATTTTCCAGTCCTTCGCAAGGCATCACCACGTCATCCATCAGGCGCAGAGTGAGGACGCGTTCGCCTTTCAGCGCCGGCTCGGGTCCCCGCATGGGCAACGTCACGACCTTGACCGGCCACAGCACCGGAATCATCCAGCCTGCGGCGTCGCGCTTCGGATGACCATGCCCCAAAATCCTTCCCTCCCGGTCAACGCGGAATCCACGGAGGCCAATCACTCGCGCTTTCACCTGAGTCTCGCCCTCAGGAAGGATCAACCGGGTAAACTCAATCTGCATCCACCCCTTGCCGATAAAGCGACCCGGTTTTCGGTAAGACTCGAATTGTCCGCTCAACTGGCTGCCCGGTGGAAAAGCGGAACATCCAAATTCCACGACGGGGCGCAAATAACAGACCACCGGATCGCCCACCTGCGCGGTGACGGGTGAAAAGTTTGGTTCATCGATTGTGCATTGAAGCAGCGTCCCGGCAGGAACTGGGATGTTGCGAGCTTGAAGGTTCATCGCTGCCGCAATACAGGCCAGCGCCCCCAGCATCACTGTGAAAACTCTTGTCATAACCGCCTCCCTGGGCTTCCTTCGGAAGAGCATGGGAGATCGAGGGCAGGATCAGGCGTAGGCGAAGCCCTGATGAATTTTGATTTGAGTGTACGAGGGCCGGAGAGGCATGTCAAGCGAGTTACCTCTCTGCTTCATGAGGGTATCTTCTGCTTCTTTGCCACATCGCGATGTGCCTGCCTCTCCCAGGTCAAGGCAAGCCAGACATTCACATCAGGGAAAAGGAATAATCGTGTAGATCGCGGCATTGTCCAGCCGGACGGCTCCGGGGTTTTTTTGAGCGCACAATTGGCAATTTCACCTTCCCGCTTCGCTTCGGCTCGCTTCCGCGCAACTCCTCCTCGATGCTCCGCAGAATTAACTCCTTCACCGAGTGCCTTTCCGTTGCAGCCCTGGCCTTCAGCCGACAATAAAGAGGATCGGGAATGTCCACCGTGGTTCTGATGGTTTTCATTCTGCCACATTGATGGTCAAAAGATAATTGCGGCCGCCTTACGCCACGCCCACCGGCGCTTCCTGTGGCTCGTAGGCAAGGATCGGCGCGAGCCAGCGTTCCACCGCGCGCAGATCCATACCCTTGCGCCGCTGATAATCGAGCACCTGGTCCCTGCCGATTTTCCCCACCGCGAAGTACCGGGATTCCGGATGCGAGAAATAAAAGCCGCAGACCGATGCCGCCGGATACATGGCAAAGCTTTCGGTAAGCTGGATGCCTGTGGTCTCTTCAGCCTGAAGCAGGTCAAAGAGCAGGCGCTTTTCCGTATGGTCCGGGCAGGCAGGATAACCCGGCGCCGGGCGGATGCCGCGATAGCGCTCGTGCAGCAGGTCATCCAAAGTTAAATTTTCATCCAAGCCGTAGCCCCAGGCGTCGCGCGCGCGCTTGTGCATCAGTTCCGCCAGGGCTTCCGCCAGGCGGTCGGCCAGCGCCTTCAGCATGATGGCGTTGTAATCGTCGTGATCCTTTTCAAATTCTTTCAGCGCCGCTTCAATATGAAGGCCGGCCGTTACCGCGAAACCGCCCAGATAATCCGCCATGCCCATCTCGCGCGGCGCCACGAAATCCGCCAGAGCGCAATTGAAGTAACCCTCGGATTTTTCCGTTTGCTGGCGGAGCGTGTGGAACGTGATCAGCACGGTTTCGCGCGATTCATCGGTGTAAACCTCAATGTCGTCACCCACGCTGTTCGCAGGGAAAAAACCCATCACAGCGCGCGCCGTAAGCAGCTTCTCGCTGACGATCCGAGCGAGAAGCTTCTGCGCATCGTCGAAGAGTTCCCGGGCTCTCGCTCCCACGCCGTCGGAGTCGAAAATTCGGGGATAAGTCCCGCGCAATTCCCAGGCGTGGAAGAAGGGAGTCCAGTCGATATAAGGAACGATTTCTTCAAGCGGCACAGGTGCATACACACGCGTGCCCAGGAATGAGGGCTTGGCGATGGGAATGCTCCGCCAATCAAACTGCGGCTTGTTCTGCCGGGCTTCTTCCAGGCTCAGGAGCTTCTGGTCCGGGGGGCGATGGATTTGCCGCAGCTTTTCCTGCTCGCGCTGGTTTTCCTCGATGAACTTCCGGCGTAGTTCAGGGCTCTTCAGATTGCCAACCACACCCACGGCGCGCGAGGCATCCGGCACGTGGACGACCGGCTGGCCGTAATGGGGCGCAATCTTCACCGCCGTGTGAAGCTTACTGGTGGTGGCGCCACCGATCAGCAGCGGCATCGTGAAGCCCTGGCGCTCCATTTCCCTGGCCACATGGGTCATTTCATCGAGCGAAGGAGTGATCAGCCCGCTCAGGCCGATCAAGTCCGCTTTGGCTTCGCGCGCGGTCTGCAAAATCTTTTCGCAGGGAACCATCACGCCCAGATCGATTACTTCATAATTGTTGCAGCCCAGCACGACGCCGACGATGTTCTTGCCGATGTCATGGACGTCGCCTTTCACGGTAGCCATCACGATGCGCGCCTCCGCTTGCCGGCCTCCCAGGGCCTGTTTTTCCGTTTCCATGAAGGGAAGCAGGTAGGCCACCGCCTTTTTCATCACCCGCGCGCTCTTCACCACCTGGGGCAGAAACATCTTGCCGGCGCCGAAAAGGTCGCCCACCACGTTCATGCCGCCCATTAAGGGGCCTTCGATTACGCGCAGCGGCTTGCCGTACTTCTGCCGCGCCTCTTCGGTATCCACCTCGACATAATCCACAATGCCTTTCACCAGCGCGTGCTTCAGCCGTTCTTCCACCGGAGCCTGTCGCCATTCCTCTTCCTGCTGCTCGGACTTACCCTGCTGCTTGACCGAATCGGCGAAGGCCAGCAACCGCTCCGTCGCATCAGGGCGACGGTTGAGCAGCACGTCTTCCACCAACTCCAGCAGGTCCTTCGGAATTTCTTCGTAAACAGCGAGTTGTCCGGCGTTGACGATGCCCATATCCATGCCTGCCTGGATAGCGTGGTAGAGAAACGCCGAGTGCATCGCCTCGCGCACCGCGTTGTTTCCGCGGAAGGAAAACGAAATATTGCTGACGCCGCCGCTCACTTTCGCGTGGGGCAGCGTGGCCTTAATCCGGCGCGTGGCCTCGATGAAATTCACCGCATAGTTGTTGTGCTCTTCAATCCCCGTGGCCACGGTGAAGATGTTGGGGTCGAAGATGATGTCCTGAGGTGGGACGCCAACCTCTTCAGTGAGGATTTTATAGGCTCGCGCGCAGATCTCGACCTTTCGCTCGGTCGTATCCGCCTGGCCTGCTTCATCAAAGGCCATCACCACCATGCCCGCGCCGTAGCGCCGAACGGCTCGCGCGCGCTGCCTGAACAGCTCCTCGCCTTCCTTGAGGCTGATCGAATTGACGATGCCCTTCCCCTGAAGGCACTTCAACCCCGCCTCAATCACCGACCACTTTGAGCTATCCACCATGATAGGGATGCGGGCGATATCGGGTTCCGAGGCGATGTAGTTCAGAAAAGTGGTCATCGCCTGCTCGCCGTCGAGCATGGCCTCATCCATGTTCACATCGAGAATTTGCGCCCCGCCTTCCACCTGCTGCCGCGCCACGGAAAGCGCCTCCTCGAAGTCTCCGGCCTTGATGAGCTTGGCGAACCGAGGCGAGCCGGTCACGTTGGTGCGCTCGCCGATGTTGACGAAGTTCGAGTCGGGCCGCATCTCGAACGGCTCAAGGCCGCTGAAGCGCGTGAGGTGGTCCGGCTCAACCGGCGTGTGTGGCTTCAGCCCGCGCACAGCTTCGGCAATGGCGCGGATGTGAGCGGGCGTCGATCCGCAACAGCCGCCCACGATATTGACCCAGCCGTTCAAGGCGAAGTCGCGCAGGTCTTCCGCCATGCGTTCCGGCGTTTCATCAAAGCCGCCAAAGGCGTTCGGCAGGCCGGCGTTGGGGTAGCAACTGATAAAGACCGGAGCGATCCGGGAAAG
>Ga0209061_1005490_pt1 | contig 11051 bp, 7 predicted proteins | sample Coa_R1_10_FD_187157 | JGI IMG/M metagenome (GOLD analysis project Ga0209061, IMG submission 187157) | Surface soil microbial communities from Centralia Pennsylvania, which are recovering from an underground coalmine fire - Coalmine... | ecosystem: Environmental > Terrestrial > Soil > Unclassified... | reverse complement strand
TTCTCCACACCCTCATCCTCGAGCACTGTGAAGACGTCGGTGAGGTCGACGCCGATCGCCTCCAACCTGTCGAACACCTCCTGAGCCTCCGCCGCCCTGCCGGTCACCGTGTCACCTGTGATAACACCGTGATCGGCGACCGCGTCAATCGTCTTCTCCGGCATGGTGTTCACCGTATTCGGGGCGACCAGCTCGGTGACGTACATAGTGTCCGGGTACTCAGGATTCTTGACACCGGTCGAGGCCCACAGCGGACGCTGCACCCGTGCACCGTCGCGCTTGAGCGTCTGATAACGCTCGCCGCCCTCGAACACCTCCTGGTAGGCGGCGTAGGCCAGCCGGGCGTTGGCGACACCAGCCTTGCCGCGCAATGCGAGCGCCACTTCGGAGCCGATCTTCTCCAACCGGTTGTCGATTTCGGTGTCCACCCGGGAAACGAAAAACGATGCCACCGAATGGATCTGCGACAGGTCGCGGCCAGCCTCCTTGGCTTTCTCGAGCCCCGTCAAGTACGCGTCCATGACTTGACGGTGGCGCTCGACCGAGAAGATCAGCGTAACGTTCACCGAAATCCCTTGCGCAATTGCCGCACTGATAGCGGGCAGGCCCGCCTTGGTGGCCGGGATCTTGATGAAAAGGTTCGGGCGGTCGACGATCTTCCACAGCATGCCGGCGCGCTCGATCGTCTTCTCGGTATCGTGCGCCAGCCCCGGAGCAACCTCCAGCGACACTCGCCCGTCAACCCCGTCGGAGGCCTCCCACTGCGGCTTCAGCACGTCGCACGCCATCCGCACGTCGTCGGTCACGATGGTACGAACGGCGGAGTCGACGTCGGCGCCGCGCTTGGCCAGTTCGGCGATCTGTTCGTTGTAAAGGTCGCTGCCCGCGATCGCCTTCTGGAAGATGGTGGGGTTACTGGTGACACCGACGACGCACTTGGTGTCGATCAGCTCCTGCAGATTGCCGGACTTGATCCGGTCGCGTGACAAGTCATCCAACCAGACGGACACACCTGCCGCGCTCAAGGCGGCGAGATTGGGATTCTGAGTCATTGATTTGCCCTTCTTCTGGAGTTGTCCAGTGCTCGTTCGGCCGCGGCAACGACGGCTTCTGCGGTGAAGCCGAATTCCCGGTACAGGGTCTTGTAATCCGCTGATTGCCCGTAGTGCTCGATCGATACGATTTGCCCGGCGTCACCAACGATTTTGTGCCAGGGCATTGCGACGCCGGCCTCGACGGCGACGCGGGCCGCGACATTCTTCGGCAGCACGCTTTCCTGGTAGTCATACGGCTGGGACTCGAACCATTCGACACACGGCATCGAAACCACCCGCGCGGTAACGCCCTTGTCATTCAACAGTTTTTGGGCCGCGACGGCGATTTGTACTTCGGAGCCGGTGCCGATCAGGATGACATCGGGCTGGGCGGCACCGGTGTCGCCCAGCACGTAGCCGCCGCGGGCGACGCCTTCGAGGCTGGTGCCCTCCAATACCGGGACACCCTGCCGGGTCAGGATCAGCCCGACCGGCCCACTACCGTTGCCGCGGGCCAGGATCGTGCGCCACGCGTAGGCGGTTTCATTGGCGTCGGCGGGACGCACCACCGACAGCTTCGGGATGGCACGTAGCGCGGCCAGATGCTCGATCGGCTGATGGGTCGGGCCGTCCTCACCGAGACCGATCGAATCGTGGGTCCACACATAAATGGTGTCGATGTCCATCAGCGCCGCCAGCCGCACCGATGGGCGCATGTAGTCGGAGAACGTCAAGAACGTGCCGCCGTAGGCGCGAGTGGGGCCGTGCAACACGATGCCCGACAAGATCGCACCCATCGCGTGCTCGCGCACACCGAAATGCAAAACACGGCCATACCACGTCGCGGTGAACTCCTTGGTGGAGATCGACGGCGGACCGAACGAGTCGGCGGCCTTGATCGTGGTGAGGTTGCTTTCGGCCAGATCGGCGGAGCCACCCCACAACTCGGGAAGTTTCGGTGCCACCGCGTTGAGTACCGCACCGGACGCTTTACGGGTAGCCACCTCGCCCGAACCGGGATCCCAGTGCGGCAAGTCGGCGTCCCAGCCGTCGGGCAGCTTGTGCGCCAGCAGCCGATCCAGCAGTGCCTTGCGCTCCGGCTCGCGCCGGGCCCACGCGTCGAACTCGGGTTGCCAGCGTTCGTGGGCAGCCCGGCCGCGGTCAATCAGCTTGCGGGTGTGGGCCAAAACCTCGTCGCGTACTTCAAACGTCTTGTCCGGATCGAACCCGAGCACCTTCTTGGTGGCAGCCACCTCCTCTTCGCCAAGCGCCGCGCCGTGCGCTTTGCCGGTGTTCATCAGGTTCGGTGCGGGATAGCCGATGATCGTGCGCAGTTCGATGAACGACGGCCGGTCGGTGACGGCTTTCGCGTTGGCGATGGCTTCCTCGATCCCGACCACGTTCTCGCCGCCCTCGACGTGCTGCACATGCCAGCCGTAGGCGCGGTAGCGCTCGGCGGTGTCTTCGCAGAGCGCGATGTTGGTGTCGTCCTCGATCGAAATCTGGTTGTGGTCGTAGAACACGATGAGATTGCCGAGCTGCTGCACCGCGGCCAGCGACGACGCCTCGGACGTCACACCCTCCTCGATGTCGCCGTCGGAGGCGATCACATAGATGTAGTGGTCGAACGGGCTGGTTCCGGGTGGGGCGTCGGGATCGAACAGTCCGCGTTCATAGCGCGACGCCATCGCCATCCCGACCGCCGATGCCAGGCCCTGACCGAGCGGGCCGGTGGTGATCTCAACACCCCTGGTGTGACGAAACTCCGGGTGGCCCGGAGTCTTCGATCCCCAGGTCCGGTACGACTGGATGTCGGAAAGCTCAAGCCCGAAGCCGCCGAGGTAGAGCTGGATGTAGAGGGTCAGGCTGCTGTGTCCGGCCGATAACACAAACCGGTCGCGGCCCAGCCAGGTGGGATCGCTGGGATCGTGGCGCATCACCCGCTGAAAGAGGGTGTAGGCCAGTGGGGCAAGGCTCATCGCCGTCCCGGGATGGCCGTTGCCGACCTTCTGAACCGCATCGGCGGCCAGCACCCGGATGGTGTCGACCGCCAGCGAATCGATATCGGTCCAATCGTGTGGGTGGTGCGGCTGGGTAAGCACGGAGATGTCGTCAAGCGTGGTCACAAGCTCAGTCCTCGGTTCGACAAGCTGGTTCATTCCCACCCTAGTGGGGGATCACTGCACCCTGCAGATGCAACTCTCGTCGTACCACGCCCCGCCGCTGCGGAAACAGCGTATGACCGACGCGATCATGTGCAATCGGTGGCGAATCGACCCTGCGGTAAGGGCGCCGCAGTCACCCGGTCTACCATCGTCTGTAGTAGAAGCTGCGCGCTGCTGCGATCGAGGAGTTATTGCGTGAGCGTTCGCGGGCGCGTCGCGCCGGGCCGGATGAGTCGACAGCGCGTGCTGGCATATCTCGCGTTGACCAAGCCGCGCGTCATCGAGCTGCTCTTGGTCACCGCCATACCGGCGATGTTGCTTGCCGAGCGCGGCATGGTGAATCCGGTGCTGATCGCCAACACCCTGATCGGCGGGATGCTGGCCGCGGGGGGTGCCAACGCGCTCAACTGCGTGGCCGACGCCGACATCGACAAGGTGATGAAGCGGACCGCGCGGCGGCCGTTGGCGCGAGCGGCCCTGCCGACGCGCAACGCACTGGTGTTCGGCCTGGTATTGAGCGTGGGGTCGTTCTTCTGGCTGTGGTGGACGACCAACCTGCTGTCCGGGCTGTTGGCCGTAGCCACGATCGCCTTCTACGTGTTCGTCTACACGTTGCTGCTCAAGCGCCGCACTTCTCAGAACGTGGTCTGGGGCGGGGCGGCCGGCTGCATGCCGGTGATGATCGGCTGGTCGGCGGTCACCGGCACCATCGGCTGGCCGGCAGTGGTGATGTTCGCGATCATCTTCTTCTGGACCCCGCCCCACACTTGGGCGCTGGCCATGAGGTACAGGGACGACTACAAAACCGCCGGAGTGCCGATGCTGCCGGCTGTCGCCACCGAGCGACAAGTGACCGGGCGGATTCTGGTCTATAGCTGGCTCACCGTGTTCGCGACGCTGGTGCTGGCGCTCTCGGCCGGCTGGCTGTATGCCACGGTTGCGGTGCTGGCCGGGGTGTGGTTCTTGACGATGGCGCACCAGCTTTATGCCGGGGTGCGCGGTGGCGAGCCGGTCAAGCCGTTGCGGCTATTCCTGCAGTCGAACAACTATCTGGCGGTGGTGTTCTGCGCGCTGGCGCTCGATTCCGCGCTGAATCTGCCCACCCTGCTGGGCAACTGATCGCAGCCTCGTCGAACCCAGCAAATACCCCATACCCCGACCGGGTCTTGTCCTACGACGTCGCGTCGTATTGAATGCCGGGCGGTTGACCAGCTCAGCCGGATTGCCCGGCTCGGCGTGCTGACCGGTGGGCTGATCGATGCCCGGCAAACCGACTGGCAGGAGTTCCTGTGAGTGCACCGATCTGGATGGCGTTTCCGCCGGAGGTGCATTCGGCATTGCTGAGCGCCGGTCCCGGTCCAGGGTCGTTGCTGGCAGCGGCAGCGGCATGGTCGTCGTTGAGCGCTGAATATGCTTCGGTGGCCGACGAACTGAGCGCGTTGCTGGCCGGTGTGCAGGCCGGTGCGTGGCAGGGGCCGAGCGCGCAGTCGTATGTGGCCGCGCATGCGCCTTATCTGGCGTGGTTGATGCAGGCCAGCGCTAACAGCGAGGCGGCGGCCGTTGCGCAGGAGACGGCGGCTGCCGCCTATACCGCCGCGTTGGCGGCGATGCCGACGTTGGGGGAGTTGGCGACCAATCATGCGGTGCACGCGGTGTTGGTGGCGACGAATTTCTTTGGCATCAATACGATTCCGATCGCGCTCAACGAGGCCGATTATGTGCGCATGTGGATCCAGGCGGCCACCACGATGAGCACTTACCAGGCGGTCGCCGATACGGCGGTGGCGTCGACGCCCAGCACCGCGCCCGCCCCGCAGATCCAGCATGCCGATCACGACGACGGCGGCGACAGCGGCGGCATCATCGACAACGACGGCGGGGACCCGACCCAGCTGAGCTGGTATGTCAACCGGCTCACTGAGATCACCGATACTCTGGGACGCGATTTCTCGGAATTCGGGACGAACCCGGCTGCGGCGCTGCAACAACTCCTGAGCGACATTCCGGCACTGATCGCCGACGAGATCGGCCACCTGGGCGAATTCATCAACACCTTCCAACCACAGCTGACCGCGGCCGCGCTCGCCCTGTCGGCGGCCAATGCCGGATTTGTGGGCGGATTTGCCGGGCTCGCAGGGCTGGCCGGTGCGCCTCACCCGGCCGCGGAACCCGCTCTGTCCGAGGCGGTGGACGCCCCGGCGCGGTTGGAGCCATTGCCGGCCACCGGGGTGGCCCCGGCTGTTGCCGCGCCCGCCGCGGCGCCTGCGCTGCCATCGCCACCCGCGCCCACGGCGACAGCCAACGCCGTCGCAAGTTCTGCGCCGACGGCGCCGCCCGCTGCGGCACAGGCTGCGATCGGCTACCCCTACATCGTGGGCCCACCCGGCATCGGGTTCGGCTCACAGATGGGCAGCAGCGCCAGCTCGAGCGCGAAACGGAAGGCGCCGGAAGCCGCAATGGCCGCTGCCGCGGCAGCGGCGCGGGACCGGGCCCGGGCAGGGCGGCGCCGACGGGCGCGGGTGCGCGCGCATGGGGATGAGTTCATGGCGATGAACGTCGAGGTTCAGCCCGACTGGGGCGAGCCGACGAGCGAAGAGCCTGCCGCGGCGACCGTGCCGTCCGGCCAGGGCGCGGGGCCGATGGGATTTTCCGGGACGGTCACCAGCGACGCGGTGACCCGAGCGGCGGGATTGACCAGGCTGGCCGGTGACGACGTCGGCGGAAGCCCGGGGGTGCCGATGGTGCCCGCCACATGGCGCAACGAGCCCGAGTCGACCGACGCCGCCCACTGATCACCGCTTGACGTTCCGTACAGCCGGGGGCGTTCCGCGTTGTCACACCACCCCCACCGCAGCGGCTGCCGTTGAAAATGAAAACGATATTCATTATGGTGGGCGGCGCGGAGAGGAGTATCTGTCATGCCGTCCCACGGCGTTCCCGAAGAACGCGCCGCCCGCGCTGCCGACGACACACCGGCCGCGCGGATCGGGGCCGCGAATGCTGCTGCCGGATCGTCGTCTGCGATCAGGGGCGGTTGACGATGTCCGCGCCGGTGTGGATGGCGTTGCCACCGGAGGTGCATTCGGCGTTGTTGAGCGCCGGACCGGGACCGGGGCCGTTGTTGGCGGCGGCAGGGGCGTGGAACTCCTTGAGCACCGAATACGCTTCGGTCGCAGAAGAACTCAGCGCGATTGTGGCGGGCGTGCAGGCCGGGGCGTGGCAGGGACCAAGTGCAGAGTCGTATGTCGGTGCCCACATGCCCTATCTGGCATGGCTGGCGCAGGCCAGCGCCACCAGCGCCGCGGCGGCCACCGGGCTCGAGACCGCGGCCGCCGCGTATACCTCGGCGTTGGCGGCGATGCCGACGCTGGCCGAGCTGGCTGCCAACCATGCTGTTCACGCGGTGTTGGTGGCGACGAATTTCTTTGGCATCAATACGATTCCGATCGCGCTGAACGAAGCCGACTATGTGCGGATGTGGATCCAGGCCGCCACGACAATGGCGACCTATCAAGCGGTGTCCAGCGCCGCGGTGGCGTCGACGCCGCAAACTGCCCCGGCGCCGCAAATCCAGAAATCCCAGTCCACCGCCAACGATTCCGGCGGCGCACCTGATCCGACGGTCGACAACCCGATCGATGACCTGATCGCAAACTTCCTGAAAAACTTTGGGATCAATTGGGATCCCGCCAACGGCACCGTCAACGGGCTTCCGTACGACTCCTATACCAACCCCGCCGATCCCATGTGGTGGGTTGTTCGGGCACTCGAACTATTCGAGGATTTCCAGCAGTTCGGCGTCGATCTAGTGCAAAATCCCGCGGCCGCCTTCCAATACCTCGTCGAACTCGCGCTGTTCGACTGGCCGACCCACATTGCCCAGCTCACCGGGCTGAACCCCACACAGCAGTTGCTGGCAGTCGTGATCGGGGCAGCGCTGACCCCGGCCGGGGCCGTGGGTGGCTTCGCGGGGCTGACCGGCCTGGCCGCCATGCCTCCGGCCGTACCCGTCGTTGCGCCCTCGGCTGAACCCGCGTCCGCGCCGACAGCACTGCCGGCCGTCGCAATGGCTCCGACCCTGCCCGCGCCAGCGGGGGCCCCTGCTCCGGCCCCGACACCCACGACCGCGTCGGCGGCGAGCTCTGTCGGCGGTTCTGCTCCGCCGACATTCCCGTCGGCGACAGCGAGTGCGGCGGGCTTTGTCCCTCCCTACGCGGTGGGCCCGCCCGGAATTGGCGTTGGCACCGGGATGAGTGCTAGCGCCAGCTCCAGCGCGAAAAGAAAGGCGCCAGAACCTGACTCGGCCGCAGCTGCGGCAGCAGCCGCCGCGCGCCAGCAGGCCCGGGCGCGGCGGCGTCGGCGCGCGAGGGAGCGCGGGGTTAGCGACGAGTTCATGGCCATGGACGTCGACGTCGACCCTGACTGGGGGCCGCCGAAGGAGGAGGAGGAGCCCGCAGCCGCGACGGCGGCCTCCGATACCGGTGCCGGGGCCCTGGGCTTGACCCGGAGGGCACGTGAACGCAGCCGCACAGCGGCGGCCGGACTGACCACGTTGCCCGGCGACGAGTTCGGTGAGGGTCCGCGGATGCCCATGCTGCCGGGCACCTGGGACCAAGAGGCCGACGACGGCTGACGAAAAGCTATGCCTTGCACATGGATTGGAAGGCACCGCGAGGAGTCAAACCGTAAGCTAACTGGTTTGCTTTGATGTGGAGGATCGCGAGCGCAGCGCCGAGTCGGCAGTGCAATCGCCGGTGCCGAACGGCGGTCCCAGGAAGCGTTGCAGCATGCTGCGCAGGGTCGTGGGGTCATCGAGGGGCCAGTACCACAGCGCCAGAAAGAAGCGGATAAGCCACTGCACGGCCAGTGGGTCATTGTTTTCCGGGCCCAGCATTTCGGCGGCGAAGCCGGTGACGGCGGGCGAGTTGGTGATCCATGTGCTGACCGGGGTCGGGTGCATCGACCGCCAAAGGTGGGCCAGCGGATCTGAATTCAGGCCTTGCAGGGCAACGATGGTCGCGGTAACCACCCGATCCGGGCCGCTAAGGTCCTTGATGGCTTCGCGTGCCGTATCCACGATGCGCGCCGCCTGCAGGGCGACGACGGCGTCGCGGATGGCCGCCTTGCCGCCGGCATGCCGATAGATTGTTGCTGGCGAGCAGTGCACCTCGGCGGCCAGGGCCTCGATGGTGAACGCCTCGTAGCCGTGGCGGGAAATCAGGTCGGCAGCCGCGGCGTAGATCCGCTCCGCAGCTGCGCTGCGGCGATCCCGTCCCACCAGCCAGTCTTTGCGCGGCACCCAGTCAACTTCCTTCTCGTGCGGGTCGTTGAAATTCTTTTCGCGATGTGAGAATTTTTGTCAATATTTTCTCACATGATTGCGCTGGTGATGCCGCATAGGTGTGTGCGGCAACGATCGTGACCAGCCGGCGGCGGTTGTCGACTTGGCGGCTACTCGTTGACCTTTGCGCCGGGGCGTATGCAGTCTGAACTCATGTCGGCCATTGTCGATGCGCCCCTGTTCTTCAGCACTGAGGTGATCGGGGATCCGTATCCGATGTATGACTGGATGCGTGCGGAGGCGCCGGTCCATCAGATCGGTGATTCAGAGTTCTACGCCGTGCTCGGCTGGGGCGCGGTGCTCGAGGCCGTCGAACGGGTCGACGATTTTTCGTCGAACCTGACGGCGACCATGGTCTACCGCGATGATGGCACGGTCCACGCTTTCCCCATGGGTGAGCCGGGGGCTGACATGCATGTACTGGCCACCGCTGACGACCCCGTGCACGCGGTGCACCGCAAAATCCTTGTGCCGCATTTGTCGGCCAAACGCGTGCGCATCATCGAAGAATTCGCCAACCACATCGCGGACCGGCTTTGGGATGACCATCTGCGCGACGGACAGATCGAATGGATGAGCGCCATGGCCAACCGGCTGCCGATGATGGTGGTGGCCCAGCTGCTGGGCCTGCCGGCGGGCGACGTGGACAAACTCATTCGGCTCGGCTACGCCACCACCACGGTGCTCGACGGCATTGTCACGCAGGCGCAACTGGACGCGGCCTGGATCGCCGCCATGGAGCTTTCCGGCTACGTGTTGGAGCACTTCGAAAAGGCAACCAAAAACCCACAACCGGGACTGATCAGCGATCTGGCCGCACGCTGCCACTCCGGCGAATTAGGGCAAACCGCGGCACTTGGCATGATGCTTACGCTGTTCAGCGCGGCGGGCGAGTCCACCGCTTCCCTGTTGGGTAGTGCCGCATGGATCCTCACCGATCGCCCCGCAATCCAGAAGCGGGTCCGTGATCATCCCGAGTTGTTGGGCCCCTTCATCGAAGAGACGCTGCGGTTCGAGTCGCCGTTCCGTGGCCATTATCGGCACGTCTGGCGCGACACCACGCTCGGGGGCGTGCAAGTGCCGGCCAATTCTCATCTGCTGCTGATGTGGGGCGCAGCCAACCGTGATCCGGCGCACTTCGAGGCGCCCAACGAATTCCGCCTGGACCGCAGTGGCGCCAAAGGCCACCTCGCATTCGGCAAGGGCGTGCACTTCTGTGTGGGAGCCGCGCTGGCCCGCCTGGAGGCCCAAATCGTGTTACGCAAGCTCCTGGAACGCACCACCTGGGTCGAGGCCGCCGACGTCGGCCCATGGTTACCCAGCATCCTGGTCAGGCGGCTCCAGCATCTGCGGCTCGCCGTCCGGTAAGCAGTTTTCGCGCCGCCGCAGCGCTTACCGGCTCGTGAGACAACTGCGCCTCGATGGCCGGCCCGCGACCACACCGAAGCCGCCAAATCGGGCAAGGCGTTAGGGCACCAGCACGATCGAGCCGACCGTCTTGCGCCCTTGGAGATCCCGATGCGCCTGAGCGGCATCGGCCAGCGGGTAGCGGCGACTCACCGTGATCTTGACCGACCCGTCGGCGATTGCATCGAATAATTCCTCTGCACGCCAGGAGAATTCCTGCTCGGTGCGGGTAAAGTCGGCGAGTTTCGGGCGGGTTAGGTACACCGAGCCGGCGGCGTTGAGCCGCTGCGGGTCCACGGGCGGCACCGGTCCACTGGCAGCGCCGAACAACGCCAGCGTGCCCCGCACCGCCAAACTGGCCAGGCTGGCGTCGAAAGTGCTGGCGCCCACCCCGTCGTAGACCGCGGCGACGCCGACACCGTCGGTGAGCCCGCGGACCCGGTTGCCGAATTCGTCGGCGTCATCCGGGTAGTCGAGGACGTCGGTGGCGCCGGCTTGGCGGGACAGTTCAGCCTTGTGCGGTGTCGACGCCGTGGTGATCACCCGGATACCGAGGTTGGACGCCCACTGAGTCAAGATCAGGCCCACCCCGCCGGCGCCGGCGTGCACCAACACCGTGTCGCCGGGCTGCGCCGGATATACCGACTTGATCAGATAGTGCGCGGTCAGGCCCTTCAACAGCGCCGCGGCCGCCACATCGCAGTCGACGCCGGGTGGTAGCTGAGCAACGAATTTTGTTGGCGCCGTGCAGTATTCGGCGTATGCTCCCGACGCCGCAGCGGTCACCACCCGATCCCCCACGCGCAGCTTCGTCGCACCCTCACCGACGGCGGCGACCGTGCCCGACACTTCGGTGCCGAGCACGAACGGCAACTGCCGCGGGTATAGACCGGACCGGAAGTAGGTATCGATGAAATTGACCCCGATCGCCTCGGCCTCGATCAACACCTCGCCGGACGCCGGAGACGGCTGTGGCTTGTCGACGTAACGCAGGACGTCCGGCCCGCCGAGTTCGGCGACTTCGATGGCACGCATGCTGACAATCATCCGCAGGTGCGGAGACCCGATGGAATTGGCCCGCCCGGATGGTGTAATCCCCGCATC
>Ga0209061_1005489_pt1 | contig 11052 bp, 9 predicted proteins | sample Coa_R1_10_FD_187157 | JGI IMG/M metagenome (GOLD analysis project Ga0209061, IMG submission 187157) | Surface soil microbial communities from Centralia Pennsylvania, which are recovering from an underground coalmine fire - Coalmine... | ecosystem: Environmental > Terrestrial > Soil > Unclassified... | reverse complement strand
GAGGGAGGCGGCCAAGGGACCGGGTGAGCCGGGCACGGTCGCCAGGCCAGAGCCGGAGGAACGTCCCGTCGACCATGCCTCGGTTCGCACGGCGATCAGCATGGACGTCGTCAAGCAGGTGATCGACACCCAGGTGAACCTGCCGGAGAACTTCACGCCGCACCCGCGGCTCCAGCCGCTGCTCGCCCGGCGTGCCGCCATGGTGAACGAGGACGCCATCGACTGGGCCACCGGCGAGCTGCTGGCCTTCGGCAGCCTGCTGATGGACGGCCATCCGGTGCGGCTGGTCGGCCAGGACACCCGCCGCGGCACGTTCGGCCAGCGGCACGCGGTCGTCGTCGACAGGCACACCGGCCGGGAGTACACCCCGCTCAAGCGGTTCGACAGCGGCACCGCGAAGTTCTATGTCTACGACTCCCTGCTGTCCGAGTTCGCCGCGATGGGTTTCGAGTACGGCTACTCGGTGGCGCGCCCCGACGCGCTGGTCTGCTGGGAAGCCCAGTTCGGCGACTTCGCCAACGGGGCACAGACGATCGTGGACGAGTTCATCAGCGCCGGCGAGCAGAAGTGGGGGCAGTCCTCCGGGGTCGTGCTGCTGCTGCCGCACGGGTACGAAGGGCAGGGCCCCGACCACTCCTCCGCGCGGATCGAGCGCTTCCTGAGCCTGTGCGCGCAGGACAACATGACCGTGGCGGTGCCGACCACCCCGGCCAACTACTTCCACCTGCTCCGCTGGCATGTGCTCTCGGGGCGGCGCAAGCCGCTGATCATCTTCACGCCCAAGTCGATGCTCCGGCTGAAGGCGGCGGCCTCGGCGACCGCCGACTTCACCACGGGATCGTTCCTGCCGGTCATCGGCGAGCCGGCGGACTTCGGCAGCGAGGAGGTGCGCAAGGTCCTGCTCTGCGCGGGCAAGGTCTATTACGACCTCGCGGCACGGCGGCAGGCCGTCGGCTCGGCAGCCGCGATCGTCCGGGTGGAAAGGCTCTACCCCCTGCCGCACAGCGAGCTCAGGGCCGAGCTCGCCCGCTACCCGGCCACGGCCGAACTCGTCTGGGTGCAGGAGGAACCCGCCAACATGGGCGCGTGGCCGCGGATGGCACTCAAGCTGCCGGAACTGCTCGGCCGCCAGGTCAGGCTCGTCTCGCTCCCGGCCAGTTCGGCACCGGCCACCGGATCGGCGAAGCAGCACGCCGCGGCGCACAAGGCGCTGATCGAGACGGCACTGGCCTGAGACTGGCGCTTGCCTGATGAGGCCCGCCGGGACCGCTAACCTACGGTTGATGAAGGGCCCATGGTTGAGGGCGTTGGTGCGGGCGTTCCTGGGGAACTGATGTACTTCACCGACCGTGGCATAGAGGAACTCGAGGACCAGCGCGGCGACGAGCAGGTGACGATGTCCTGGCTGGCGGAGCGGCTCAGGGACTTCGTGGACCTCAATCCCGAGTTCGACACCGCCATCGACAGGCTTGCCACCTGGCTGGCTCACCTCGACGAGGACGGGGATTTCTGACCCTGCTGGCCCGGGGGACGGGGGGACGGCACTGCGGGCCCCGGGGACGCCCCGGGGCCGGGAGCCCGCTGCGGTCCCCGCCGTAGCATCATGCGTGCCGTCGTGCTCGTGTGCCCGCCGGGGCCTGCGTGGTCCCCGCCGTGCGGGTGAGCCGCCGCTGGCCCGGGGAGCGCTGGCCGGTATCTGGCCGGTATAAGGACGCTCACCGTGTTCTCCCTGCCGCGTTTTCCCTGCCGCGCGACACGATATATCGTATGAATGAGGCCTGGGATGAGGCCTGGTGCGGCACGTTAGGCTCGGTGCGGCACGTTACCGGGACGCGGAAGGGAGAGAGCGTTCCATGAGCCCGGTTTTCCGGCACGGCAGGCTCCGGCTCTACCTGCTCAGGCTGCTCGACGAGGAGCCGCGGCACGGTTACGAGGTGATCCGGATGCTGCGGGACCGGTTCATGGGCGTGTATGCTCCCTCGCCCGGCACGATCTACCCGCGGCTGGCCCGCCTGGAAGAGGAGGGGCTGGTCACCCACGATGAGATCGACGGCCGCAAGGTCTACAAGATCACCGACGCCGGGCGTGAGGAACTCAGGGAGCGGGACGATGAGCTCGCCGAGCTGGAGGACGAACTCGCCGAATCTGTGAGCGACATCGTGCGCGAGGTCGGGGAAGACGTACGGGAGACCGTACGCAGCCTCCGCGAGGAGCTGACCAGGGCCGCGCGTGCCGCATGGCGGGGAGAAGAGCGGCGGCCGGGCTGGCCCGGGGAGCAGGGCGCGCGGGAGAACGCGCGGCTGGGCCGGGAGAGCGCGCGCGCCAGATGCGGGCAGGCACCCCCCGGCTGGAGCCCCCGGAACCGGGGCCGCTGGGACACAGAACCCGGAGGGGCCGGCTGGGGTGAATGGCCTTCTGCGCCCGGCCGCCCCGGCTGGCCAGGCTGGCGTAACTGGCAGGAGCGGCATGGCGGCTCCGGCGGCCCTGAGACAGGGGTGATCCGCGACCTGGAGCGGATCGTCAGGGAGTTCACCGGCGACCTGGGCCGGCTGGCATGGCAGGCGGGCGCCTCGCTGCGGCGGGAGACGCTCAGCGGCCTCCGGTCCATTCTGGACGACACGCTCGACCGGATCAGCGCGGAGATCTTCGGCGCAGCAGCACCGCGCACCGGACGGAGCGGGACCGGCAACGGCCACGACAACCCGGACCCCAGGACCGGCACGGGCACAGGGGCGGACGATCTCTGGGGGCAAGCAACCGGCGCGGATCCGGAGGCAGGCGGGCAGCCCGGCAGCGGCGCACGGGAACCGGGCGCTAAAGGGTGAACACCACTTTCCCGAACACGTCGCCGGAGATCATCGCCTCGAACCCTTCGCGTGCCCGCGTCAGCGGTACCGCGCGGTCGATGAGCGGCCGCACCCCGGTCTGCTCGCAGAATCGCAGCAGGCGGCCGAGCTGGTCCCTGGTGCCCATCGTCGACCCGGTGACAGACAACTGCCGGAAGAACACATGGCTCAGCTCCGCCGGGGAGGCGTCACCGGTGGTCGCGCCTGCGACGACGATCCGCCCGCCGGGCCGCAACGACCTGACCGAATGCGACCAGGTGGCCTGGCCGGCCGTCTCCATCACCGCGTCGACCCGCTCGGGCAGCCGCGCACCGGATTCGAAGACCTGGTCGGCGCCAAGCTCGGCTGCCCTGGCCCGCTTGGCCTCGCTGCGGCTCGTCGCCCACATCCGGTAGCCGGCGGCCCGGCCGAGCAGGATCAGCGCCGTGGCCACGCCGCCGCCCGCGCCCTGCACGAGCACCGTCGACCCCGGCTCGATCCCCGCCTTGCCGAACAGCATCCGGTAGGCCGTCAGGTACGCCGTCGGCAGGCACGCCGCCTCCTCGAAGGACAGCGCCGCCGGCTTGGGCAGCAGGTTGCGCCGCGGCACGGCGACCCGCTCGGCGAACGTGCCGTCGTAGCGCTCGGACAGCAGCGAACGGCGGGGGTCGAGGGTCTCGTCACCGCCGCCGGCGTCCGGGTCGGCCACCACCGCGTGCACGACGACGTCGTTGCCCTCCTCGTCGGTTCCCGCGGCGTCGCAGCCGAGCACGATGGGCAGCCGGTCCGGCGAGATCCCCACACCGCGCAGGGTCCACACGTCGTGGTGGTTCAGCGCGGCGGCCTTCACCGTGACGGTCGTCCAGCCGCCGGGGACCTTCGGCTCGGGCCGCTGGCCGGCCTCGAGGCCGGCCAGCGGGTCGTCGGCGTCAATGCGGGCAGCGGTAACAGCGAACATGGTCCGCACCCTAGCGGACCTGGCGGGCGGCCACGGCACTGCCCTCAGGCATCCCGGCACCAGCGAACCCTGGCCTGCCGCTGGCCGGCGCTGCGGGAGCCGGCGCCGTTTGACGTGGGTCTCGCCGCCCGGCGAGACTCGCTAATGACGGACAGGGCCGTCCGTCAGGCACGCTGCGGAGGATGAGCCATGGCGTATTACCGGCAGGTCGGCAGGGTCCCGCCGAAGCGGCACACCCAGTTCAGGAACGGCTCTGGCGGCCTCTACCACGAGGAGCTGATGGGCGAGGAGGGGTTCTCCTCCGACTCGTCCCTGCTGTACCACGAGGGGGTGCCGTCGGCGATCACCGGCAGCCGGCCGTGGCCGCTTCCCGATGCGGCCACGGCCGCGAACCACCCGCTCAAGCCACGCCACCTGAAGCTGCACTCGCTGTTCAGCGAGGACGAAGCCAAGGCACTCGATCCCGTGCAGGGCCGCCGCCTCGTGCTCGGCAACGCCGACGTGCGGATCGGCTACGTGGTGGCGGGCGAGACCTCGCCGTACTACAGGAACGCGATCGGTGACGAGTGCGTGTTCGTCGAGGAGGGCACGGGCACGGTCGAGACCTCCTTCGGCGCGCTGCCGTTCCGCACGGGCGACTACGTGATCATCCCCCGGTCGGCCACCCACCGCTGGGTGCCCGACGGCACCGTGAAGCTGTACGCGATCGAGGCGAACAGCCACATCGCCCCGGCCAGGCGGTACCTGTCGCGGTTCGGCCAGTTCCTGGAGCACGCGCCGTACTGCGAGCGTGACCTGCACGGCCCGGCGGAGCCGCTGACCGCCGAGGGGACCGACGTCGAGGTGCTCGTCAAGCACCGCGGGCCCGGGCCGGGCGGGATCGCGGGCACCGTCATGACCTACGCGACCCATCCCTTCGACGTGGTGGGCTGGGACGGCTGCCTGTACCCGTACACGTTCAACGTGTCCGACTTCGAGCCGGTCACCGGGCGCATCCACCAGCCGCCGCCCGCGCACCAGGTGTTCGAGGGGGACGGCTTCGTCATCTGCAACTTCGTGCCCCGCAAGGTCGACTACCACCCGCTGTCGATCCCGGTGCCCTACTACCACTCCAACGTGGACTCCGACGAGGTGATGTTCTACGTGGGCGGCGACTACGAGGCCCGCAAGGGGTCGGGCATCGGCCTCGGCTCGGTGTCGCTGCATCCCGGCGGCTACGCGCACGGCCCGCAGCCCGCCGCCTACGAGCGCAGCATCGGGACGGAGTTCTTCGACGAGCTGGCCGTGATGGTCGACACGTTCCGGCCGCTCGGGCTCGGCGAGGGCGGCCGCGCCGCGGAGGACCCCGGCTACGCCTGGACGTGGGCCGGGCGCGGGCCCGGACGCTGACGCCCGTGACCGGGGTGCCGGACGTCTTCGACCCGTGGGTGTACAAGCACGGGATCCCGCACGAGGCGTTCGCCTGGCTGCGTGCGCACCGCCCGGTCTGCTGGCAGGCCGAGCACCCCGTCGGCGACTGGCCCGCGGGCCCCGGCTTCTGGGCGGTGACCCGCCACGCCGACGTGGTCCGCGTGCTGAAATCCCCGCGGGAGTTCTCCTCCTGGCTGGGCGCCACCCAGATCCGCGACCCCGACCCGGCGGACCTGCCGTTCATCCGGCGGATGATGCTCAACATGGACCCCCCGGAGCACGGGCGGCTGCGGCGCATCGTGAGCCGGGCGTTCACCCCGCGCCGGATCGAGCGGTTCGCAGGGCAGGTGGCTGCCCGCGCGCGGGAGGCGATCGACGGCGTGATCGAGCGCGGAGAGTGCGATCTCGCCGCCGAGGTCACCGACGATTTCCCCGCCGGGAACCTCGCCGATCTGCTCGGCGTGCCCACCGCGGACCGCTCCCTGCTGCTGGAGTGGACAAACCGGATCATCGGCTACCAGGACCCCGAGCACGCCGAGGTACTGCGCGACGCGCGTGGCAGGCCGGTCAACCCGCGCTCCCCCGGCGCGCTTGCCGACATGTTCGGCTACGCCCGTGACCTCGCCGCCTGCAAGCGCGCGCATCCCGCTGACGACGTGATGACGGCGCTGGCCACCGCCGGGCTCGCCGACGGTGAGCTGGAGATGTTCTTCTTCCTGCTGTCGGTGGCGGGCAACGACACGGTCCGCAGCGCCGCACCCGGTGCCATTCTCGCCTTCATCGACCATCCCGGCCAGCTCCGCCTGCTTCGGCAGCGCCCGGATCTGCTGGACAGCGCGGTGGAGGAGGCGCTGCGCTGGCATCCCCCGGTGCTGAGCTTCCGCCGCACCGCGGCAGCCGGTACCGAGATCGCCGGGCAGCAGGTCAGGGCGGGCGACAAGGTCGTGGTGTTCCACGCATCCGCCAACTTCGACCCCGCGGCGTTCGCGTCGCCGATGCGCTTCGACATCACCAGGCAGCCGAACCCGCACGTGGCGTTCGGTGACGGGCCGCACGTCTGCCTCGGCGCCCATTTCGCCCGGCTGCAACTGCGGGCGCTGCTCGCGGAGGCGCTGTGGCGCCTTGACGACCTGACGCTCGCCGGTCCCGCCGACCGCCTGGTGTCGAACTTCATCAACGGGATCAAGCACATGCCGGTGCGTTTCCGGCCGGCCGCCAGGACCGGAAGGGCGCCCGCGCGCTGACGGCCCGGCCCGGATTCCGCGCGCCGAGCGGAACATGTGCACGCGCGGGATTCCAGGTGCGTGCGGGAAATAAGCACGGCCGGCTGGATGCAGCCGGCGATATGCAAATATCGCTGATCCGTAATGCCGTAATCCGAGTTGCCGAGTTGTTAAAACGATATCAAATATCGTCTTCCCAGGGAAAGTGCTGGTATCCACGATGTCTTCATGTGCCGCATGGGCACTGAGCAGCGGTGTGTACCCGCCTCACCACGGGGAGGTCCTTCATCAGGCGGCGCCTACGCAGGCACGATCGGGAAAAGAGCCCATGGGGCACGACCGGGAAAGAGATCGGTCATGGCAACTCCTGGCTGCAGGCGATCACGGTGGCGCCGATCGAGCGCTTCGCCGTGATGCAGTACGGGCAGTACTGGCTGGACTCGCAGCACATCCCGATCTACGACGCGGCCCACAAGGTCACCACACCGCCCGGCTTCGGGCTGACCATCGCCCTGCTGGCGATCTTCACCGCCATCCTGATCGCCGTCCTGATCTACTGCCTGCTCCAGGTCGTGTTCCTCGGCGCGATCCCGCACAGCCTGATCTCCGGTCCCAAGGGCTGGGCCGGCATACCTTCCACCAGCCCCCATCACGGCCGGGCCGTTCGCCGGCCTTGCGGGCGTGGCCGGGCTCGCCTGGCTGGCCATCCTCCTGCGGTTCGACGCGTTCATCTCCCCGTTCGGCACCGGCCTGATCGGCCAGACCTCCACATCCCGGATCGGCTACGGCCTGGCACGGAACCACTATTACCCGCAGTTTTTCGCCAGGACCGACGAGAACGGTGTGCCCTGGGTCAGCCTGATCCTGTCGTTCCTGCTCGGCCTGGTGTTCTGCTGCCATTCCCGAGCTGGAAGTCGCTGGCCGGCCTGGTCACTTCCGCCTCGGTGCTGATGTACGCGGGAGCGCCGCTGTCCCTGGGCGCGTTCCGCAGGCAGGTCCCGGACGCGAGCCGGCCGTACCGGATGCCCGGGGCTGCCTGGCTGGCGCCGCTGGCGTTCGTCCTGGCCTGCGAGATCATCTACTGGCCGGGCTTCGACACGGTGTGGAAGCTGGGCGTGTGCATCGTGATCGGCTACGTGCTGACCGGCGTCTCGATGCCGTCCGACGCCGGCCGGCCGCCGCTGGACTGGAAGGCGGCGCAGTGGCTGCCGGTGTTCCTGACCGGGATGGGCATCATCTCCTGGCAGGGCAGGTACTGCAGCGGCGGCCCGGCGTCCACGACGAGCTGCGGCGCGACCAGCCACATCCCGTTCTGGTGGGACATCGGGCTCGTTGCCGCCTTTGCCCTGGTGATCTACTTCTGGGCCCAGGCGGTCCGGCTGCCCAGGGGCCGGATGCTCGAACTCGTCGCGCGGCAGGCGGGCACCAAGCCCGCCGGGCCGACGGCCGCCAGGCGACGCCGGCGAAACCTGACAGCCTCCAGCCAGGAGACCGGCCAGGGCACACAGATTCGGAGGGCCCGTCCCGGAACCCGGGACGGGCCCTCCGCTCATCTGGCAGGATGACCCGTGGGGAGCTGGCCGTCGCCACGTGGAACGCTTGGGTACTGCTGTGGCCCGCGTTACCAAAATGACGCCGAGCCGGACTTTTCATGGTAGGAGCCGCTCCCTACGATGAACTCCCAAAGGTCGTGTCGAGACATTTCGCATCAGGGCGGGGACCCCGCCCTGATGCGGGGAACAGCCCTACGGGGCACGATCGGGAAAGAGATCGATCATGATAACAAGGTCCACTGCCGCGCGAGCAGCAGGCGCCACGCCGCGGCATGAACGGAATGCCTGCCCGGCCAGGCCGGTCGGCCTGGCCGGTGAGCCCGGGGATCGGCCAGTGGATCGAGGTGCATGATCATGGCTGTTGAAAAGAACACCGCATCGGCGCAGGGCGTGGCGCCTACCGCAGAATTCGAGGCCGCCGACCGCAGCCTCCGCAAGACGATGGGGTTCAACCAGCTCCTTTTCCTGTCGATGGGGGCCATCATCGGCTCCGGCTGGCTGCTGGGATCGCTGAAGGCCGCCTCAGTCGCGGGCCCCGCGGCGATCGTCTCCTGGGCCGTCGGCGGGATCTTCGTGATCTTCATCTCGCTGAGCTACGCGGAAGTCTCCGGCATGCTGCCGCGCAGCGGCGCGATCGTCCGCTACCCGCACCTGACGCACGGCGGTTACACCGGCTGGATCATGGGCTGGACGTACTGGCTGTCCGCGATCACGGTGCCCGCTATCGAGGCCGAGGCGGTCGTCACCTACGTCGGCGGCCAGGCCGGCGGGAACATGGAGACCGTCTCGCACGGCGTGACCGTGCTCACCTGGCCAAACGGGATCTTGTTCTTCCTCGGCCTGATGGCGCTGTTCTTCGTGCTGAACTTCTTCGGCGTCAAGCTGCTGGCCGAGACGAACCGGTGGGTCACCTGGTGGAAGATCATCATCCCGTCGCTCACCGCGATCTTCACGTTCACGATCCTGCACGGGTCCAACTTCTCCTCGCTGCACTTCGGGTCGGCGCATGGTTTCACCCCGTATGGCACCTCGGCCATCTTCGAGGCCCTGTCGACCAGCGGCGTCATCTTCGCCTACCTCGGCTTCCGGCAGGCCCTCGACTACGCCGGCGAGTCGAGGAACCCCCAAAAGCACGTGCCGCTGGCCACGATCCTGTCGGTGGTCATCGCCATGGTCATCTACATCGGCCTGCAGATCGGCTTCGTCGGCGTGGTCAAGTGGCACGCGGCGGGCGTTCACACCGGGGACTGGGCGAGCTTGCTCTCCAGTCCCTGGGCAAGCTCCCCGCTGGTGAGCGCGCTCAAGGCGGCCGGCGTCGGCTGGCTGGCCTCTTACGCCTGGGTCCTGCTGGTGGACGCCGGGATCTCCCCGTCCGGGACCGGCTGGATCTACATGGGCACTTCGAGCCGGACCAACTACGGCCTGTCGGTCAACAGGATGCTGCCGAAGGCGTTCCAGTGGCCGAACCGCTGGGGCATCCCCTGGGTCTCCACTGTGGTCGCCGCCATCATCGGCTGCATTTTCGTCGTTCCAGCACCGAGCTGGTACACCCTCGTGGGCTTCATCACCTCCACTACGGCGCTCACCTACATCATGGGCGGGGCCGGACTGCCGGTGCTGCGCAAGTACGCGCCGGGCCTGTACCGGCCGTTCCGGCTGCCGCACGCGTGGCTGTGGGCGCCGGTGGGGTTCCTGGCCGCGTGGATGATCGTGTACTGGTCCGGGTATGCGACCCTGGTCTCGGTCTACGGCACGGTGTTCATCGGGCTGCCGATCTTCGCCTGGTACTTCGCGCCGGTACGGAACTGGTTCGCCACCCGCACGCAGCTATGGCTCGCCATCGTCATGTCGCTGGTGTACCTGGGCGCGTGGATCTACATCCAGGACATGGGCGGCTGGCTGCTCCGCGTCAGCCCGCCAGCCAAGGGCTCGTGGGGCTTCGGCGCCTACGACATCGCGCAGAGCGCGGACATCCTGTTCTTCTGCGCCGCGATGTGGCTGCTTGCCAACTCCGGTGGCCGCAAGCACATGACGCGCGGCATGTGGCTGGTGATCACGCTGCTGGCGATCTACCCGCTCTCCTACTATGGCCAGTTCGGCGCGCTGAAGACCCCGGCGATCGCGTTCCCCTGGGACACGCTGATCGCCGTCGGCGTCGGCATCGTCGCCTACTACTGGGCCGTGGTCAGCGGGTTCAACACCGAGGAACTGCAGGAGCTTACCAGCAACGCCGAGCCAGCGACCGGCGAGTCCGCTCCCGCGGGCACAACATCGGGCTGACATCGGGCTGACATCGGACTGCCCATCGCGTGTGCCCGGCGCCCCCGGACGGGCGCCGGGCACACGCATGCCTGCGGCCAGGCGGCACCAGCGCCTGCCCGGCTTACCCGGCACCCCCGGCGCCGGGGGGCCTGCGCCGCAGCAGCGGCCAGTACCGCAGCAGGACCCTGCCCTCGATCAGCGACTGCGGCACGGGCCCGAAGCGGGCGCTGTCCACGGCTCCCGCGCCCGGGTTGTCCGAGGCGAGCCACCAGCCGCCCGGCTCCGGCCATGCGGCGCGCTTGACGATCAGCATGGCCGGGCGTCCCGGGTGACGTGCCAGCACGAGCTGCCCGGCGCGGATCCGCCCTGTCCGCAGGACGAGCAGCCAGTCACCGGGCCGCAGCGCCGGTTCCATGGAATGCTCGGTCACGGCGACCCGGACCATCGGCAACTGCACTGATCCCTCCCGTGTCCCATGCCCGAGGCGGGGTAGTGTCTTCAGCGAGGTATCCATGATCGGACACGATGGAAGGGGACCGATGAGGCTGCTCGCACGCCTGCTTGAGCCAAAGGCCGTCGCGCACGCGCACTGCGACCTGCCCTGCGGCATATACGACCCGGCGCAGGCCCGGATCGAGGCAGAGTCCGTGAAGGCCATCGCGGAGAAGTACCAGCAGAACTCGGACCCGGAGTTCCGCGCCCGGGCCCTGTTCATCAAGGAGCAGCGGGCCGAGCTCGTCAAGCACCACCTGTGGGTGCTGTGGACCGACTACTTCAAGCCGCCGCACTTCGAGAAGTACCCGCAGCTCCACCAGCTCTTC
>Ga0209061_1005487_pt1 | contig 11060 bp, 9 predicted proteins | sample Coa_R1_10_FD_187157 | JGI IMG/M metagenome (GOLD analysis project Ga0209061, IMG submission 187157) | Surface soil microbial communities from Centralia Pennsylvania, which are recovering from an underground coalmine fire - Coalmine... | ecosystem: Environmental > Terrestrial > Soil > Unclassified... | reverse complement strand
GGCAGCACGGCGTGGAGCAGGCCACCGAGGTCAAGCACGAGGTGCGGCACGTGCGAGCGGGCAAGCTTGCGGTGCAGCGCCGGGCTGGCCCGCTCGTCAGCTGCCCGGGCCACCGCGACAACGCTGACGGCCAGATCCAGGCCGGCATCGGCTATCAGCGGCTCAGCCGCCCGTGCATCGATCCGGCGGTCAAGCAGCTGGCTCAGCAGGTCTGCGCCCAGTCGCCGTTGCCGCTCTTGCGCGGCTGCAAGCTGGGCCAGCTCAAGCGCGCCTCCGGTGGCGATGTGATGGAGCAGGATCAGGCTGGGCACCTGGTTACCGACCGGCTCGGCCACCAGCGCGGTGGGCTGGTCGGCGGGCACCTCCACGGCGAAGGCCCCCGGCTCGCCGGGGGCGGCGTGCGGCCTGCTCAGCCGCAGTACCCCGGGAATCGCGTTGCCGTGGGCCGCGTAGCTGGCCGTCAGGGCGGAGGCGAATGGAGAGGGCCCGGCATCGCCGAACAGCGAGAGCCCTGTCTCCGGGTCGAGCAGGTACAGCCGCACGCCGAGTTCCCGGCCCAGCCGACGGAACAGTTCCGGTCCCGGGTGTCCGGCGATGACCGACGTCCGCAGCAGCTCGTACAGCCGGGCCACGCGCCCGAGCAGCAGCGCCTCCTCCTGCCCGTTAGCGTCAGCGACGGCCCGTACCACGGCGGTGAACGGCATGCTGTACGGGACCCCCAGGACCGGCAGGGCAAGCTCGCCGGCGCGCCGGACCGCCCGGCCGCACAGCGGCGGGCCGGCCATTCCCAGGCCGATGCCGAGGCCGCTCGCGCCCGTCGCCGCGAGCCGCTCGATGAACCGGACCTGGGCGGACTCATCGGCCGACAGGCTGGTCTCGTTGGTCAGCAGCAGCTCGGCCGGACCGTGCCACTTCCACGGGTCGGGCAGGTCCGAAGTGTGTACCCAGCTCACCTCGCGGTCGAGGCCGGCCTCGCCGGCCATCAGCGTCAGCCGCAAATGCGGCAGCTGCAGCAGCTCGCGGACCGTTATCGACATCCGGCTCCTCGCGGCGGATTCACGGCAGCCGGCCCGGGCCGGCTCGGCGCCTCGCGATCGGCCGGGCTGCACGCCCTCTCGCAACCACTTCATATCGCAGTATGAGCTGGCATGAAAGGTTTGCTCCCGAGTCGGATGGCATCGTCTCGAGCTGATCCCTATCCTCACCGGCAACGACCAGCGCCGGAGCCGCCGATGAACCGCGCCGAACCACCCATCCCGGCCGACCGGCTGGCGAGCGGCACCGCACCGCCAAGCCCGATCACCTGGCCTGCGGGAGTAACCGCGGCCGCCTGCCTGACCTTCGACATGGACGCCGAAGCGCCGGTGCTGACCGCGGACATCTCCTCGGTCAGCCGGATGACCCCGATGAGCCACCAGTCCTACGGGCCGCTGGTGGGAGTCCCCCGGATCCTGGCGCTGCTCGACCGGCACCGGGTAACGGCCACGTTCTTCATCCCCGGGTACTCGGCGCACCGGTACCCGGACGTGGTGCGTGCGATCGCCGAGGCCGGGCACGAGATCGCGCACCACAGCTATTTCCACGAGAACACCATCGGCATGGACGCCAAGACCGAGGCAGCGATGCTCGACCTCGGCCTGCGGGCATTGCGGGACACCGCGGGCGCCCGCCCGGAGGGGTACCGCGCCCCGATGTGGGAGATGAACTTCCACACCCCGCGGCTGCTGGCCGAGCGCGGCTTCCTTTACGACTCCAGCCTGATGGACTCCGACCATCCCTATGTCCTGGACGTGAGCGAGGCAGCCGAAGACAGCGGGACGGCCGGCGGTGCCGGGACAGCCGCCACGCTGGTCGAGGTCCCGGTGTCCTGGGGCCTTGACGACTGGGAGCAGTACGCGTTCCTGCCGGGCCTGACCGGGTCCGGAGTGATCGAGAGCCCGGCCAAGGCACTGGAGATGTGGACCCTCGAACTCCAGGCTATGTACCGGCTCGGCGCCGCGTTCGTCTTGTGCTGTCACCCGTTCCTGTCCGGACGGCCCTCCAGGGCCGAGGCGCTGGAGCAGCTGATCGAGCGGATGAAGTCACTTGACGGGCTGTGGATCACGACAGTGGCCGAGGTGGCCAGGCACACCGCGTCCCTGGGCCTGCCGCCGCGGACCTGCCCGCAGCCGGTCATCCCGGCGGACGCCTACTGGGTCGCCCGCCCCCCCGCCCGACCTGGCCCTATTGGGACCGGAGGCCACCATGACTGACACCTCGGTCGCCGAGGATCCGCTTAGGCGGCGGCCCGTCCGAGACTTCAAGTTCCGCGCGGCGTTCGCGCTGTCATTCGCCGACCTTTCGCCGATCGTGGGCATCTACACGGTCTTCGCCATCGGCCTGGTCGCGGCCGGCCCGGCATTCCTGTGGGCGTTCCCGGTCGTGCTGATCGGCCAGCTGCTGGTGTGCGGCGTGTTCGGGAACCTGGTCTCGAAATGGCCGCTTCAGGGCAGCGTCTACGCCTGGTCTCGCGAGCTGATCGGCCCGCGGTTCGGGTGGTTCACCGGGTGGGCCTATATGTGGGGGCTCACCCTGACCCTCGCGGTGCTGCCGATCACCGCCTCTCCCTACATCCTGGGGGCGGCAGGCGTCGGCGCACCGTCCCAGATCTCCGTCGAGCTGGTGGCCATCGGCGTGCTGCTGTTCGGCTCGGCCGCGAACCTGTTCGGCGGCCGGCTGCTGAAGGGCCTGATCTACATCGCGCTGACCGCGGAACTCGTCTCATCGGCCGGGATCGGCATCACGCTGCTGATCTTCCACCGGATCAACCCGCTGTCGATCATCTTCACCGCCGCGGGCACGGGCCACGGCGCGCGCTGGCTGGCCGGCCCGTTCCTGCTGCCGATCGCCTACATCGCCTACTCCTTCATCGGCTTCGAGGCCTCCGCCTCGATCGGCGAGGAGGTCACGGAGTCCCGCAAGGTGCTGCCCAAGGCGGTCGTGTACTCGCTGGCGGTCGGCGGAGTGCTCGTCATCGTCGCCTGCCTGGGCATCGTGCTCGCGATACCCGACATGGCCGCGGCGGTGTCCGGTAAGGACGCCAACCCGATCGCCACCACCCTGGAACACGCCTACGGGTCCGGGGCGGGCCGGACGCTGCTCGTCGCGCTGGCGGTGGGCTTCACCTCGAGCATGATCGCCGTGCAGACCGCGGTCACTCGCGCGATCTGGGCCAGCGCCCGGGACCGGATGCTGCCCGGGACCCGGCTGCTGGGCCGGCTGTCCGGGCGCGAGCACCTGCCCCGGCACGCCATCGGCCTGACGGTCGTCATCGCGGGCGCGCTGATCTTCGCCGGCGCGTCGAAGGTGTTCGCGCTGCTGGTCACGTTCTCCGCGTTCGGGTTCATCCTCTCCTACTACATGCCGATCCTCGCGCTCGCCTACCAGCGGTGGCGCGGCCGGCGGCCGACCTCCGATGCCTGGGGCGCCCGCTGGATCGGCCTGGTCACCACGCTGGCGGTGATCTGGCTGAGCGCGGAGATCGTCAACCTGCTGTGGCCGAGGACGGTCAGCACCGCCTGGTACCTCAACTGGGGCAGCCTCATCATGACCGGAGCCCTCGGCGTGCTCGGCGCGCTGATCTGCCTGCGGTCCTTCCGGATCGGATCCCCCGCCGCCAAGGCCGCCCAGCGCCCGGAGCCGGTGGCGGCCGAGGTCGAGGAAGCATGACGCCGCACGGAGCGGGCCGCGTCGCGGTCATCACCGGCGCGGCCAGCGGGATCGGCAGGGCCTGCGCCCGGCTGATGGCGCAGGCCGGCTGGCGGACCGCCGGGATCGACGTGAACGCGTGCGGGACCGACCTGTCGCTGCAGGCCGACGTTGCCGACCGGGCCGCCGCAACGGCGGCCGTCGACCAGGCCGCGGAGCGGTTCGGCCGCATCGACCTGCTGGTCACCGCGGCCGGCTACTACGAGGAGGGCATCGACGTCGCCGATATCACCGTGGAGCAGTGGGACAGGATGCTGGCGGTGATCCTCGGCGGCACCGCGAACTGCTGCGCCGCGGCGCTGCCGCACATGCTCCGCCGGGGCCACGGGACCATCGTCGCGATCTCCTCGGAACTCGCGCTGGCCGGCAGTGCCACCGACCTGCATTACGTAGCGGCCAAAGGGGCCGTGCTCGGCCTGGTCAAGTCGCTGGCCATGGAACTCGCGGAAACCGCGATACGGGTCAACGCGGTGGCTCCGGGCCCGACCGACACGCCGTTGCTTGCACCGGACTCGCTGTGGCGCAAGCCCGATTACCTGGCTACGCTGCCGCTTGGCCGGCTGGTCCGTCCCGATGAGATCGCTGATGCCGTCTATTACCTGGCCACCGAGGGGTCGATGTACTGCGGCGAGGTGCTGTCGCCGAACGCCGGTGCGGTGATCTGAGATGACTGAGCAGGCGGCCGCGGGCACCGGCGGCAGGCAGCGCCCGGTAGCCCTGGTCACCGGGGCGGCCCGGGGCCTCGGCCACGCCACGGCACGGCGGCTGGCCGCCGACGGATTCGCGGTCGCGGTCAACGACATCGCCGACGACGGCAGGCTGGCCGGGCTCGCCGGGCAGATCGGCGGCATCGCCGTCCCTGCCGACATCGCCGATCCGGCCGCCGGCCCGGCGATCGTCGGGACCGTCGCCCGCCACCTCGGGCCGGTGCAGGTCCTGGTGGCTAACGCCGCGGCCATGGCGATGGCCCCTTTCCTGGAGTCCGAGCCGGACCAGTGGTGGCGTCAGATCGATGTCAACCTGTCGGGGCACTTCCGGGTGATCCAGGCGGTCATCCCCGGGATGCGCGCACAGCGGCACGGCCGCATCATCATCATCGCGTCGGGCTGGGGCGTCATCGGTCATCCCAACGCGACGGCCTACGCCGCGTCGAAGGCCGGGCTGATCGCGCTGGCCAAGGGCCTGGGCCGGGAACTAGGCCCGCAGGGAATCCTCACCAACGCGATCGCGCCGTCGTTCATCGATACCGAGCAGTTGCGCGTCGACGCCACTGACGCGGGAATCACGCTGGACGAGATGCGCCGGCGGTACCGGGAACTGATCCCGATACGCAAGCTTGCCAGCCCAGACGACATCGCCGGGGCGGTGGCGTTCCTGGCCGGCCCCAGATCCACCGCGGTCATCGGACAGGTGCTGCAGCCCAACGGCGGCGTGACGCGTACCCGGGCCTGATACCCGGCGACACAGATGGGAGATGACATGCCTGGGCATAACAGGCAGCCGGCCGGGCCGGTCGACGGCAGGACGGTGCCGCGGTTTGCGGGTGCCGGATCATTCGCCAGGCTCCCGGAGATCGACCGGGTCAGCGACTACCACGTCGCCGTGCTCGGGGCGCCGTTCGACGGCGGCACCTCCTACCGGCCCGGAGCCCGGTTCGGCCCGATGGCCGTCCGCCAGGCCTCACGGCACCTGCGGCCCGGTCATCACGTCGAGCTGGACATCAGCCCGTTCGCCGCCATCCAGGTGGTAGATGCGGGGGACGTGCCGGTGACGCCGTTCTCGATCGACGAGGCGGTGCAGCAGATCGCCGGGCGCGCCCGGGACCTGCTGCACGGCGGCAGGAAGGTCATCGCGATCGGCGGCGATCACACGATCGCGCTGCCGATGCTGCGTTCGGTGGCCGGCGTGCACGGCCCGGTCGCGCTGGTGCACTTCGACGCGCACCTGGACACCTGGGACACCTACTTCAACGCGCCGGTCACGCACGGCACCATCTTCCGGCGGGCGTTCGAGGAACAGCTCCTGGTCGCTGACCACTCGATCCACGTCGGCATCCGCGGCCCCATCTATGGCCGTGCCGACCTCGATGATGACCGGAAGTTCGGCTTCCGGACCATCAGGGCCTCCGACATGGACACCCTCGGTGCCGGCGGGGTGATCGACGCGATCACCAATCGCGTGGCCGGCCTGCCCGCCTACCTGTCCATTGACATCGACGTGCTCGACCCGTCCGTCGCGCCGGGCACCGGGACGCCGGAGGCGGGCGGCCTGACCAGCCGCGAGCTGCTGCGGATACTGCGCGGCTTGACCAGGCTCAACCTGGTCGGCGCCGACCTGGTCGAGGTGGCTCCCGCCTACGATCACGCGGAGATCACCTCCATCGCCGCCGCCACGGTGGTCTTCGACGTCGTCGCGCTGCTCGGCGGGAAGTCCTGATGGCGCCCGGGCCCGCTGCCGCCGAGCCGCTTGCCGTAGACGTGATCGTCATCGGCGGCGGGCTGTCCGGCGGCCTGCCTGCCGCCGCCTACCTGCAGAAGGCTGGCCTGCAGGTCCTGGTCGTGGAGGCCAACGCCGAACCCGGGTCGTTTTGCTGCACCCACGAGACGTGGCCGCAGACCCTGGACAGCCCGCACGTGGGGGTTTCCTTCGCCGGTAACTCGCCAGTGATCGCCGACCTGGAACTGGAGCGCTACGGGTTCAGGTTCGCCGCCTCGCCGGTCGTGCTCGCCACCACCTACCGGGACGGCACCAACTGCCTGATCTGCCAGGACCCCAGGAGGACCGCCGAGAATTTCGCCCGGCACCGCCGCCGCGACGGCCAGCGGATGCTGGAGATCCAGTCCCGGGTCCACGAGACGATGGTGGAGTTCAACGAGCTGAGCTCGTTCTCGCCACACCCGGATCCCGGGAAGCTGCCCCGGGTCTTCGAGCTGTGCGCCTATGCCATGGACTTCCCGGTCGAGCAGATGATGGAGATGACGGGCCCGGAGCTGTGCGAGCGCACGTTCGAGTCAGACGCGTGCCGGCAGATCCTGATGACCCCGGTGGCGTTCTGGGAGCACGGCGCCCCGTTCGCTCGCGGGCAGGGCGCCTTGGGCACCACCTTCGCGCTGTACTACACCACGGGCGTCGGGATCGGCGGCAACGAGATCCAGGTCGACGCGCTGACCCGGTGCTTCCTCGACCACGGCGGGCAGTTGTGGACGTCCGCGACGGTCGGGGAGATCCTCGTTCACGACGGCCGGGCGGCCGGAGTCCGGCTGTCGCAGCGGTCGCTGTACCCGGGCAAGGACGTCCGTGCCCGGCTCGCCGTGATCAGCAACGCGGGCGTGGCGGAGACATTGCGCCTGGTCGGAGACCAGGTGATCGAGTCCGCCGATCCGCTCCTGGCTGCGAAGATGCGGTACTGGAAGATGGGACTGCGCGGATCGCACGTGACATCATGGCTGCTCGACCGGCGCCTGTCGTGGAAGTCAGCGGACTTCGATCCGCTGATCGACGATGCGATCCTGGTGTACCGGGCCTTTGACTCGTGGGAAGGCACCAAGCAGTACCTGGTCGATATGCTCGGCAACGACACCTGGAAGGCAGCCGGCCAGCTGATGGAATTCACCTATCCGGCTCCTGCCGATCCGACCAGCACGTCGCCAGAGGGATACACGGTGCTGCGCGCCGAGGAATGTTTCCCGTACGCCCTGCACGGCCTGGGCGGTCCGCGGTCCTGGGACGGGCCGCTGCGCCACGAGCTCGTCGCGGCCCGCAATGCGGTCATGAGCCAGCTGGTGCGGGACTGGGACGACATCGTGCTCGACTACTACGACTGGACGCCGCTGGACAACTGGAGGCTCAACCGGTCGGCGAGATTCGGCCAGGTAGTCGGCGGAGACTTCACCGAAGATCAGTGGATCCTCGGCCGCATGCCGTACCGGATGCCCGTACCGGGGCTGTACATGTCGAACGGTGTCTGGCCGGTCGGCCTCAGCTGGATGGCCGCTGGCTACAACGCCGCCCGGGTCGTCGCCGCGGATGCCGGGGTGCGCGACCAGCCCTGGTGGACCGCGCGGCCGTGTGAATGGTACGAGCACAATCTTCCGCGCCTGCTGGCGCGGGCGCCCGCTGCGAGCCTCGGCGCGTGAGGAGCGCCGTGACCAGGGACTATGAGGTCGCCATCATCGGCGGCGGGCCGAACGGCCTGACCGCGGCCGCCTATCTCGCGCGGTCCGGCGCGGACGTGACCGTGCTCGAGCAAAGATTCGAGCGAGGCGGGACCATGACGTCGGATGACTACTCGACCCCGTTCACCTACAACCAGGCCCAGGCGGCGCTCCCGCTCGGCTCCGGCAATCCGGTCGTGGCGGAGCTGGGGCTGCCCGGCCGTGGCGTCGCGTTCATCGAGCCGGACGTGGCCGCCGCGGTGATGACCCGGGACGGCGAGCTTGCCATCGGCCGCGGCGGGGCCGGGCTCGGTGACGCGGTGCAGGCGATGTTCGCCTCCATCACCCGGGCCTGCGTCCCCGCCCTGTACCGGGCGCCGGAGCCCGAGCAGCGGCTGACCGCCCGCTGGAGGTCACGCGGCGAGGGCGCCGCGGCGGACCTGGCCGGCCTGACGCCGGACGGCCTTGCCGCGCTCGCCGACGCCGAACCTGGCCGGCTCGCCTTGCGGTACGCGTGCGCCGCCAGCGGCTTCGGCGATCCCGGCGAGCGGATCGGCGCCGTCGGAGGCTTCACGGTGGCACGATGGTTCTCCCCCGCGCTCGTCGCCGGCGGCTCGAAGAACGTGCCGAACGCCCTGTTCCGCGCGGCGGCAAGCGCCGGGGCGGACTGCCACGTGTCGGCCCGGGTCACGCGCGTGCGGCGGGCAGGCCCGGGCTTCGAGCTGTCCCTGCTGGATGGACGGCAGGCCGGCGCACGATACGTGATCTGCACGCTCGACCCGCGCACCACATTCACCGGGCTGCTCGATCCTGCGCTGGTCCCGGCCGGACTGGCCGCGGCGGCCCGCAACTGGGCGTTCGACGACCTGGCCTGCTTCACCGCGCACTTCGGCATCGCCGGGGTGCCCCCGGTCTCCCCGAACGGCGCCGAGCCTTACCTGCGGCTGGTTGGCTTCGGCTCCGTCCGGGATCTCGACGATCACCTCGCGGCCGTCCGGAGCGGGCGCCTGCCGGAACGGCCCGCCGGCGTATTGAGCGTCACCACCGCCCACGACCCGCTCCAGGCGTCACCAGGCCCCTACGGGCCACTGCACACGCTGCGCTTCGACAGCTTCGCGCCATTGAGCCACCCGGGCGGCCCGTGGGACCGGCACCGGCGGCACTACCGCGAGCAATGCTGGCGCTTCCTGTGCGAACAGTTCCCCGCGTTGCGCGAGGCGCGGCTGATCGCCCAGTTCGCCGACGCGCCCGGAGACCTCAGGCGGCGGTTCGCCACCACCGGGGCCGGCGCCGTCCGCCAGGGCGCGCTCGGTCCCGCGCAGACGCTCACCCGCAGGCCGCACCCGCTGTGCGCGGACACCCGGACCCCGGTACCGGGGTTCTACCTCGGCGGCGGCGGCGTCCACCCGGGAGTCCCCGGCCTGCTCGGCGGGGGCATGCTAGCAGCGCAGGCCGTCAGCGCCGACGCCGGGTTCGCCGACCCGGCAGTGGCACGGCAATGACCGCCGCCGGGTTGCCGGCGCGCACGCCGGCACCGATGCCCGCGGGTTCACCCGGGGGCATCGCGCCCCCGCCGCCCACGATGCTTACGGCAGGGACGTTCCCGCCCGGCGCGTCCGCATCCGTCTCCGCCGCCGGGTGTCAGTGTCGCGGCCGCAGCCGCAGCCCGGCCATCCCTGCGTCGACCGCCAGCGCCGTCCCGGTCACCGCCGAGGCCGACGGGCTGGCGAGGTAGGCGATCGCTGCCGCGACCTCGTCGGCGGTGACCAGCCGCCCCATCGGCTGGCGCGCTTCCAGCGCCGCTCGCTCGGCCGGCGGGTCGGCGGCCGCCTCCAGCAGCCTGCCGACCCAGGGCGTGTCAGCGGTTCCGGGGTTGACGCAGTTGACCCTGATGCCCTCGTGGATGTGGTCGGCTGCCATGGCGAGGGTGAGCGACAGCACGGCGCCCTTCGTCGCCGAGTACAGCGCCCGCTGCGGCAGGCCCGCCGTCGCCGCGATGGAGCAGGTATTGACGATCGCGGCGTGCGCGGAGGCGCGCAGGTAAGGCAGGGCCGCGCGGGTCGCGCGGACCATGCCGATCACGTTGACGTCGTACACCCGGTGCCATTCCTCGTCGGGGTTGTCGGCGACGGTCCCGGTCGCGCCGATGCCGGCGTTGTTCACCAGGATGTCGATGCCCCCGAGCCGCTCCGCGGCCGCCTCGATGGCGCGCCGCACCGAGGCGTCGTCGGTGACGTCGGCCGTCAGGCCGGTGAACTCATCGCCCGGTTTCAGGTCCAGGACCGCTACCTTCGCCCCGCGGGCGGCCAGCAGCCGTGCCGCCGCCAGCCCGATCCCCGACCCGCCGCCGGTCACCACCGCCGCGAGGCCGCCGAATTCCGGGGTTTCCGGCACGTGATCACCACTTCCCGCGTTTCAGGATGCCGCCGTGGGGCGCTGCCCGGCGTGTCCGGTGCGGGCGCTGCCCGCGGCGGCGACGGCGGCCTTCCCGCGCACCACCGGATTGACCAGCTCGCCGATCTGCGAAATCCTGATCCGGATCTCGTCGCCTGCCTGGAGCGTGAACGGCAGATCCGGGACCAGGCTCGTCCCGGTGGACAGCACCACGCCGGCCGGGAAGATGTCCTCGCGGAACAGGTACGCGGCGAGTTCCCCGATCCGCCGGCGCAGGCCGGAGGTGCTCGCGCTGCCCTCCCAGGCGACCGCCCCGCCGCGGCTGATCGTCATCTCGATGGTCAGCCGGTACGGGTCGGGGATGTCCCACACGGGCCGGACCCACGGGCCCGCCGCGCAGCCGCCGAGGTAGACCTTGGCCTGCGGCAGGTAGAGCGGGTTCTCGCCCTCGATGGAGCGTGAGCTCATGTCGTTGCAGATGGTGTAGCCGGCCACCTCCCCCGCGCAGTTGAGCACGACGGCCAGTTCCGGCTCGGGGACGTCGACGCCGGAGTCGGCACGGACGGACACCGGGGCGCCGGGACCGGAGACCCGCCACGCCGCCGACTTGAAGAACAGTTCGGGCCGCGCCGCGCTGTACACGCGGTCGTAGACGTCGGCGGAGTTCTCGCTCTCCGCCACCCGGGCTTGCCGGGAGCGTTCGTAGGTGACGCCGGCCGCCCACACCTCGGTGCGGCCGTCGACCGGGGCGAGCAGTTCGGCGCG
>Ga0209061_1005484_pt1 | contig 11064 bp, 14 predicted proteins | sample Coa_R1_10_FD_187157 | JGI IMG/M metagenome (GOLD analysis project Ga0209061, IMG submission 187157) | Surface soil microbial communities from Centralia Pennsylvania, which are recovering from an underground coalmine fire - Coalmine... | ecosystem: Environmental > Terrestrial > Soil >... | reverse complement strand
GACCCGGGCACCGGCCCCGGCCACGATGCCATCTACTACGCGTCGAAGGGCTATCAGGCCACCGGGATCGACGCGTCGCCGACCGGGTTGCAGCGTGCTCGCGAGAACGCGCGCCAAGCGGGCGTGTCGGTGAACTTCCAGCTGGCCGACGCCACCAAGCTGGAAGGACTGGAGAACTGCTTCGACACGGTCGTCGACTGCGCCTTCTACTACACCTTCTGAGCAGTGAGACCTTCGACCTGATGCTGGCGCGCAATCCCGAAATGGCCGAGCAAATCAAGCCGTTGGCCGAACGGTTCCGCATCATCGAGCCGTGGCTCACCAACGGCCGCGCGCACGCACCGTTCTGGGAATGCCATGCCACCCGGGTGGATTAAGCCCGCCCAGACAGGCACGGTGTTCACGGGCCCGTCGGTACCAGGCGCAGGCAGATCGAGTTGATGCAGTAACGCTGGTCGGTGGGCGTCGGATAGCCCTCACCGCTGAACACGTGGCCCAGGTGGCTGTGACAGTTGGCGCACAGCACCTCGGTGCGACGCATGCCAAGCGAGTCGTCGGGGCGCAGGATCACCGCGTCGGAGTTCGCCGGATCGAAGAATGACGGCCAACCGCAATGGGATTCGAACTTCTCGCTGCTGCGGAACAACTCGGCGCCACAGGCCCGGCACTGATACACGCCCTCGGTCTTGGTATCGGTGTATTCACCGGTGAACGGGGGCTCGGTGCCGGCCTGGCGCAGCACCGCGAACTCCTCGGGAGTGAGCTTTTGGCGCCATTCGTCCTCGCTCAGTTGCACCCTGGGCTCAGGCAAGTTGGAACGCGACGAAGTCATGCGTCCACGCTAGCGTCAATCGCGGTGACCCGCCGCGCCCGGCTGCGCCGCGCTTGCGGTCACGCGGGCTAATCGCGGTGACCCGCCGCGCCCGGCTGCGCCGCGCTTGCGGTCACGCGGGCTAATCGCGGTGACCCGCCGCGCCCGGCTGCGCCGCGCTTGCGGTCACCGCGGTGCGCGGTGGCTCCGGCCTCAGCCACGCCGGATCGATCCCGGAATCCAGCCGGTTTTCAGCCCTGGCGTCCAGGTAGCGGAAGTACAGCACGCAGAACACCACGATCAGCAGCAGCGACCAGCCGTAGGTGATCTTGAGGTATTCCAGCGGCCGCCCGATGCCCATCCAGTTGAACAGCAGCCAGCGGTCCATTGTCATAAACCCGTAGACCCCCAGCCAGGCCGGCCAGTTGCGGATCACCGAGTTGGGCAGCACCACCGTCATCAGGAACGGGAACAGCATCATCGAGTAGTAGCCCTGCGCCAGCGACAACACCAGCCACGACCACAGCAGCAGCACCCCGGACGAGGTGAGCATCCAGAACCGCGGCTCGCGCGCGCGGTAGTAGCGGTACAGCAGCCACAGACTCGCAATCGCGATCAGCGTGAACGCAATTCGCAGGAACAGGATCAGCCACGTCGGCAAGCCGAAGTAGACCCCGTTGCCCTCGATCGAGCTGTTGAAGTAGTCACGCACGCCCAGGATGTAGGGCACCGTGCGGGTGACGAAGTCCTGCGGATCGCTCACCAGCGGCCAGGCCACGGCGTTCAGCACCAGCGGCACCACGACCGCGGTGACCACCGCCCGCCACTGGCGGTTCAGCAGCGGCAGCAGCACCAGCGGCGCCAACAGGGGTTTGGTCACCAGCGTCAGCCCGACCGCGATGCCGGCCCACCACTGGTGGCTTACCTTGCCGTCGAGCAGCCAGCGGAAGAACAGCACCTCGGCCAGCAGCACGCAGCCGTTGATGTTGGTGAACACCAGCGTGTTGGTCACGCTCTCGGTGCAAAACATCGCCAGCAGCAGCGCGGGGGCAGCCACCGAGGCCAGCGTGTAGTTGAACAACCGCAGCAACAGATACCAGGCGATGAGGATCGCCAGGGTGTTGCACAAGATGAATAAATAGCGCGACGGCGTAAACGACAGGTACCCGAACGGCGCCATCAGCAGGGTGCCGCCGGGCGGATACAGGTAGTGCGGGTCGACGTAGTCGAAGTGTTCGTTGTAAATGTCCCAGCCGTGCCGGAAGTTGAGCACGGCTCGGTAAACCGGTTTGAAGTCGTCGGTGATGTTGCCGTTGGTGGTGACCACGACGCTGCGGTGGATCACCGCCAGGATGGCCACCGGCCACAACGCCGACCTGAGCACCGTCGCTGCGCTCGGTGCGCTGGTGCGCGGACGAAAGGCGGCCAGCACGCAGGCGCGCCAGCCGGAAGCGGTGGAGTCAGCTGCCGTCACGAGCGAACCGTACACCGCGGCTCCACCGCGGCGATAAGTCAGGCAGGACAGTAGGTGTCGGTGTCGGGCAGCCTGCCGCTGTCCAGGTAGGCGATCAGCGGCGGTACCGCGCATGAGGAATAGATGCTGGCGCCGTGGCCGATGCCCTGCCACATCACCCGTTTGCTGGCCGCACTGGCGTTGATGACGGTGGCGGCGGTCGCGGCCACGCCCTCCGAGCCGGTGATCGGGTCGTGCTGCACACCCATCAGCATGACGTCGACCTTGAGTTTCTTCGGTGGCTGCGGCGGCGAGCCACTCGGCCAGTGAATGCACTTGACCATGTTGAGCGCTCCGACGGCACCGAACTGCGGGTAGAGCTTGCCCCATTCGACGACCAGCTGACGGACCCGGTCGGGCGTCGGGCGGTTCAGCGCGTCGCCGCAGGAGTTGATGAACTGCCCGTCGGTGTCGCGGGTCGCCTCGGCCCGGTTGATCAGATTGGTCAACAGGTTGGCGTCGCCGGCGTTGGCGGCCGCGAGCGCGTTGGCCAGGTCCGTGGTAGCGGTGACGCGGTCGCCGGTGGGGTAGCCCAGCGCGGTGACGATGGCGTTGGCGACCGAGGCCACCGAGGCGCCGCCGGGGCCGTGCCCGCCGCGGGCCGCCGCCAGCAGCGAACTGACCGCCGCCGTGGGATCGCGGCCCAGCGCGCAGTTCACCGCGGCGCACTGCTTGGCGAACGCGTCCAGCGCCGCCTGCTGCCCCTTCACCTGTTGCTCGGCCGCAGCTTCGGCGTTGACCCCCAAGCCAATCGGGGAGTCGAGAATCAGCCGGGCCACCTTGTCCGGATGCGACCCGGCGTAGGTCAGCGCGACTTGGGCGCCGTTGCCCACGCCGATCAGGGCCAGCGTGGGCACGTCCCAAATGCTGCGCAGCCGTTCCACATCGGTGGCCGCATGCGCGTTGTCGTAGGACGAGTCGCCGGGCGCGATGGTGTCGGTGCAGCTGGTGGTCGCCTTGTCGGAGATGTCGCTGAGGTTGGCTACCGGGTCGTCGCCGGCCTCGAACTGCGCCTGGTCACGCATCTCCTGGCGGTCGTGCTGGTCTCGGCAGTCGACCGGGCTCGACATTCCCATGCCGCGCCGGTCGACGGCGACGATGGGGTGGCTGCGCAACACGTCCGCGCCGGCGCGCGACAGCCACACCGGCAGCTGAACCGACGACGGCAGGTCGGATCCGGTGGTGAACACCAGCGGGCCGGCATCCTGCGGGGTCTGCACCGAGCGGGCACGCACCGCGCCGATGCTCAGCGTTCCGGCTGCGCCGTTGACGGGGTCGAGGTCGGCGTCATAGCTCGCGCACTCCAGTTTGATGCCCGGTGCGGCGGGCACCGCGGCGTCGCCGAATATCCGCGCGGTGCAGTCATGCCACGACAAGTCGTTTTTCGGCACCGCGATCGGCGGCGGACCGCCGGGCGGCGGCGGGGTGGTGGCTGCGCCGCGCGGGCGCCCGCCGGAATTGGTGGCAAACCGCGGGTTGGCGGCCAAGCCCGGCACGCAGCCGGCCAACAGTGCGGTCACCGCCACCAGGACCGTGGCGAGCGTGGCGTGCCGACTCATGCCGACCACAGTAGCCAGCCGCCGGGTGGTCAGGCTTTCACGTAACGGGTGTAGAGGTAGTCCGACGCATCGGCCAGCACATGCAGGCAGCGCATCCGGGTCAGCACCTGGCCGGGGCCCGCCGTGATGCGGCGGGCCTGACCGCCCACGACACAGGGCGCGATCGTCAGGCACAGCTCGTCGAGCAGGTCACGTTCGACGAACGAACTCAGCAGCGTCGGGCCGCCCTCGGTCAGGACCCGGCACAGGCCTCGATCCGCCAGCTGCGCCAGCGCGCGGGCCTCGTCGACCTGGCTGGGATCATCGCTCGAGCAGTCGATGACGTCGGCGAGCCCGGCCAGCCGCTGCCGCGTCTCGTCGGCGGCCGCGGTGCAGGTGAGCACCAGCGGCGGCACCTCGGTCCGGGTGAACACCGGCATGTCGCGGTCGAGCTGACCGGAGCGGGTGACGATCGCCAGCTGCGGGACCTCGCTGAGACCGCGGGCCTGACGGTATTGCCGCTGCGCCACGGTCAGCCGGGCACCGCTGTAGCTCTCTATCCGCACGGTGCCCGCGCCGACCACGATGATGTCGGCCAGCGCCCGCAGGATGGTGAACAGCGCCCGGTCGCCGGGCCCACCCAGCCCGCCGGTGGTGCCCTTGACCGTGGCACTGCCGTCAATGCTCGCGATGAAGTTTGCCCGTACCCAGACCCCGCGGTGTTCGGCGGGATAGCTGTAGAGCTCGGCCAGGTCCCCGTCGTCGAGCTCGCGGAGCGAACCCAGCAGTGTCAGACGGAGGCCGGGGGCTTCGCCGGCGGTCGGGTCGGGCATGAGCACGATTGCAGCACGCCGCTACGGCGACCGCTTGCACGGCCCCGCCGCTGGCGTCGGCCTGGGCAGCCTGCGAACCATTACGTAGTCGTTCTCGATCCGTGTTCCCAGCCGGAATGTCCTGGTGCCGTTGAAGGTAAAGCCGTGTTTGCGGTAAAAGCGTTGTGCGCGTTGGTTTTGCTGATTAACGCCCAGCCACACACAGTCGGCGCCGGATGCGCTGTCCAGCGCGGTGTCCATCAATGCCGTCGATACCCCGGTACCGTGATACTGCGACAGCACATACATTTTGGAAAGCTCGACGGCCGAATGCGGGCCGACGGCCCGGTGCACGTGGACGTCGTCGCCAACCCCGTGAACCAGCATCGCATATCCGATGATCCTATTTCCTTGCGCTGCAACGAGAATCAACCGCTCAGGATCGGCGAGGTATTCGCCGAAGCGCGCCTCGGACAAATGCGCATCGATGAACGAGGCGATATTGTCGGCCGTCACCGACGGCGGGCAGGCCATCGGAAAAGTGTGTGCGGCCAGCTTGGCCAGCTCGTCGACGTCGACCGAATCAGCCGTGGCGATCCGTACAGCTAGAGGTTCCACTGCGCGAGGTGCACGCCCGTTTTCCGGTCCAGCAGCACCACGTTCGACACCGGGTCGCGGTAGGCGTCCCAGTACACGCCGCCGTGCACAGTCGCGCCGGGGGGTGCGTTCAGCAGCGCGCGGTCCAGCGCGTCGGGCGCGTCGGACGGCCGTGACGTGTAGGCGTCGGCGAACGGGGTGACGCCGTCGAAGGTGAAGTCGGAGGCCATTTGGAACGGGGTAGGCGACTTGATGGTGTGGACCGTCACCTCAGCGCGAGCCACCTGGCTGCCGGGAAAACTCTTGATCGGAACACCGCTGCGGGTGTAACCGAATCCGGGGGGCGGATCGACCGGTTCGACGCGGCTGACGGTGACGTCGGCAACAACTTTGCCGGTGTCCACCCGCAGCGTGTCACCGAGTCGACCGATGGGCGCGTCGCCGGCCCAGGCCCGGGGAGCGGCGACGACCACCGCGGAGACGAACACCAAGACAACCAGCCAGCGGCGCATCTTCCCTCCTCAGCGACCCTAGGAATGATCGCACACGGCAACTCCAGCGAAGGGCCGGTTTCATGACAGCCCGGCGACTCAGGCGGCCTCCAGGCTGAGCAGCGCGGACTTGGCCTGTGCTCCCCCGGCGTACTGGCCGGTCGATCCGTCCGAGCGCACCACGCGGTGGCACCCGATAACGATGGGCAGGGGGTTGCACGCGCATGCGGTGCCGACGGCACGAACGGCGCGTGGGTTGCCGACGGCGCGGGCCACGGCGGCGTAGGTTTGCCGCTGCCCGTATCCGATGCGGCGCAGGTGGTCGAGCACCATGCGGCGGAACCCGGTGGCCAAACGTAAATCGAGCGGAAGCTCAAAGGTCCTGCGGCGCTTGGAAAAATAGTCGTCGAGCTGACGGGCGGCGGCGTCGAGGCGCGCCGGTGCCAGCAAGATCCGTGGACTGACCGCGCGTGCCAGCGCATCCAACACCGCGTCGTGGTCCTGGACGTCGAAGGCGACCCGCACCAGACCGACGTCGGTTGCCGCCAGAAGCAACACGCCCACCGGGCTGTCGACGATGCGGTAAGCCACGTCGAGCAGCCCACGCTGCTCGGCGCCGCGCGCCAGACGGTCGTGCAGCCGCGCCAACGCGGCCGTCTCATCGGATGCGTTAAAGAGGTTGGTGTTCATGCGGTTTGGTCTTTCTGGTACGTCTTCCGAAGTGTTTTGATGCCGTCGGCGGCGGCGCGGCGGGCGGCGTCGGGGGAGTTACCCAGCAGCTCGGCGACTTCCGCGAACGGCAGCCCGGCGATGTGGTGGTAGGCCACGGCCAGGCGTTGTTTGTCGGGAAGTCGCGCCACTGCCGTCCACAGGCCCTGGTCGCGGGCGGCGGGGTCGCTGGATGCGGCCGGCCCGTGGGCGAGGTTGTCGGTTGGAACGGGGCGCCGGGACCGGGCACGGCTGGCGTCGAGGGCGCGGCGGTGCGCGATCGTGACAAGCCAGGCCTCGACATTGGTGCCGGGCGGTAGTCGCGGATAGGCGCGCAACGCCGAGAGAAACGTTTCCGACCATGCGTCTTCGGCGTCCTCGGAACCGGCCACCGCGCGGCATACCCGCAGCACGGTCGCGCCGTGTTCGGCCACCACATCCTCGAACGGTTTCATTGCTCCCACATTCTGTAGACGCCGTCGCCGGCCGGGATGTGAGACGGGCTCAGTCGCCTTTGCCGGCGACGATCGACTCCAGCACCGACGTCAGGTCCGCTTCGGCCCGGTCCTTGTCGACGCCGGCGCGGTGCAGTGGCCCGTCGCCGTCTTCCAGTTCGAGCAGCGCCAGCAGCAGGTGTTCGGTGCCGATGTAGGTGTGTCCGAGCCGAAGTGCTTCGCGGAAGGTCAGTTCGAGCGCTTTGCGCGCCGGACCGCTGAAGGGGATCAGCTGTGGCGGGTCCTCACAGGCCGGCGGCAGCGTTATCGCTGCGCGGATGGCTTGGGGGGCCGCCCCCTGTTCCTTGAGCAGTTTGGTGGCCAGCGCCTCGGGATCACCGAGTAGGCCAAGCAGCAAGTGGACGGGTGTGATCTCTCGGTTGCGGGCCTCGTGCGCGGCTTTTTGGGCCGCGGCGACAGCGTAGCGGGCCCGCGGGGTGAACCGTCCGAAGCCCTGGTCTGGGTCGAGGGCGGCCGTGCCCGATCTGGGCACGAACCGTTTCTGTGCGGCTTGTTTGCTGACGCCCATGCTCTTACCGATGTCGGTCCAGGACGCGCCGCAGCGACGTGCCTGGTCGACGAAGTGCCCGATCAGGTGATCGGCGACTTCACCGAGATGCTCGGCGGCCAGAACGGCGTCGCTGAGCTGATCGAGTACGTCGGTATGGACCTGCTTGATGGCATTGATCAGGTCATCCAGGCGGATGGGGTGGGCAACCGCGGTCGGCTTGGGCATCGGCTCCGTCATATCGTCAACCCTAGGTTGACGATATGGGTGCGTCAACCGTGGGTTGACAGCGTACCGGGGTTTGCCCGGGTCGGCCCTTCGTGGTGGGGATTGGGCGTGAGGGTTTTTTAACAGTTTTGCTGTCGACACCGCGGAGTGGTGAAACGCGTCGTCAACAATCCGCCCCTAGCATTCGGGCCATTCTCACCGGCCCAGTTTCGGGAGGAAGCAGGCATGGACTTTCTTCGGTCGCAGTTCATCGATCCGGTCGGCAAGGTCCTCTGCGGGTACGTCCTCGTTTACTTGCTGATCGGGACCGGCATCTATCTGACGGTGCGCACCCGCTTCGTCCAGGTCCGTTACATCGGCCGGATGATTCGCCAGCTGCGGGTGTCGCACCTCGACGGCGGAGGGATCTCCTCGTTCCAGGCGTTCTGTGTCGGCCTCGCGGCGCGTGTCGGCGTCGGCAACATCGCCGGCGTTGCCATCGCGCTCAGCGTCGGGGGCCCCGGCGCGATCTTGTGGATGTGGGTGGCGGCGGCCGTCGGCATGGCGACGGCGTTGATCGAGGCCACGCTCGCTCAGGTCTTCAAAGTTCGGTCCGCCGACGGCGCCTTCCGCGGAGGCCCGGCGTTTTACATTCAGCGTGGGCTGGGCTCGCAGGCGGGCAGTGTCCTCTTTGCCGTGCTGCTCGTGTTCACATTCGGCATCGCGTTCAACATGGTGGAAGCCAACGCCATCAGCGATGTTCTGAAGACCTCGCATCACGTCGGCGCAGGTTGGACCGCGGTGGCTCTCGTCGCGCTTACCGCGCCGATAGTGTTCGGCGGCGTCCGCAGTGTCGCCCGGGTCGCCGGAGTCGTCCTACCCGCCGTGGCATTGGCGTACGTGGTACTGGCGCTGGTGATCGTGCTCCTCCATGTCAGAGATCTGCCCGGCGTATTCCATGAAATCATCGGCGGTGCGTTCGGAATTCCGCAGATGGCAGGCGGTTTCGGCGGCGGTATCGCCGCCGCGATGCTCAACGGGGTCAAGCGCGGCCTGTTCGCGAACGAGGCGGGGATGGGCAGCGCGCCCAACATCGCGGCCACCGCGACCGTGTCGCATCCGGTCGAGCAGGGTCTGATCCAGTCGTTGGCGGTGTTCGTCGACACCATGGTGATCTGCACGGCGACGGCGTTCATCGTCTTGGTTTCCGGCCCGGCGGTCTACGATCCGGCTCACGCCGGCACGATCGTCGGTGCGAGCCTGACGCAGTCCGCAATCGCTGCCGGGTTGGGTTCCTGGACCACCGGATTGATGAGCGTCGTGGTGTTCGTCTTCGGGTTCTTCTCGGTGCTGGGCGATTACGTGTGTGCGGAGGCCAACCTGCTGTTTCTCGGTGGCAGACGACGGGCGATCAATCTGCTGAAAATTTCGGCGCTGGTCTCGATCGCGTTCGGTGCGATCGCCAAGCTGGCGCTGGTGTGGGCGCTCGCCGATCTGGGGATGGCGATGATCGCGATCGTCAACCTCCTCGCGATCAGCTTGCTGGGCAAGTGGGCGTTGGCGGTGCTGAACGATTTTCACCGGCAATCACAGCGGGGCGCCCGGCCGATTTTCGTGGCCGACGAGGCAGACCTGCCCGGCGTTCTCGGCGGCGAGGTCTGGCGACGTCCGGCGCACCCGGCCGACAGTGAGCCGACGAGACGTCTGCCACGGCGCACATCGATGACAAACGGCGCTGCGGTGCGGTCGACGAGCGCGATCCGCTCACCGAGCGACGAGGTCGCCGCTGTGGGACAATAAGCGCCCGATGAAACTACTGCTGGCGCTGACAAGCGTCGCCGTTGTAGCCGGCTCTGCTGCGTATGCGCACGCCGAGCCGTCCAGCGGCGACGCGAGTTTCCTTGACGCCCTGACCAAAGCCGGCATCACCTATCAGAACGCGGATGGAGCAGTCGCCTCCGGCAAAGCGGTATGCGCAATGCTCGACGACGGCAAGAACGCCACGGACATCGTCAACCAGCTACGCCAGGTTAACCCGGGCTTCTCCGCGCGGGACGCGGCGAAATTTTCGGTGCTCGCGTCCGTGGCTTATTGCCCCAAATACATGCAGGCCGGCGGCGAAAGCGGCGGCAGCGGCTAGGCAGCGATTGGGCGGGTCATGAGGCTTTTACCGATAATGATCGGCACGATCACTGCGATGCTGTTGGCCACCTCGGCGCACGCCGACCCGGCAGGCGATGACGCGAACTTCCTGCGGTCGCTCGACCGGTTGGGCATCACGTATCAAAGCCCAGATAGTGTGATCGCAAGCGGCAGAGCGGTATGCCAACTGTTGGATGAAGGCAAAACTCAAAAGGACATCGTCCAACAGCTAAGGCAAGCCAATCCGGGGTTCACATTGAACAGCGCGAAGAACTTCGCGGTCGTCGCAGCCACCGCATATTGCCCGCAATACCTGTGATGCGGCGGTAATCAGGCGCCGCCGGGGTCGCTGTCGGCACGTTTGCGGTGACGACTCGGGTTACCGCCGGCCCGGGATGGCTTGCAGATCATCGCGGATGCCCTGCAGGTCACCTTGGATGCGTTGCAGGTCTGTGAGGGCATCCTGGAATGCCTGCTGCGCCTGGTCCGGGCTTGCGGGTTGGTACTGAGGGCAGTACGCCACGATAGCTCCGGCGGCGACATTGGTGCTTTGATCGGCGTCCCATACCGAGGTTCGCTGCACGAAGGCGACGGCTTCTGCCAAGCTCGGTTGGCGCGCCAGGAAGTCGCAGACCGCGTGCCCATGGCTTATCACGTATTCGCGGCTGGGCACTGGCACGCCCTCGTGGCTCAGCGCGTCGATGAACGCCTTGTCGACGATGTCGAGTTGTGGGACCGCTGGTTTCGGCGCGATCGGGTGAGGTTGTGCACCCGGCGGCGGGGCTACCGGCGGCTGTGTGGGCTGCGCAGCCGGGTGTTGATGGTGAGCCGCGAACATCACCACGAGCGCGGTGGCCGCGGTCACCAGGGATAGCGGCAACAGCATCAGGGGGACGGCGCGGCGCAGCGCGCGCTTGCTTCGCCGAGGCATAATGCGGCCGGTTTCGTCGCACGTCGCTGTGGTCTCAGACGTCGCCACGCGGTGGCCGAGGCGCTCGTCAAGAAGTTCGTCGAGCTGGCGACTCGACAGCTCGCCGCCGTGCTCGCGCATCGAACGGCGCAGGGCGACGAGCCGACGCAACTCGGCGTCGATCGTGTCCCGATCGCGCATGCCTTGAGCGTAGGCCCGCATGACCCATTGCGGGTCAACTCTCGGCTACGGGTCAGGTTAGGCGGGCGCCTCGTGCGGCCCTGAACATCGTCGCCGTACCGCACACAAACACTGGTGCGCGGTACTGGGATT
>Ga0209061_1005483_pt1 | contig 11064 bp, 10 predicted proteins | sample Coa_R1_10_FD_187157 | JGI IMG/M metagenome (GOLD analysis project Ga0209061, IMG submission 187157) | Surface soil microbial communities from Centralia Pennsylvania, which are recovering from an underground coalmine fire - Coalmine... | ecosystem: Environmental > Terrestrial > Soil >... | reverse complement strand
TGCGGGGCCGACTGCGGGCGGTGGACGAGGCGCCGGCGCCGCGCCCGCGCGAGGATTATCGCCCGACGGCTCTCCGGGTCGCCCGGTGGCTCTCCGGGCGGCCGATTCCGGCGGAGGCTCTCCGGCGCGGCCGCTTGCGGCGGCGGCTCTCTGCGGTGGCACACGTCACGCAGCCGGGCACACACGTCACGCAGCCGGGCATAGAATCGCGGCCCCGCAGGCGAGCAAGGGAGAGGCGATGGGCGAGACGGTGAGGTTCACGCTGGGCGAGCGCGACATCCCGACGCACTGGGTCAACCTGATGGCCGACCTACCGCCCGGGGGCCCGCCGCCGCTTCACCCCGGGACGCTCCAGCCCGCGGGCCCGGACGACCTTGCGCCGATCTTCCCGATGGCGCTGATCCTCCAGGAGGTCTCGACCGAGCCGCTGATCGAGATCCCCGAGCCGGTGCGCGACGCCTACCGGCTGTGGCGGCCGACGCCGCTTCACCGCGCACGGCGCCTGGAGCGCGCGCTCGACACGCCCGCCCACATCTACTACAAGTACGAGGGCACCTCCCCCGCCGGCTCCCACAAGCCCAACACGGCGGTCGCCCAGGCGTATGAGAACGCGGCTGCCGGGGTTCGGCGGCTGACCACCGAAACCGGCGCGGGCCAGTGGGGCTCAGCGCTCGCGTTCGCATGCATGCTGTTCGGGCTGGAGTGCGAGGTGTGGATGGTCGGCTCAAGCTATGACCAGAAGCCCTACCGCCGCTCGATGATGCAGGCCTGGGGCGCAACGGTGCACCGGTCGCCGTCGGATCGCACCGCGGCCGGCCGCGCCCAGTCCCAGCACACGACCGGCTCGCTGGGGATCGCGATCTCCGAGGCGGTGGAGGTCGCCGCGCAGGACCCGGAGGCCAACTACTCGCTCGGCTCGGTGCTCAACCACGTGCTGCTTCATCAGACGGTGATCGGCCAGGAGGCGCTGGCGCAGATGGAGCAGGCGGGCGAGTACCCGGACACGGTGATCGCGTGCGTCGGCGGCGGCTCGAACTTCGGAGGGCTGGCGTTCCCGTTCCTGCGCCGCAGGCTCAGGGATGGCCTTCGGACCCGCTTCATCGCCGCCGAGCCGGCCGCCTGCCCCACGCTCACACGTGGCGTGTACGCCTACGACTTCGGCGACACGGCCGGCCTGACGCCGCTGATGCCGATGTACACGCTCGGGCACGGCTTCGTGCCACCGCCCGTGCACGCGGGCGGGCTGCGCTACCACGGCGACTCGCCGCTGCTGTGCGCGCTGGTCAAGGAGGGGCTGGTTGAGGCGCGCGCCTACCGCCAGAATGAGACCTTCGACGCCGCGGTCCGCTTCGCACGCTCGGAGGGCGTGATCCCGGCGCCCGAGCCGGCGCACGCGATCCGGGCCGTGCTGGAGGAGGCCCAGGCGGCGCGAGAGGCCGGCGAGCAGCGCGTGATCCTGTTCGGCCTGTGCGGCCACGGGCATTTCGACCTGAGCGCCTACGATGCCTACCTGGCAGGGCGCCTCGAGGACCCGGAGTTCTCGGAGGCCGATCGCGACGCGGCGCTCGCGAGCCTGCCGAAGGCGCCCGCGCTCACCTAGACACGGCGCTCGCGAGCCTGCCCAAGGAGCCCGCGCTCACCTAGACGCGGCGCTCGCGAGCCTGCCCAAGGCGCCCGAAGCTCAGCTGGCGGCGGCGCTCGCGAGCCTGCCGTTCGTGCCCGCTCCCACACAGCTGAGGCGCTCTGCGGCCGTGCACGCGACCGCGGCTTGGACCCCGCGCGCGCCGCACCGGGACGTCTCCCGGGTGCGGCGCTGCAGCATCGGGTTGCTCCTCCTCGAGCGCCTGTCGGCCGTCGGCGGGCGACGGCATGGGCGCGCAGACTACAACACCGCGCGTGCGGACTGCAACATGCCTGCGGCGCTCGGGCGGGCGTGGCGCCGCGGGATCACCCGGGCACCAGGATCCCGCGCCCCTGCAGCCGCCCCGCGGCGAGGTCGGCGATCGCGTCGTTGACGGCTGCCAGCGGGTAGGTCCTGGTGTGGAGCGTGACCTTCCCCTGGGCGGTGAGCGTCATCAGCTCCTCAAGCTCCGCGTGGGTTCCGACGAGGTTGCCGATGAACGAGATCTCCCGGCTGATCACGTCGATCGTCGGGATCTCGATCCGTCCGCCGTAGCCGACGACGTAGTAGAAGCCGCCGTCGCGCAGCATCGCGATCCCGTCGGCGACCGCACCCCCTTCGCCGACGAAGTCGATGATCGCCTCGGCGCCGTGGCCGTCGGTGAGCTCCAGCACGGCGCGAACGTGATCGCCGTCCACGCGCACCGCGTGATCGGCGCCGAGCTCTGAGGCGAGCGCCAGCGCGGGCTCGGAGGGGTCGACGACGATCACCGTGGCCGGCGTGTAGGCGCGCAGGCACTGTATGGCGATGTGGCCAAGCCCGCCTGCGCCGATGACCACGGCGCGGGCGCCGGCCCCCAGCACCGGGATCGCGCGCTTGACGGCGTGGATCGCCGTCAACCCCGCGTCGGCGAGCGCGGCTATCTGGCTCGGCGCAAGCGACGGGTCCACCCTGACCACCGAGCGGGCCGAGGTGAGCAGCAGCTCGGCGAAGCCGCCGTCGCGGTTGATCCCGGGAAACGAGCCCTGCGCGCAGTGCATGTCATCGCCGGTGCGGCAGGCCCGGCACAGGCCGCAGGTCACCAGCGGATGCACGATCACCGTATCGCCGACGGCCACGTTGGTCACCCCGGCGCCGATCTCGTGCACCCACCCGGCGTTCTCGTGCCCCAGCGTGTAGGGCAGCGCGACGCGCGAGCGCTCGGCCCACTGCCCCTCCTGTATGTGCAGGTCGGTGCGGCACAGGCCGGCGGCGCCGATCCGCACGATCACATCCATCGGGCCGGAGATCTCCGGCTCGTGGACGCTCTCCACGCGCAGCGGCTCGTGGTAGGCGTGCAGCCTTGCGGCGATCATGGGCGTCGAGCGGCACACCGCCGCTGGCCTCCGGATCGGCGCGCGCGCCCAGCTGACCGCCGGCCCGCCGCGGTTGCGCTGGCGTCGTGCTGTCGCGCAGGATCCGCCTGGCGCCCGCCGCCAGGGGCGAGCGCGACGATCTCGGCGGTGGCGCGAGCGTTCACGGCCGGATGAGCATAGGACGCCGCGGCTGATCGCAGCGATCGGCCGCACCCAGCCGGAGCACGGTTACTGATAGGCTTTCGCCGGGTGGCGCGGGCCGGCGCCGGGGCACGGGAGTCTTTCCCAGATGGCTAGCTTCAACTTGCGAGGTGGGAGATGGCGCTTAGACGTGGGACGCCGGTGGCGCTCGCCGCGGGCGTTGCGCTCGCGATCGTGGGCTTCGGCGCAAGCCAGGCGGCGGCCGCCGGCCCGACGGTGTGCAGGGGAACCCTGCACAGGCCCGGAGTGCTGAAGGGCACCTACCGCAACGGCGTGATCGTCCGTGGGGTGTGCGACGTCAAGAGCGGCAGGGCGCACGTGATCGGGACGCTCACGGTCACCAGGGGCTCGGTGCTGGCAGCGGCGTTCGGAGGTCATCACTCCAGCCTGACCGTGTCCGGCAACCTGCTCGTCGACCAGGGCGCGACCGCGATCCTCGGCTGCAAGGTGAACCCCACCGGCACCGGGTTCCCGTGCATCGATGAGCCCAATGCGTCGCATCCCACGCTGACCAGCCATGCGGTCGTCACCGGCAACCTGATTGCCCGCTCGGCGCTCGGGGTGCTCGTCCACAACAGCTCGATCGGCGGCAACGTCAAGCAGTCGGGCGGCGGCGGCGGGCTGAGCTGCGCCCCAAAGGGGGTGTTCAGCATGTTCAAGAGCCCGGTCTACAGCGACTACGAGGACAGCACGATCGGCGGCAACGTGCTGATCAGCGAGCTCGACTCGTGCTGGCTGGGGTTCGCGCGCGACAGGATCAGGGGCACGCTGACGATCAGCCGCAACGAGATGGCGGACCCCGACGCGATTGAGGTGCTCGCCAGCCGCATCGGCAAGAACCTCGCCTGTCGCGCCAACGGCCATCCGAGCCCGATGCCGCCGGGCGACATGCCCGTGTGGGACAGCGCCGACCTCCACACCAACCCGCCGGGCGTGATCTACCCGCGCATCTCCGAGCCCAACCGGGTCGGCGGGAAGCGCAGCGGACAGTGCGTCACGGCGAGCCCGACGACGCTCGGCGGTCCGCCGGCCGCGCACGCCTTCTAGCCGGCCGCACCAGCCTTCAGCACCACAGGCAGACGCAGCCGCGGCCCCGGCCCCCGAGGGCGGGGCCGCGGCGTGCCAGCGCTCCACGCCCACGCGCATGGTCGCGAGCGCCGGACCCGACGCGCCCGCGCCCACGGCCCGGTTGGTGTGATCTACGGCCGTCCCAGTCGATTTCGACGCTCTTGCGCCCTTCCACCACCGGTGAGCGTGGCGACTTGATCCCGGCCTCCTCCCCGGGCGAGACCTCCGAGCAGCTCGGCGTCGAACCCCCGCCGCTCTGACTGGCGCATCCACATCCGCAGGCCCATCTACCGGGCCCCCCCGCGCTCATACGTGGAGCCGCCGTGCCGGCCGGCGATCAGCGCGCGGCAGATGCCGCCGTTGGCCTCAAGGCTCGTGCGCACCAGCCGGCCGGCCGCCAGCCACCGCCGCACGCCGGACTCGGTCAGCGGCTCGCCGGTGGCGGACACCAGCGCCGGGGCACAGGGAGCGGTGCCGATGCCCAGCAGCTCGCGCAGCTCCAGCGCGCGGCGGCCGGCCGGGTCATCCGGAAGCTCAGCCACCGTCGCGCCGACCAGCCGCGCCTCGCTCCAGCCGTCCGCCAGCAGCCGCCGCGCGAGCTGCGACTGGCGCGCGAGCAGGGCGCGGCGCCAAAACAGCTCGCGCAGCGCCGCCAGCTCGTCGTCGTCGGTCTCGCCCGGGAACGCGGCGCTGAAGCCCTCCCCGCGCTCAAGCGCGGCGTTGATCTCCTCCTCGGTGCAGTGATCCTCGAGCGCCACCCGCACCCTGCGCACGCCGGCGAGCGCGCGGATCGCAGCGCGCGCGTCGGCGGCCATCAGGAAGGCGAAGTTGGGCGCGCACTGCGAGGTGGGCAGTCGCAGCAGCACCTCAACGTCGCCGTGCTCGGAGACCGTGCAGGAGTCGATGAAGCCAAGCTCTGTGATCGGCTCGTCCAGCTCGGGGTCGCGGACGGTGGCGAGCGCCTCCAGCACGCGCTGCGCACTCGGCGCGAGCGCGACGGCATCGGCCGTCCGGGGCGTCCCGGAGCCGTCCGTGAGCTCCCTCACCCTATGCCCGTCCGGCGAGCGCCGCGTCGTCGCCGTCGGTGGCGCGCGGACGCAGATCCTCGGGCACGTCCAGCCCGTACAGCCGCGCCGCGTTGAGCCCCAGGATCTTGCGCTTCCCCTCGAGCGTCAGAGGCGGGTAGTCGTCGAACTCGCCGGCGGGCGACTCCGGGTAATCCCAGTCCAGGAGCCCCTCGATCTGCCAGCGCGGCTCCCAGATCGCGTAGTCGGAGCCGAACAGCAGCCTGTCCTCGCCCAGCCAGAACAGCAGCTCGCCCATCACCTTGGCAAACAGGCGCGGCCGCGAGTGCATCAGCCCGCCGATCACCACCGACAGCCCCGCGTAGACGTTGGGCTCCTGAGTGGCGATGTAGCAGAAGTCCTCGATCCGCGGCAGACCGACATGCTCGACGATGAAGTTGAGCTCCGGGTTGTCGGTGGCGGCGCGATCCACGTCGCCCGTGTCGAACGCGTCCTTGTCCAGCGGCCAGATGGTGGGCCCCTTGTGGACATGGATGTTGCGGATCCCCAGCTGCTTGCACAGGTCGAAGAACGGCTGGGTCTGCGGGTCATCCAGCCGCCAGCCGCGCGATCCGTCCTTCCATTCGGCGGTGTAGAGCTTTACCCCCTGCATGCCCCAGCGCTCGGCATCCGCCTCCAGTTGCCTGAGCCCCTCCTCCCCCTCACGCGGATCAAAGCGGCCGTTTACGATCAGCCTGCCCGGGTGGCGCTGCGCGATCGCGCCGTTTGACTCGGCGGTGTTGAAGCCGTCCCGGTACCACTGCTTGAGGTAGGTGGACTGGAAGATCCCCACGTCGACGCCCGCCTGCTCGAACACGTCGTGGACGAAGTCCTCCTCGGAGTACTTCATGAACTTCTCAAGCGGCCAGTGCGTGTGCGCCGGGGCGAGGCTCATGTACGAGTGAAAGCACTCGATCCACCCCTTGGCGTAGCGCTCCTGCCCCGGCACCCAGTTGGCCGGGCTGGCATCCCACATGTGCAGGTGTCCGTCGACGATGAAGTAGCGCTCGCCGTTGTGCTCGAACATCTCTGCCTCCCTGGACGAACAGCGGATACCGCCGATCGGCGGCCGGCCGCTGCGCCGGCCGTCGGCTTCGGGGCGACAGTACTGCAACTCGCGCCCCGCCGGCGCCGGTCGATCGTCGCATCCTCCGAGCCCGCCGCCGCGCGGCCGCGATACCCACAAGCCCGCCATGCGCTCGGCCGCGATACCCGCAAGCCCGCGGTCGCCCCGGGCACGGCGACCGTCGCGGCGCGGATCGCCGACAATGCGGCGGTGTTCGAGAGCGAGGGCATCGCACCCCTGGGGCGGCTGCGGGTGCTCGACCTCTCCCGGATCCTGGCCGGGCCGTTTGCCACGATGGTGCTCGCCGACCTCGGCGCGGAGGTGATCAAGGTCGAGCGGCCAGGCACCGGGGATGACACGCGCAGCTGGGGGCCGCCCTTCGACGAGCGCGGCGAGGCCACCTACTTCCACGCCGTCAACCGCAACAAGCGCAGCGTCGTGCTCGATCTGAGATCGCCCGCGGGGGCGGCTCGGGCCCGCGAGCTGGCCCTGGCCGCGGATGTGCTGGTGGAGAACTTCAGGCCGGGCCTGATGGACGGGCTGGGGCTCGGCTACGAGACGTTGCAGGCGGCAAACCCGCGCCTGGTCTACTGCTCGATCACCGGCTTTGGAGCCGGCGGCGGCGCGGCCCTGCCCGGCTATGACCTGCTGGTGCAGGCCGTTGGCGGCCTCATGTCGATCACGGGCGAGCCGGACGGCCCGCCCCAGAAGGTCGGCGTGGCGCTCGTCGACGTGCTGGCGGGGCTGTTTGCGACCGTGGGGATCCTCGCCGCGCTGCGCGAGCGCGAATCAAGCGGGCGGGGCCAGCGGGTCGAGGTCGACCTGCTGTCGTCGCTGCTTGCGGCGCTCGTCAACCAGGCCTCGGCGTACACGGTCGCGGGCGTTGTGCCGCGCCGGATGGGCAACGCCCATCCGAGCATCTCCCCCTACGAGCTGTATGAGACCGGTGACGGCGACCTGGTGGTGGCCGTCGGCAACGACCGGCAGTTCGCGGCGCTGTGCGAGGTGATCGGCGCCCCCCAGCTGGCAAGCGACCCGCGGTTCTCCGACAACAGCCTGCGCGTGTCCAATCGCGAGGCGCTCAGAGCGGAGCTGGTCGGCCGCCTAGCGGCCGGGTCCGCGCGGGAGTGGGCGCGCCGGCTCACGGAGGCCCGCGTGCCCGCCGGCGTGGTCAACGACGTGCGCGGGGCGTTCGCGCTCGCCGAGTCGCTCGGGCTTGACCCGATCGTGCGCCTGCCGCGGACGGACGGCTCCGCGGTCCCGCTGGCGCGCAACCCGATCGGCCTCTCACGCACGCCCGCGAGCTACCGCAGCGCGCCCCCGTCGCTTGCGCAGGACCGGACCGGCACCGGCCAGCAGGGCGGTTAGCTCGGCTGCGCGGAGCTAAGCGCCCTGGAGCGCGGCGTCCTCGCCGAGCGCGGCCTCGATCGCGGCGATCAGCCCCGGGTCGTCGGGCGCGGTCCGCGTGGACCAGCGGCCGATCAGGCGCCCGTCCGGGCCCACCAGGTACTTGGTGAAGTTCCATGCCGGAGGCGCGGAGCCGGGCTGGCGCGCCAGGTCGCGCCACAGAGGCGAGGGATCGGCGCGCACCGACATGCGCTCGGTGAGCGGGAAGCTGACCCCGTAGTTTCGCTGGCAGAAGGCCCCGATCTCGGCCGCGTCGTCGTACTCCTGCCCGGCGAAATCGCCAGATGGCGAGCCGAGCACGCGCAGACCGCGCACCCCGTAGGTCTCGTGCAGACGCTGCAGGCCCTCGTACTGGGGGGTGAAGCCGCACATGCTCGCGGTGTTGACGATCAGCGACGGGTGGCCGCGGAACGCCTGCAGATCAAGCTCGCCGCCGTCCAGCAGCCGGACGCGATGGGTGTACAGGTCGGTCGGCTCGCGCAGGCGCCGGGTCGGACGCAGGTACATGCGCAGCATGCTCAGGGTGCTCACCGGCGCAACGGTAGCGCGGGGCGGCCGGGGCGGTGCTCGGGGGTCGCCGTACGCGGGCGTGCCCGGGGACGCGGCGGACGTGCCGGGGACGCGGCGGACGTGCCGGGGACGCGGCGGACGTGCCCCGGGGGCGCGGCGGGCGTGCCCGGGGACGCGGCGGGCGTGCACCGGGAGCGCGGCGGGCGTGCACCGGGACGCGGCGCGTTGACGGTAGCGTCCCGGAGATGCCCACCACCGATCCGCGCGACTGATGCCCGCCCCGCCCGGCGGCGAGCGAGCCCGGGACGGTGACCGGCAAACCCGGGACGTTCATGGCGCAGCCTCGGACCGTGACGAGCGAACGCGCGACGGTGGCGAGCCGCCGCAGGCTCCCGCGCTCGCCCACGAGCGCCACGGCAGCGGCCCGCCGCTCGTGCTGCTTCATCCGCTCGGCGCCGATCGACACGTGTGGAGGCCGGTGATCGAGCGCCTGAACGGCGCCCGCCACACGATCTCGGTAGACCTTCCCGGCTTCGGGGAATCGCCCCCGCTCACCGACGGGCCGCCCACGCCGGCGGCGCTGGCGCGCGCCGTCGCGCAACTGCTGCGCTCGCTGGGTGTCAGCAGACCGCAGGTGGCGGGAAACTCGCTTGGGGGCTGGGTGGCGCTTGAGCTGGCGCTGCAGGTCCCCTGCGCGAGCGTGACCGCGATCGCCCCCGCCGGCCTGTGGCCGGCGCCGCTGGCGCCAAAGCCGCCGATTGCGCGAACGGTGGCGCGCGCCGCGCTGCCGCTGGCAGGCGCGCTGGCGCGCACCGCCGCGGGCCGCTCGCTCTTGCTCGCCGGGATCGTCGGGCGCCCAGCGGCGGTCCCCGGAGATGCGGCCTTCGCTCTGGTCCGAGCCTACGCGCTCGCCCCCGGCTTTGCCTCCGTCAACGCGGCGATGCGGGCCGGCCGCTTCACCGCCCTCTCACAGGTCCCCTGCCCGGTGACGCTCGTATGGCCCGAGCGCGACCGGCTCGTGCGCCGCCCCCGCAGCCTGCCGGAGGGCGTTCGCCAGGTCGTGATCCGCGGCGCCGGCCACGTCCCCATGTGGGACGCCCCCGACGAGCTCGCTCAGATCCTGCTGGACGGCGGCAGCTGACGATGCTGGACGGCGGCAGCCGACGATGCTAGACGGCGGCAGCTGACGATGCTGGACGGCGGCAGCTGACCGGCGCATGAGAAGGGCCCGCCGGCCTCCCGCCCAAGGTGGGCATTCTCAGGCCGAGAGCGGCCGGCGGGCGAGCGCGACGGCCGCCGGGATCCCGACCACGAAGCAGATGCCGGCGCCGACCAGCAGCGTCCTGTGCACGGTCGACGCGGTCAGCGAGCCAGACAGCGCCAGGCCGGCGAGCCCGGCGCCGACGGCCGCGCCCACAAGCCGCCCGGCCGACAAAAGCGCCGACGTCCTGCCGTGCGAGGCGCTGGGACTGGCGTTGAGCGCGGCGCGGCTGGTGGGAACGAACAGCATCCCGAGCCCCAGGCCGACCGGCACCAGCGGCAGGATCGTCACCGCGCCGTCGAGCGTGAAGCCCGGTATCCCCAGCACGGCGAGGCCCACGCCCGCACCGAGGAACCCCGCCAGAGCCGGCGTGCGCTCTCCATGGCGGTCGACCAGCGAGCCGGCCAGCGGGGCGGCGGCCCCCACCAGCAGCGCGACCAGCACCAGCGCGCCCGACGCCCCAAGCGCCGAGAACCCGGCGTCGCGCTGCAGATACTGCTCGGCGATGTAGAACGCGCCGATCATCACCGCGAAGGTGAGCGTCGCGACCAGCGTCGCCGCCGCGACGATCCGGTTCAGCGAAGGGGCGCCGCCGTCCTGCTCGCCGTGCACGACCGGGGGCACGAGCCGGGCGATCGCGAGGGCGGCCGCAAAGGACATCGGCAGCAGCGCCCACCAGTTCGCCCGCCAGCCGAGCAGGACCGTCAGCACCCCTCCCAGCAGCGGCCCGACGAGGTTGGACATCCCCGCGCTCGCGCCCCAGATGCCAAGCGCCGAGCCGCGCCGCTCGGGCGGGAACCCCGAGACAGCGCCCGCGAGGGCCGCCGGGCTGACCAGGCCCGCCCCCGCCCCCTGGATGACCCGCGCGACGATCAGCACCGCGAAGCTGCCCGCCAGCGCGCCCACCAGCGCCCCAAGCGCGAACAGCGCCAGCCCCGCAAGCGCCAGCCGGCGCGCGCCGAAGCGGTCGACGAGCTCCCCGCCCGGCAACAGCAGCAGCGCGTAGGCCGCGAAGTAGGCGCTCAGCACCGCGGAGGTCGTGCTCGCCGTGACGTGCAGGCCGCGCGCGACGGAGGGAAGGGCGACCGTGATCAGCGTGCCGTCGAGCTGGAGCAGCGCAGCGGCGCCTGTGCACGCGGCCAGTCGCAGCCAGGCGGCACGGTCAACAGGCGGACCCTGACTCCCGCGACGGCGGCCGCGGCGGCGGGCGGGGGCGGCGGTCTGCGACACCCGCTCAGTATCGCCGTTCGGCGCCGGGCGCGAGACGGTGGCTGCTCCCGTCGGTCACGGGGCCGGGCCAGGGGTCGCGCCGCGGAGCCTTGGGTCACGGCGCCAGGCTGTCGGTGACGGCACCCCAGCCGGGGGCCGCGCGCCACGGCGGCAAGTCTTGAAACAACGGGGTATCCATTTTGCTCCGGTTGCTCCGGCTAGGCTGCGAGCTGCCTTTGCCGCCAGGGCCGATCTGCAGCGACGACCACGGGCGGGCGGCCGCGTCGGCGGAGGTGCAGCGG
>Ga0209061_1005482_pt1 | contig 11065 bp, 10 predicted proteins | sample Coa_R1_10_FD_187157 | JGI IMG/M metagenome (GOLD analysis project Ga0209061, IMG submission 187157) | Surface soil microbial communities from Centralia Pennsylvania, which are recovering from an underground coalmine fire - Coalmine... | ecosystem: Environmental > Terrestrial > Soil >... | reverse complement strand
GCCTGGGCCCGCGCGGGGTTCGCGGTCAGCCCGGCGACGGCGGTCGAGCCGTACGAGGACCTGCTGCCCGAGATCGACATGCTGCTGCTGATGACGGTCGAGCCGGGGTTCGGCGGCCAGTCGTTCCTCGACATGGTGCTGCCGAAACTGCGCCGTGCCCGCGCGATGATCGCGCGGCACGGCGGCGCGGTGTGGCTGCAGGTGGACGGCGGGGTGGACGAGGAGACGATCGAACGCTGCGCGGACGCGGGGGCCGACGTGTTCGTCGCCGGCTCGGCGGTCTACTCGTCGGACGACCCGGCCCGCGCGGTGCGGGCTCTCCGCTCCCAGGCCGAGCGCGCCACCGCCCACGCCGCGTGGGCGCGCGGGAGGTAACGGCCCTTCCGTGCCCCGGGTCACGTCCTCCGCACCGGTTGCACTGTGCCATCCTGGTGTGTCATGAGCGCCGGCCGCCACAGGAGGGACCTGCCTGATTCCCGCCAGCAGCATCCGGTGAGCAGGGCCCCGGGGAGCCCGCGGTACGGGAACCCGGCAGGCCCGCGGTACGGGAACCTGGCGGCCCAGGCGCGCACGGTCCCGGTGGACTCGCCGTACAGGAACCCGCCGGGCCCGCCGTACGGCGCCCCCGGGAGCCAGGCGCGCACCGTGCCGGTGACCCCGCCGCGCAAGATCCCGCGAGGCCGGGGACGGAAGGCCCCGGAGAGCAAGGTCCCCGACGCGACGCCGTCCTTCTGGGTCACGAAGGTGCTGACCACCTGCATGGGCGAGGCGACGTCGGACTACCTCGTGCACGCCATGAACCCCTACCTCGCGGTCTTCCTCGGCGCGGTGTTCTTCGCGGTCTCCTTCCTGCTGCAGATGTCCGCCCGCCGGTACGTGGTCTGGAGGTACTGGCTGGCCGTGACCGGGGTCGGGGTGTTCGGCACGATGGTCGCGGACGTGCTGCATGTCGCGCTCGGCGTCCCCTACGCGGTGTCCGCGCCGCTGTTCGCGATCGTGCTTGCCGCGGTGTTCGTCACCTGGCGCGCCACGGAGAAGACCCTGTCGATCCACAGCATCTACACGCGGCGCAGGGAGCTGTTCTACTGGGCGGCGGTGGTCGCCACGTTCGCGCTCGGCACCGCGGCCGGGGACATGACGGCGGCGACCCTGGGCCTGGGATACCTCGCGTCCGCGTTCATGTTCGTCGCGATCATCATGATCCCCGCCGTCGGCTACCGGGTCTTCGGCATGAACCCCGTGCTGGCGTTCTGGTTCGCCTACGTCGTGACCCGGCCGGTCGGCGCGTCGTTCGCGGACTGGCTGGGGTTCCCGCCCAGCGTCGGCGGCGTGGGGCTCGGCCACGGCCCGGTCGCCCTGGTCCTCACGATCATGATTGCCGTCTGCGTCGTCTACATGACGCTGAGGGAGCGCGCCCCCCGGCGCACGGTGCGGTACATCCCCGCCCGCACCCCGGCGCCGTATCCCCCTGCGGGCCGCCCGGCGCCGTACCGCGCTGGCGGGCGGCCGGGACCGGGCGATGCCGCGACACGTGCCCTGCCAGGCCGGGCCGGCTGGCAGCCGTGGCAGGAGCCCAGTAACGTCCACCCGCTCCCGGGCCGTGCCGGGGAGCGCCCGTGGCCAGATGCTGCTGGCGGGCGGCGCGGGCCTGATCGCGGAGGAGGGTACCCGGTGCCGCGCCGCGCCGGGTATGACCTGGCACCGGACCGCGCGCATGGCCAGCCATGGCCGGATCGCGTCGGCGGCCGGGCCGGGCCGCCACCGCCCCGGCGGCCCCGGGCGCAGCCGCCGCGCCCACCCGCGCAGGAGAGGCCGTACCCACCCGCGCAGGAGAGGCCGTACCTTCCCGGCGACTGGCGCTGACCCCGGTACCGCGCCCCCGGTACCGTCCGCGTGGCCGGCGCCCGGCATGGTGTACGTTCGGACCGTGGATCGTGCCGGATACCTGGCTCACCTGCGCCGTGACCTCGATGCCTTCGCGGCATGCCTGGGCGCTGACCTGTCGGCGCCCGTTGCCCACTGCGGGAGCTGGACGCTCTACGATCTGGCCAATCACCTTGGCAGGGGCAACCTGTGGTCGGCGGCGGCGGTGACCGAGCGGCGGGGCGACCACAGGGCGGATGCGGCACCGCGGGACCCCGCCGCACTCGCGGCCTGGTTCAGCGACACGTGCGGCGTGCTGCTCACCGCGCTGGAGGTGGACCCGTCCACGCCCGCGTGGACGTTCTTCCCGCCGGAGACGGCCGGTTTCTGGCAGCGGCGCCGCTGCCTGGAAACGCTCGTGCACCGCTGGGACGCCGAGCACGCCGCCGGGATCACCGGCAAGCTGGACCCGGAACTGGCGGGCGACGGGGTCGCCGAGGTCATCGACACCATGGCGCCCATGCAGGTCCAGCGCGGCCGGGCCCGCCCTCCCGAGCAGGCGGTCCGCCTCGCCGCCACCGACACCGGCTCGTCCTGGGTGCTCGGCCCCGGTGACCCGGTGGCCACGGCCAGCGGCGCAGCCGGTGATCTCCTGCTGATGCTGTGGCACAGGCTCCCCGCCGGCGACCCGGCCATCACCTGGGCCGGTGACCACGTGACCGCCCAGTCAATCCTGGCCGGCCCCCTGGTGCCGTAGTCCCGCGTGCACGGCACGGCGCCCCGGCGTTCCCTGTGAACCTGGCGCGTCTGGCTTGTGTTTGCCCGCTTGTCATCACGATGTGATGCTATGATGCGCCTATGCGGACCACGCTCAACCTGGACGACGATGTCGTGATGGTGGCACGGGCGCTCGCGGATTCGGAGCGGCGCTCGCTCGGCCAGGTCATCTCTGATCTGGCCCGCAAGGGCCTGAAGCCCCGGGAGGCACCGCTTGCTGACGAGGACGGGTTCCCGGTCTTCAGTGTGGACGCGCAGGCACCTGTCATCACCGGCGACATGGTCGAGGCGGGACTGGACGACCTGTGACCGACCTCCTCGACGTCAACCTGCTGATGAGCCTGGCCTGGCCGAACCATGTGCACCACAGGCCAGCTCAGCGGTGGTTTCGTGCGCGGTCGTCCCAGCCGTGGGCCACGACGCCCGTCACAGAGAGCGGATTTGTCCGTGTGTCATCGAACGGCACTGCGATCCCGGCCGCCGTCAGCCCGGCCGAGGCACTGCAACTGCTGTCGCGGATCAGGCAGGTCAAAGGCCACGTGTTCCTGCCCGATGACGTGGAAGGCGTGATCGGGGAAGGTCATGTGCCCGCCAGCCGTGTCGTGGGGTACCGCCTCGTCACGGACGCGCATCTGCTCGCCGTCGCACGGCGGCACGGCGCGCGCCTGGCCACCCTGGACCGCGGCGTCGTCGCGATGGCGGGCGGCAAGGCCGCTGATGTCGTCCTAGTGCCCGTGCCGGGAGGCACGCAGTTACGCCGGGATGCGGAGGGAACCTGGGTGAGTGAGGCACTGCACCTGAAGGCCGGATATGACCGGCGGCTCCGCGCTCTCAGTGAGTTCGGCTGCATACGAGGCTGAGCATGGCGCAATCACCGGGCAGGATATGCAGGACAAGCAACTGCCTTGGCCGCCGTGCAAGGGTTCTCCTGCCGGTTACCAGGCGTCGATGTGGGGGAGAAGCCCGGAAAGCCGGGTGATGACCGCGTCCGGTACCGAGCCGTCGTACGCTGGCACATCGCTGTTCGGGATGAGGACGGCCCGCATCCCGGCACTCTTGGCGCCGTGCACGTCGTCGTAGGGGCGGTCCCCGACGAACACGCACGCGGCCGGGTCCTCCTGGCCGACGGCGGCCATCGCCGCGCGGAACGCCTCCGGGTGCGGCTTGGCCCAATCGAGTTCGCTGCTGTAGACGGCGCCGTCGATGAGGCCGAGCACGCCGTCGCGGGCGAACACCTGCTCGTGCGCGCTGCGCGGCCACATGGTGTTGGACAGCACCCCCACCTTGATGCCCCGGCCCCGCAGCTCACGAAAGAGCGGCGCCGCCTCGGGATCGGTGAACGTGTGCGGCTCCCACGCCCTGAAGTACCCGGCGAGGAACGCCTCCGTCGCCGTCACCCCGGCGCGGCCGAAGACCTGGGCGAGCGTCGCGCTCCGCTGCGAGCGCCCGGTCTCCTGCCACAGATCCCGCTCGGCAGCGCAGATGGCCGCGGCGATCTCGCCAGCCCGCCCGCCGGGGAAGTGCGGCAGGCACACCTCCTCCCACAGCGCCTCGTGGTCGATCGTGTGCCACGGGGTCAGCGTTCCGCCCCAGTCGAAGATAACCGCCCGGACTGTCACATCCGCATGGTACGGCCGCTCCGCCTGCTCAGGACCGGTTCCCGGTGCGGCCAGGGAGTACGCCACGCCAGGGCCGGTGCTCAGGTGCTCAGAGGAACCCGGACAACGCGAGCTTGGGGCGTGTGCCCCTGCAGGCGGCCCCGAAGGTCTGGGGTGCCCCCAGACCAGCCACGTGAAGCAGGAACGGGGACCTACGACGCATCGCCGCAAGCGCCGACGCAGGGAACAGGCCCCTCGGCCAGAAGGTTCCCGCCCGGATGCCGAGGCCGAAAAATGCCGGGGCCGGGGTGGGAGGTCAGATGTCGGCGCCGGCGGCCTCGGGGCGGCCGGTTTCCCCGCGGACAGGAAGCTTGCCGAACACCTCGGGCGGATCCTCCCACAGCGGCGGCAGGGAACCGGCCCGCGCGGCCTCGATCGCCTGCCACACCCGTTCCGGCGTGCAGGGCATGTCGATGTGCCGCACGCCGAGGTGGGCGAGGGCGTCGATCACGGCGTTGTGCACCGCCGGTGTCGAGCCGACCGTCCCCGACTCGCCGATCCCCTTCGCCCCGAGCGGGTTGAGCGGCGTGGCGGTCTCGGTGTTCGCGGCCTCGAAGGACGGCAGTTCCGCCGCGCTGGGCATCGCGTAGTCGGCGAGCGTCGACGTGACCGGGTTGCCGTCGCCGTCGAACCTCACCTCCTCCCACAGCGCCTGCGCCATCCCCTGGGCGATGCCGCCGTGCTGCTGCCCTGCGACGATCACCGGGTTGACGATGCGCCCGCAGTCATCCACCGCGACGTGCCGCAGCGGCCGTACCTTGCCGGTTTCCAGATCCACCTCGACCACGGCGACGTGTGCCCCGAACGGGAACGTCGCCCCGGGCTGGGTGAAGTCCACCGACGCGGCGAGCGGCTCGCCGTCCGCCGCGGCCAGCCGGGCGATCTCGGGCCAGCCGAGCGCTGCGTCCGGGTCTCCGGCCACCCCCACCCGGCCGTCAGCGGCGACGATGTCCTCGACGGCGGCCTCGAAGCGCTGCGCCACCAGGCGGCGGGCCCGGTCGGCCACGTTGCCGGAGGCGGCCGCGACGGCGTTGCCGGCCATCTGCAGCGAGCGCGAGCCTCCCGTCCCCCCGCCGCGGGGCACCGCAGCGGTATCCGACTGAACCACCCGGATCCGGTCCATCGGCACACCGAGCCGGTCGGCGGCCAGCATCGCGAACGCCGTCGCGTGACCCTGGCCGTGGGCCGACGTCCCCACCCGGACCACGACGTCCCCGTCGGGAAGCACCTCCACGGCGCCGAACTCCCCGCCCCCGCCCCCCGCGGTGACTTCCACGTAGCAGGACACGCCGATGCCGAGCGCCCGGGGGTCGCCGCTCGCCCTGCGGGCCGCCTGCTCGGCCCGCAGGCGCGGGTAGCCGGCGAGCCGCAGCGCCTCGTCGAGCGCTGCGGTGTAGTCACCGGAGTCGTAGGTGGTGCCGGCCGCCGTGGTGACAGGGAACGCCTCCCGCGGGAGGAGGTTGCGCCTGCGGATCTCCACCGGGTCCAGGCCGAGCGTCCCGGCCGCGACGTCGAGAGTCCGCTCCAGCAGCTCAGCCGCCTCCGGCCGGCCCGCGCCGCGGAACGCCCCCATCGGGGACGTGTTCGTGAGCGCCGATGCCGCGGCGAAGTGCAACCGCGGGATGCGGTAAGGGCCGGCGGCCATCATCCGGGTCGGCCCAAGCCCGAGGCCGCCGCCGAACCCGGCGTAGGCCCCGGCGTCGGACAGCACCCGGCAGCGCATCCCCTGGATGCGGCCGTCGCCGCCGAAGGCCATCTCCACCCAGTCGATCTGGCCGCGGCCGTGCGCCATCGCGACGAGGTTCTCCGAGCGGGTACCCACCCAGCGAAGCGGCCGCCCGAGCCGGCGGGCAAGATCGATCACCACGAGGTGCTCGGCCGCCACCCCGGCCTTCGAGCCGAAGGCGCCGCCGACGTGCGGCGCGATGACGCGAAGCCGCTCCGGCTCGAGCCCGAGCAGCTTCGCCGCGCGGGTATGGAAGCCGTGCGGCATCTGGGTGGAAACATAGACGGTCAGGTCGTATCCTTCGTCGGCGCCGGGCGCCGCGAGGATCGCGTCTGTCTCCATCGGCACCACCGCGACCCGCTGGTTCACCAGCCGCAGCCGGACGACGGCCGCCGCACCGCCGAGCGGGTCCGCGCCGTCCGGTGGCTCCGGGTCGGCAAGGCCCGCGGCCAGGTTGGAGCCGAGCTCCTCGAACTGCAGCGGCGCGCCGGGGGCCAGCGCCGCCACCGGGTCGGTCACGGCCGGCAGCGGCTCGTAGTCCACCCCGATGAGTTCGGCTGCGTCCTCGGCCTGAGCCGGGGTCTCCGCGACGACCGCGGCGACCGGCTCGCCCGCGAACCGGACCTTGCCGGCGGCGAGCGGCGGCCGTGCGCACCGCTCGTTCAGCACCATGAAGCCGTGGAACGCCGGAAGCCCGAGGGTCCCGGCCGTCGCGACGGCGAGAACCCCCGGCGCCGCCGCGGCCGCCCCGGTGTCGATGCCGGTGATCCGCGCGTGCGCGGCCGGCGAGCGGGCGAACGCGACGTGACCGAGTCCGGGGAACCGGAGGTTGCTGACGTAGCTGGCGCGGCCGAGCAGCAGGTCGGGATCTTCCACGCGCGGCACCCGTGTGCCGAGGATAGAACCAGTCACGGGCACGACCTTATAGGCAACCCCGATCACGGGGGCCTGGCCGGCGGAATACCGCGTATGGCACACTGGTTGGCAGAGCAGAGCGTGCTCCGGGGTTCGGTGAAATTCCGAACCGGCGGTGACAGTCCGCGACCCGGCTGCGGCGTTCCAGCTCCCGCCTGCGGCGGGGCGAGGGACGCGGTGGGCGGTGGACCCGGTGGAATCCCGGGACCGACGGTGAAAGTCCGGAAGGGAGGCAGCACGCAGGCGGCCGGCGCAGCCGGTCACGCTACGCGCGCACGCCGCCCGCGCGCCCCGGAGCCGCACACAGACCGGCTCCGGGAGGGGAAGCGCGGATGTTCACGGGGATCGTGGAAGAACTCGGCGAGGTCGCCGCTACCGAGAACCTGGGGGACTCCGCGCGGCTCACCATACGCGGCCCGCGGGTGAGCAGCGGCCTCGCCCAGGGCGATTCCGTCGCGGTCAACGGCGTCTGCCTGACCGTCACCGGCACGCCCGGCGGTGCCGCCGGCGGGACCTTCACCGCCGGCGTGATGCGCGAGACGCTGGAGCGTTCCGGGCTCGGCGCACTGAAGCCGGGCGCGCGCGTCAACCTGGAACGGCCCGTCACCTTGTCCGGCCGCCTCGGCGGCCACCTGGTGCAGGGGCACGTGGACGGCACGGGGACCATCACATCCCGCACGCCCGGCGAGCGCTGGGAGACCGTCCGCGTCGCGCTGCCGCCCGGCCTGGCCCGGTACGTCGTCGAGAAGGGCTCGATCGCCGTGGACGGGATCAGCCTCACCGTCTCGGCCACCGGGGAGAACTGGTTCGAGGTGAACCTGATACCGGAGACGCTCAGCCGGACCACGCTCGGCACCACCCCGCTGGGCGGAACGGTCAACCTGGAGGTGGACGTGATCGCCAAGTACGTCGAGAAACTGCTCGGGGCGGTGGTACGGCGGTGAAGAGGGTCGGCAGCACCTACCCCCTCCGCGGCGACGCCCAGGGGGCCCAGCGGGCCCGGCCCGGCAGCAGGAACGGCGCCCGGGCGCACCGCGGCGAAGCCGGCCGCGCCGCCGGCGGCGATCCGGGCGTCTTCGACGACGTCGAGCGGGCCATCTCCGACATCGCGGCGGGACGCCCCGTCGTGGTCGCCGACGACGCCTCCAGGGAAAACGAGGGTGACGTCATCTTCGCCGCCTGCAAGGCCACACCCGAGCTGCTCGCGTTCACCATCTGCCACGCCCGCGGCCTGATCTGCGCGCCGATGCTCGGCGAGGACCTGGACAGGCTCCAGCTCCCCCAGATGACCAGCGAGAACACCGAGCACATGCGGACCGCGTTCACGGTCAGCGTGGACGCGCGGGAGGGCATCACCACGGGCATCTCCGCCGCCGACAGGGCCAGGACCATCCGGCTGCTCGCGGACATGGCGAGTGTGCCCGGCGACTTCGTCCGCCCCGGGCACGTCTTCCCGCTCCGCTACGCAGAAGGCGGCGTGCTCCGCAGGCCCGGCCACACCGAGGCCGCCGTGGACCTGGCGCGGCTTGCGGGGCTCACCCCCGCCGGCGTGGTGGCCGAGGTGGTCAACGACGACGGCACGATGGCCCGCCTGCCGCAGCTCCGCGAGTTCGCCGCGCGGCACGGCCTCGCGCTGATCTCGGTCGCCCAGCTCATCGGCTACCGGCGCCGCACGGAGCGGACCGTCAGCCGGGTGGCGCGGACCCGCCTCCCGAACGCCTACGGCGAATGGCAGGCGTTCGGCTACCTGAACCCGGTGGACGGCACCGAGTACGTGGCCCTGGTGCTCGGGGGGGTCGGCGACGGCACGGGGGTGCTGACCCGCGTGCACTCCGAGTGCCTGACCGGGGACGTGCTCGGCTCGCTGCGCTGCGACTGCGGGGCGCAGCTCGACGCCGCGATGGCCGCCATCGCGGCGGAGGGCCGCGGCGTCGTGCTGTACATGCGCGGGCACGAGGGACGCGGTATCGGGCTGATGAGCAAGCTGCGCGCCTACCAGCTCCAGGACGCCGGCGCTGACACCGTGGACGCCAACGTCGAGCTCGGCCTGCCGGTGGACGCCCGCGACTACTCGGCGGGCGCGCAGATCCTGGCCGACCTGGGCGTGCGCTCGGTCCGGCTGCTGACCAACAACCCGGCCAAGGTGGCGGGGCTGGCAGCCTACGGCACCGAGGTGGCCGGCCGGGTCCCGCTGCCCGTGCCGGTGACATCCCATAACCTGCGGTACCTCACCGCGAAGAGGGACAGGCTCGGGCACCGGATCGACAACCTTCCCGAGCCGGACGGGCGCCCCGGGAGCGCTGTCCGCCTGCCGGCTAGCGACCACGGGCCTTTTGAGCCCGTGCGAGCGGCCGGTGCCCGTGGTGACGGCGGGGACCATGTTCGGGCTGGCGGGCAGCACGAGCATCGAAGGCAGCAGGTTCCCGCGCCGGCCGGCTCCGCGCGCCACGTGGAGCAAGAGTCAGCATGAGCGGCGAGGGCCGCCCGGCCCTGGAGACGGTCGATGCGGCGGGGCTGACGCTGGCGATCGCCGGGACCCGGTGGCACGCGGAGATCACCGACGTGCTCCTCCAGCGGGCGCAGGCCGCCGCGGCGGCCTGCGGGATCGCCAGCCCGCTGGTCGTCAGGGTGGCGGGAGCCGTCGAGCTGCCGGTTGTCGCCGCCGAGCTTGCGCGCCGCCACGACGCGGTGGCCTGCGTCGGCGCGGTCATCCGCGGCGGGACGCCGCATTTCACCTACGTCTGCGAGGCGGTGACCGCCGGGCTCACCAGGGCGGCGCTGGATGCCCGCACTCCGGTGGCCAACGGCGTGCTGACCTGTGACACCATGGAACAGGCCCGCGACAGGTGCGGGCTGCCGGACAGCCGCGAGGACAAGGGATGGGAGGCGGTCGTGGCGGCGCTCGACACCGCGCTCGTGCTGCGTTCCGTCCGCGTGCCTCCGGCCGGGGACGCGCCGCGACATTGACGGGGCACCCAGCAGTGCCAGCCCTGTCAGCACGCACCCGTTCGGCTCATGAAAGGTCCTGCCTTGCTGTCCCTCGTCCTGCCCAAGGGCTCGCTGGAGCGGGCCACCCTCGACCTGTTCGACGCGGCCGACCTGACGGTCCGGCGTTCGTCTGACCGGGACTACCACGCCTCGATCGACGACCCGCGGGTGGACCGGGTGCGGTTCCTGCGCCCCCAGGAGATCCCGTCCTACATCGAGCGCGGACTGTTCGACCTCGGCATCACCGGGCGCGACTGGATCACCGAGACCCAGGCGGACGTGGTCTCGCTCGGCGAGCTGCACTATTCCAAGGCGACCTCGCGGCCGGTGCGCGTGGTGCTCGCGGTGCCGGAGAACGCGCCCTACCAGTCCGCGTCCGACCTGCCGGAGGGGGTGCGGATCTCCACCGAGTTCCCCTCGCTGACCAGGCGGTTCCTCGACGCGCGCGGGGTCAAGGCGGTGGTGATCCCGTCCTACGGCGCCACCGAGGCGAAGGTGCCCGACATCGTGGACGCGATCGTGGATCTCACCGAGACCGGCTCGTCGCTGCGCAAGAACGGCCTGCGGATCCTCGACACGCTGCTGACCAGCTACACCGAGCTGGTGGCGAGTCCCGCCGCGCACGCCGACGCCGCCAAGCGCGCCGCCATGGAGGACATCGCCCTGCTGCTGCGGGGCGCGATCCAGGCACGCGGCAACGTGCTGCTGAAGCTGAACGTGCCCGCCGCCCGGCTCGCGGCGGTCACCGAGATACTCCCGGCCATGTCGTCGCCCACGGTCACCACGCTGGCGCGGGGCGGCATGAACGCGGTCGAGACCGTGGTGCCGAAGCGCGGCGTCAACACGCTCATCCCCGCCCTGAAGGCCGCCGGCGCCCAGGACATCCTGGAACTCCCGATCTCCAAGATCGTCGAGTAGCCCGGCAGGCTCGCCTGAACGCTGCGGCCCGGCGGAGCACGGGCATTCGGGCTGCGCGCGTAGCGTTGACAGTAACGCGGCGAACGCCGGTAAGCCGCGCCGGGCCTCCGGGTCCGGCAGCACGGCCAGTGCGCGACATGCCGAGGTGACTGATGCGTGACATCCTGACCGAGATCGCGAAGTGGTGGGAGAAGGGGGAGACGTTCGGGCTGGCGACTGT
>Ga0209061_1005481_pt1 | contig 11066 bp, 7 predicted proteins | sample Coa_R1_10_FD_187157 | JGI IMG/M metagenome (GOLD analysis project Ga0209061, IMG submission 187157) | Surface soil microbial communities from Centralia Pennsylvania, which are recovering from an underground coalmine fire - Coalmine... | ecosystem: Environmental > Terrestrial > Soil > Unclassified... | reverse complement strand
GTCTAAGGAAAGGTATGCGTCATGTCAGACCAGGCAGAGCCACGTCCAGAACATCCGAGCACCTATGTCATCGAGGATCGTTCCAGCGAGACAGAGATGACCCGTTTGCACATTCAGGATCAGTTGCTCACCAGAGCAATGGGTGGAGTGCTGCCGGAGCAGCCTGATCCCGCGAGCTTTCAGCGCATAATCGATGTGGGTTGCGGCACCGGCGACTGGCTCATTGAAACCGCAACGACGTATCCGAGCATTTCCTTGCTGATCGGCGTGGATATCAGCAACAGCATGATCGAGTTCGCCCGCATGCAGGCCGCAGCCGCCGGTGTCAATGATCGCGTGGAGTTTCACGTAATGGACGCGCTGCGTATGCTCGAATTTCCCGAAGCATACTTTGATCTGGTCACTCATCGCGCGGCGGCGAGCTGGCTGCGCACCTGGGATTGGCGCAAACTCTTGCAAGAGTACCGGCGGATCGGGCGTCCGGGAGGCGTGGTCCGCGTGGTCGAGAGCGACGCCGACGCGCAAAGCACCAGTCCGGCTCTTTCAGCGCTCTACACGCTCTTCCGCCAGGCTTTCTACCAGGCGGGCCGTCTCTTCACGCCAGAGCGCGACGGGTTAACAAAAGAACTGGCGAAGCTGCTGCGCCAGCATGGCTTCCAGAATGTGCAGACGCGCGTCTTTCCGCTGGAATATCGCGCGGGTACGCTTGCAGGCGACCAGTTTATCGAAAACGTGCGCCTCAGCATGCAGACCTTTCAGCCTTTCATGCACAGATGGATGCAGGTGCCTGACAATTTCGAGGAGATGCAGCAGCAAGCACTGCGCGAGATGCAGCAGCCAGACTTTGTAGCAACGACCCGCTTCCTTGCGGCCTGGGGAACAGTCCCATTCTGAGCCGGGGAAAATCAGCCCTCTTTGTCGAGCGACGAATCAGGCGGAGAAGGCCGGCTGTGTTCTGACCAGAGCAAGTGAGCTTCCGCTGCTGAGAGTTGGGTATCAGGAGTTGGCGCGACGTGGGATTTATTTCTGCTGTTGGATCCCTGAGGCTGAGAGGGCGAGCCGGGCTTCTCTTCGGTTTGAGTAGCCACGCTGGTTGCTCCAATGATGGTCGAGTGGGGAGCAGCCCAGCCATTCAGCGAATCATCGAGCGGAGTCTCTGTACTCACCGGGGCGTGTGGATTGGGGAGATCAGCCGGCGACAGGTTGCCGGTCAGAATTGGCTCCTGCTTCATGATCTGATCGCGGCGCATCGGCTGCGTCTCCTGTTTCTCCAGAGCCAGGCGGCTATCCAGCTCTTCCAGCAAGCGCATAATTTCCGGGCGCAGGGCGCGGTTGCCTACGGGAATGCGCGTCCATTGGGCCAGGGCCGCCGGATAATAGCCAGCGCGATAACAGTAGAGACCCAGCATCGCGCGTGCATCGAAGATATTGATACGCTGCCAGAGAGCATATTCTTCGGCGGGTGTCTCAATCACATCCTCGCTTGCCTCAATAACCTCTACCAGGTGGTAGAGGCGCAGACCCATCAGACGGTAAGGGAAGCCATAAAAGAGAGCCAGACGGCGGCGGCGTGTGCGCTCAGCCGGATGCTTGCCGATAAAATACCGGCGCGTCCAGCCCCCGCTGGACCAGACCACCCAGGCCAGGATCAGCACCAGAATGCGCACCAGGTAACGCTGCCAGGTTTCCGGCCAGATGACCACCAGCACGCCCAGCGTTGCGAAGCAGGCGCCCAATGCCCAGGCTCCGTAGACCAGGCGGCGGCGATCCCAGCCCAGCAAATCGAAGTGGTGATGCAGCGGCGTGGCCAGAAAAGGCAGCGGGAATTCCGTGTGAGGAACGCGCTCGCGCATACTGGCGAAGCGCAGGAGCTTGAGCTGTTTGCGAAAAAAGCGCGTGATGCTTCGCGAAGAAAAAGCGGAGAGACCTTCGAGCACAAACGCGCAGCCGATCATCAGCAGCAAAAGCTCATTGCGCGAGAAAATAGCAACCATCGCCAGGATGCCGCCCAGAGCCAGCGCCCCGCTATCGCCCATGTAGATCGTCGCGCGTCGTTTGGCGCTGCCCCGGCGCGCGGCCCAGGAGGAGGGCCAGTTCCAGCGCAGGAAGCCCAGCACAGCTGCTGCGGTCAGCAGCGAAAGGATCTCCAGCACAATGCGCTCAGGATGCGGATTGTCCTTCGTTGGAAAGAGCAAAGAAACGATAATGCCAAAAGCCAGGGCCGCGCTGAAGACCAGCCCTCCCGCCAGACCGTCGAGGCCGTCGCTGAAATCTACCGAAAGCGAAGTAACGCTGCCGATCACACCGGTAATCAGCATGAGAGCGATCAACCAGGTAAAAGGCAACTGTTTGAAGAGCGCTCCGAGAATATCTGAATAGGGAGAGTACGGTTGAGGGCCGGCAGGATAGAGAAAATAATAACAGGCAGCGGCGGCGATAGAAACCAGGAAGACGCCAGTAAACTTGGCACGTTCTGAAAGTCCCTCGTTGCTATGCACCTTGCGCCAATCGTCCGCGAAGCCCACCAGCATATAGCCCGTGGTCGCTCCCAGGCCAATCAAGAGCAGATGCCATTGTTCAGCGTTCAAGTTGAAGATAAAGCCGGCGGCGACCCCAACGCCCACAATAGCCAGGGTCAGAGCTGGTCCTCCGACCAGAGGAAGTTCTATCGTCTTGATCTCGCGGCCACTGGCTGGCAGGACAGGCGCGTCTGAGCGATGCGGACCGGGCTTGAACTCACCGCTGCGAAACTTGGGGAATAATACTCTGGCTATCCAACAAAATGATAGACTAAGCAACGCACAGGCGATAAATAAACCGAATAACCAGATAAATTCCATAGTAACTCCCAACGATGAAAAAAACATATTGTGCAAATAAGCTGTGCCAGCAGAAGTACTTGCACCTGTTGAAACGTCACAAATCTTATTTCAGTCACGCTCAGGTTGGAGCATAGTTAGCTGTTCGCGCGCTACCCTGCGGTCATCCCAGGGTGTCTTTGTTGTGCCTATGATAATGCTTTGCTCGTGACCCTTACCGGCCAGCAGAACCGTATCCCCCTTGCTCGCGCGAGCAAAAGCGGCCGCGATAGCCTCGCGACGATTTGCAATGCAGAGAAAATCCTCTCCCTCGCGTTTGCCCACGGAGCGAGCACCTTGAGCAATCTCCTCAAGAATGGTGAAGCGATCTTCCTCACGGGGATCCTCATCTGTAATAACGAAGAAGTCGGTGAGCTGAGCGGCTATGCGACCCATAATAGGACGTTTTTGTCTATCGCGTTCTCCGGCAGAGCCAAAAACGGCCATAAGCTTGCCTGTAGTCAACGGGCGCAGGATGTTCAGCACTTTTTCCAGGCTATCGGGCGTATGCGCGTAATCGACGATGACCGAGAAAGGCTGTCCCTCATCGATGCGCTCCATGCGCCCGGTTACGCCCTGGACCGTCGCCAGCGCTTCCGCGATCAACTCTGGACTGATGCCCAACGAGCTGGTCGCGGCGATGGCAGCCAGGCAGTTGCTCACATTAAAGCGGCCCACCAGGCGGGTGACAATCTCAATTTCGCCGTCCGGCAAGATCGCCCGGAAGCGCGTCTGCTCAGCGCCCAGCCGCAGATCGACCGCGCGCACCGCCGCGGGCGTATCGATGCCGTAGCTGAGAATGGGAACGCGGCAGTAGGGTTGTAAGATCTCGTAAGAAACATCATCCTGGTTGAGGATAGCGACCGGGGCCACATTCAGGCCCTTGTCGCGCTCAGGGTCAAGCATTTCAAAGAGGCGGGCTTTCGCGCGCCGATAGTTCTCAATAGTTTTATGAAAATCCAGGTGTTCATGCGTAATATTCGTGACCACGCCGATATCGAAGGCGCAGCCGCGCACGCGCTGCAGTTCCAGGCCGTGCGAAGTGGACTCGATCACCGCGTGGGTCGCGCCCTCATCCAGCAGGCGGCGCAAGAATTGCTGAATATCCAGGGCCTCCAGTGTGCTCTGGCGCGTGGGATTCTCCCACGTCCGCCCGCTGATTTTAAAATTGGCAGTGGTCATCAGGCCATTGCGTTTGCCAGCGACATCCAGGATTGTGCTGATCAGATTACAGGTGGTTGTTTTGCCGTCGGTGCCGGTCACGCCGATAGTGCAGAGATGCTGCGCCGGATGGCCATAGAACGTGCAGGCCAGGTCGGCCAGCGCAGCGCGTATCTCAGCAATCTCGATATACGGCAGAGGTGGTGTATCACCATCGTAGCGTGGTCCCAGGGCGGCCAGCGCACCGCGTCTGGCCGCTTCGGCCAGGAAGCGCCGACCATCGGTATGCTCGCCTGGCACCGCCAGAAACAACCCTCCTGCCTGAACCTGACGCGAGTCGTAGGCCAGCGAGCTAATCTCGCCTGTTCCCAGATCAGATAGCGTAACCTGCGGCTCACCGTGAATGGCGAGCACAGGCTGCTCTAAACCTGCTAGAAGTGTATCTAAGCGCATAGGTTTCCTATCAGTAAAACAATATTCTTTCTTAATTTTACCAATCTGCTTTATACACGTTTGTTAATAGAATAGCGTACGCACGCGATGGTAAGGACGCATAGCTCCGGCCTCCTGCCCCAGATTCCAGAGCAACTGATCGATTTCTGCGGCGGTCACCGCCTGTTCTCTCTGCCGGGCGACCGCGCGCCGCAGCAACTCGCTGGCCCAGACCGTAGCGGCCCTGATCTCCACTTCCTCCGCGCTGCCGGGGCTGAGTTGTTCCTGGTGATCAACCCGTGCGGCCAGTTCTGGCGCGTAGACCAGTACTCCGTGATGGCGCAACACCTGCGGCAGCTTATAATCTGCGAAAATGGTCAATTGATCGAGATCGGTGAAGGCTCCCCAGGCTTGCCCGCTAAACGCGCTGTGCAGGTCCGCCACGCAGATCTGGGCGCGTTTGAAGAAACGCACTTCCTGCCCATCATAGGTGGCGACATCGCGGAACGACGGGAAATGCTCAACAAGAGCCAGCACCAGCTCTACGCCGCTCTGTTGTACCTGCTCAACCAGGTGAGAGAATTGTCCCTCGAAACGGGCTAAAAGCACCTGGCCAACCTCGCGAGCGTTGCGCAGGCGCTCCTCAAAGAGCGGAATGTCCGGCCCGGCGGGAGAGTTGCCGCGAAAGACCGCTGCCAGTTCTTCCTGGTCGATCTTGCTGAGATATTCGGCATCCCATACAGGCCGGCCCTCTTCCACCGCGCGCCGCAGGGATGCAGCCTCCGCCCAGTAGCCGTTCAGAATCTCGCCTCGATATTCGATCTGCCAGCGTGGCTGATCTTTCTCGCCCCAGAAACAGAAGTTCAGCGCGTCCAGGAGCAGCACCCAGTTAACCGTGCGTTCTGTCCCATCAAAGAAATGATACTGCGCTGGCCATGCAGGCGCGGCAGATCCCGCCGCTTCGCCTGCATGAGCGGCAAGTAGCCTGGCGAGCGCTTCGATCCGCGCGGGTTCGATCTGGACCAATCTGGCTTGCCGCACGACTTCTCTGGTGCTGCTCAACACGCCCAGCGCATCGGGCTGCTCTAAGCGGGAAAGCTCTTTTTGTAGGCAGGAAAAGGGGTCTGGACTCAGATCGGACATGCAAACGCTCCTGGCCGCGTGATAAACGACATAGTTTTGAGATACAGAGATTGTAAGGGGAAACGCGTTATTCTGTCAATGAACTAATTCACTTTGGGGAGAAGGAAGGTGAGGCGAGTCGTTTTAAACCACCGCTTGAGCAAAAGAAAGATCGGGAGGGCGCCCTCCCGATCTTTCTTTTGCTCAAGCAAGCGCTCATTCCATGCGGAGAATTTCTGCGGCTGGAGCGCGGGCTGCCCGGCGACCGGGCACATAGCTGCCGAGCAAGACAAGCAGCAGGGAAGCCGGGAACAGCAAAACGAGCCAGAATGCGTTGATGCTGGTCTGCGCCACGCCATAGCCCAGGGCGTCAGCGGTAATCTGGAAGGTCCACGATGTCAGCAGGATGCCCAGGGGAAACCCTAACAGGCAGGCGATAATTGCGTAATTTGCCGAACCCGTCTGTATGATCACGTGAATATCGTGAGGCGTCATGCCTAACGCCTTGAGCACCCCGAATTCATGAAAGCGCTCGCGAACGGTAATCAGCATGGTATTGAGGACGCTGACGAGAGCAACCAGCGCCAGAATAGCCATAGGGAGAAACATGGCTACCTTGAGGGCTTCGATTTGCGCGGGAGGGTTGGGATTCTGCACCGTCACATTGATACGATCGCCGCTTGCCGCGAGGATGCGGTTGGTCCAGGTCGTTGGATTAGTGCCAGGCGTGAGCGTGACCGCGAACGTGACATACTTCTGAACCGACGCCAGAAACGTTGGTGAGAAAAGCGTCTGGCTGATAAATGCCGGCGCGCCCGCGTAGATCGCCGGGTAAATTCCCACAATCTGTACAACCTCATTCAATGGTTTCCCAAGCTGCACAGAATCCCCCAGATGCAGGTGAAGCTTGTCTAATGTACTGATGGGCATAACCATCTCTTTGGCCCCGGCCTGATACCAGCGTCCTTGCACAAGATGCGCGCGAATAGGAGAAGTATCTCCGCCGAGCAGTTGCACCGGCAGATAGCTGGAAGTGTGGTTAACGGCAAAGTTGCCGGTCAGAATCGTATAATACGAGGCCATGCCCGGCTGCGTAGTGAGCAATTGTTTCGCCTCAGCCTCATCTAAGAGACCTGGCGTGACCAGCACAGACGAAAAGATGCCCTGAGCCACAGGCGTCGAAGAAGTGTCTATCGTGCTGAAGACGCCTATCGTGAAAATCATGGTGAAGATCATGGCGATCAGACTCAAGATTGTCAACCAGGCTCGCCAGGGGCGCGCAAAGCTCTGCCCCATACCGAGCGTCCAGGTTTCAAGCAAGCGAAGCCTGCTCGCGAGAGCTGCCAGGCGCGAAAATCCGCGCGAGGCAGCGTGGAATGTCCCGCGTATCGCGCTCACGCTGGAAATGTGTCCGGCACGCCAGGCGGGGAACACGGCGAAGACCGCTACAATCAAGCCCATCCCAAGAATTACCAGCAGGAGCAGGAGAGGATCAAAGCTGGAAATAGGCGTCGTATAGAGTGCGCTCGCCGCCTGGCTTAAAACCAGCGGGGCCACAAAAAGACTCGCGACCGCTCCAATGAATGCAGCAACCAGAGCCAGCACGACATACTGCAAAAGATAAATCCCCACGATCTGAGCAGGAGTAAAGCCGAGCGCCTTGAGGATACCGATATCGCGCCTCTGCGCCAGAACGAGGCTGGTAATCAGGTTCAGTATGATGAAGCCGGAGACAATAATGGCGACGAAACCAAAAGCCAGGAAGAAGATCATCTCGATAGTAAAGTACTGCGTATAGCTGTCGCGGATCTCTAGCCAATCGTCGAGAATGCCAAACTGCGTGCCCGCTGCCTGCAATTGCTGGCCCAGTTGCGCTTCAAAAGCGTGAACGGCAGAAGGATCGGCGATGCGTATCCCGACCAGCGTTAGCTGCCGGGGAGATCCGGCAAAGAGCGCGGAGAACTGCTGCTCAAGCACATAGATCCTGGGCGGATCCTCGCCGGCGGCTCCGTGATTGGCATCAATGGACAGGCCGATGATCGGGAGGGCCTGGGGACCGGCAGGCGTCACGACCTCGATAGTGCCGCCAACGTGCAGGTTATCCTGGCTGGCGAGCTGCTCGTCAACTACCGCGCCAGTAGGGGTTGCCGTCGTCAAATAGCGGCCTTGCAGAAGGAAGAGTCGCCCTATCGCCGGCTGCTCTGCTGGCAGACCAACGACCATGACCTGTTGCTTGTTTCCTGCGGAAATGATGCCGGTCGAGATCGCCGGAAACGGAGGCGATATCTCTGTCGTTGCTGCGTTCTGGCGCGCGAGCGTCAGGATTGGAGAAGGTGCTTGCGGCGAAGAGACATAGAACCAGGTATCTGCCCCATGCAACTGCTGAAAGAGTCGGTCGAATGGAGCATTCGCGTTCATGATAGCGAGCAGGGAAAGGCTGACTAAAAAGCCAGAAAGCGCTACCAGGACGAGAAGAGAGAGATGTTGCAGCCGGTGGGAGCGCAAATCTAGCCTGATCTTGAGCATGATCGCTTGCATAGGCACCTTCTTCTATCGTGGATTCGTCATTTGAGAATGCAGGGCCGCTGGCGGCGGCGGGGGGGGAGAAGCAGGCCCGACAATTTGCCCATCAGCGATGGTGATAAGCCGTGATGCGCGCCCGGCAATATCTCTGTCATGGGTTACAAGCACAATCGTCTGCCCCTGCGCATGATATTTCTCAAAGAGCTTGAGTACCTCTTCGCCTGTCTGGGAATCGAGATTCCCGGTTGGTTCATCGGCCAGCAGAAGTGATGGGGTGTTGATGAGCGCGCGCGCAATGGCCACCCGCTGCTGCTGCCCGCCGGAAAGCTCTGCTGGCAGGCGCTGCTCCAGATGGGCAATACCGAGATCTGCAAGTAACTGTTGCGCGTGCTCGCGTACTTGTTGGCGAGAACGGGTTACTAAGGAACCGGGTAACATCACATTTTGCAAGACGGTAAGGTTGCCAAGCAAGTTAAATGACTGAAAGACAATGCCTATTTCTCTCCGGCGAAACTTTGCCCGTTGCGTCTCTCCCATGTCGGCCAGGTTTTTGCCATTGACCAGGATGGTTCCTTGAGAGGGTACATCAATGCCGGCGAGCAGGTGAAGGAGGGTCGATTTGCCACTGCCCGATCTTCCGATAAGAGAGACGAACTCACCTCTGGCAATTGACAGTGAGATATTTCGCAGAGCAGGAGGAGTAATCCCTCGCTGCTGATAGCGTTTCTCGACATTCTCTACGACAACGATCTCGTTTCTGCTCTCCATGATGGCCGTCCTTTTCATTCTTCATAAGGAAGAGTGTAGATAACAAAACTCACAGTCGCACTATGATTGCTTATGAGTTTTCTACCGCCTGTCCTGAGCGGAGTCGCGTGCCCTTAAGTATGGACAACTTTTACCTGTTTCTCCTCTTCTACCAGATTTCTAAGAGTAAGAATGTGCTGAGAGAATTCCTCCACTTGCGCATGTTGCGGGCATTTGTAGTACAAAGTTATAACGCCTTCGAGCAGGGAAACTATTTCATGTTGATGAGCGGACTGATTTTGTTCCCAGATGCCTGCCGCTCGTTGAAACGAGGCTTCAGCCTCTTCTCGCCTGTTCTGAATTGAATAGAGCCAGCTAAGGGTCAGTAAAGGCTCGATTAGCGAGTAATGAGTCTGGCAGAAAGCCTGTTCCTGGAGCGAGATGGCCCGTAGGGCAAATGCTTCTGTTTCTTGTATATTTCCCTGTTGAGCATAGACAAAAGCAAGATTGCTCAAAATGTGCGCAACGTTTGGATGCGCTGGCCCAGGAGTTTGCTCTGCTAGGGCGAGAGCTTGTTGTAAAAGTATGCCCGCCTCGGCAAATTGTGCGCGCCTGAGAAAAGACCGCGCCAGTTTGAGCTGGAGAGAGAGATAAGCGGGTGAGGCTGTCTCATTCCATTGCTTATACTGAGCAGTCACATACAGAGCGTGAGGATAAGTTTGCTCGTACCAGCATCTATCTTCTTCGGTGGTCTGATGAGCAGGCAAAACCTGATCGATCACATGGAGCAGGTAGGTATTGACGGCTCGCGAGCAATCGCTGCTCTGGCATGCCTGGAGAATAGTGCGGACCAGGTGATGGATAGTAAACGTGCGACTCTGGGCATGCCGCTGGATCAGCGCGTGTGAAAGCAAGTCCATCAGGACGGCATCAAATTGTAAGGGGTCAATTGCCACGTTCTGTTGCTGTTCGTCGGCGTGGGAGAGCAGGGCTTGCATGAGCCTGGCAGGAATCGCGTCAGGCGCCAGGAAGCAGCAGCGGATCAAAAGGGAGGCCGCAACCTTATTTTTCTGGCGTAGATGTTCGACGGACAGGGTAAACGTTTCCACTACGGACAGCGGATGTTCGGCATGCGCCTGCCGCCTGTTCAGCACCTGCGCGGGGTGGGCATGGAAAAGGTGGAGGAAATCTGAAAGGCTGCTATGGGTTTCTTCAATATAAGCGCCTGCTTGATCGAGGGCCAGCGGTAATCCGCCAATGGCGGTCGCCAGCGTGCGGGCGATGGCCAGATCTTCGGATGAGAGACTTTCCAGGGGCGAATGAGAAGTCAGCAACCCTGCGCGCCGCAGGAGAAGATGAACGCTCTCTTCCAGCGTGAGAGGTTCCAATTCGACACACGAAGCCAGCGTGCCCAGCGTTGAAAGGCGCGTGGTAAAGAGATACGCCCCGTTGTGGGCAATGGGCAAAAACTGCTTCGTAAGTTCGATATTCTCAACATTGTCCACAATGAGGAGCCAGTTATGATGCTGATTGAGCCAATGAGCAATGGCGGCCACAATCTGCGCGTGATCTTGTTGATCTCCTTTGAAAAGTTGCAACGTGTGCGCGATAACCATAAGGCTATTGCTCATGGTTTCGGCGGTCGAGGCGTTGATCCAGAGGATAGCGGCGTGTTTCAGAGAATAGCGATAGGCGTATTCGATAGCAACCTGCGTCTTGCCTATTCCCCCCAGGCCGCAAAGGACGCAGGACGACGTAAGGCATGCCTGGTTTTTTTGGATGAAGACCTCGTGTAGCCAGAGCAAAAGCTCTTCGCGACCCGTAAAGCAAGGATTACGCTGATAAGGGATAGACCAGTACAGGGGGAAGTCCATCAGGCTCGCATCGAGCAGCCGTCGTGTTTGTGATTCATCAAGGTGGAGATGCATAGCAACCTCAAGCACCATATTGCGTGTATTGGGGAGGTAATCGCCGCGTTCCCAGGCCCAGATGGTATTATAATGGACTCCCAGGCGATCAGCGAGTTGCCGTTGCGTCACTTTTTGTTGCTTGCGATATGCTTTGAGCGTTTCACCAAAAGATGCAAAGTACTGATTTGTCATCGGCAATACCAACTTTCTACCAGTTTCGCACTCCCAAAAGAAAGGAAATCCGGGCAGCAGAAGAGGTAACTAGGCATTCGTGCAGCCGGGAACTCACCAATGAGTGAATTTGCCGGAACCA
>Ga0209061_1005479_pt1 | contig 11067 bp, 11 predicted proteins | sample Coa_R1_10_FD_187157 | JGI IMG/M metagenome (GOLD analysis project Ga0209061, IMG submission 187157) | Surface soil microbial communities from Centralia Pennsylvania, which are recovering from an underground coalmine fire - Coalmine... | ecosystem: Environmental > Terrestrial > Soil >... | reverse complement strand
TCGGCGCGCCCGCGCGGTCCACCAGCAGCGTCTCGGCCGCGCCGCAAACGCCGGTGCGACGCATCTTCGCGTTGAGCACGATCGCCTTCGCCATGTCGGGTGCGGCCGCTTTGTCGACATAGACGTGACAGACGCCTTCAAGGTGCGCGAACACGGGGACCCGTGCCTCGGCCTGGACGCGCGCCACCAGTTCCTTGCCGCCGCGGGGCACAAGCACGTCGATATTGCCGTCGAGCCCGGCAAGCATCATGCCGACCGCCGCGCGGTCGCGCGTCGGCACCAGCTGGATGGCGGTCTCCGGCAGGCCGGCTTCGCGCAAGCCCCGGCCGAGCGCGGCGACGATCGCGCGGCTCGAGCGCAGACTGTCCGAACCGCCACGCAGGATCGTCGCATTGCCGGATTTCAGACACAGCGCGCCGGCATCCGCCGTCACGTTCGGTCGGCTTTCGTAGATGATGCCGATGACCCCGAGCGGCACCCTGACACGCTCGATGGTCATGCCGTTCGGCCGTGTCCAGGAGTCCGTGATTTGGCCGACCGGGTCGTCGAGTCCGGCGACCACCTCGATACCCCGCGCCATGGTGTCGATGCGCGCGGGGTCGAGCAGGAGCCGGTCGACGAAGGCGGAGCTCATTTTGGCCGCGCGCGCTTCGGCCACGTCCTCCGCATTGGCCTTAAGGAGCGTTTCCGTCTCGGCCCGTAAAGCCCGTGCCATGGCCCTCAGGGCCTCATTCTTCTGCCGTGTGGACGCGAGCGCCAGGGTCCGGGCGACGGCGCGGGCAGCCCGACCAAGATCGGCCATGACCGCAGCGATGTCTCTGGTCCGTTCGATGCTCTGCAGTGGAACGCTCATCACGCCGCAAGCCCCCTTTCAAGCTGCTCGTTCGGATTGTCGTATCATGTCGGGAGGCTCGGCGCGAGAGACGGGGCAGCCGGATCGGCCGGGGGACGATTCGCGGCGCGGCAGCGGCGAGGTCGGTCAATGGCCCAGGGCGGCCGGGATGCGCCGAACGCTCACTCTCCGCCCAACACGAGATCGTCCCGGTGAATCATTTCGGTGCGTCCCGTATAGCCAAGGATCGACGGCACGTCGGCGGAAGAGCGACCTTTGATGGTGTCGGCATCGGCCGCATCATAGGCGACAAGGCCGCGGCCGATTTCGGTTCCGTCGGGGCCCCGCACCACCACGGCATCGCCGCGTTCGAAGCAGCCTTCGACCTTGACCACGCCGGCCGGCAGCAGACTCTTGCCCGAGCGCAGAGCGCGGACCGCGCCGGCGTCGATCGTGAGCGAACCGCGCGGCTCGAGCGACCCAGCAATCCATTTCTTGCGCGCGGTAATCGGATTGGCCGGGGTGAGGAACCAGGTGCAGGCGGCGCCCTCGGCAATGGCGCGGAGCGGACGCTCGACCCGGCCGGACGCGATCACCATGTGGGTCCCGGCCGTGGTGGCAATCTTGCCGGCTTCGATCTTTGTCACCATCCCGCCGCGCGCCAGCATCGAGCTTGACGCTCCAGCCATGGCCTCGACCTCGGGCGTGATGCGCTGGACCACCGGGACTAGCCTCGCGTTCGCATTCGTGTCCGGTGGCCGGTCATAAAGCCCATCCACGTCCGACAGCAGCACCAGCAGATCGGCGCTCATCATCGTTGCCACGCGCGCAGCAAGACGGTCATTGTCGCCGTAACGAATTTCGGTCGTGGCCACCGTGTCGTTTTCGTTGATCACCGGTACGCTGCGCCACTCAAGCAGCTTTGAAACGGTCGAGCGGGCATTGAGATAGCGCCGCCGCTCCTCCGTATCTTGCAACGTGAGCAGGACCTGGCCAGCGACGATGCCGTAACGGCCGAGCGTCTCCGACCACGCACGCGCCAGCGCGATCTGTCCCACCGCGGCAGCGCCCTGCGCCTCCTCGAGCTTCAGGGTGTTTGACGGCAGTCTGAGCACGACGCGGCCGAGCGCGATGGCGCCGGATGACACCACCAGGACATCGCGACCTTCCCTGTAAAGATCGGCGATGTCGGCGACCAGACCGTCCAGCCAATGACGCCTGAGCGCACCCGCAACGGTGTCCACGAGAAGTGCCGAGCCGACCTTCACGACAATACGACGAAATGAGGAAAGCGATGGCGTTTGGGGCATCGTCCGACGACATGGGTTTGGGCGTCGCGCGCCTTGTTTCCCGCGCAAAAGTCCTTAATTCCACTGCGGATCGGTATCGTGTTCCATAAACCCATCGCCCCGGCAAGCGGAACCGCCCGGCGGGCGCTGGAACCCGAGGCTCGCGCGCGACGTTATGACGTTGAAACTCAAAATGGTTTTTAACAGCTATGGCATTGATTCTCTACCTCGCGGTGCTGCTCGTCTCGATTTCAGGCATTGTTTTCGGACTTGATTGGCTCGCGGCTCCGCCGCCCCACTACCGGACGCCCCCGGTATCGGTCGCCACTCGTCATACACCCCCGGTTCGGCATCTCGGCTCCGACGCGGCGACGCGCGAGCCTGCGTCACCGGCAGAGAAGGTGCGCCAGGTTGACGTTGCCCCGGCGGCGGCAACCCGCCCTCTACCCCAGTCGTCCGTGCCCCGGGTCGCGACGGCCGACTCGGCACCCGCATTGCCATCCGCGGACGAAAATACGGAGCCAACGGCATTGGCCGCGGCGGAACCGCCCCCGAAGTGCGATCTGCGCGCCTGCGCCGCCGCCTATGTTTCCTTCCGTGCCAGCGATTGCACCTATCAGCCCATCGAGGGCCCGCGCCGGCTATGCGAGAAGGGTCATCCGCCCCAGGCCGCGCCTCCGGTCGCGCGCCAGGCGGCGACGGCCCCTCCACGTTGCAACGTCGAGGCGTGCCGGCAGGCCTATTTCACCTTCAACCCCGCCGATTGCACCTATCAGCCCCTGCACGGTCCGCGCCGGTTGTGCGAGAAGTAGCGGGGATGATCCGGCGCGGGCAACGCCGTCGCGGGGCCGCCGTACCGCGGGCGTTGCTCGATCGGCAGGGTCTCTCGACTTCTCACATGCCATCGGCTGCGGTCGGACCGAGCGGTCGACCGCGCCGTCGCGCAAGCTGCGGCGCGCACGGGCGGCGGTTCCTTGCGGCACGATCGGACCGTCGGGTGCGATCAGTAGACCACGACGGAGCGGATCGATTTACCCTCATGCATCAGGTCGAATGCCTCGTTGATCCGATCAAGCGGCATGGTGTGCGTGATCAGGTCGTCGATGTTGATCTTTCCTTCCATATACCAGTCGACGATCTTGGGCACGTCCGTGCGACCGCGCGCGCCGCCAAAGGCGGTGCCGCGCCATACGCGGCCCGTCACCAGTTGAAACGGTCGCGTCGCGATTTCCTCGCCAGCCGCCGCGACGCCAATAATGACGCTTTCGCCCCAGCCGCGATGACAGCATTCGAGCGCCTGGCGCATCGTGTGCACGTTGCCGATGCACTCGAAAGAAAAATCCGCGCCGCCTCCAGTCAGGTCGATGACGGCCTCGACGACCTTGTCACGCCCGACCTCGTTCGGATTAATGAAATGCGTCATGCCGAACTTCTCGGCGAAAGGCCGTTTCGCGGGGTTGATGTCGATGCCCAGGATTTTGTCGGCACCGACCATGCGCGCGCCCTGAATGACGTTGAGTCCGATCCCGCCGAGACCGAATACGGCTACATTGGCGCCGGGCCACACTTTGGCGGTGAAGATGACCGCGCCGATTCCGGTCGTGACGCCGCAGCCGATATAGCAAATCTTGTCGAAAGGCGCGTCCTCGCGAACCTTGGCGAGCGCGATCTCGGGCAATACCGTGAAATTGGCGAAGGTCGAACAGCCCATGTAGTGGAAGATCGGATCGCCGTCGCAACGGAACCGGCTGGTGCCGTCCGGCATCACGCCTTTGCCTTGAGTAGCGCGGATCGCGGTGCAGAGATTGGAGCGACGCGACAGGCAAGTTTTGCACTGCCGGCACTCAGGCGTGTAGAGGGGGATGACGTGATCGCCTGGTTTGACCGAGCTCACGCCGGCTCCGACTTCGCGCACGATGCCCGCGCCCTCATGTCCGAGGATCGCCGGGAAAATGCCCTCCGGATCCGCACCCGACAGCGTGTAGGCGTCGGTGTGGCAAATGCCCGTCGCCTTGATCTCGACCAGCACTTCGCCGGCCTTGGGACCTTCGACGTCGATCGTCTCGATGCTGAGCGGCGCGCCTGCCCTCCAGGCGACCGCGGCGCGGGTCTGCATGTCGATTCTCCTCCTTGTGATGCTTGCTGGCGACGAATGACCGGCCGTATTGGACCGATCCGGCGAACGGTACGTTAGCGTGCGCGCGGACGGGCCACTATGCCCCGGCGAACGCATCCCGGATGGTTGGGATCGTGATCGGAACGTCCGGATCGGTCGACCTTTTCTGGGCGGACCTTCCCGGCCGTTGCGAATGGCCCATGGAGGTTACGTGCCGCACCAGGCGCCCCGGGGCCGAATTGCGAGCAAGGAGATTGACCGCATCGTTCGCCGCTGCCGCCCTCTTGCCGCAGGCCGCCGTGTTGTTCCGGCGCTTTCCGGGCTTGCCACTCGCTGCGCTCGCACCGCCGCATTTTCAACCGTCCCCTTCAGGAAAGGCCGCGCCCGCGACGCCCGATGACCGAGCGGGCGTCCGGATCAGCCCGCTCAGGGCGTCGGCGCGGCGGTGCTGCGGGCCGCGTCGATGCATGCGAGCAGGGCGCGCAAGGCCTCCGCCACCCCCCGGCCCGCCTGGGCGGACAGCAGCAGCGGCGCCCTGCCCACCGCCCGCTGCAGCTTGGCAGCCTGCGTCCTCACGAGATCGTCGGTGAGCGCATCAACCTTGGTCAGCGCCACGATCTCCGGTTTGTCGGCGAGTCCACGCCCGTAGGCTTCCAACTCGGCGCGTACCACACGATAGGATTCTCCCGGGTCATCCTCGGTCCCATCAACCAGATGCAGGAGCACGCGGCAGCGTTCGGTGTGTCCGAGGAAACGGTCGCCGAGACCCGCGCCGTGATACGCACCTGCGATCAAACCGGGCAGGTCGGCGAGCACGAACTCGCGCCCGTCCACGGACACGACCCCGAGCTGAGGATGCAGGGTGGTGAACGGATAGTCGGCAATCCTCGGCCTCGCGGCGCTGACCGCGGCGAGAAAGGTGGACTTGCCTGCATTCGGCAGGCCGACGAGCCCGGCGTCCGCGATCAGCTTGAGCCGCAGACGGATGGTCAGTTCGCGACCAGGTTGACCAGGGTTGGCGTGACGCGGCGCACGATTGGTTGAGGACTTGAAGCGCGTATTGCCGAAACCGCCATTGCCGCCCTTGGCGATCACGGCACGCTGGCCAACCGCTGTGAGATCGGCGATCAGTGTCTCCCCATCCTCCTCGTAGACCTGCGTCCCGACCGGCACCTTCAGCACGACGTCCTTGCCGTCGGCACCGGTACGATCCTTGCCCATGCCGTGGCCGCCGCGTCCCGCCTTGAAGTGCTGTTGATAGCGATAGTCGATGAGGGTGTTTAGTCCGTCGATCGCCTCCACCACGACGTCTCCCCCCTTGCCGCCATCGCCGCCGTCCGGTCCACCGAACTCAATGAACTTCTCGCGCCGGAACGACACGCAGCCGTTGCCGCCGTCGCCCGATCGCACATAGACCTTGGCTTCGTCGAGGAATTTCATGGCGGGGATATAGTCGATGGCGCCGCCGCCCGCATCCCGGCTGCCTCCTCTCCCGGCCACTCACGGCATTCGTCGCGGCGCCCGTCCGCGCAGCCACGATCGCAGACGGCAGCATAGCCCAGCGGGTGCGAGCCCGTTGAGGGTGCTCCGATAGACATTATAGAGATCATGAGCATCAATCGCGACGCCAGCCATGATCGGCGTCGTACCCTCAGTCGCGAAACTCAGGCTGACGCCTGTTTCTGTACGACAGCGCGATGGCTGGCGCAGGCGGGCAGGCGGAGGAGATCCGTGCGCGGGCCATCACGTCACTTTCCGTGAACGCCTCCAATCCTTGAGGGCCGACCAGATGCCGCGCTCGAGACGGAAGCGGTCGATCGGAGCCGACGAATGGATAGCGCGGATGCGGTAGAGTCCGACGCCGGTCCACTGGAAGCCGCATTTCTCCAACACCCGGCGCGACGCGGGATTGGTGACCCGCGCACCCGCCTGCAATGCCGCATAGCCGAGATCCGTGAAGGCATGGTCGATCACGGCATGCAGCGCCTCGGTGGCATATCCGTTGCCCCAATAGGGTACGCCGAGCCAATAGCCCAGTTCGCCGGCCTGCTCCTCCGGCGCGATCGAACACGCGCCGATGACGGTCTGGTTGCGCAACGCGATGACGAAAACGGCGTCCCGGTCGCCTCGGTTCGCGCTGCCGACGAAGGTCTCCGCGTCCGAGATCGTGTACGGATAAGGGATGCGCGCGGTGTTTTCCGCGATGCGGCGGTCATTCGCAAGCGCCGCGATCGCTTTAACGTCCTCAAGACGCGGCGCGCGCAGAATGAGCCGCTTGGTCTCAAGGACGGGGATACTTCGTCGGTGGGTTGTCTCCTCCGGCCGTTCTTGCAGCAGTGTCATGACATGGGCTCCTTGGGTTTCACACATGCGAAAAATGAAGAAGGGGGAGCCGGTCATCCGTCTCCCCCTCGAGAGCCCATTGAGCTCCGCCGGCTTGACTGAATGACCGGCGGATCTCGATCTCGACCGCCGATTATTTGGCCGCAGCCTCCGTCATGGGTACGACAGACACATAGGTGCGGCCTTTGGTTTTGGTAGCGAACTGAACCTTTCCATCCACGAGAGCGAAAAGAGTGTGATCCTTGCCGACACCGACATTGCGGCCGGCATGCCATTTGGTTCCGCGCTGACGCGCGAGAATATTGCCGGCGACCACGATCTCGCCGCCGTAGATCTTCACGCCGAGACGCCGACCTGCCGAGTCGCGGCCGTTACGCGAAGATCCGCCTGCCTTTTTGTGTGCCATGGTGGCCTCTCGAATTCACCGATCTCATACACCAATTCCGTGACGAAATCATCTCGTCTTCTGCTTTTCGGCCGACTTGCTCCTGCTCCCCGACTTGGCCGATGCAGGGGCGGAGGGCCTCGCCTCGGAATGGGTTCCCGGTTCGCCCGCCGGGCCTGCTCCTGCGGCCGGTTCCTGTGGATTGGCCGCAAGAGCTTGCGTGCCCGCCGCCGACTCCGCCACCGGCTTGGCGTCGCCGGTAAGGATCCCGGTGATGCGCACCAGTGAGAATTCGTGCCGATAGCCGCGTTTGCGCCGCGAGTTCTTGCGCCGCCGCTTCTTGAATGCGATCACCTTGTCGCCCCGCTCGTGCCGCAACACGGTCCCCGTGACGCTTGCGCCGGCAACCGTCGGCGTACCGATGACGGGGGAGTCTCCGCCGAGCAGCAGCACGTCATCGAAGGCGACGACCTCTCCGGGGGCGCGCGCGAGCCGGTCGACGCGGATGATGTCCTGAGCGGCGACCCGGTATTGTTTCCCGCCGGTCCTGATGACTGCGAACATCGTTTTCGATCCTCGTCCTTGCGCCGGCCCAAACGAGGGCCCGGAACCGCCGCGGAGGCAGTCAAATTATCTCGTATTGTCAGAGGCTTATGGCCCCGGCAAAAAGGGCGGGCCGGGTGGCCCGCCGCCTTGCAGCATATGCGGGCTCTGTCTCGACCTGTCAAGAAAGAGAAGCCCCCGCGCGCGGCTCGGGGTCGTGGGCTCGGGTCAGGGGCTGGTTTTCTCCACCGCCGACGCGGCCCACCCCGACTCGCTATCCGCCGGCTGCGCCAGTCGGTAGCCGACGCCCAATTCGGTCACCAGGATACGCGGGGAGTCGGGATCCGGTTCGATCTTCTGCCGCAGCTTGCGTACGAAGATGCGCAGATAATGCGTGTCGTGCACATGGACCGAACCCCACACTTCCTTCAGAAGGTGCTGATGCGTCACCACGTTACCGACGTGTTGTGCGAGCACCTGCAGCAGCCGGTATTCCTTCGGGGTGAGGGCGAGTCGCCTGTCGTTGAGCAGTACCGCCCGGGCGGCGAGATCGATCGTGAGCGGGCCGACCCTCACCGTAGGCTCGCCGCTCACGGCGCGCATCTGCCGACGCAGCAGCCCGCGTACGCGCGCCAGAAGTTCCGCCATGCCGAAGGGCTTGACCACGTAGTCGTCGGCGCCGAGCTCGAGCAGACGCACCTTCTCCGCCTCGGCCGCTCGCACCGACAGCACGATGATCGGCACGGTCGACCAGGAGCGAACGCGTTCAACCACCTCCGCGCCGTCCATGTCGGGCAGCCCCAGATCGATCAGAATCACGTCCATCGGCTGCAGCGTGGCGGAACGGATCGCCTCCGCGCCGGTCGTCGCCTCGTGCACGACGAATCCGTTGAGCTCGAACCCCGTGCGCAGGAACCTTCTGATTTGCAGCTCATCGTCCACCACGAGCACGATCGGCGCGTTCTCATTCATCGTCGTCGCCCTCCAATTGGGGCACCGTCGCCTGTTTCACCGGTAGTTCGATTGTCATGGTTGTGCCGCAATCAACGCCCGCGCTTGATGCGCGGATGACGCCGCCATTCGCGGCGATGAACGCATTGGCGATCCACAGTCCGAGCCCCGAACCGCCGGTGAGCGCTGCGTGACGTTCGCCGCGCTCAAATCGATCCCACATCCGCGCCTGCTCATTATCGGTGAGGCCCGCGCCTTCGTCCCTCACGTTCATGGTCAGATGGCCGTTGCCCGCGCGCGCCGAAATCGCGACGCAGGAGCCAGTATGGGAATATTTCACCGCGTTGTCGAGAATCTGCACGAGCGCCTGCCTCACCAGGACGGGATCGACATGAATGAGCGGCAGGTTTGGCGGAATGTCGAGGCGGATTCTGCGGTCGGCGAGCCGGACGCGGCACCGATCGAGCGCGGAGTGAATGATGTCGGCCGGCTCGGTCCATTCGACGCGCGGTTTCACCCCTTCGCTGCTGATGCGCGTTGCATCAAGGAGATTCTGTATGTCGTTGTTGAGTCGTTCGGCCTCATCGCGAACGTCCTGCGCCAATGCTTTGAGCTTTGCTTCATTTTGCAAGGCCGGCGCCTCGCTGAGAACCGTGGCGGCACCAAGGATGGAGGCAAGCGGCGTACGCAGTTCGTGGCTGACCGATTCAATCAGTGCCTCGCGCAATTGCTCTGCCTGTGCGCGCATGCGCGCCTCGCCGATGGCATTCGCAACATCGAGCCGCTCGAGCGTGGCTGCCGCGTCGGTCAGCACGGCGTCGGTACGGACCTTGAACTCCTCGATGCTGTCCGGCGGTGCCGGTCCAAGATTGATGGCCACGACGCCGAACTCTGAGTTTTTCGGTGACACGGCGCGCACCAGCCATGTTTCGTTTTCGCCGGTGGTGATTACCGCGCCTGCGCCGGCGCGGCCGGCGGCGCATTTTTCCACTTCATCGAGCACCGCCCGAGGGACGGGGAGATCCTTGCGCTGTCCGGCGCCGCGACCGCCGGCAAACAGGACAACGCCGCATTGCAGGACGGCCGCGAGGTGCTCCTCGATGGCTGCGTGAATCTCGGAAACGTCGAACGCGCCGGCCAACCGGCGCGAAAAGTCGTAAAGGTCGCGCAGGTCGATCTCCCGCCGGCGCGCGAGTTCGAGCTGCCGTCGCAGCCGCGAGGCCAATTGGCTGACGACAATGGCCACCACCACGAACAGGACAAGGTTGAGGACTTCATGCGGATCCTTGATCCTGAAACTGTAAAGGGGCGGATAAAAGAAAAAGGCCGAAGCCAGCACCCCGCACACGGCCGCGACGACGGCCGAGACAATGCCCCAGCGCATGGCGGCAATCAGGACGGGGATGAGGTAGGCGGCGGAACCGTGTTCGAGTCCGGTGGTCAGAATGAGGAGGTAAAGGACCGCCGTGATCGCGGCGACGAGGCAGAGGGTGATAAGGACGGCACGCAACTCGCGGCGGAGCCCTGCGAATTTCTGGCGCTGAAGCATGGTGCGGTCCATCCGGGCTCAAGGGGCGGCCGGTTGCAGCCTTCGTTATCTCATTTTCGATCTTATTATGGCGGTTGAATAATTATACCGGCATGGCGCTGACGGGATTCGGGCCCACGGAAGTCCGGATTAATTTCCCCGGCTTGCCCCGCGTCTCGATGTGAGCGGCGCTTGTCTGGGCCGGGCAGCCCGGCTAGATAGCGGCGCGCCGAGCAGCCTTGGCGAGCGCGTTTTCTCCGCCGGAGAGGTGGCAGAGTGGTTGAATGCACCGCACTCGAAATGCGGCATACGGGCAACCGTATCGGGGGTTCGAATCCCTCCCTCTCCGCCAGCAATGCAGGCTTGCGCTACAACGCGTGCGTTTTTGCTCTGGTGCGATGCTGCCCGCGTTGTCCCCGGGGACGCTTCTCCAGGCCGTGCAAGCGAACTCCTTCCGCTTCAACCTGCCGCTCGTCTGCACTCAGAGTTCTAAGCACGTCCATGAAGTCGCGGAAACGCTTGCGGCCGACTTTGTCCGCCCACTGCTCCTGCAGCTCCCGCAGTGACGCGTAGATCGTTTCCATAAGCTCGCGGCCCCGCTCGGTCAAATAGATCAGCGGACGACCGTTGTTCGCCGACACGCGGCGTTCAAGGTATCCAAGCGCCTCCAATTGAATGAGCAGATGATTGATGGCCTGGCGGGACATTTGCAGCCGCCGAGCCAAGTCCGATGGACGGGTCGCATCGGGGCCCGGATACCGAAATATCGGCAGGTAACTCTCGTGAAGGTCGGCAAATCCTTCGGCGCGGAGCCTCTGTTTAATGTGCTGCCACACGCGCACGCAGCATAGCCTGAGCAAGGCGCCGACGAACGGGGGCGATGCAGCAGACGCGGTGGGGCCTGACATTTTCCTCACTGACTTTAATGTAAAGTACTTTTACAAAAAAGTAACGTCTCTTTACTCCGGGAGAGCAGGATGGAACCTCGCCAGAGTGATAGCTCAGTGCGGATCGGACAACTCGAAATCCGATTTCTGATCGACGAAACGCAAAGTGCGGGGCAGGTCGTTATGTTCGAAT
>Ga0209061_1005478_pt1 | contig 11068 bp, 8 predicted proteins | sample Coa_R1_10_FD_187157 | JGI IMG/M metagenome (GOLD analysis project Ga0209061, IMG submission 187157) | Surface soil microbial communities from Centralia Pennsylvania, which are recovering from an underground coalmine fire - Coalmine... | ecosystem: Environmental > Terrestrial > Soil > Unclassified... | reverse complement strand
CCTGCCGGGTTCTTGGCGAGCAGCAGCCGGATCTCGCAGCCCCGGCGGCGCACCTGCGTGTACCGCCCCGCCACCGAGGTGACGGCGCGCAGCTCGCACAGCGCCTGCGTGATGGTCACGCCGAACGCGTCCGCCACCGCTAGCGCCACGACCGCGTTGGACCGGTTGGCCCGGCCGGGCAGCGCCAGCTCGAGCGGGCGGGCACGCCCGGACGGATCGATCACATGGTCGCCGGTGAGCACCCAGCTGACCGGCGGACGCCGGTTGGCGCATTCGCGGCAGGACCAGTCGTCCCCCTCCCGCTCCAGGTGAGCGCCGCAGTGCGGGCAGCACCACGAGTCGTCGCGCCAGCGCTGCCCCGCGGCGACCCAGGTGACCTGGCGCGCGGCGGCCGCCGCCCAGGCGACCAGCGGGTCGTCGGCGTTGGCCACCACCCGGCATCCGGGCGCGTCGGCGAGCGCTTCCCGCCAGCGGCGGGCGAGCAGCCAGATCTCTGCCGCGCGGTCCATCTGGTCCCGGCTCAGGTTCAGCAGCACGACCACCTTGGGCCTGGTCGCCTTGACCATCGCCGGAATGTACTTCTCGTCCGTTTCGAGGACCGCGATCGGCGCGTCCGGCGCGCGGCTCAGCGCCGCCGTGAGCCCGGCCTCCATGTTGGCGCCGTACACGTTGGACGCGATCTCCTGCCCGAGCGCGTTCAGCGCCGCGCTGATCAGCCGCGTGGTCGTCGTCTTGCCGTTCGTCCCGGTGACCAGGACGATCCGGCGGCCCTGCGCGAGCAGCGACAGGAGGTCCGGCTGGAGCCGCAGGCCGATGATGCCGCCGATGACCGAGCCGTCCCGCCCGGCGAGGCGCGAGACCGTGGCGGCAGCGCCGCCGACCGTGGCGGCGAGCCTCGCCCGCATCGGCAGCCTGACACGGTGGTTGTTGTCGTCCATTGCGGCCGATGCTATCCGGTCAGCGGCCGCTTGACGTCCGCGACGAGAATGCCGCCGGGCGCCGGGTGCGCTCTGGCGCTTTCCGGCAGCCCGGACGTTTCCGGCAGCCCGGACGTGAGAACGCCGAAGCCGCTCCGGCCGGCCATCAGCGTCTGCGCCAGTCCAAGCGGGCGGGCGGCGGTCCGACGTTCGGTTGCGGCGTCCCCGGGCGGGGGCCCTGCGGCGGCTGCCCGGCCGCGGCCGTGGCGCGGAGCGCGGCGGCCTGCGCGAGCGGGGTCATCGTGGCGGCCTCAAGGCCGCCGATCGCCGGGTTGGCGTCGGCGAGGAAGACCTGCCGGCCCGCCGCCGTGGCGTAGCTGATGATCATCGCGGTGGGCGGCAGCCGCTGCAGTTCGGAGGCTTCGACGAGGAACTCCCGCGAACGCTGCGCGGACTGGGCCAGCGACTGGCTGTCGCCGGCCGCCAGCGTGGTCGACGCGCCCCACGCCGTGCTCGCGGCGATCCCCGCGGTAAACGACTCGGACTCGCTCGTCCCGCGTGACGTGCCCTCCTGCGCGGAGCGGGACGTGCCGCCGGCGAGCGGCAGCAGGCTGCTCCCCGCCGGACGGGAGCGCCCGCTGCCACGCGAGGTCGTCTCGCTGTCCGAAGCCGAGGCGGCCACCGATGACGAGCCGCTCACCGTGCTGGTGTAGGAAACCCCGGCCGTGTCCGTCACGGAGGTCCCGATGGTCTCGGTGAGCTGGGAGAGCACGAAGCGGTGTTCGGTTCCGATCTGCTCGCTCGCCGCCTTCGCGTCTTCGGCGTTGCCGAGCCGCATGAACGCGACGGCGGCGTTTCCCCTTCCTATCCGCTGGCGCACCCGGGGCGGGATCGACCGGTAGGCGAGCACGAGCCCGGACCGCGAGTTCTCGGCGGCGTCAGCGAGCCGGTCGAGCACGTCGTCACGCAGCCGTTCCGCGCCGAGCAGGAAGAACGCATGCTGCCAAGGCCGGCCGGCCGGCGCCCGGCTGAGCAGGTGGGTCAGGGCGGTGACGGCGAAGCTGCCGAGTATCTTGGCCGACGCCGTGCCAACCCGCTTGTCCAGCGCGACGACGCGCAGCCGGCTGCGCGGGACGGAAACCGGTTCGCTGCCGGTGGCGGCCAGCTTGCGAAGCAGGGACTCGATGCCCAGCGCCCGCTCGAGGACCACCCGGTCGGCCGCGCCCCGGCCGAACAGCGTGCTCACCCGGCTGAGCTCGTCCTCGGTGAGCAGGCCCGCGGCCACGTCGTCCCGCGGATCACCGACCTGCGCCAGCGCGCGCAGCGCGGCGGCCACGCTGGCGAACCGGACGCCGTCGCCGCCGGCGGCGAGCACGCTCATGATCCGCTCCAGGATCGCGCTGTCGGCCGCCAGGCCGGCCGCGGAGTCCCGTTCCTCGGCCACGCTGACCGACAGCGCGAGGACGTCGGCGAGTTCGCCTATGCCGAGGGAAGACCCGAAGTCCAGCCGGGGAAGGTCTTCCGGCAGCACCCAGACGGCGGGCCGGACGCCGCCGTCCCGGGCGACCGCGATCAGGTCGGCCGCCACCGCCCCGCCGGACAGATCGACCACGGTGACCTCCCCGCCTGCGGCGAGCCTGTGGGCGGCGGTCATCGTCAGCAGTGCCGACCACCCGGACAATGTCCCGCCGGCCACGTCCACCCGGTCGATGCCGGGCGGGAGCGACACGGCATACCAGCGTTTCTGGCTCTCGTAAGCGAACCGCCGCTCCTGCCAGTCCCTGACCTGCCGGGCATGTTCGGCCTGCCGCTCGAAGAGGCGGCTCTCCTGGTCCGCGCGGAGCCGCTCGACCCGAAGCCGCTCGGCGGCGATCCGGGCTCGCAGGGCCCGCTGTCCCTGCCAGACCGCGTAGCCGCTCAGCCCGCCGGCGGCCACGCACGCGGCGATGACCGGAGCGGCGACGATCGCGGGCAGCCAGCCGCCGGCGACGCAGACCGCGCACCCGGCCGCGACCGCGGCCGCCGCGGCGCAGGCCATCCGCAGCGGCCTGCTGATCAGGTTCTCTTCGCGCCGCTGCGCCGCGAGCCAGGCGGCGGAGAGCTCCTCTCGTTCCGGCGGCGCCGGCCGCCGCGGCGGCGGGCCCGGGTCCAGGTACAGGGCCGCGTACTGCCAGCCCAGGTAAATCCGGTCCGACGGCGGCGGGGACGCTCCCGGGGGCGGCGTCACGGCCGGGCTCCCCGCGGCAGCCGTGCGCGTACGGCCTGCCCCAGCTCGGTTAGCCGGTGCCCCGGCGCGTTCACCACGAGCACGAACTGCCCAGGGCGCAGCGACAGCAGCGCCCGCGCCGGCACCGCGGGACGGGGGACGAACTCCATCCTCCCCGGCAGGGCGGCCGGCGCGGGTACCATGCCGGTCCGCGCGGCGAGGTGATCGGCCGCGGCCGGGTCGGCGACCCGGTGGACCAGGACGGTGTTCATCAGGGCCGCGAGGTCCGCCGCGGCGGCCGGCGACGTCGTGGTGACGAGCACCGGCAGACCGGCGGATGCCCCGCCGGTCACCAGCCCGGCGAGCGTTCCGGCCGCCTTGTCCCATCCGTGCAGCCAGATCAGGCCGTCGCCGTCGACGCCGATCCGGCGCAGCTCCTCGCCGAGCGCCAGGAGGTCGGCGTGCACCAGGCCCGCGACGCGCCGCGCTTCCAGGCTGAACAGCACGGCCGAGCGCTGCCTGATCACACGGGCGAGGTCGATACCGCCGGGAGCCGGGGACAGCCAGCGGCCAGCCGCCGACCCGCGGATTCCATCGAGCTCGCGTGCGGCCGCCAGCACGCCTGCGGGATCCGCCCGGGCGGCCTCCGCGGCTGCGCGGACCATTCGCGCCAGCCGGTCCCGGCGCGGGCTCGCCGCTGACACCAGCCCGAGCCGGGCGTGCAGGGCCATCGGGCTGAGCAGGTGCCGCACGTCGTCCAGGACCGGGATCCGCCAGTCGGCGGGCACCTCGTCGATCAGCTCGAACACTGCGCGCAGGTAGGGCTGTGCGCCGTGCGCGGAATCGCCGAGCATGGCGAGGGCCATGGCCAGCCGTCGTTCCGGGCCGGCGTGGCGGAACGGCTCGTAGTGGCCGTCGCCAGTCCCGAACGCCTGGAGCGGCGTCCCGGTCGCCGCGCAGGCCGCGGTGAGCGCTCGGGCGACCGCCGGGTCACTGCCCAGGTCCACCGTGATCACGGGCTTACGGCGGCGCAACGCGGCGTGCACCACCTGGAGGCTGGTCACCGTGATCTCCTGTGCCACCGCGCCGGTGACCAGGGCTCCGCCCGCCATCTCGGGCCAGCTGAGCGTTACCCGGGCGCCGCTGGACGGCGCGACGCCCAGGACGAACCCCTCCCTGGTGACCATGGCTCCCGCGCGGATGGCGCGGGCGGCCGCCGCGCCGCGGGCCGCCGCGAGCGCACCGGGCCGCGGCGGCGGAACCGCCCATTCGTCGGTGTGCATCCAGTCGAGCCAGCCGGCCAGCGCGGCTTCGGCGGCCGCGGCGATCAGCGCGAGCGGGAACTGCCCCGGCAGCCAGCCGCCGAGGCCGGCGAACGCCCCGTGCGGGTGCAGCAGGCGGGCGAGCGGGTGACCACCGCCGCTCAGGTAGCCGAGGATGTGCGCCGGCCCGGCGGCGAAGCCGGCGGCCGCCGTGCGCGGCCCTACCGCCAGCGTCCAGGCGAGGCCCGCCGCCGCGGGCACGGCCAGCCACGACAGACGCCACCTGGTTACCTTGCTCACGCAACGGAACACGACCGCCAGAACGAACGTGAGCTGGGCGAACAGCAGGTGCACGAGGAGCACGAAGACGGCGCAGGCGGCGATGACCTCCCCGCGGCGGGGGAGCTCCATCGGAATCAGGTGGCGAGCACGCCGCGGCGCGGGTGCCGTCCCTTGCATCACCTCGGCCGGCATCTACTTTAGGTTGCCAGTACGGCACCGTGCGTGTCCAGACATCTCGCATCTGTCCGGTTAACCGGCATCGGGGCGTCATTGACCTATTCGCCGCACCGCCCTGGATCAGGACCCGCCTGGGCCGTCCCCCGCCAGGAGCGAGTCGCCCATCTCCACGACGACGCGGAACCGGTCGGGCTTCAGGACGACGACCGTCAGCCCGGCCGGGGTTCCGGTGGCATGGTCGTCGAACCTGATCGTCACCGAGATGGCCGGCTGGCCGGGAACCAGCCGCAGGCTCCGCGCGACCGACGGCTGCGGCGGCGACAACTCAAGGTCGACCGCCCTGGCGCGCACCGGCCCCGCCGGGGCCGCGGCGGGGACCGAGCGCAGCATGTCTTCGAAGGAGTCCAGGTCATCGCCGATCAGCGAATCGGCCATGGCCTCGGGCACGTAGGCGGTCGAGATGGCGACCGGCTCGGCGCCTGCCGTCCACACGCACCTGACGATCCGGATAGGGTCCGCACCGCCGAGACCGAGCGCCCAGGCCACGTCCTGCGGGGCGCCGCGCTGGGACACGTGCCTGGCCTGGCAGGTGATCTCGCCGCCCATGGGGTCGAGCCGGGTGCTGAGCCCGCCGATCCCTTCCACAGGGATCAAGTACTCGGCCGGGCTGGCACGGTAGAGCTGACCGTCGGGCAGCCTGCGGATGAGCGACCGGCGGGAAAGCTCGCCGATCGCCGAGTCGATCTCGGCGATGCTGACGTTATACCGGCGGGCGAGGGCGCTGCGCCTGGGCAGCCGCCAGCCAGGTTCCCGGTGCACGAGGGCGGCGGCTATCCGGTCGGCGAGCACGCCGCTCGCCGCCCGCTGCGGTGGCACCCCGACCTCGGCATCCACCGCGGCGAGCTTGCGCTGGCCGCGCGCGCCCGAGGAGCCGGGGGCCGCCGCTGGCGGCGATGCCTGACCGCTGCTCCCCCCGGAGCCGGCCGTCATTCCGCATTTCGCCGCGGCAACGACCCGGCCCGCTGGCGGCCGGCTCCCTGGGGCATGGTGGCCAAGCCGCACCTGAGCGCCGGCTCCACGGCGCTGTCGCCGGCCCGTCTGGCTGGCCGTGCTCGCCGCATAGCTGTCCCTGCCTCCGCCTGATCAGGGATGGCCCTCGCCATCATCGAAATAAAGGTGCGCGTGTCCGGCGTCAACCGACAACGTCCCCGCACCCGCGGCCGGCCAAAACAAGTGAAGAGATCCGCCGTTCCATGCCCATTGATATTCACTCTAGGTAAACATCGGCTGAATTAAAGATGAATAAAGGTGGTCCTTTAAGTGCCGCATGGATAGCCGGGGCGGCCGCCGGAGGGCCGGCGGACGCCATGAAGTCGCGCCGCGCACGCTTTTCTGACGCGCACGATCCCGTTATAGCCCGCCATGAGAGAAAGTCCAGGGCACACGCTATCCTCGGGCCGGTAACCGCAGCTAGGAGGCATCTATCGGGCAGCACCCGGCCCCCGGCGGGCCTCCCGGCGCGTACAGGCGCCCGTCGCGGGCCCATAGGCGCCATTGTCAACGCTATCCGGACGGCACGGAAGGCAGTCGGCGGTTCCGGGTGCCACGAGAATCAAGACACCAGAAGTTAACCTGCTGGACTGCTGCGCTCCACCCCGGATTTACGAAGCGGTACCCCTGCCGCCGCAAAACTGTACGCGGACGCCACGGTTTGCCGGCTTATCGGCCGCCTGGGGCTGATCCAGCGCGCGAAGCGTTAAAACTCACAAGGAGAAACCAGACATGCAACTTCGAGGCAGAAAGCAGGTCGCGGCGGTGGGGGGTGCCGTCGCAGCGGCTCTCCTCGCGGCGGCGTGCTCGTCGTCAAGCTCGTCATCAAGCTCGTCGACTCCAGCGTCCTCATCGGCGTCTTCCGCGGCCAGCTCACCGTCGAGCGCGGCATCTGGGAGCGGCACGCTTAACGGGGCCGGCTCGTCGTTCCAGAACACCTTCCAGCAGGCCGCCATCCAGGCCTTCAAGTCGGTTGACCCCCACATCACGGTTAACTACGACAGCGTTGGCTCGGGGACGGGCCGCAGCGACCTGTACTCCAACACCGTGCTCTTCGCCGGCTCCGACTCCCCCATCCCGTCCAGCGAGATGTCCAAGGTCCCCGCGGGCAAGACGGTGCTGTACTTCCCGGTGTTCATCGGCCCGATCACCATGTCCTACAACCTGCCGGGCGTCACCAACTTGAAGCTGACCCCGGACGTCATCGCCAAGATTTTCCAGGCCGAGATCACGACCTGGAACGACCCGGCGATCAAGGCCATCAACCCCGGCGTGAACCTGCCCTCCACCGCGATCACCATCGCCGTCCGCTCGGACTCCTCGGGCACCACGCAGAACTTCTCGCTCTACCTGACGAAGGCCGCGCCCAGCGTCTGGAAGCTCGGCAGCGCCTCCACCATCAAGTGGCCGTCCACCGCGCACGCCGGCGCCCAGAACACCGGCGTGGCCTCCATCATCAAGTCGACCCCCGGCGCCATCGGCTACGTCGACTACGCCGACGCCAAGGCCTCCGGCCTGAGCACCGCGCTGGTGGAGAACAAGGCCGGCAAGTTCGTCGCACCATCCCCGAGCGGCTCCTCCGTTGACGCAGCGGCGGCCACGATCAAGCCGAACCTGACATTCGCCGCGGCCGATGCGAGCAGCGACCCCGCTGCCTACCCGCTCTCCTACCAGTCCTGGGACCTGGTGTACTCGACGCAGCCCAACGCCAACGACGTGGCGATGCTCAAGGCCTACCTCGGCTACCTGCTCGGCAACGGCCAGCAGCTGCTGCCCTCGCTCGGCTACGCGCCGCTGCCGGCCAGCCTCGACCAGAAGGCCATCGCCCAGCTGAACCAGATCACCTCGTAGTAAGGATGTCCGTCATGACGAAGGCGCCTTTGTCACTAACAGGCCCGGATTCATGAGCGCGACCATACAGGCGGACCCGGCCGGGCCGGCCGGGTCCGCCTCCGGGCTGTCGCTCCGCAGGCCGTTCGGGGACCGCGCCTTCCAGGTCACCGCGCTCGTGTCCGGCCTGCTGGTGCTGGCGATCCTGGTCCTGATCGCGGTCACCATGTCCCAGCAGTCCACCACCTGGTTCACCACGGAGGGCTGGTCGGGCATCTTCTCCGTCGACTGGGATCCGGCGCACGGCAAGTTCGGCGCGATGTCGTTCGTGTACGGCACGGTCGTCGTGTCGCTGATCGCGATCATCATCGCGTACCCGGTCAGCATGGGCGTGGCCCTGCTGCTCAACGAGGTCGTGCCGCGCCGCTGGGCGCAGCCCATCGTGTACGCGATCGACCTGCTCGCGGTGGTGCCCTCGGTCGTCTGGGGCCTGTGGGGCTTCGCCGTGCTCATCCCGTGGCTACAGACGACGATCTATCCGCACGTCGCCTCGGCGGTCAACGGCATCTGGATCCTCGGCAACCTGTTCGGATTCCTGAACGGCAACTACGTGAGCGGCGCCTCGTTCTTCACCGCGGGCGTTATCCTGGCCATCATGATCACCCCGATCGTGACCTCGGTGTCGCGGGAGGTGATCGCGACGGTGCCGGCCGCCGACAAGGAGGGCGCCTACGCCCTCGGCGCGACCCGCTGGGAGATGATCCGCGGTGTCGTCTGGCCGCACAGCCAAACCGGGATCGTGGGGGCCACGCTGCTCGGACTCGGCCGCGCCATGGGCGAGACGATCGTGGTCGCGCTGGTGATGGGCTCCGCGCCGGTGATCACGTCGCACCTGTTCACTCCCGGCTACGCCATGCCCGGGGTCATCGCGAACCAGTTCGGTGAGGCCACCGTCGGCGTGTTCCGCGCCGCGCTCATCGGCATGGGCGTGCTGCTGTTCCTGCTCACGATCATCATCAACCTGTCCGCCCGCGCGATCGTCGGGCGGAACGCGCGCCGCATGAGGGGGGCCGCCTGATGGCCGTCACCGCCGCCGGCCGGCCAGCGGTCGACCTGGGAGAGCCGGGCGGCTGGCGGCGCGCCAAGAACAGGCTCGCGGTCGGTGCCATGTGGTTCGCGTTCCTGTGCATGCTGGTACCGCTCGGCTTCGTCCTGGCCGGCGTGATCATCAAGGGCGCCTCGGTGATCACCTGGCAGTTCCTGACCAGCAGCACGATCCCGCCGAACGTCCTGCCCGCGAACATCGGCGGCATGGGCCCGGCCGTCGTCGGCACCCTGGAGATCACCGCCTTCGCGGCCGTCATAGCGATCCCGCTCGGCGTTCTCGGCGCGGTCTACCTCAACGAGTACGGCGGCAACCGCCCGCTGGCCAGGCTGATCTCGTTCATGTCCGACGTGATGACCGGCGTTCCTTCCATTGTGATGGGCCTGTTCATCTTCACGGTCTGGGTGATTCCGCACGGGCTCACGGGGTACTCGGGGATGGCCGGGTCCTTCGCCCTTGCCTGCCTGATGCTGCCGATCGTGATCAGGTCCTCCTACGAGATGCTCCGCCTGGTGCCGGACAGCCTCCGGGAAGGCAGCTACGCCCTCGGCGCCACCAAGGCGCGGGTGACGCTGACCGTCGTGCTGCCGGCGGCGGCCGGCGGCATCGTCAGCGGTGCCCTCCTCGCCGTCGCCCGGGCGGCGGGAGAGACGGCCCCGCTGCTATTCACCATCGGGTTCGCGCTGACCACCAACGCCAACCTCTTCTCCGGCGCCAACACCGCGCTGTCCACGCAGATCTTCGACAACGTGCTACAGCCTTACACCGGCGCGGTCGATCGCGGCTGGGGCGCGGCGCTCACGCTCATCGTCATCGCGTTCATCTTCATGCTCGCGGCCCGTATCGTCACCGCGCGGTTCGCCAGGTATTCTCGGTAGGGAAAACTATGGAACAGCAAGAGCAGAAGGTCACCGCTAAGCTACAGCCGCCGCAGACGACACAGGCGGAAACGTATGCGGCGACCGATGCTGCCAAGGTCCTCGACGCGAGGAACGTCTCCGTCTACTACGGCTCCTTCCGGGCCGTCACGGACGTCTCGCTTCCCATCTACCAGAACCAGATCACCGCGTTCATCGGCCCGTCCGGGTGCGGCAAGACCACCGTGCTGCGGACGCTGAACCGGATGAACGACTTGATCCCGGCCGCCCGGGTCGAGGGTGACGTTCAGTACCACGGCGCGTCGCTGTACGCCAGGGGCGTCTCCCCGACAGCCGTGCGGCGGCGCATCGGCATGGTCTTCCAGAAGCCGAACCCGTTCCCCAAGTCGATCTACGAGAACGTGGCCTACGGGCCGCGCATCAACGGCATCAGGGGCAGGTCACGGCTGGATGAGATCGTCGAGCGCTCGCTGCGCCAGGCCGCGCTGTGGGACGAGGTCAAGGACCGGCTGAACAAGTCCGGCCTCAGCCTGTCCGGCGGCCAGGCCCAGCGGCTCTGCATCGCCCGCACGCTCGCGGTCGAGCCCGACGTCGTGCTGATGGACGAGCCCTGCTCGGCGCTCGACCCGATCGCCACGGGCCGGATCGAGGATCTCATGCAGGAGATCAAGTCGCGCTACACGATCGTGATCGTGACGCACAACATGCAGCAGGCCGCCCGGGTGAGCGACCGCACCGCGTTCTTCTCGGTGCTCCGCGACGAAAAGCCGGGCCAAAGCGACATCCGCACCGGCGTGCTCGTCGAATACGGCGCGACGCAGCAGATCTTCGAGGACCCGCGCGACGACCGCACCCAGGCCTACGTCACCGGCCGCATGGGCTAGGCGGTTCCCCGGGCTCGTTAGCCCGGGGAACCGCTGTCACCGGGCGGGTCGCGCTATCACCGGGCGGGTCGCGCAGTACACGCTCATGGCGCTGCCCCGTCCCGCGGGAATCTGGGGAAGGCCGCCGCTGCCGCGGATCCGGCGACAAGATCCGACGACAGGCGGCTCCGCGTCACGCGATGCCCCGATGAGTCCTTCCGCAGCATCCCCCGCTTGATCGCCGTCGCGGTGATCTGTGGCGCCGTGTCATCCTCAGTGCCGCTCACGGCCTGCCCGCGGGTTTCTGGAGGGTCCGCCGCGGGTCCCCGGAGGGTCCTCCGCGCCGGTTCTCGTCAAGCCCCCCGCGGGAAGGCTCGTCAAGCCCCCCGCGGGAAGGCCGGGCACCGCCCAGCGGACCTCGACGGCGGGACGTAAGGTGCCGGCAGCGGGCGTGCCGGGGCCGGGCGCGCCAGCCGCGGGGCACGAGATCGCGCGTCA
>Ga0209061_1005477_pt1 | contig 11069 bp, 11 predicted proteins | sample Coa_R1_10_FD_187157 | JGI IMG/M metagenome (GOLD analysis project Ga0209061, IMG submission 187157) | Surface soil microbial communities from Centralia Pennsylvania, which are recovering from an underground coalmine fire - Coalmine... | ecosystem: Environmental > Terrestrial > Soil >... | reverse complement strand
GTCCATGCGCCTTGTCGCCAGCCAGGCATAAGAGTCCACTACGTTCGTCGCCACCAAGGTGTTCTCGAGGTCGAACACCGCCAGCTGGCGGTCGGGGGACAACACCGCCCTGCGCGCCCGCTCCTGACGCGGCGACCCGGTGTGCCGGCGCCGCCCGCCCGCCTGGGGGACCCTGGCCTGGGCGACGACGGCGGGCAGGTACACGTCGCGGCAGTAACGCTCCCAGTCGACTACGGCCGGGTCGAAGCAGAACTCGCTGCGCTCTTCGGCTGGCAGCAGCTCAGCCAGAGCAAGCAGGCGGTCCACCGAGAACACCGCCTCGGTCTCGGTGTAAGAACCGTAAAGCTCTACATAACCAAGACCCCTCTCGGCGTCGTTGCGGCGTTGCTCGACCCGGGCAGCCAGGTCGGCCGGCGCGCCTCGCAGCGGGAAGAACTGCAGCGCTCGTTGAGCTCCCTCCAGGACCTTCGTCGCCTGGTCGAGCTGGCGCTGCACCCGCCGGCGGCCTGGGAACGTCCACTGTGGCACCTCTATCGGCTGGCCCTTGTCGTCTGCCAAGGGGTGCTCGGAGAACCACTCGCGCACCAGTTGGACGAGCTGGCCGTAGCGCAGAGGGTTGCGGGCGCCCGAGGCGGCGTGGACAACGTCGGGCTTTTCAAGGGGCCCTCGGGCGGCCACCGCGAGGATGGCGGCGACCACGAGGTCCACGGGGATCACGTCGATGACCCCCTCGGGGATGCCTGGGAACTCTCTCAGGAGCCCCTTCGCGTAGCTGATGATCACGGGGTCGGCCATACGGAAGCCTCGGGTCCAGCCCGGCTTGGGGTCGGCGAGCGCCGCCTCGATGATCGATGGACGGACGAGGCTTACTGGCAACTCCCCACGGCCTTCGAGCAACGCCCATTCTCCGAGGGCTTTGGAGTAGGCGTAAGCGTCGGGCCACCCGAGCGACTGAGCGCGCGCCTTGCCCAGCTCCACCATGTGCGCGTCAGCCCACTGCGCCCGCAGCCGCTCGGCTCGCTCGGCTAGCAGTGGCGTGCCGGCCGCGCCGAGCTCCGACCTCGCCTCGGAGCGGAAGCGCTCCAGCAGCTTGGGCTGCCTGCTGGCCGCTTCGGTGTCGGAGCGCGCTCGCCTCGCCGCTTCGATCTCCGCCCGCCAGTTGACGCGTGGCGAGAACGGCGTCTCCGAAAGGGCGGTCTCGGGCGCGACCCCCCGCCGGCCGCCGGCGACGTAGGCGGTCGAAATGGCGATGAGGTGGGGAAGCGGCCCCCCCTGGTGCCGCTTGCTCGAAGAAGGCCCTTCTGCAGACGGGGGCGAGGGTGAAGAAGCCTCTTTCAGCACCGAGGCCACCCGGAGCGGCCCCAAGAGGTTGACCTCTACCGCGGTGTCGAGGGGAGAGTCGAAGTTGACCGTAGCTGCCGCGTGGACGACCGTGGAGCAGCTCCCCAACAGCTGGCGCCCTTCCCTGTCGAGGCCGAGTCCTTCGGCGGCCACGTCGCCAGCGAGAGGGATGACCCTTTTCCCGACCACTTCGTCGAAACGACCGCCTAGTTCCGAACGCAGCCGGTCGAAGCAGTCGTTGCCGAGCACGTCACGCCTCATGCGCTCGCCGGCGCCCCGCCGGCCAGGCCGCACGACTAAGACGAGCTCGGTGCTGGGCAGACAGCGCAGCACCCGCTCGGCGAGCGCGGTGCCCAAGAACCCGGTGGCGCCGGTTATCGCAATGCGCCGGCCTTCCAGCGCCTCTCGCAGCACGCCTTGTGTCTAGCACCGCCAGCACGCCACCGGCGAGCCCAACCGGTTGGTACCCAGCCGGCAGGCAAGCGGCCAACAGGTACTGAGCCGGCAGGCAAGCGGCGAGCACCGCTAGCGGGGGCTACGGTTTTCGCTGGCCCGCTTTGGTTTTTTGACGTGGCGGCGTATAGCGCCGGCTGGGCGCGGGCAAGGGTCGGCCCGAAGCGGTGGTCTGCACTTTGGAGTCACGGCTACGAGAGCGGTTGGCTTTAGCCCGGCCGGCTGACGACCTTGTCGCGCCCGAGGCGGCCGCACTAGCGGGCCGGCGCGCGTCAAGCCAAGCCTTCTGCTCTTTGTTCATGCGGAAAATGAGCATCCACAGCACATAAGCCGCCGGCACCAAAAAGGCGAGCCACATGGCGTCGGAAAGGCTTTTCGGCAACGGTGTGCTGACCCCGACGGCAGCGGTGAGCATGAACGCGATACCGGTGACGAGACGCCGCTTCCAGTAGATGGTGGCCGCCGCGACCAGCGCCAAAAAGATCAGTATGACCGCCTCGGAGGGGTGGTGGACGACCACGTTGTAGGTCACGACCTTGCCGTGGACCTTTTTGGTGGCCTTGGCTATGTCGGTGCCGAGATAGGAGACCACGCCCAGCAGCACCAAAAAAGCGCTTACATAGAGCCCGCGGGAGGGCTCGGGCGGCTTCATCTCCTTGGTGGCCACCCGCGCCTCTTTGACGAGCTCCATCCGTGCGGCGCGCTGCTCCGCCTTCTGCTTGCGTTCCTCGTCGCTCTCGGGTGGGGAGCCCCGCCGGAACAAGCTCACCGTTGCCCAGGCTCCTCCCCATCGGCTTCCCCCTCGCTTTGGGCCTCGGGGGTACCTAAGAGCCAGGGCCGGACCTTCACCGAGCTCTGCCTGGGGCCGAGCTGCTCGAGCTGAGCCTCCACAGGAAGGTCGGTGGGAGGGTCGCCCGAGGTCTCCATCACGATCGCCGGTTCCTTGCGCTCGGGTTCGAACACCTGTTGGAGGCCAAAAGCCACCGCGGTGAGCACCGTGCCTGCCGCGCTCCTGCTCCTCCAGCGCTCTGCCCAGTCGGGCAGGCCTGTACGCCTGGGCATCTCCTTTTCGAGCAGCTCTTCGGTGCCTTCGGGGGCGGCCAGGTGCACCCGCCGGCGGCCCTCCTCGTCTATGGTCTCTGCCCGCCCGGCCTCGTCTTCGCTTTCCTCTTCGGCTTCGAAGAACTCGGCGTCCTCGGTGAAGCTGTCCTCGTCCTCTGTCCAGGGAGAAACGGTGCCGTCGGTGCCGGCGCCAGCGCCTCCCGCCAAGGCTTCTCTACTGGTGCTGCCGCCGCCTTCCACCGGAGCTTGGTCGCGCTCCCTGCTGGGTCCTTCCACAACCCCCCACGCTACCGCCTGGCTGCGGCTCCGGCCGAGCGAGGCCGGCGGCGGGGGAGCGAGAGCCCGGGGGCGCCGGCGCCTATGCTGGTGCCGCACAGGGGCGCTTAGCTCAGCTGGTTAGAGCGCAGCCTTCACACGGCTGAGGTCGGAGGTTCAAGTCCTCTAGCGCCCACCACCTCGGCGTTCGTAGTAGCGGAGGGCCTGGACGTTCACTCCGGTTTCGGTCGCGCCTCGCCCAGGGTGGGGCCGGTCACCAGCCCAGTTCCGCGCCTGGCAGATCGAACACGCCCGCGGCGCGCATGCGCTCGATCATCTGGGCTCGGCGTGGGTGGTCGCTGGGATTGGTGAGCCAGTCTCGCCACGTCGGGTACCGCTCCCGGTCGAAACCCCGGAAACCCTGCTCGAACGCATCGGCCAGCCACCGCAGCGTCTTGTCGTGCTCTTCGTCGCTGGCCGGCTCGGCCACGTACTCGATAGCCCAGGCCAGGCGGTCCCTCCCGCCCACCGAGGCGTGGAAGGTGTGCAGGTCGAACGCGATCACGTCGCCAGGCTGGGTCTCGACCGCTACCCCCGGGTAGTCGTCGAACTGGTAGGCGCAGAGGGCGGACAGGGCGCCGGGATGCTGCGAGCAGGGCACGAAACGAAGCGCGCCATTGCGTGCGGTGAGCGGCTCGAAGTAGGTGGCGAACTTCACGCCGCGCACCCCGATGCCGTCGTCGTTGTGCCAACCCGCCTCGGCGAAGTACAAGACACCCTCGGGGACCGACGGCAGCACCGAAGCGCCGAGGAGCTGCTCGGCGGCGTCGACAAAGACCGGGTCGTCGCAGACCAGCGACGCGCTGAGGGGCGTGCGGGCCGAGGCCATCGGCAGGTAGTGGCCGCTGATGCCGTCGACGACTCGCTCGTGGTAGGTGGCGGCGTAGGCGTCGCGGAGGGCGGTGTCGACCTCGGCCCGCAGCGCCGCCGCTCGGTCGAGGCCGAGCAGGCCGGGAAGGGCGACGAACCCGAAGGTGCGGAAATACTGGATCTGGGCGTTATCGAGCATGGGTTTCCTCCTCGAAGTGATGGATGGCAGGGGCCGGGGGATTGACCCTGCGAGGAGGAGCCCGGGCGCGTAACACCACGGACTGGTGGGCGCTCTCAATGATGGTGCGAGACGATCAACGCATCGGCCGCCATGCTATCTGCGGCCGGCCACGGGCGTTGGCCCGGGCCGGCGACGACCATTGTGACTGGCGCCAGGAGGGCGCCTCCGGGCCCGCGGGAAGGACTGAGCCCACCTCTGCTACGCGAACCGTCATGGCTGTGGCCTCTTCACCGCGGCTCTGCTGATCCGAGCAGGCACCACTGACGACAGCACCGGCATCGACCGGTTCATCGGCGCCGGCCTAGCGGGTCACCGCCAAGAGACGGAGCGGCTCCTCGCTCGGGGCCCAGGGCCCAGAACAACAAGCCCGGATGAGCGAAGCGGACCGGACGGTGATCGTCGAAGCTGCGAGGCGCAGTGCGGCGGCGACGATCGCGCTGCCGCTCGATCTGGGTCTCTCTCCCCGTGCCCGCAACGGCTTAGGTGAGCAGCCGCTGCACAAGCTGCCTACCACGGCGACGCCGCGGTGTTCCGGGTGCTCATCGACGCGGAGCTGACCTCGACGGTCGCGACGACCGGTTCGACTCCACCGCGCTGGCGTACGCCGCCTTGGGCGGCGGCGAGCAGGCCGGCAAGCGCGCTCGCTGCCGGGGGCACACACGTGGATCTAAGTCAGATCCCGATGACGTCGACCAGCTTCCCGAGGCCGTCAAAGTCGTCAGGGTTTCGGGTATACAGCGGCAGCCTGTTCGCATGGGCCGTAGCTGCGATGAGGAGGTCGGCGATGCGGCGACGGCGGCGACGGTTGGAACGACCGATCTCCACGACAGCAGCGACGACCTGACCGTAGCTGCGCGCTGCGGCAGCGTCGAACGCGATGGCGTCGAAGGTCGCCTCGACTTGCTGCAGGCGAGCCTGACGGCGAGCTCGTTCGTCTCCACTCGCGGCGAGGTGCGGCCCAGCCGTCAGCTCGGCAAGAGTGATTGCGGAGATCGCGGCCTCGTCGGGAAGGGCGGTGGAAACGGCCGGATCATCCCAATCGATGACGACGGACGTGTCGAGCAGACCGACGGACATTTACAGATCCTACAGATCCTGAAGATCCTGGTCGACGAGGCGATCGAGGTCGGCCTTGAAGTCGGCAAGGTCGACATGCGGTCCGGCGGCGCCGAGAGCCACGAGCTCTTCCCTGGCGACGAACATTCGTCGGGGCCGCTCGATCGGCCTGAGCTCGGCCACTGGGACACCATTTCGCGTCACGACGAAGGTTTCCCCGGCTGCCACGGCGTCTATCACTTTGGCGTTGTCGTTGCGAAGCTCCCGTTGGGCAATGGTCTTGGCCATGAAGTCGACTGTAGCACAGCTAGCTACGAGTTGCTACATCAGTCCGGAAAGCAGGTCGAGCCCTTCTCGCACGTCGGAGTGGTTCGAATACGAGCGACTACGGCCCACCCACCCAGGAAGCAGGCAACACCCGTAGCACGCTAGGCCGGGAGAGAGGGCAGGCACCACATCGCCGTGCTCGAGCTTCGGCACAGCGAAGAGCAGGCGGGCTGTCCAGACCGTCTGTCGGGTCACGAGTAGGGAGCAAGACGAAGTCGCTCGACCGCTGCCTGCGGTGGTTCGGCAAGTCCAGCGTCGAGGAGCCGCACGTCTGCGCTCACGAGGGAGATCCCGAGGGCTCGAGCAGTAGCCGCCCAACAGGCGTCGTAGAAGGTGAGCCCATGGGCGGCCCCGAGAACGGCAGCTTGCCGGAGCCAGGAGGCCGCCACAGCGAGCGGGGAGCCACAGATGACGATGAGGTCGTCGAGCTGGTCGGCGACATCGGGACCGCTCCAATGCAGGGAGCGAAGTAGCAGGTTGCCCATCTCGTAGAGCGCCAAGTCGATGACCCGGGCTTCGATGTCGCCCCGTCGCGCTGCCTCGCGCAACGCGCGTGCCTCGGCGAGTTGGGACTCACCTTCGCTGTGGAACCACTTGACGAGGACCGAGATGTCGACGAGCAGCGTCGTCACCGACGGCTGTCCCGGTCACGGCGGACCAGGTCAGCGGCTTCGAAGCGCCCGGCGGTGCGGAAGCGTTGTTCGGACCGGATGATGGCGTCGTCGACATCGGAGGGGTTCGGTCGAGCAATCTCGCGTCGAGCGGCAGCGGCGAGCAGAGCACTTCGGCTCATGGACCGCTGTCGTGCCACCTCGTCTATCTCGTGGACCAGCTCCTCGGGCAGCGAAACCATGATCTTGGACATACCACGATTATAGCTTCTGGTATTGACCTCGGGGTTGGCCACCTACCCGTGATTTTCTCGTCCAGCCCGAGCGGGCCCAAGACGTCCTGGCGCAGCACGCTTTAGCGCTAACCGCCACAACGTTAGGGAGCCTTTCCACCGAAGCAGCCAAGGTTTTGTTCCAGAGCGTTTCATGGTGGTTGTGCTTGCGCCCAAAGCTCGCCTATAAGAGCTTCTCGAAAGTGGCCGGCCAGTACTATTGGACCGGGCAGATGCCGACCCGCCGGGTCACGGAGAAACTGACTGGGCACATATCGGCTATGGCGGCTTCTCCCTCCGGGGCGCAATGACGCACAGCTGTGGGGGTTGGCGCTGGCAAAGCCGCTTATGGTTAGTCGCCGCGGTCTCTTGGTGCCAGGTATTTATCTGTAGTTCCAAGAGGAGGAGCCTTTAGGCTAGCCAAGCCCCTTCAATTTCGGGCGCGGGCGCTTGCGTGCGGGTTCGTGACCAACGATGATGACGGGATGATCGATCATGTGACGGTCCAGGTCGCAGATGTGGGTCGGAGCCGTCGTGTGTACGAGGCGTTGCTCCGTGGGCTGGGTATTGCGCCGCTTGCAACAGATGGCGACGGTGTCGGCTTCTGCAACGGTGAAGTGTGCGGTTTCTGGCTCATCCCCGCCACTGGCCAGGAGACGCGTGAACTGCACCTGGCGTTCAAGGCAGCTACGCGGGCCCAGGTACTTGACTTCCATGCCGCTGCCGTCGCCCTCGGTCTTGAGGTGTTACATGCGCCGCAGGTGTTTGAAGCGTACGGTCCCGACTACTTCGCCGCTTTCGTTCGCGACCCAGACGGCCACAACATCGAGGCCGTCTGTCGAGCTCCACTGAACGCCTCCCGGGCGGGGACGGATTGAGCCTCGCCGGGAAGTCCCCAGCTCTCGGGAAGACTCTGCCCGGGCGCGGAACGTCCAATCTCGCGCTAGGCGGGTGCCCGCGCAATAGGCCAAGCAGGCCTGGGTCGTTCGGAGGCCCCTCCGTTTGGAGCACACGAGGGGGAAGAGGAGGGTGACGGGACCGGCGAACGGGGAGGGCCGGGAGGGAGCCCGGCGACAAGGTCGGCGCGCGCGAAGCGGCCCGGGGGCCTCGGGTGAACTTCATCTGGCGTCGGGCGGTGGGGCTGACCTCGCCAGCCGCGTGGCCCCGCTGCGCTGACCTCGCCCGCCGAGTGGCCCCGCTGCGTGGGCTCGGGCCTATGGTTGCCTCAGGACCGAGATCGCCGTCATGGCCGCCTCGTCGAGGTCGTCCGTGTGCGGCCGGCTCATGAGCACAGCCACACCGACGCGGCGCGCTAGGTCGAGGCCTATGAAACTGCCGAAACCGGCCGTCCCCCCGTTGTGCCAATGGACCGGGCCGTCGTCGCTGCTGCGCACCAGCCAGCCAAGGCTCACTTGCATGCCTGGCTCCACCTCCCGAAGGGGCTGGTGGGCAAGCTCGAACGCCGCTTTTAGATTCGTGCCCTCAGGAGCAAGGTTGGCAGCGAGGTAGAGGGCCATGCCTGATGGCGAAGCGAACAAAGACCCGGCGCCTGGCAGGGCGGGGAAGTGCCAATGTTCCAGCTCTTGGCCACTTAGGCTATGGCCGTAGACCCGCCGCCGGCCAGGGTCCTCATCTGTTTCGAGCGTGATTTTCTCCTCCAGCCCGAGCGGGCCCAAGACCTCCTGGCGCAGCAACGCGCCAAAGGGCTTGCCTCCAGCGGCCGCGAGGGCGCGCGAAAGGACGGCGTAGCCGAAGTTCGAGTACTCAAAGCGGTGGGGGCGAGGCCCGAGCTTGGGGCTCAGCTTGCGCATTGCCCGGTCTATGTGGCGGTCACGGACAAGCGCATAGGGGTCCCGGGGGCGTAAGAGCATCCTTGCTTTGATGGCGCGGGGGAGCCTCGGGTAGCCCGAGGTGTGGGTGGCCAAGTCCACCAGGCGGATCTCCGAGCGTCCCGCCGCTGGCAAGTACCGGCTGACCGGGTCATCTAGGGCTACTCGCCCCTCGGCCGCCATCTGGGCGAGCAGTAGGCCGGTGAAAGTCTTGGTAACCGAACCGATCTGGAAACTCGCCTCGCATTCCGTGCCCGAGAGCCAGCTACCTGCCCGGCCCCCGGCCATGCCCACCGCTGCCAGTTGCCACCTGTCCGGGGACGCGAAGGCTGAAAAGGCATCCTGCAGGGCCGTCTTTACCCACGGGTCCCCGAGGTCGCTCACACCCCGAGCCTAGGGCTGCACGCTGCCTGCGCCGGCGTGCGGTGTGCTCTGCAGGCCGGTGCTGTCGTGGCCGGCGAAGAGCAGCAGGGCCTCACGTCTTGCTCACGTCTCGAACGTCGTCGAAGGCGATGGGGCCGTCGCCCGGGCGACGAGCCGGGCGTCCCGCTTCCCCGCTTGCGCCTTCTTACGCTGAAGGCTGTCGGGACAGCTGGCGTCGGCTGCTACCGCCCGAAGGCAAGGCAAGAAGCTTCGAGCTGCACCTTGGTGCAGCTCGAGGTCCTATGACGTGACAGCTCGCGAGCAGGTCCTATGCAGGCGGCTCGTAAAGGGACGGTCTTCAGCCTTGGTACGAGACGTCCGCCGCTCCGGTGAGCGCTGCTAGCTCCGGCGCCTGAGGTTGGCGAGGCAAAGAAGTGACGGCCTCCAGCTCGGGCATGTCCTTGTCGGCATCCCCCACGACGCCCAACTCCTGGAACCGACGTGCTTGTGGGAGAACGCTGCGCTCCAGAGAGCCGACCGCCTTGTTATACGCTTCGACTGCCGTCGACAGCCCCTTGCCTGTCCGAGCGAGGTGGTGACCGAAGACCGAGAGGCGCCGGTAGAGGTCGCGGCCCATCTGCTGCACCTCACGAGCGTTCTCGGTCAACGCTTGTTGCTGCCAGCTGGCAGCCACTGTGCGAAGCAAGGCAACGAGGTTGACCGGCGTCGCCAGCAGGACCCGTTTGGTGAGCGCGTACTCCAGGAGGTGCGGGTCCTGCTCGAAAGCGGCGCTCAAGAGCGCCTCGCCGGGCACGAAGGCCACGACGAACTCGGGCGACTGGTCGAACTGCTGCCAATAGGCCTTGCTCGCCAGCAGGTCAACATGCGCCCGGACCTGACGGGCGTGGTTTGCCAGATGGGACCGCCTCGTGGCCTCTTCCGTCGCGTCATTGGCATCGAGGAACGCCTGAAGGGGGACCTTGGCGTCGACAATGATGAGCTTCGAGCCTGGCAGGTGAACCACCATGTCAGGCCGTTGGCGCCCGTCTTCCGTGTTGGCGGGAACCTGCTCCTCGAAATCGCAGTGCTCCACCATCCCCGCCACCTCGACCACGCGGCGTAGCTGGAGCTCTCCCCATCGGCCACGAGTCGATGGGGCCCGCAGGGCGGTCACTAGGTTCCTGGTCTCAGCCTGAAGGCGCCGCTCGGACTCTGCAAGGCTCTGTACCTGGGTCACCAGGCTCGTATAAGCCTTCTGCCGGTCGAGCTCCATCAGACGGAGGCCCTCCTCGTACTTGTTGAGCTGCTCCCGGAGCGGCGCTAGCAGGTGCTCTATAGCCTGCTTGCGCTGCTCGAGGTCGCTCTGCGCTGCCTGTTGGCCTTCTTTGAGCCTTGCGCTGGCCAACTCGAGGAACTGGGAGTTGTTGTGCTCGAGCGCCTTTGCCGACAGCTCCGCAAATGTGCCGGACAGCTGCCGTTGAGCCTCTTCCCAAGCGGCTTGACGTTGCGTCACCGAGGCCCGCTCGGTCTGCAGTTCAACTTGTGCCTTCGTAAGTTGCGACTGCAAGTCGGCCAGCAAAGTTGCCTGCTCTTGCCGAGCCGCCTCGACGCGGTTCACCTCTCGGCTCCGAACAAAGATGGCAACGGCTACTGCCACGGCCACGCCTACCACTATCCCAGCCAAGAACCATGCGGCCATGCCCCCCTATCGGTAAGAGCGCCCCAGGCCTTGAGATGCCTTGAGACCGTGGGCCGCTCTCCGCCAACCCGCGACGACCCTTTGGCCAGTAGAGGAGCCACGGGCCACCTCGCACACCAAGGCTACACCGGCGAGACCGAGCGCTTACGACAAGTTCAGGCTGCTCGACGAGGGGACGTGGCCGCACCACCGCCGCCGGGCCCAGCAATGAGCTGGAGCGCGCCGGGCTGGCCAAGGCGCTCAAGCACTTGGGCTGTTAGCGGCGCAGCACGGCGGTCACGGGCGCCGGCTTTGTAAGACCAGCTGCCTCGGCTCGGTCTATATGTCCTCGGCCCGGGATGTCCTCGGCCCGGGCTCTATGTCCTCGGCTCGGGCTCCACTTTGTGCCAGTATCAACTGTGGGCTTTTACCGGGACCAGGTCCTACCACGTGCCATCAACGTGGTCATGTCCGCCGGGGAGCTCGGCAAGATCCGCGAACAGGCGGTCTTTGGCCTGTCAGGTGTGGTACTCGAAGTCGGCTTCGGCTCAGGGTTGAACGTACCGCTGTACCCCGCCGGCGTCGGACGCGTCTTGGCCGTGGAACCCGCGCCGGTGGCGCGCAGGCTCGCGGCGAAGCGTGTAGCCGCAAGCCCCGTGCCGGTCGAGTACGTAGGCCTTGGCGCCCAGTCGCTTCCTCTTGGGACAGAAC
>Ga0209061_1005476_pt1 | contig 11072 bp, 9 predicted proteins | sample Coa_R1_10_FD_187157 | JGI IMG/M metagenome (GOLD analysis project Ga0209061, IMG submission 187157) | Surface soil microbial communities from Centralia Pennsylvania, which are recovering from an underground coalmine fire - Coalmine... | ecosystem: Environmental > Terrestrial > Soil > Unclassified... | reverse complement strand
TACGCCCATCTGTGGCCTGATGCCGATGACCGTGCCCGCCAGGCGATCGAGGCCGCGTTCGGCCTCGATGTGCCCTCAATGTGCCCTCGGGCCGGGGAGGCGTGACATATGGCTAGGTCAGTGGCCTGGATGCCGGTAGAGCTTCCGCTTGGCGATGTACTGGACGATCCCGTCGGGCACCAGGTACCAGATGGGCTCGCCGCCAGCGACCCTGGCGCGGCATTCACTCGACGAGATCGCGAGCGCGGGGATCTCGACGAGGCTGACCTTGCCGTCCGGCAGCCCCGACCCGGTCAGCCGGTGGCCCGGCCTCGTGCAGCCGATGAAATGCGCGAGCGAGAAGAGCTCGTCCACGTCGTGCCAGGAGAGCATCGTGGCCAGCGCGTCCGCGCCGGTGATGAAGAAGAGCTCATCTGCCGGCCCGGCCTGCCCGCGCAGGTCGCGCAGCGTGTCAATGGTGTAGGTGGGCCCTGACCTGTCGATGTCCACCCGGCTGACCGAGAACCGCGGGTTCGACGCGGTGGCGATCACCGTCATCAGGTAACGGTCCTCGGCGGGCGAGACCTCGCGCCCCTCCTTCTGCCAGGGCTGGCCGGTGGGCACGAACACCACCTCGTCCAGCGCGAAGATGTGCGCGACCTCGCTCGCCGCGACGAGGTGACCGTGGTGGATGGGATCGAACGTGCCGCCCATGACCCCGATCCGGCGGCCTTCTCCGCCCGCGTTCATAGGCGAGAGGGTACCGGGCCGCCGTTCCCCCGCGTGTGACCGGTCCGCAGCAGCAGCCTGGTGGTCTACGATACGAGATATGACTTCAGTTCCGGACCGGGCGCGTGTGCGCCTGCCAGGGATCAGCTCCCGTGCCTACGAGCACCCCGCCGACCGTTCGGCCCTGGTGGCGCTCCGCAAGCTCACCGGTTTCGACGTGCTGCTGCGCAAGCTGTTCGGCCTGATCAACGAGCGCGCCCTGCGGCTCAGCTTCCTCGCCGGCAGCGTCCGGGTCTCAGACCGCCAGTTCCCGCACATCCACGCGCTGGTGCGGGACGGCTCCTACATCCTCGACCTCCCGGAGGTGCCCGAGGTCTACGTCATGCAGGAGCCCACGGTCAACGCGATGGCGCTCGGCAGGGACCGGCCGTTCATCGTGATCACCACCGGCCTCGTCAACCTGCACGACCCCGAGGAACTGAGGTTCGTGATCGGGCACGAGCTCGGCCACATCCTGTCCGGCCACGCGGTCTACCGGACCATGCTGCTGTACCTGATCAGGCTCGCCCAGCGGATCGCGTGGATGCCGATCGGCTACCTCGGCCTGCGCGCGATCATCTGGGGCCTGGAGGAGTGGTTCCGCAAGTCGGAGCTGTCCTGCGACCGGGCCGGGCTGCTGGCCGGCCAGGACGTCGACGCGGCCAAGCGGGCGCTGATGAAGACGGCCGGCGGCCCGCAGCTATCCGAGCTGAACCCGGACGCGTTCCGCGAGCAGGCACGCGAGTACGACGCGGTGCCGGACCTGCGGGACAGCGTGCTCAAGCTCCTTCAGTTGCTGGGCAACACGCACCCATTCGCCGTGGTCCGCTTCGCCGAGCTGGACAGGTGGGCGGCTGGTGGCGAGTACCAGCGGATCCTGGATGGCAGCTACCCGCGCAGGGACAGCGACTCGCAGGCGACGATCGGCGAGGAGATCCGGGCCGCGGCGCGCTCCTACCAGGAGTCGTGGGACCGCTCGGAAGACCCGCTGGCCGGCATCCTGCGCGGCGCCGCCGAAGGCGCGATGCGGGCGGGCGAGAGCCTGTTCGGCAGGTTCGGCCGCCGCGACGGCGGCAACGGCTCCTGACGGCCCGGGAACCGGCTGCCGCGCCTCATCAGGACGGCCTGGGGCTCCTCGGGCGTGGGTCCAAGATGACGAGGTCGTCGCGGTGCATGACCTCGCGCTCGTACTCCTGGCCGCGCTCGCGCGCCAGCCATCTGGTGGACCTGCCCATCAGCGCCGGGATCTCGCTGGCGTCGTAGTTGACGAGGCCGCGTGCCACGACACGCCCTTCCTCGTCACACAGGTTCACGGGATCGCCGGCCTCGAACGTCCCCTCGACGCCGATGACACCGGCGGGCAGCAGCGAGGCCCGCCGCCCGACGACGGCCTCCACCGCCCCCGCGTCGAGGCGCAGCGCCCCCTGCGCGGCCGCGGCGTGGGCCAGCCAGAGCAGCCGTGTCCGCGGCCTGCGCCCGGTGGCCGCGAAGTAGGTGCCGGCCGGCTCGCCCGCGAGCGCGGCGGCTGCCGCGTCCGCGGCCGCCACCACGGTGGGGATGCCGGCTGCCGTGGCGATCATGGCAGAGTCCACCTTGGTGGCCATCCCGCCCGTGCCGAGCCCGGCGCCGTTGCTGCCGGAAAGGCGCACCCCGGCCAGGTCGGCGGGGCCGTGTACCTGGGTGATCCGCCGCGCGCCGGCCCGCCGCGGATCGCCGTCGTAGAGGCCGTCCACGTCGGAGAGCAGGATGAGCGCCCCGGCACGCGTCACGTGCGCGACAAGCGCCGCGAGCCGGTCGTTGTCGCCGAACCGGATCTCGTCGGTGGCGACCGTGTCGTTCTCGTTCACCACCGGCAGCACGCCCAGCTCGAGCAGCCGGTCGAGGGTGCGCTGGGCGTTCCTGTAGTGGGCACGGCGCATCAGGTCGCTGGCGGACAGCAGGACCTGCCCGGTGCGGATCCCGTGGCAGGCGAACGCGGCGGCGTATCGCGCGATGAGCAGCCCCTGCCCGACGCTGGCGGCAGCCTGCTGGGTGGCGAGGTCGCGCGGGCGGCGCGGCAGCCCGAGCGGCGCGAGCCCCGCCGCGATCGCGCCGGAGGAGACGAGCACAATCTGGGTGCCGCCGGCTGCCTTCGCGGCCAGCGAGCCGGCCAGCGCCGCGACGCGGTCATCCGCGATGCCGCCGCCGGGTGTGGTGAGCGACGACGAGCCCACCTTGACGACAATCCTGCGTGCCGCCGCGATGTCCTGGCGGCCCGGAACCTGCGGAGGTTCCGGGCCGGCACCTGGGCGGCACGGCCGGCAGCCTGGCCGGTCAGGGCCTGCCTGCGCCGCGGTCACCGCGACGTCCTGCCGGCCCGGTGCCTGACGCCCACGGGAACCGTCGGGTCCCAGTCGAAGACCACGGCGTCGTCCGGGTCGCCGATGAGCACTTCGGCTCCTGGCTCGGCCCCCGCCTCGGCAAGCGCATCCTCCACCCCGAGGCGGGCTAGGCGCTGCGCGAGGTACGCGACGGCCTCGTCGTTGCTGAAGTCGGTCTGCCACACCCAGCGGCGTGGCTTCTCGCCGCGCACGAGGAACCGTCCTCCGGGCGCCCGCACGACCTCGAAGTCCGGTTCGCCGGCCGCGGGCCGTATCACCTGCCGTGCCGGGGCAGGCGGCGGTGCGGCGGCCCGCGCCGCGGCGACCTGGCCGGCCATGGCGAACCCGAGTTCACGTAGCCCCTCCCCGGTCGCGGCGGACACCAGGAAGGATCGCAGGCCGCGGCCGGCGAGCGCGAGGGCGGCCCGGGAGGCGCGCTCGCGCGCCGCGGGAACGTCAACCTTGTTCAGCGCGGCGAGTCTGGGCCGGCCGCTCAGGTCCGCGCCGCCCACCTCCTGGTAGGCGGAAAGCTCCGCCTCGATGGCGTCCAGGTCGGCGACCGGGTCACGGCCCGGCTCCTCGGTGGCGCAGTCGAGCACGTGCACGAGGGCCGAGCAGCGCTCGACGTGGCGGAGGAAATCGAGGCCGAGCCCCTTTCCCTGGCTTGCGCCCGGGATCAGCCCCGGCACGTCCGCGATGACGAACTGGACGTCGCCCGCCTCGGCCACGCCGAGATTCGGGACGAGGGTGGTGAACGGGTACCCGGCGATCTTCGGCCTGGCGGCGGACATCGCCGCGATGATCGACGACTTCCCTGCGCTGGGGAACCCGACCAGGCCCACGTCCGCGATCGTCTTCAGTTCCAGCACGAGCTCGCGCCGCTCGCCGGGCTCACCCTTGAGCGCGAAGCGGGGGGCCTTGCGGCGCGGGGAGGCCAGCGCGGCGTTGCCGAGGCCGCCCCGTCCCCCGGCGGCCGCGACGAACCGCGTGCCCGCCCCGACGAGGTCAGCGAGCACCCGCCCGTCCGTCGTCTTGACCACGGTCCCGTCGGGCACGCCCACCACGAGATCGTCGCCGTCCGCGCCATGACGGCGGGAACCCTCGCCCGGCCTGCCGTTGCCTGCCCGCCGCACCGGCCGGCGATGGATGCCGAGCAGCGTGGCAACACTCGGATCGACCTCGAGAATCACGTCGCCGCCGCGCCCGCCGTTGCCCCCATCGGGGCCGCCGAGCGGCTTGTACTTCTCACGGTGGATGGAGACGCAGCCGTGCCCGCCGGCACCTGCCGCCGCGCGCAGCACGGCCTCGTCAGCGAACTCCGCCACAGGCCAGTCCCGCGTGCCTTCGGTGCAGCGCTAGTCCCGGACAGTGCTGGCCTGGCGCGCCTCCGGCACGACGCTGGCCTGGCGCGCCTCCGGCACGACGCTGGCCTGGCGCGCCTCCGGCACGACGCTGACGGCGCGGCGGCCGCGACGTGAACCGAACTCCACGGTGCCGGCCACCAGTGCGAACAGCGTGTCGTCACCGCCACGCCCGACGCCGGCACCAGGGTGGAAATGCGTGCCGCGCTGACGGACGAGAATCTCGCCCGCGTTCACCCGCTGCCCGCCGTACCGCTTGACGCCGAGCCTCTTCGCCGCCGAGTCGCGGCCGTTCCGGCTGGACGACGCGCCCTTCTTGTGTGCCATCTCAGCCTCTCTCCGCCGCCGGCGCGCTGATGCCGGTGATCTTCACCCGGGTGTACCGCTGGCGGTGCCCCAGGCGGCGCCGGTAGCCTGTCTTGCTCCTGTAATGGATCATGTTGATCTTGGGTCCGGCCGCGGCGCCCACGATCTCCGCGGTGACCTGATAACGGCCCACCTGCGCGGGGTCGCTCACGACCTCACCGTCATCGACGACGAGCACGGCCGGCAGCGTCACGCTGGAACCCACCTCGCCGGGCAGCTTGTCGACGGTGAGCACATCCTCGACCGCCACCTTTTCCTGCCGGCCGCCGCAGCGCACAATCGCGTACACCCGAGAACTCTCTCTTCCTTGCGCGTGCCCGCACGGCTCCCGTAAGCACTGGGGGCTCACAGGACCGGTGTCGCCACGACGGGCCCGCCTGAACCTGCATCCATGCGCTGAACGTCCTGCCGCTTGCGGGCACGTCCCACACGCCAGAAGGCAAGGCTACCAGATAACGCCCGGCTCCCGGTCACCCCTAGCCCGCCGCCTCGGCGGCCTCGCGGTCCGGCTCCTCGGCCGGTTCGGCCCGTTTCGCCCGTTCAGCCGCACGCTCGCTGGAGCGGCCGCCCGCGGGACGGCCCCGGCCGCCTGGCTGCCCCTGGCGGCCGCGGCGGGCGGAGGATCCGTCCTGGCATGCCTGGCCGGGCTGGCCAAGCTCAGCCAGATCCAGCGACACGTGCACGCCCCTGCCGTTGCAGCATTCGCAGGGTACGGAGAACGCCTCGAGCAGCCCGGCGCCCACGCGCTTGCGGGTCATCTGCACGAGGCCGAGCGACGTCACCTCGGCGACCTGGTGCTTGGTGCGGTCGCGGGCCAGGCATTCGAGCAGCCGGCGCAGCACGAGTTCCCTGTTGCTTTCCAGCACCATGTCGATGAAGTCGATGACGACGATGCCGCCGACGTCACGCAGCCGCAACTGCCTGACGATCTCCTCAGCCGCCTCGAGGTTGTTGCGGGTGACCGTCTCCTCCAGGTTTCCGCCCTGGCCGGTGAACCTCCCCGTGTTCACGTCGATGACGGTCATCGCCTCTGTCCGGTCGATGACCAGGGAACCGCCGCTCGGCAGCCAGACCTTGCGCTCGAGTGCCTTGCTGAGCTGCTCGTCGATGCGGTACCTGGCGAACACGTCGCCGGCGTCCTGCCCGTCCTCCCAGTGCCTCAGCCGGTCAGCCAGGTGCGGCGCCACATAGCGCACGTACTCCTCGACCTCGGGCCAGCCGTCGTCGCCGGCCACGACGAGCTCACTGAAGTCCTCGTTGAACACGTCCCTGATCACCCTGATGGTCAGGTCGGGCTCGCCGTACAGGAGCGCGGGCGCGCTCGCCGTGTTCGCCTTGCGCTGGATGTCCTCCCACTGGGCCGCGAGCCTGGCGACGTCGCGGGACAGCTCGTCCTCCGTGGCCCCCTCGGCCGCCGTGCGCACGATGACCCCGGCGTCCTCGGGCATCACCTTTTTCAGGACCTTCTTCAGCCGGGCGCGTTCCGTGTCGGGCAGCTTCCTGCTGATGCCGGTCATGGAGGTGCCGGGGATGTACACGAGGTAACGGCCCGGCAGGCTCACCTGGCTGGTCAGGCGCGCGCCCTTGTGGCCGACGGGGTCCTTGGTGACCTGCACGAGGACAGCCTGGCCGGATTTCAGCGCCGACTCGATACGCTTCGGCTGCCCGGCCGCGAGGCCGCTGGCGTCGAAGTTGACCTCGCCCGCGTACAGGACCGCGTTGCGGCCCTTGCCGATGTCGACAAACGCCGCCTCCATCGACGGCAGCACGTTCTGCACCTTGCCGAGGTAGATGTTGCCGACGTAGGACTGGTGGCTCACGCGGTCCACGTAGTGCTCGACGAGTATCCCGTCTTCCAGCACCGCGATCTGGGTGCGGTCGCCGCGGCAGCGGACCACCATGGTCCGCTCGACCGCCTCGCGGCGGGCAAGGAACTCGGCCTCCGTGATGACCGGCGGCCTGCGGCGCCCCGATTCCCGGCTCTCACGCCGGCGCTGTTTCTTGGCCTCGAGCCTCGTTGATCCCTTGACGGCCCGCACGTCATCATCCGTGCCCGCGGCCTCTCCCACGCCGGGACGCGGCTCGCGCACGTGCACGACGGTGTCGGGCGGATCATCGGAAGCCGGGCGCTCCGCGTCCTGTGCCGATCCGCGGCGCCGCTTGCGCCTGCGCCGCCTGCCCCCGGACCCCTCCGTGCCCCGCTCTCCGTCTGCCTCGCCTGCCTCCGCGGCCCCGCTCTCCTCATGGTCTCCGGCGCCGGGTGACCCGGTGACGCCGGCCTGCTGCTCCCCGGCGGCACGGGGGGCACGGGCGTCTTCCCCGGATGCGGCCCCCGCGTCCGTGGACGGATGCTTCCCTGGTGCCTCCCGGGGCGCATCCCGGCCGTCGCCCGCCGCGGAGCCGCGTTCGCTTGACCCCGCCCCGGCGGCAGGGGCGGCGCCGCCGGCGCTCTCCGTGCCCATGCCGGCCGCCGGGTCGTCAAAGTCCGCCCGGTTTCTTGCCCGGCCGCGGCCACCGCGTCTCCTGCGGCGCCGGCCCTGTCCGTTGCCCTGGTCTGATCCCTGACCCGTATCCTGATCCGTCTCTGGTTCCGCGTCGCCGGGGGCCGCCGGCGGCCCGGCGGTACGTGCCGCACCGCCCGCGGGCTGCGTCATCGCGGGCGGCTGGAAGACGACCTGCGGCGGCTGGAACGGGACAGCCGGCACCGCCGCGCCGCCGCGCGGAGAACCTTCATCGCCCGGCAAGCCGCCGTCAGCGGCCCCGGTGGCTCCGTCTGTAAGCCTGCCAGAATCAGATCCGCCTTCCCTATCGCTGCCGAATCCCTTGTCGTCTAGCTCCATGTCGAGCATCCGGGCAATCTCCCGTCAGGCTCCCGGGCGCGCGGAACGGCGAAGGGTCCGCGCGCCGCGCGGGAGCGCATCGTGTCCTCGTCCCCGGACGGAGCCGCCCACGCTGGCGGCTACTGCGTCCAGGGTCATTACCTGTCAATGCCTGGTTCCCGTCTCCCCGGGGCGACGGTGCGGTGCGGCCTGGCGCGCCGGCGGCGGGACGCACCCGCGCCTGTGGGCACCCGCGCGCCTTCATGACCGCTCCTGTGAGGCAAACCCTGCACGTTCCTGGCGATCCGCCGTGGCCCCGCCGGCGGCCATGTCCCCCCCGCCGGCCGCGGTGCCGCCCGCTATGAGCTCGCCGTCAGCCACGGCCCCGCCGGCGGCCACGTCCTCGCCGGTGAGCACGCCCTGAGCCAGCCGCGTCACCGTCGCCGGCGGCGCAGGCACGATGCCAGCGACCTGCCGGAGGGCGGTCAGAACATCGTCGGGCCGCACAGCGGGCTCCGTGTGCCGAACAACAATTCGAAGTGCCCCACCCTCGTAAGGGTACGCGCCGCGTCGGCGCTGGTCGAGTTCCATCGTGACCACGGCGGCCCTGACGTCCAGGCGGCGGGCGCCCTTGCTCGTGATCCGCTCTACCGGTACGTGAGCGGCGGACAGGAAGGCCCGGGCCGCCGCGGCGGCTGCATCCGGCGACACCCCCGGCAGCGTCACCCGCCACTCCGACGCCGTCAGCCGGCCCGCGAGGGTACCGCCGGAGTATTCGGTGACGTCGATCACATCTATCCCATCGGGCAGCGCCGCATCCAGCCTGTCCCTGACAAGGCCGGGATCCTGCGGGCTGGTCAGCGCCAGGCTGAGGTACTCGGCCTCGCTCGCCACGCCGGTCGGAGCGCCGCCCGCGTACGAGATCTTCGGGTGCGGGGTGAACCCGCCGGAGTGGGCGATGGGCAGCGCTGCCCTGCGCACCCCCCGCTCGAACGCGCGCCCGACATCCCGGTGACTCGCGAAGCGCATCTTGCCGCGTTTAGCGTACCTGACGAGCAGGTACTGCACGGCGGGCCTGGCCGGTGCTGCCACGTCAGCCCCCTGCCGGGCTGAGGACCGGCAGCAGCTTCGTCCCTGGCGGGATCTGCGCGCCGGTCGGCCCGATCTGGATCTCGGTGCCCATCGAGGGGCACACGCCGCAGTCGTAGCAGGGTGTCCACCGGCAGTCCTCGACCTCGGCCGCCTCGCCGTCGCGGATCGAATCCTGCCAGTCCTGCCACAGCCAGTCGTGGTCGAGCCCGGCGTCCAGGTGATCCCACGGCAGCACCTCATCCCTGCCGCGCTCGCGCGTCGTGTACCAGTCCAGGTCGACAGGGTCGTCCGCCAGCGCCTCCGCCGCGCACGCGGCCCAGCGGCCGAACGAGAAGTACTCGCTCCAGCCATCGAACCGGGCGCCGGCGCGCCACGCGGCCATGATGACCTTGCCGACCCGGCGGTCGCCCCGCGACAGCAGGCCCTCGATCACCGAGGGCTTCCCGTCGTGGTAGCGGTAGCCGATCGCGCGGCCGTAGCCGGGATCGCGGCGAAGCTCCGCGCCGAGCGCGCGCAGCCGCGCGTCCACCACCTCGTGACCGCACTGTGCCGCCCACTGGAACGGGGTGTGCGGCTTGGGCACGAACGCGCCGATGGACACCGTGCACCTGATGTCGCGCCGGCCCGTCGCCGCGCGTCCCGCCTGGATGACCTTCCTGGCCAGGCCGGCGATGGCGAGCACGTCCTCGTCGGTCTCCGTCGGCAGGCCGCACATGAAGTAGAGCTTCACCTGCCGCCAGCCGCTGGCGTAGGCGGTCGTGACGGTCCGTATCAGGTCCTCCTCGGTGACCATCTTGTTGATCACCTTGCGCATCCGCTCGGTCCCGCCTTCCGGGGCGAACGTCAGCCCCGACCTGCGGCCGTTCCTTGACAGCTCGTCGGCGAGCGTCACGTTGAACGCGTCAACCCTGGTGGACGGGAGGGACAGGCCGGTGTTCGTGCCCTCGTAGGCGTCCGCGAGGCCGGTGGCGATCTCGTTGATCTCGCTGTGGTCGGCGCTGGACAGCGAGAGCAGTCCCACCTCGCTGAAGCCGCTCGCCGCGAGCCCGCGCTCCACCATCTGGCCGATGGCGGTGATGCTGCGCTCGCGCACCGGGCGGGTGATCATGCCCGCCTGGCAGAACCGGCAGCCCCGCGTGCAGCCGCGGAAGATCTCCACGCTGAACCGCTCGTGCACCGCCTCGGCGACGGGCACGACCGGCCTGCGGGGGTACTGCCAGTTGTCCAGGTCCATCACCGTGTGCTTGGCGACGACACGCGGCACGCCGGGGCGGTTCGGCGTGACCTGCCGGATCCGGCCGTCGGGCAGGTAGGACACGTCGTAGAAGCGCGGCACGTACACGCCGCAGCCGGTGGCGAGCCGCAGCAGCAGCCCGTCGCGCCCGCCGGGGCGCCCGGCGCGCTTCCAGACCCTGACCGCGTCCGTGATCGCCAGCACGGCCTCCTCGCCGTCGCCGAGCACGACCGCGTCGAGGAAGTCCGCGACCGGCTCGGGGTTGAAGGCGGCGTGGCCGCCGGCCAGCACGACCGGGTGGGCGTCTCCCCGGTCCGCGGCAAGCAGCGGGATGCCGGCCAGGTCGAGGGCGGTCAGCAGGTTCGTGTAGCACATCTCGGTGGCGAAGCTCACCCCGAGCACGTCGAAGGCGCCGACGGGCCGGTGCGCGTCTACGGTGAACTGCGGCACGCCGTGGGCGCGCATCAGTTCTTCCAGGTCGGGCCAGACGCTGTAGGTGCGCTCGGCGAGCACGCCGTCGCGCTCGTTCAGTATCTCGTACAGGATCTGGATCCCCTGGTTGGGCACGCCCACCTCGTAGGCGTCCGGGTACAGCAGCGCCCACCGGACGGCGGCGGCGTCCCAGTCCTTGACGACCGAGTTCACCTCACCGCCGACATACTGGACCGGCTTCCTGACGCGCGGAAGCAGGGGTTCCAGGCGCGGGTACACCGATTCCACAGGCATGCAGCAAGCCTACCCAGGCGCCGGGACGGTGCCGCCCGCCGCCGCGCCCTGCCAGGACTCCCTGTTCAGCCATCCGGACGTATGGTGGTGTTACGTCCGGTAAGCAGAGCGGTGCCCGCCTGGGCCCGGGCGCCGCCGGAGCGGTATGGCTCCCGGCAGCCGTCCCCGCGCCGCCGCTCCACCCCGCCACGGGCAGCCCGTCACGCGGAACCCTCGGCAACCGATCTCCCATGGGGAATCAGTCGAAGACTTTGCGCTTGCGGTGAATCGACTGGAGCACGCCGACGGCGATCATGTCGGTGATGAGCGCGGAGCCCCCGTAGGAGACGAACGGCAGCGGGATGCCCGTGACGGGCGTGATCCCGAT
>Ga0209061_1005475_pt1 | contig 11072 bp, 10 predicted proteins | sample Coa_R1_10_FD_187157 | JGI IMG/M metagenome (GOLD analysis project Ga0209061, IMG submission 187157) | Surface soil microbial communities from Centralia Pennsylvania, which are recovering from an underground coalmine fire - Coalmine... | ecosystem: Environmental > Terrestrial > Soil >... | reverse complement strand
GTGGGCGTCTTTTGCCCGGACCGGAGGGCCTTCGGCAGCCGAGCTGCCGGAATGGCCGCCCTACGACGCGGCCCGGCGGGCGACGATGGTGCTCGGCGCCTCGGTGCACGTCGAAGACGCCCCGTTCGACGCCGAGCGGAGAGTGTGGGAGAAAGGCTGACGCCGCCGGCCCGATGCGGGAGCCGTTCCTCGCCGCCGGCTTCCGGCGTTCAGGCAGCCTCGGGTAGGTCCTCGACGAGCGCCACGCCGGCGGCTTCTGCCCGCGAGCGCACTACGTCCCCGGCGGGCTGCACGCTCGCGATGACCGCCACTGCGTCCACTCCCCGATCGGCGAGGATCCTCCGCCGGGCGACCTGGCGTTCCACGTCGGCGGTGTGCGGACGCCAGGTCGCTTCGACGACTAGGACGACCGGTGCCCCGACGCGACGGAAACCGCGGATCAGCGGGTCTGTCCGGCTCAGCGTCAACTCCTCGTCCTCGCTCAGGTCGACGATGCCGAGCTCGTCGAGCAGGTCCTCCACCTGGACGGCTTGGAGCCGGCGGCCGAAGGGGCGCAGGTAGTAGCCGGGGTTCATCCGGATCTTCTGCTCGAGGACCATGCCCCGCAGGTGGGGAAGCTGGCTGGTCTCGCGTTCCATGGCGACCAGGCGCTCGTCGGTCGCCGCGACGAACCGGCGCATCTCGTCGACGAACCCGTCCCGGGGAATTGCCTCACCGGCGGGGTAGCATGGGTTCACCCTCGGGGATCGGGTGAGGTCCCCCCAAAACGTTCAGGGGATCTTGACCGCCAAGGGGGGAGTTGTGACGATCAGCGAGGAGTCCCGACACCGGCTCTACCAGCGACTCGAAGAGGTTATCGGCCACGATGAGGCGACCGTCTTGATGGAGCACCTGCCGCCGGTGGGCTGGGCGGATGTGGCCACCAAGCGCGACCTCGACCACCTCGAGCGCCGCTTCGATCGGCTCCAGTCGGATCTGAGGACCTACATGCTGGCGACGATGAGCATGATCGTCGCTTTCGCCGGGGCGGTGATCGCCGCCGTCAGGCTCTGAAGCCCCAAGGTGACGGCGGGTGCCCCCGGGACGAGCAGCGACAGCGGCCCGGTCGCCGCATTCTAGAGCTTTCTAAGCCACCTTTTCCGTCCTTAGAAAAAGCTAGACTGTGCGGGTGCAGCGGCGCGACAACCCCTACACGCCGGGCGCCGGCCGCAAACCGCCTTGCCTGGCGGGGCGCGACAACGACCTGGAGGACTTCGGCGGCCTGATCGACGTGCTCTCCTCGGGCGGCGCCGAGCGCAGCCTCGTCTACTACGGGCTGCGCGGGGTGGGGAAAACGGTGCTGCTCATGGAGTTCGACGTCCTCGCCGCCGAAGCGGGCTGGGCGACCACCGACGTGCAGGAGGTCGGCTCCCAGCCGGACTTCCGGGCCACCTTCGCCCAGATGGCGTCGCGCCTGCTGCGGGAGATGAGCAGGAGGCACCGTGTGCGCGAGCGGGTCGAGCGGGCGCTGGGGGTGGTGAAGGCGTTCAGCGTGCTCGCCCCGGCCGGGGTGCAGGTGAAGCTCGACGTCGACGCCGCCAGGGGCGTGGCCGACTCGGGCGACCCCGAGCAGGACCTCGTCGACCTGCTCCGCGAGATCGGCGAGGTGGCCCGCTCGGCGGGAAGCGGGGCTCTCTTCCTCGTCGACGAGATGCACAACCTCGACGCCCAGTCCCTGGCGGCCGTGTGCATGGCATTCCAGGCGGTGAGCCGCGAGGCGCTTCCCGTCGCCCTGGTCGGCGCCGGCCTGCCCGACCTGCAGGTGCGGCTGATGCGGGCCAAACCCTACGCCGACCGGCTGTTCGAGTACCGCGAGCTGGGCCGCCTCTCGCCACCCGCGGCGCGCGCCGCCCTGGTCAAGCCGGCCGCCACGCTCGGCGTCGAGTTCGACCCGGACGCGGCGATGGAGGTGGTGCGCCTCGCCGCCGGCTACCCCTACTTCCTGCAGGAGTACGGCAGGGAGCTGTGGAACGTGGCCGAGACCTCGCCGATCACCATGGCCGACGTCGCCGAGGTGCGCGACCTGGTCCGGGAGCATCTGGCCAACACGTTCTACGGGACCCGTTTCAACCTGGCCACCGAGGCGGAGCAGCGCTACCTGGCGGCGATGGCCTCCCTCGGCGAACCGCCCTACCCGACGGCGGCGGTGGCCAGGGCGTGGGGGGCGGCCGACCAGCGGCGCACCTCCCCCCACCGCGACGGGCTGATCCAGAAGGGCCTGGTCTGGTCGCCGCGGCGCGGCCAGGTGGACTTCACGGTCCCGCTGTTCGCTGAGTACCTTCTCGAGCACCACCCGCTCGGAGGTTTCGACCAGCCCGGCTGAAGGGCGCCGACGTCGGGGCGCCGGACGAACAGGCGGCCCCCGCGATGAGCAGCATGGCCGCGAGGGCCCACTCGTTGTAGAAGCTGAACTTGTTGAGGAGGTCGAAGGTGGCGAGGACGCCGCCGCAGCCGAGCAGCCAGCCGCCGGGCGAACGGGGCAGCACCCGGTGGAGCAACAGGTAGAGGACGGCGACCGCCGCGAAGGGCAGCCATCCCCGCACCATGGTCGGCAGACGCGCCCACAAGGTGAGCGAGTCGGGTCGGGGCGGCCACACGAAGAACAGACGGACGGCGGTGCGGTAGAAGGCGGAGGGGGAGGCCAGGACCCACGGGAGGATGACCGCCGCCGATCCGATGGCGGCGGCGATGGCCCGCCGCCATCCGAACATCATCACGACGAGCGGGGCGAGGAGGACGGCGTACTGCTTGACCGTGAAAGCGACGATCAGGAAGGCGACGATCCCCGGCGACGAGCCGCGCCGCCAGGCCCAAGCCACCCCGACGAGGCCGACCAGGAGGAGCGGGTCGTTCCAGGCGACCTCGATCCCCACGAGGGTTCCTGGCACGCAGAGGATGAGCGCGCCGGCGAGGCGACCCGCGCGTCCGGGGGCGACGCCGGCGAGCATGACCGCCGACAGCGCGAGGGCGGCGACCTCCGCGTAGCGGGTCTCTCCGAGGACCAGGTAGAACGGCGTGGCGACCAGGGCGGCGCCCGGCAGGTAGGAGAAGCCGGCCTTCACCTCGGGCGACTGCGGCGTGAACATGCTGTAGGGGTCGCAGCCGTGCGCGATGCACCGGCTGGCGTGCTGGGCGAGGTACCACACGTCGATGTCGGGACGCGGGCTCGCCACGAGGAGAGCGACCGACCCCAGGAGGAAGGCGGCGAGCAGGCAGTACCAGGCGGCCCTGGCGAGGCGGCCGTGGGCGGCGACCGATGGCCCTCCCGTAGTCGGAGGGCACGCCGAGGGCGTAGGCGTCGACGAGCGCCAGCAGGCAGCCTGCGAGGAGGAGCGCGGGGGCGTTGACCCGCCTGCCGTCACCAGCGGCCGCCGGGGCGTGGCCGCCAGGCCCGTCTGGACGGGCCGGGGCGGGTGTGGCACCGGTCCGTCCTTTGACCAGGAACACGGGACAAAATGCTGCCAGACGGGCAGATGGGGCAGAATCGTCCGACGTGCACCAGAGCTCGATGGCCGCCATGGCCGAATTCGTGGAGGAGCACCTGCGCTCCCGCCGGGGTCGGCCGCTGCGGATCCTCGACGTCGGCTCGATGGACGTCAACGGCTCCTACCGTGCCCTCTTCGACGACCCCGCCTGGGCCTACACGGGCCTCGACCTGGCGGAGGGCCCGGGTGTCGACGTCGTGGTCGACCAGCCCTACCGCTGGCAGGACCTGGCCGCCGAGAGCTTCGACGTGGTTGTCTCCGGCCAGGCGTTCGAGCATTTCGAGTACCCGTGGGTGAGCATCCTGGAGGTGGCGCGGGTGCTGCGCCCGGCGGGCCTGGTGTGCGTGATCGTCCCCTCGGGGGGTTACGAGCACCGCTACCCGCTGGACTGCTGGCGCTACTACCCCGACGGGATCGCCGCCCTCGCCCGGTGGGCCGACCTCGACGTCGTGTCCGCCGAGACGAGCTGGGAGCCGAAAGGCGACTACAGCGACGACTCGGCCGAGTGGAAGGACACCGTGCTGGTTGCCCGCAAGCCGGCCGCCAGCCCGTCGCTCGCCACCCGGGCCAAGACCGGTCTGCTCCGCCGGGTCAACGCCTTCCAGGCGGGCCGGCGGGCCGGCGTGGCCACCCGCCAATAGGCCACCCGCCGAGACGAAGAGGGCACCCGAGAAAGACCAATAGCCCCGGCCGATAGGCCCCCCGAAAAGGGCCGTCCGCAAAAGGCTCAGCCTGCGAGGCCGCAGAGGGTGGTCACCTCGCCGCCGGGCAGGGTGAGGACGAGCATCTCCCCGGGCGCCTCGTCGACCACGTAGGAGCGCCCGTCGGCCTCGGTCGTGAGCGCGGTCCCTGGCACGTCCTGGTGGAGCGTGGAGACGACGAAGGCGTACATCTCCTGGCGGCCCCGGGGGGTGATCACCTCCACCGTGGACCCCTGGCCGGCACCGGGGCGCAGGGCGACCTGCAGCGAGGGTTTCGGCCCGATGCGCCGGCAACCCCCGCTAAGCGGCGGCGACACCGGCCCGTTGGTCCCCAGCAGCGTGAAACGGCCGGCCGCGTCGCCTCGCGGCCTGGCGAAGACGCCCAAGTCGAGCGCCGCCAGGGCGTCGAGGCGTGCCACCTCGCCGAGCGCCACCTGGGGGAGGAGGCCCTGCCTGACGAAACGGACGAGCGTCGCCCGCCCGAGGTCGGGGTCGTCGGGCACCGGCCTGGGGGACAGGGAGCGAGCCCCCCCGGCGAGCAGCGTCGCCACGGCCAGGAGCTGTTTGCGGTTGGCCCGGACCATCTCCGTGCGGGCCGCCGCGAAGGTCTCCAGCTGGGAAACGTTGGACGCCAGCACCGCCGCGCCGACGGCGACGGCAACGGCCTGCAGGACGCGCCTCGCCGGCAGGCGCCGGGCGGCGGCGAGGGCGTCGCTCGCGGCGACGGCCATCGCGGGCAGCAGCAGGGCGGCGGCCACGTACACGTAGCGCGACGAGTCGGCCGCCACGTCCGCCTGGGCACGCCCGAGGCCCACCAGCACGAAGAAGGCGACGGCGCCGGCCGCGCCGCCGAGCACCGAGGGCGACTCCCGGCGGAGCCGGCGAAAGCTCAGCGCCATCCACCCCGCCAGGCCCACCACGATCACCGGGCCCGCCTGGTGCAGCCCGACGGCGGCGCCGAGCGAGCCGGACAGGCCCCGCCAGAAGTAGGGGGCCAGGCCGGCCAGGGCGGAGCCGAGGTGGTCGGAGCCGACCGCTTTCCTGCCGACCGCTGCGAACCAAACGGCGTAGGCGGCTACCGGGACGACAACGGTGCGCACCGCGGCGGGAAGGCCGCGCCGCATGAGCAGGACCGCCGCGGCGGCCACGACCATCGCGTCGCCGATGGTCGAGGAGGACAGCGACGCGAGGAGCGCCGCGGCGACCGCCACCTCGTTCCACGCCGATCGCCTTCGCCCCGCCAGCCAGATCGCCAGCCAGCCGAAGGCGACCGAGGCGACGAAGCCGATCTGGAACGCCCAGGTCAGGTTCTCGGCGCCGGCGCCGAAGAAGACGAACACTGTCACGGCCGCTGTCGCCACCCACGGGTCCGCCCTTTCTTCGAGCAGGACCCTCCAGATCAGGTGGGCCGCCGCCAGGTGCACCACGAGGAGCGCCAGCAGGTACGGCCAGTACGTGCCGAGCCCGAACACGGAGAACAACGCCCTCCACAGCAGTATCGGCAGGGTCGACCAGTGCTCGTTGTGCGGCTGCCAGATGCTGCGGAGGGGGTGGTGCAGGCCGCGGTCGGCGAGGAAGTCCCACTCGTCGCCGAAGAACCACAGGTGACGGTCGGCGTAGGCCAGCACTCCCAGGCCGACGGCCAGGCTCGCGCCGTGGACGAGAGCGGGGGCGCGCCCCGCCGGCCGGGGGTCGCGACGCCGGGTTGCGGCGTGGAGGGGAACGTAGGTCCGGCCGGGTCGGCGGTCCGCCGTCCGGGTCAGAGGATCCCGGCTTCCATCGCCTGGCGGATCCACGGTATGACCTCGTCGAGCACGTCGGAGAGCGGCGTGGTCGCCTCGAAGCCCAGCAGGCGCCTGGCTTTCTCGACCGACGGGACGCGACGCTGCACGTCGTGCTCGAAGGGCGGGTCGCTTACGTAGCGGAACGGCACTCCCGGCCCGCGGATCTTCTGCCAGATGGTCTCCGCCAGCTCGAGGACGGTGGTGGACGTGGCGGTGGACAGGTTGAAGTCCTCGTTGAGCGCCGCCGGGTGCTCCATGGCCGCGACGATCCCCTTCGCCAGGTCCCCGCCGTAGGTGTAGTGGCGGACCTGGGTGCCGTCGCCGAGGATGTGCAGGGGATCCTGGCCGAGCAGGACCTTGCTGACCAGGTCGGGCACCACGTGGCTCATGGCCAGCTTGACGTTGCCCGACAGCACCTCCTCGTCGCCGAGCGCCCGGCTCTCGCCGACGCCCACGCAGTTGAAGGGCCGGACGATGGTGTAGGGAAGGCCGTGCTGGCTTTGGGCGGCGCGGGCGAAGTACTCGACCGCCAGCTTCTGGAATCCGTATGAGGACAAAGGTGGGGGTATCCGCAGCTCGTCCCCTTCCACGGAGGGCCACCGCTCGGTCGACTCGAAGACCATCGACGACGACAGGATGGTCAACTTGCGGAGCGACCCTCCCCGGTGGGCGGATATGGCGGCGTCGCAGGTGGCGGCGGTGATCCGCTCGTTGGCGGCCAAAAGGTCGTAGGCGTAGGTGTGGAAGTAGGAGATCCCCCCGATCATGGCTGCGCCGGCGATGAGGTGGTCGGCACCTTCGAGCAGCCTCGACAAGAGGTCCGTGTCGCGGGCGTCGCCCTCCACGAAGCGGTAGCGGGGGTGGGAGTCGTAGGACTTGGAGACCCGCCCGTACTTGGAGTAGTTGTCGAGCCCCACCACCTCGTATCCGGCTCTGAGCAGTTCTTCGACCACGTAGCCGCCGATGAAGCCGGCGGAGCCGGTGACCACGACCTTGGCCATGTCAGGCCCGCGCCCTGCCGCGCACCTGCTCGACGCCGAGGCGCGGCCCGAAGGCGAAGAGGTACCAGTGCAGGTACCGGGGCAGCCAGGCGGCCATCTTGAACTTGGACACCCCGAGCTCGCGGTCCAGCCAGATCGTGGGTATCTCCGCCACCGGCCGGCGCAGCCTCCTCGCCTTGGCGACCAGTTCGATCCCCACCTCGAAGCCGCCGTCGGAGTCGATGCCCACCTCCTCCACGAAGTTCTTGTCGTAGGCCTTGAACGAGTTGGTGGCGTCGCTGGTGCCCACCCTGGCCAAGAGGGCGAGGGAGCGGCCGGCCAGCTTGGACAGGGTCCCTTTCAGCCAGGGGCCGCCGATCTGGCGGCCGCCGTGGCTGTAGCGGGAGGCGCAGGCGACGACCACGCCTCTTTCGACGAGCCGGGTGAGCGGGTCGATCTGCTGGGGGTCGTCGCAGCCGTCGGCCATGGTGACGACGACCACCTCGGCGGCGGCGGCGTCGAAACCCGCCCGGATGGCGCCCGCCGGGCCGGCGCCGACGTTGTTGAGCACCGGCCTGACCCGGCTGTCCTCCGCGGCGCACTTCTCCACCCACGCCGCGGTGCTGTCATCGGGAGTGTCGTAGACGACGAGCACCTCGCACGGCAGGTGGACCGCCTCGAGTATTCGCTCGACGCAGCGGACGATCTGCTCCCCCTCGTCGCGGGCTGTGACCACCACCGACACCCGGGGTTTCACGGCCGCCTCACACCATCACCCCGTTGCCGGTGAGCCCCCAGATGTCGACGACCGGCTTGTCGGTGCGCAGGTGCCGGTAGGCGTCGTGCGGGGCTCCGATCACCACCACGTCGGACTCGGCGAGCAGCGTCGGGAGGGGAACCAGCTCGGGGTCGTCGGGGCGGTGGTGGTCGGAGCACACCACGCGTGCCGCCCGGAAGCGGAGGATCCGCCGGAGCTTGTAGCTGAGGCTGGAGCGCACGTCGTCGCTGTCCGCCTTGAACGACATGCCGGCGATGCCGACTGTCATCGACGCCAGATCCCAGCGTTTCGACATGCGGTCCGCCACGTAGAGGGGGAGGCCCTCGTTGATGGTCATGCTGGCGTGGCCGAGGAGGAAGTCGTTGTTGTTGAACGCGGCCAGCTGCATGGTGTCCTTGAGCAGGCACGGCCCGGCGGTGAACCCGGCGCCGGGCAGGTCGGCGGCGCGGGGGTAGTTGTAGGCGAGCGCCGAGCGGATCCGCTCGTAGTCGAGGCCGTAGTCGTTGGCGATCCGGTACAGCTGGTTGGCAGCCGCGAACTTGAGGTAGCGCCACGAGTTGGTGAACAGCTTGGCCAGCTCGGCCTCCTCGGGCAGGAGCGTCACCGTCTCTGCGACGAGCGCCGAGAACAGCTTCGCCGCCCGGTCCACCGCCCGCCGGCTGCGCCCGCCGACGATCTGGGGGAGCTCGAAAAGCTCGGTCATGGCCCGGCCCTCGGCGATCCGCTCGGGGCAGAAGGCGACGTCCACGTCGAGGCCGGAGGCTGCCAGCTGGCGCTCAACCATGGCGGTCACCCCGGGGAACAGGGTGCTTCGCAGCACCACCAGCTGGCCGTCCCGCAGGTGCGGGGCGAGCGCCGCGACGGCGTCGGGGACCGCCGCCGGGTCCGGGTTGAGGTGCTCGTCGACGGGGGTGCCCACCACGAACACGACGTTCTCGGCGCTCGCCACCGTGCGGGGGTCGGTCGAGGCCGACAGGTTCCGTCCGCCCACCTTGGCGAGCACCTCGTCGGCGCCTTCCTCCCGGAAGGGCATGCGCCCCGCCTGGACGGCCGCGACGGCGTCGGCGTCGACGTCGAAGATCGCCACCTCCAGCCCCGTGCTGGCGAAGGCGAGAGCCAGGGGTAGCCCCACACGGCCGCAGCCTCCGACGACGGCGAGATCAGCGCTGAACGCCACCGGCCGGGAACCCTACCAGCGGGTTCCGGCCCCGAAGGGGCGCTGCGGGCCTTCTCAGAGCCGCCCGTAGGGGACGAGCAGCGTGGCGATCAGCCACCCGTCCACGGCGAGGAACGCCGCGGGCCAGGCCCACCCGGCGAGCGGGTGGCCGCGGCCGGCCCGCAGCGCCCCCGAGACCAGGAGCGCCGCCCAGGCGGCGACCGCCACCAGCAGGTACCGGCCCTCCCCCTGGGTGGTGGCCCGAACGAGGACCAGCCACACCACCACGCTGCCGGCGGCGAAGCCGGCGTACAGCGGCCATCCCGTCGTCCGGGTGGCGAGGGCCGCGGCGACGCAGGCGAGGCCGGCGGCGGTGAGCGCCCAGTCCCACGCCCCGGGAAGGTGGAGCTGGTTCCACCCCCCGTCGTAGAAGACGCTGTGCACCAGCACCCGGCTGTAGGTGTCGAGTATGGACAGCGACAGCTGCGGGGGGTTCCGTATCAGCGCGCCGCCGGCGAAGGGGCGCAGGAAGCGGGTGGTCACCGCCTCGCGCAGCGGGTCCCCGTAGGTCACCGTGTTGTCGACGAACCACCACCCCGCCACGGCTGCGAAGGCGGCCACGCTGGCAGCGGCTTGGCGCCAGCGTTTTCTCCACAGCGACGCCCCCACGCCGAGGGCCAGGCCCGCGCCTACCACGGGCAACGTTGTGACGTCGGCGAGGACCGCCAGGCCCGCCACGGCGCCGTAGGCGACCGGCCGCCAACCCGATCTTCGGGTCCACCACCCGGCCAGGCAGGCCAGCGCCGCCGAGCAGAGGGCGAACGCCAGCGCCGAGTTGGTGACGGCAGCCGTCACGACCAGGTACTTCGGCCAGAACCCCACTGTCGCGGCTACCGCCACCGCCGGCCCCGCCCGGCGGGTCAGGAGCCGCACCGCCGCGTAGGCGCAGGCGACCCCGCCCGCCCCGAGGACGATCGACAGCAGCCGGATCTCGTGGACCCACAGGGCCTGCTGGCGCTCGGCGGCGTCGTAGTCGTGGGACAGGTAGTAGAGCCGGGCGCCTCGCCACTCGACCGGATGGGCGGCGGGGCGGTCGTCGGGGGTGAACGCGGGGATGCCGAGCGCCTTCTGCCAGCCGGCGGCGAGGTAGTAGTAGAGGGGGGCCTGGGCGGCTTCGACCCCGTAGGCCAGCGAGATCGGCGGCGGCGAGCCGGTGGCCGCCACGTGCTCGACGTAGGTGACGTGGTCCGCCTCGTCGTTGTTCTCCCAGGCCGGGGTCCGCCAGCTGAACAGCAGCGCCAGCCCGGCGTAGGCGACCAGCACCGCCGCGAGCTGCCAGCCGCCGCGGGCGGGTGGCCGGCGGGCCCGGACGTGAGCCGGGCGGTGACCGCCGGCCCGGAGCGTCGCGGTGACCGTCACCGTGGCCGGTGCCGGTCGGCGGCCCGCCCCTGCCCCGCTCCGTGGCCGCCGCGGGAGGCGGTCCCTGCGGCGGTCCGCTGCCGGGGGCTCATGGTGCGCGAAGCCTAACTTTTGGGGCGCCGGCGCGGGGATCTCAGCCGATCCCGGCGGACCAGGCGGGCTGTTGACTTGGCGGCTTCACCGGCCGCGCCACCGTCACCTTCTCGGCCTTGCCCATCGGTCCTTGACCGCACCGCCAGCAGCGGCCGCCGCCCCGCTCGCCGACGGTCGCCGCGTGCTCCGGCCCCGCCCGCCGGGCGCTGCTCAGGCCGCGGTCGGCGCCCCCGGCCCGATCACCCCGCCATCCTCGCTGACGACAACCACGCCGAGGCTGTTGGCGGCAGCAACGACCAGGTCGGCCGGCGTGACATGGGAGACGACCAGCGGACGCGCCGGTTCGCCGGCTTGGCGCAACGCCCGGGGCCGTTGCTCGGCGCGCTCCACGTCATGAAGGTTGGCGCTCCATGCCGCCTCGCAGACGAACAGAATCCGTTCGCCGTCCGGCTGGAACGCCTCGATGAACGCGTGCGCCCGCTCGGCGTCGTCCACCACCGCCGGATCGACCTTGTCCAATAAGGCGTCCAGGCGCTCCCCGGTGATAGCCGTCCGACGAGAGCCGAACCTTCGCGGTGGGTAGCGCCGAGGGTTGAGGTGCAAGTGGAACTCCAGGCCGAAACCCTTGAGCATGCCT
>Ga0209061_1005473_pt1 | contig 11077 bp, 8 predicted proteins | sample Coa_R1_10_FD_187157 | JGI IMG/M metagenome (GOLD analysis project Ga0209061, IMG submission 187157) | Surface soil microbial communities from Centralia Pennsylvania, which are recovering from an underground coalmine fire - Coalmine... | ecosystem: Environmental > Terrestrial > Soil > Unclassified... | reverse complement strand
CTTGGGTTACATTGTTACCGTTAGGCTCGGCATGGACAGATGCCGTTGCCCAAAGGACCTGGACAAGTCCGCCACCGATCAAGTAAGTCTCGCTTCCGCCCTTGCCCAATCCCTAAAGTTGGACCCGGACACGCATCCTCAATTCATGCGGATCGGGGCGCCTCAGCATTGAACGATTTCTTGGCTCTTAATCAACAAACGGGTGCGGTACGGATCCGGGGCAAGCCATGGGAATCTGACAGATAAAAACAAACTTGCGAGGAAATGTTTTAATCAGAAGTTCTGTTGGGCCTGCCCCGACTATGAGATGCAACTAGAGAACGAAATTTTTGCGGTGGTTGACACGAATGAGCGTGGGATTGCTTTGGCCGTCGGGCTCCAGAGGCGTACAGAAATGTGTCGCGATCCACGACCAGCACAATACCGCAACGCAATTGCAGCGGGCCGTAGAGGAAGGGGCGATCCACTCGGACGCGGGCTTCAGAACTGCCCATGGCCAGCTATGCAGAATCGAGCGCGGCTAAGATGCGCTACATCCGGCTTGTCCTCGTCATCCGCGTAGATCGACATGCCATCCGGCCAATCTTCGCCTCAAGGATAGTGCAGGTGGGTGAAACGGAGGGTTCGCGGATGTTACGGGTATCATGCGCGAGTAGAGTAGTGGCATCGATCAGCGCAGCGAACAAGCCGCAAAGAGCTTAGAGATGAGCATGTGGAGTCCTTTACTGTGTGTCGGGTGCAGGTCCGTACTCCTGCCAAAAATCGGCGTTCGATTCGGTCTTGGGCGTTTTCGCTTCGTCCAGTGTGTCTGCCGCAAGTGTGAGTTTCGACAGCTCACCAGGGGCCACCGAGAGAAACGTTCCGGTGCCGGGGAAGGCCCGGCTGTTGCGAATGATGGCTCCGGGGCAGTGATCTAGACGGATTACCGGCATAGCGGGTAGCGGCTTGGTCGAAGTGACATCGTCCAGCTCTAATTGCTTGCAATCACGCAACAGGAAGGCCGGTCCGGCAGTCGCATTGATCCGGATATCGTGCAACTCCATTCCAGTTGTGTTAAAGCCTTCCAGGCCGGTTCTGCCGGATGCAATGACATCACTGATGCGCAGGCCGGCAATGGGCATTTCGGGAAGACCTTCGATCTCAATGGGTACTTTGGAACTGGTGATCGTCATGTGGCTGATAGCGATGTCACGGAAGACGGGTGTTCTATTAGAGACAGGTTGTTCATTCGTGGGTTTTTCGCCTTCCATGATGTAGTAATTGGTGACGTTAATGCCGACGGGCACATTTTCCATGGTCCAGTTATCGAACCGCACGTTTTCGACGCGGCCGCCACGCCCCCGCCGGCTCTTGATGCGAACGCCGATTTGGGTTCCGTGGCAGGTGATGTTACTAGCTACGACATTTTTAATACCGCCCGCGATCTCGCTTCCCAGTACGACGGCTCCGTGGGCGTGATAGACGTTGCAGTTAGTGATTGTCACGTTTTGCGTAGGCCTGTTGACGCGCAGGCCGTCGGCATCTTTGCCGGATTTGAGGACGATACCGTCATCGCCAGTATTGATGAAGCAATTGGAAATGCGAACGTCGCTGCTCGAATCTACCGCAATTCCATCCGTATGAACGCCGGGATAGGTATCAATGCTGACGCCGTCCACGACGACCTTGGTCGAATATAGAATGTGCACGGTCCACATCGGCGAGCCGATGAAGTGAACGCCTTCGATGAGCACATTGGTGCTGTCCATGAATCGCACGAAGGAAGGGCGCAGGTGTGGAGCGGCCTTTTCATAGAGTTCTTTCGGCGCAGGCGAGCGCTTTTCCAGAGCGGTCAGCAGGCGAGTCCAATCGGGTCCGAAAACGGATCCTGGGCCAGCGGCGGTATTTTTTTCCGGACGGCCCAGCAGATTGAGCCAGTCTTCATTGCTGGTAGTCAAGATACCCTGCCCGATGATCGCTACGTCGTGCAGATTCCGGCCGCCGATCAACGGCACGGGTGTCAAGCATTCGATTCCCTGTTCGCGGCCTTCGGTGAAGGGTAGGTGCGCGGCTGGAAAGCGCAGGGTGGCGCCCGCGTCGAGATCGAGAGTCATATTGCTGATCAACTCGATTGGGCCCGTGACATAGGTGCCGGCGGGGACAAACACGGTCCCACCGCCCGCAGCTTTGGCGGCTTGAATCGCCGCTCGAAACGCATCTGTGGAACTGGCGGATCCATCGCGCACAGCGCCATAATCGGCAACATTGAAGAATGGGCCGTTCGCCGCCCGGACGCGAATGCAAGCGAGCGCAAGCAGGAAAGGCAGGGCGCGGTTCAGAACGGATCTACTCATTTTCACAACTCCTCAATGTTTGAACGGCCAAAGGCCGGTGGTGGTACGGCCGCCATCGATGGCGATGACTTGGCTGGTAATGTAACCGACACACAGAGGCAGCGCAGTTTACCTGGATGTTGTATTGGCCCCATTCGGCGGCCAGACATCGAGTGAGGGCCGCCCAAGCGCCTTTGATCATACCGTAAACGGTCAGATGCGAAAAACCAACCAGGGAAGTCAGGCTCCCGTTGAAGACGATCTTGCCGCCGATTCCGCGTTCAATCATCCGGCAACCGATACGCTGTATCAAACGCATAAGGCTGGTGAGATTGGCCTGGAAAAACGAAGCCGATTTCGTTCTGCGTGTATTGCCCGAATGGTTTGGGATGTTAGTACCGGCAACATTTACGAGCGCATCGACGTCCGAATGGCTACTCTTACTGTTTCTGGTTCTTTGGGTTTTCATCAACTGTAATTGATCGCGGCAATCTCTCGCTGCAGCTCCGGCGATTCCCAAGAGAATTGCATCTTTCGCCGCCCCAGGTGGGCTCTGCTGTCTGCTTTTTGGGTATATGCGGCAGCTCCGCACAGGCCGGTTGCCAATTGTTCATAGATCACCTTTATTCCCTTTATTTGCGACAGTATTCGTAGCAGTCGGGACCGAGCCCGGCTCAAGCGCCTGGAGTGAGTAGACGCGCCATTCCATTAATCGCTCGCGTGTGATGCGGGCAGCGGTTTCCGGTCCTTCTTCCAAGGCGCGAACGATATCCTGGTGATCTTCAGCGAGCGCGAGATAGTCAGTCGGCAGCGGCTTTAGGCCGTCGCAAAGAATGTAGGCGAACGGCGCGGCCGCGATTGCCTGGCAGGCTTGAATCAAAAACGAGTTGTTTGTCAGCTTATAGAGTTCCTGGTGGAAAGTGTAGTCGGCCAGGCAGAATTTTTGCAGATCTTTGGCGCGCGCTGCGCGACGCATGTGGTCGACCTGTTCGCCCAGGATTGCGTGGGCGCTGTTTGACCAGTTGGCTGAGGCCGCTTCGGCAGCGAGAGGCTCGAGCGCCATGCGCACCTGAAACAGATTTTCGATTTCCGCGCGAGTATAGCGGCACACGTTATTCGAGCGGTTCATCAGTTTGGTGACCAGTCTCTGATTGTTCAGATCTTGGAGTGCAGCGTTGACTGTGGCCTGAGATACATTTAACTCGCTTGCGATCTTTGCTTCGACCAGCCGTTGACCAGGAACGAGTTGGCCTGTCAGGATTTTCAGGATGATGGCCTGGCGAACTTGAGCGGTTTTAGATAGTGAGACAACCTGCACGCTTTAACTGATTATCGATTGTAGATGGTTTGATTTCTGTTGTAAACAGGAAATATTTATTGACAGTAAAATCGATTATCGATTATCATTCCATCGGAGATTTACGGCTAGGTGCCTACCGCTCGCCGCCATTTCGTTTCCGCGCCCCGCACGGCTGTTCTCTTCCTGTTCTTTTGTTTGGCCTGCGGCGCTGTGGAGAACCCATATCTGGCGGTAGTGGAGAAGATGGCTGGCGCGGTTGGGTTTTATTCGGAAAACGGTCGCGAGCTAGGGCGTGTAAACGTGGGCCCGTTCCCGCACGAAGCGGCGCTGTCCAGTGATCGACGAACACTGTATGTGAGTGATAACGGCGTGCTTTGGATGACTGAAAACAGCAATGGAACGAACATGATCTCGGTTATCGATGTTCCTGGGATGCGCAAGGTGAAAGACATCTCGCTCGGCGAATTTCACCGGCCGCATGGCATTGCTCTGATTCCACATTCGACCGAGTTGCTAGCCACCATGGAGCGCCCGTTTGCACTGGTACGCGTGGATCCAAATTCTGGTCGAGTTCTCCGCGTTTATGACATCAAGGGCAAGAGTCCGCATATGGTCATTCCGAGCCCGGACGGTGCGCGCGCCTTTGTGAGCGATACGGATTCCAATTGTGTCGCGGTGGTCGATCTGAAAACCGGCGCGGTCCGTCTGATCACGACTGGCGCTCGCCCGCAGGGCGCCGTGTTGTCGCCGGACGGCAGGCGGTTATACGTTGTGAACACTAACGGGAACACGATCTCGATTATCGATACTGCTTCGCTCGAAGTGGTAGGCACGATTGCTACGGGTAAAGGTCCGGGACGGATCGCGATCACGCCAAACGGCAAGACTTTGGTCTATAACCTGCAATTTGAACCCGGGGTGGGCTTCGCGGATGTCGCAACCAGGAAGCAGATTGCCGAAATTCCACTGAGTGGACGCCCGCTATCGCTCACAATGACTCGTGACGGCAAGCGCGCATTTGCCGGTATACAAAATCAGGACAAGGTCTGCTTTATCTCTGTCCATGAGCGCAGGATTACGCGGATTCTCCAACTTCCGAAAGGCAGCGGACCTGACCCCAGTATTCCTCTCAATTGAGGTTTTTCCATGAATGTTCGATTGAACCCCCGATGCTCTCCCAGAATGGCTCTTCTAATGACGGCGGAGTTGTTGTTCGCCGTTGGGCTGGCGCTTGGACAGGCGGTCTCAGTAGCCGGCATATCAGGCCGCGTCCTGGATCCGTCAGGAGCGGTGATTGCCAATGCTCAGGTCAGGATGACGCAGACGGACACGCATTATACGCGTGTGGTCAGCACGGACACCTCCGGCAACTATGAGATGACAAACCTGCCGGTTGGCCCTTATACGTTGGAAGTGCAGGCGGCGGGATTTAAAACCTATACCCAGCCTGGCATTGTGCTGGAAGTGGCTAACAACATCCAGGTGAACGTCACACTGCAGATTGGTGCTGTTTCGGAGACGGTGGAAGTGAGCGCAAACGCCGGAATGGTGGAGACGCGCAGTAACGCGGTCGCACAGGTAGTCAACGAACGGCAGATCAATGATCTTCCATTAAACGGCCGGCAGGCAACCCAACTTATTCTGGTATCGGGCGCGTCGGCACCCACTCCGGCTGACTCGTTGAACAGCAGCAAGAACTATCCGACATCCGTAACAATGTCGATCGCGGGCGGACAGGGCAATTCGACAAATTACGTTCTGGATGGCGGGGACAACAACCACACGTTTACGAATTTGAATTTGCCGTTTCCGTTCCCGGACGCCCTGCAAGAGTTTAATGTGGAGACCAGCGCGCTGCCTGCCCAGAATGGCCTCCACCCCGGGGGTCAGGTAAACATTGTTACCAAATCGGGAACGAACAGTTTTCATGGAGACCTTTTCGAATACATTCGTAATGGCGATCTGAACGCGCGCAACTTCTTTGCTCCCACACACGACAGTTTGAAACGCAATCAGTTTGGTGGAACGCTGGGCGGACCGATCCTGAAGGATAAGCTGTTCTTCTTTGGCGGCTATCAGGGAACGCGAACGCGCACGAGTCCGCCGCAAACCATTTCATATGTTCCGACTGCCGCAGTGTTAGAGGGCGATTTCAGCACGCTCGAATCCTCCACCTGCCAATCGAAGCCGCGGCAGTTGACGAATCCTGTGACGAAAGAGAAGTTTGCCGGAAATCAGATCCCCGTGTCGATGTTCGATCCGGCTGCTTTGAAGCTAGTTTCCTATCTACCTCCGGCGCAAAATCAGTGCGGGCAGGTGACATACGGAATCCCACAGGCTCAAGACGAGGATCAATATATTGGCCGTATCGACTACGTGCGCAGTGACAAGCATTCGATGTATGCGCGTTATTTCGCATCAGATTACCGCAGTCCGGCGTTTTGGAATCCGCACAATATTCTTTGGACAGCCATCCCGGGGAACCTGGAATTGAGCCAATCCATTACGCTAGGGGATACATATTCGTTCAGCGCGAATCTGTTGAATTCATTTCACGCCACATTTACACGCTTGCGAAATAATCGGGGGCCGTCTTCTCAGGATATCGATCCACAGGACCTGGGAATCAATATGTACAACGCTGTTCCCAATGATATCCGCATGGAAGTCAGTAATTACTTCAATATCGGATGCGGGACCTGCTCACCTGGTCATTTCAACACAAATACATGGCAGTTTGCAGATGACGTCAACTTGGTCCGTGGCAATCACCAGATGATGTTCGGGGTCGATTTTATCCGAAGCCAGAATAACGATCTCTCCGGTTACCTGCAGAATGGCGACTTCCAATTCAACGGATCTTTTACGGGCGATGCGCTGGCGGATTTTCTTTTGGGCGACATGTATCAGTTCAATACGAGCCGCCCGCAGCAGGACGCGTTTCGTCAAAGCATTCCCGCGTTGTATTTTCAGGACACGATTCATGTAAACGATCGTTTAACGGTGAACGCGGGCGTGCGCTGGGAACCGATGCTATTTCCGTATGACTATTTTGCCCGTGGCAGCTCCTTTAATATGGCTGCATTTCTGGCGAATCAACATAGCACAAAATTCCCGAATGCGCCCGCTGGGATGCTTTATTACGGCGACCCGGGCATTCCCAAGGGGTATTCGAATGCCAAATGGACCGAACTCGGGCCGAGGTTCGGATTGGTATTCAACCCGCATGCGGACGGACGCGATACGCTCCGCGTGGGCGCCGGAATTCTGTACGACACGACAGAGATGTATTACACGAATCACCTCACGTCCAATCCTCCGTTTGCTAACGAAATTGATCAGATCGCTCCCGCGTCGCACCTGAGCAATCCGTGGGCGGGGTACCCGGGCGGCGATCCGTTTCCTGTTTCGGGATACACGATTTTTCCAAAATTCGCGGTGTGGGATCTGGTGCCGCTCAACATGAAGCCGACGACCGTGGATCAGTGGAATGTCAGTTATCAGCGGCAGTTTGCGGGCAACTGGATGGCTTCCGTCAGTTATCTGGGGAACAAGACCACCCATCTCTGGCTGCAAGACGACATTAATCCCGCTATCTATATGGCGGGTGCGACAAGTTCAAATACGAACCAGCGCCGGACGTTGTATCTGCTGAATCCTTCGCAAGGCCAATATTACGGGCAAATGCTGATTGGGGATGATGGAGCCAACTCGTTTTATCACGGCATGCTCACTTCCTTGCAGCACCGCTTCAGCAATGGATTCACGTTGCTTGGGAATTACACGTGGTCGCATTGCATTGACGATGGCGACTTCACGGGCGACGTTCATGTTACGCAGTACCAGGATCCATACAGCCGGCGCGCAGACCGCGGAAGCTGTAATTTCGATTACCGGCATGTGTTTAACCTTGCGGCGGTTGCAACGAGCTCATTCAAAAATGGATGGAAAGGCCGGATTCTGGGCAACTGGCAGATTGCACCCTTGATTCGAGCCACCAGCGGAGCGGCGCTGAATGTCACCACCGGCCTCGGTAACTCTCTGGTCGGGAACAACCCGAATACGGATCGACCGAACTTGGTTTCTTCCGACGTTTATAACAGTTCGTGGGGCCCTAACTTGCAGTATCTGAACCCGGGGGCATTCGTCATCAACGCGCCTGGCACGTTCGGGAATCTCGGCCGCAATGTGCTCAACGGCCCGGCGCAACTCAATTTGGACGTGTCGCTGGTTCGTTTTTTCCCCCTGACTGAACGATGGCATCTCGAAGCTCGAGGCGAAGCGTTCAACGTGATTAACCATACAAACTTCCAATTAACGAATCTGACGCTAAACTCGTCATCGACTTTTGGCCACATTACGAGCGCCGGAGATCCGCGCATTTTTCAGTTCGCTCTGAAGCTACACTTCTGAGATGCGCCTGTCCGTTGCAGCCGCGTTGTTTAGTATCCTGAACGCAACAGCGCAGATGCCTCGCTTTTCGCAACAGACTTTAGCGACGGACCTCTCGGGCGGCTATCAGGTAGTTGCGTCCGATGTAAACCACGATGGCAAGCTGGATCTGATTGCCTTGGCCAGCAACATGACCGACCTAGTATGGTTTGAGAATCCAGGGTGGCAGCGACACGTGGTCGCGTCCAATTTGCATCGCATGATCAATTTGGCTGCCTGGGATATCGACGGAGATGGCATTCCGGAGCTTGCGCTCGCGTATGAATTCTATATGAATCCAGCGCAGAGTCTGGGGAAAGTGGCGATTCTGCATCACAATGGAGATCCACGCCAGCCTTGGACGCTGCGGCAGATCGATCAGCTTCCGACATCGCATCGCTTGCGTTGGGCCCATATTGACGGCAGTGGAAGGAAGGTTTTAGTGAATGCCCCGCTGGCAGCCGCTGACGCGCTCCAGCCGGATTATCGAGGCCATGTTCCACTAGTGTTTTACCGAACGGATGACTGGAAGCGCCGGTTGATCGGCACGGCGGAGCAAGGCATTGTTCACGGCATTTACATCATGGATTGGGACGGCGATCACCGCGACGAAATCTTGATCGCCGGTTTTCTTGGCGTGCACTTATACAAATACAGTCCCAACGGAAAATGGGCACGGACCGAAATCACGGCTGGTGATCCCGACGCATGGCCTAGAAGCGGGACGAGCGATATCGCTGTCGGCCAACTAAAAGGGAACCGATTTCTTGCGACGATTGAACCCTGGCATGGCAACCAAGTTGTGGTTTATCGCCGGGATCGTGGATCAGTTAGGGCGTGGCGACGACACGTAATTGATGACAGCCTGCTCGATGCGCACACGATTCTTACTGCGGATTTCGATCACGACGGTTCCGACGAGATTGTGGTAGGGTGCCGGGGCGGACAGCGTGGTGTTTATCTTTACAAGTTCAACGCGGGAAAGTGGGTGCGTGAGCCAATCGATGCTGGTGGAATAGCGGCGGCGGGTTGTGCGATCACCGATCTCGATGGCGACGGCAAGCCCGAGATTGCCTGTATCGGGTCTGCTACTCACAATCTGAAAGTTTACAAGTATATTCAGTGACCTCTATCGCCGGAGTGGCTATGGAAGTTCCCTCCCTTATGGTGGGGGAGTCAACCGGATATTGTGCAATTCTAAATCGTCTGTGTACCGGGCTGCGAGGCCGGTCCGCACGGTACCGACGATATCAATCAAGCGCAGGTCGCTGATGGGAGCTTCGGGCAATCCCTCGATGTCGATGGCTTTCTTCCTCGCGCCGTTGATGGTCACGTCGCTAATGGCTATATTACGAAAAAGCGGCGTGCGTTCGGAGATGGGCTCGGGTTTGGTGGCACTCTCGCCTCCCATGACGTAATAGCTGGTGATCACGATGCCTTCGCCCACATGGTCCATCGTCCAGTTACTGAATCGCACGTCTTCGACGACGCCTCCGCGGCCTCGCCGACTTTTCAGACGGATACCGTTTTCTGTTTCGAATGCCGTGATGTTGCTGGCGACTATGTTGCGAATACTTCCCGAAGTCTCGCTCCCAAGGACGACCGCGCCGTGGGCGTGGTAAACATTGCAATTGGTAATGGTTACGTCCTCGGTGGGTCGGTGGACGCGCGATCCGTCTGCATCCTTTCCGGCTTTTAGCACGATGCCGTCGTCTCCGGTGTCGATGTAATCATCCTCGATGCGGACGAAGCGGCTGGAATCGACCACAATGCCATTGCTGTGAGGGCCGGGATAGGTCTCGATAGTCACATTGCGGACGGTTGCATTTTCCGTATAAAGCAAGTGCACGACGAACATGGGCGCGCCGATGAACTGGACGCCTTCGATGAGCACGTTTTTGGCGTTCATAAAGCAGAGAACAGAGGGGCGCAACTCGGCTGCGGCCTGCCGATATTCTTCTTCAGATATCGGTCTTTTTTCTTCGAGATCGCGCAGCAGGCGGTCCCAGCGCGGCCCATTTGCGCTGCTTGATCCATCCCCAGTAGTGGATACGATTCCGTTATGCACCTTCAGATACTCCTGATAGGCATCCGGATAGGCTTTGCGCCACGCTTCGTAATCGGCCGTGGTGAGAATGCCGCGGCCAGTGACTGCCACGTTTTGCACGTCATGGCCGCCGATGAGCGGCATAGGGGTCAGCGCTTCAACACCTAAATATCTGCCCTTCGTGAATGGCAGGGGGGCGACTGGGAATTCGATGGTCGCTCCGGCGTCTATTTCGAGAGTCATGTTGCTAAAGAGCTCTATGGGGCCAGAGGTGTATTTGCCAGGAGGGACGTAAATGGTTCCGCCGCCGAAAGACTTCGCCGCCTGAATCGCACGACGAAAGGCGTCTGTTGCAGGGACAGAGCTGTTGGCAACCGCGCCGTAGTTCGTGATGTTGAATACGGGTGCGAGGAGATTTGCCGCGAAAACAGGCCGCGTTAGAAGAAGGAAGAAAATTGCTGTTATCCGCAATGAAAATCCTGCCACCAGGATGGTATCACGAGTACACTTTCTGCGATGATACGACGAGTGGGTTGCTTTGCCTTTCAGAGGCGCTTGGCGAAACGGCCGAGTGATTGCCAGCTAATAAACACTCCCGGTGGCGCTTGGCAGCAATTTGCAATCTGAAGCATCACAAGGTCCACGATGTCGTGCTGAGGCGCAGTGAGGCCTCGCTGGAAGGTTATCTGGCGCGCCTGCAAAGGCAAGCACCGCGTGAAGGTGGTGTGTACGGACCTGACGGCCCACTATCGTGCGCTGGTACACAAGCATTTCCCCAATGCGCGCATGGTGGCCGATCGTTTCCACCTCATCCGCATTCGTCGCCGTCTTGCAGGTGACGGGAAAACAGGACGAATATCCCGCCGTGCAACTGATGGCTAAAGCCGTCCACCTGTTACGTCGGTTACCGGCATAAACTTGTTCAGGCTTTGCTCGATTTGGGGGATGTATTCACTCACATGAACCACAAATGTTTGCTCCGGTCCC
>Ga0209061_1005470_pt1 | contig 11081 bp, 12 predicted proteins | sample Coa_R1_10_FD_187157 | JGI IMG/M metagenome (GOLD analysis project Ga0209061, IMG submission 187157) | Surface soil microbial communities from Centralia Pennsylvania, which are recovering from an underground coalmine fire - Coalmine... | ecosystem: Environmental > Terrestrial > Soil >... | reverse complement strand
GCGTATCAGGCACAAGCCGCACACTGCCAGAGCCGACCCTCCGTAAGCAACACGACACTCCGGGCCGGCCGACCAGAACCGGGAATTCACCTCCGGCAATCAACTCCAGAGGTACCTAACTAGTAACGGGGGCTGAGGTGAGCGATCTGGTCACAGAGACCGCGGCTCAGGTGGCGTCACCTGTTGCTGCGACGAACAGCGCGGGTGCTCCACGCCACCGACGAAGGGGTGCACTGGCCGTCGTGCTCGTGATCGCGGCGGCCGGCGCCGCGGCGGGCTTGGTGGCGACCGGTACCTTTCGAGGCTCGAAACCGCCGAGCGCAGCGAGCGTGGACCAGACGGCGCTGGCTACCGTCAAGCGGCAATCGCTCACCTCGCAGACCCAGGTGAGCGCCACGTTGGGCTACGCCGGCAGCTACGACGTCATCCTGCCGCCAACCGGGGGCAGCTCGCCCACAGGATCTTCGGCGTCGACCGGCACCGCCCATGGTGCGGCAGGGCAGTCCGGCGGGCAGGCGACGGGCATCTTCACCGCCCTGCCCGCCGTCGGGCAGGTTGTGACACAAGGCCAGGGCCTCTACTCGGTCGACCAGGCGCCGACTGTGCTTCTCTATGGCTCGGTCCCGGCCTACCGGACGCTTTCGGAAGGAATGAGCGGGACAGACGTCCAGCAGCTCAACGCGGACCTGGTTGCTCTCGGTGAAGCGTCGAGCTCGCAGCTCGACCCGAGCTCGGCGTACTTCAGCGCGGCGACGGCCGCCGGACTCGACAAGCTCCAAGCAGCTTTGGGGCTTCCCCAGACCGGCGACCTGCCGCTCGGCCAAGCGGTGTTCCTGCCAACCGCGGCGAGGGTGACGAACGTGGCCGTCTCTGTCGGCGCTCCTGCCCAGCCGGGTGAGAGCATCCTGCAGGCCACCTCCACCACGCGCGACGTGATCGCCCAACTGGACGCCACCCAACAGTCAGAGGTCAAGGCCGGTGACCAGGTGACGATCACTCTTCCGAACGGCCAGACCACGCCGGGGATGGTCACCTCGGTCGGGACGGTCGCCACCAGTTCCTCCTCGGGTGGGCAGGGATCCTCGGGTGGCTCCACATCGGGCGGCGGAGGTGGGTCGGGGAGCACCCCGACCGTCCAGGTGGACATCAAGCCCACCGATCCGTCGGCCACCGGCAGCCTCGATCAGGCGCCGGTGAATGTCACGATCACGACCGGCGAGGTCAAGGACGCACTCGTCGTCCCCGTCGACGCCCTCCTGGCCCAAGGTAGCGGGGGCTACGCGGTCGAGGTCGTGGACGGCCAGGGGACCCACCGCCTCGTGCCAGTATCCCTCGGGCTGTTTGACGACGCCGACGGGCTGGTGCAGGTCACGAGCTCCCAGCTCCAAGCCGGCCAACAGGTGGTGGTCCCGAAGCTATGACGGACCTCTCGACGATGCCATCGATACCGGGGACATCCGACCAGAGGCCGCGCGGGCTCAATGCATCTCCGGTTCTCGAACTCGATGAGGTGACCAAGACCTACGGCACCTCGCCGCCGGTCCAGGCGCTGCGGGGTGTGAGCCTGACGGTGTGTGCGGGTGAGCTGGCGGCCATCGTCGGCCCGTCAGGGTCGGGCAAGACCACCTTGCTCCACCTCATGGGCACCCTCGATCGGCCGAGCTCGGGAGCAGTCCGGCTCTTGGGCCTTGATGTGGCAGCGATGGCCGACGCCGATCTTGCCAGCTTGCGAGCCATCCGCATCGGCTTCGTCTTTCAGCAGTTCTTCCTGGCTGAGCACGAAACGGTCCTCGACAACGTGGCAGACGGCCTCCTCTACGCCGGAGTCGCCCTGAAAGAGCGGCGCGAAAAGGCTAGAGCTGCTCTCGAACGCGTGGGGCTCGGGCCTCGATTGGCCGCCCGCCCCACCCAGCTGTCTGGTGGGCAACGCCAGCGAGTAGCCATCGCCCGCGCTCTCGTCGGAGAACCCGCGATCGTGCTGGTCGACGAGCCCACCGGAAACCTTGACAGCACGACCGGCCAGGCGATCCTCGCTCTCATAGATGAGCTCCACGCTCAGGGCACGACCATCGTCGTGATCACCCACGATCGCGACATCGCGGCGCGGATGCCTCGACGAATCGAGATGCTCGACGGTCGCATCGTGGCGGACACGCCAGCGACGGCTCCTCGTCTCCCAGGGGCGGCTCTCGCCAGACAACCCGGGCTGGACGGCTCTGGTCGACCGACCGTTGTCGAGCCACGATGAGCACGGTTCCTCTCGTTGCCAGGCGGCGCCTCCGGCTAGTTGATCTGTGGCGCCTTGCGGTCGTCGGGCTGCGTACCCGCAAGCTCCGCGCCGGGCTCTCGGCGCTGGGTATCGCCATCGGGGTCGCCGCGATCGTGGCGGTCCTCGGACTCTCCGCCTCGTCGCAGGCGGGTCTGCTGGCCGAGATCGATCGCCTCGGCACCAACATGTTGACGGTCCAGAGTGGCCAGACGCTCTTCGGCCAACCAGCCGAGCTGCCAAAGGAAGCACCGACGATGATCGGGCGGATACCCGGCGTCACCGCTGTCCAAGACACCGCATACGTGCCAGGCATCGACGTCTACCGGAGCCCGCTCATCCCCTCCATCGACACCAACGCCCTATCCGTCCAGGCGACGAGCCTCGGGCTTCTCCATGCCACCGGAGACACTCTCGCCCAAGGCAGCTTCCTGAACCCAGCCACTGCGCGAGAGCCGGTCGCCGTCCTGGGGGCGCTCGCCGCGCAGCGTCTCGGCATCGACCGAGTCTTTCCCGGTGAGAGGATCTGGCTGGGGAACCAGTGGTTCTACGTCGCTGGCATTCTCGATCCAGCTGTTCTCGCGCCCGCAATCGACACGTCGGTGCTCGTGGGCTACCCGGCAGCAGAGACGTTCCTGGGCTCCGACGGGCACCCCTCGACGATCTACGTCCGTGCCCAAACCGATCAGATCGGCGCCGTCCAGCCACTTCTAGGGCGCACGGCCAACCCAGAGGCACCGAATGAGGTGAACGTGAGCCAGCCGTCCCAGGCCTTGGTCGCCCGGGCGGAGGCCCAAAGCGCCCTCAACGGCTTGTTCCTCGGTCTTGGCGCCGTGGCCCTTCTGGTCGGAGCAGTCGGGGTGGCGAACATCATGATCATCTCCGTGCTCGAACGCCGATCCGAGATCGGACTGCGCCGCGCACTCGGCGCGACCAGGCCTCACATTCGCATCCAGTTCCTCTCCGAGGCCATCCTCCTTGCCTGCCTCGGTGGCGCGGTCGGCGTCGGTGTAGGCGCGCTATCGACCGCCGTCTACGCGTCGACCAAGGGATGGTCGATCGTCGTCCCCGCCCTCGCCTGGGGCGGGGGCTTCGGGGCCGCCCTAGCGATCGGTGCGGTGGCCGGCCTCTTGCCGGCGATCCGGGCAGCACGGCTGTCGCCAACCGAGGCGCTATGGACGATATGAGCCAGACGAGCCTGTGAACAGCCACTCACGGAAGACTGCAGAACCCCGGTCTGGAGCCGATAGCCAAATGAGACCGAGCCAGCGAGCTAGCCGAGAGTGCATCGCGTGACGGCGTGAGCGAGGTCCAGGGCCGTCCCGATCCGTTCCCCCACGAGGAGGTGAGGAGGCGTTCGGCCACAGCGCGCTCGCGAGCCTGCCTGAGCGGTTACTAGAGCAGTTGCTCGTCGGGGCGATGCGCGCCGAGGTGCCAAAGGGGCGCCTGCTCGATGGCCCGCCGCTTTGCCTGGTTGTATCCGGGCTCATCCGAGTGGCGCTCACGGGGCCCGACGGGCGATGCTTCGCGGTGTCGTACCTGCACCACGGGGATCTGGCGGGACTGGCTCGGGTCACCGGCCGGCGCTACCCGCTGAGCTTCGAGGCGGTTAGCGACTGCCAGCTACTGCGCCTCGCGGAGCCGGCTTTCGAGGAACTACTGCGGCGCCATCCCGAGGTCGGGGTGGCCGCCGCACAACAGCTGAACCGGCATATCGGCGACATTTTGCACGATACCGCGCTGGCCGCGTTCGGCCATGTGCGCCAGCGGGTGCTTCGCCACCTGCTCGCCCTGGCCGTCATTGACCCGGCAGGGCCAGCGAGCTGCCACAAATGAGCCCCCTTCATGCTCGGAAAGGGCCTCTGACCTGGGCGCGCTCGGAGGGACTCGAACCCCCAGCCTTCTGATCCGTAGCAAGATCAAAGGTATCCAGTGTCGTCCGTCGCCGTCGGTCTGGCCAGTTCATGGTCCAGGCGGACGCCGATTGGCTCCAGTCGCATCCGCGCTCGTCCAGCTCCGTTGTTAGCATGGCCGCCAGGGCTTGGAACGTCGCTTCTCAGCCTCCAACCACAGCAAAGGTAGGCTCAGCCCATGGACCGCACCATCAGGCTCACCGCCGCAGTCACCCCCGACGGCGACTGGTATGTGGCGAGATGCCTCGATGTCGAAGTGGCCAGCCAAGGGCACACCATCGACGAGGCCCTGGCCAACCTCCGGGAGGCGCTGGAGTTGTACTTCGAGGATCAGCCAGCGCCTGATGCACCCGAACCGATCGTCGCTCCGGTCGAAATCCGGCTCTCTGCGTGAGTCCCCGGCGGCTGCCGGCTGTCTCCGGCGCCCGCGTGGTCCGCGCCTTGGAGAAGGACGGCTTTGAGGTCACCGGAACGAAGGGAAGCCATTGCAAGCTGCGCCGAGGGTCGCGCACGGTGATTGTCCCGTTGCATGAGGAGGTCCGGCCCGGCACTCTCGCGTCGATCCTGCGCGCTGCCGGGATAACCGCCGAGCGGTTGCGCGACCTGCTCTGACATCACAATGCGGCACTACCTGTCGGCGAGCACCGCACCTGGGCGCGCTCGGAGGGACTCGAACCCCCAGCCTTCTGATCCGTAGTCAGATGCTCTATCCGTTGAGCTACGAGCGCCGGCGCTTGGCTAGTCTACGACACTCTCGCCGGACCTTGTGCCGTGGTTCAGTCCCAGGCCTGTCGTCCCCAGGCTCTGCGCGAGGGATAGCACCCCGGACAGGGCCTGGCGTCCCCCCGCCGACCAGCGCGAGGCGGCCGGGACCGGTAGCTTTGACCTGCGGCGAACAAGACCCCGGCGATCCGGCGCTGGGCCGAGCGCGAGAACGTCGAGCTGTGCTTCACGCCCACGAACGCATCCTGGGCCAATCCGATCGAGGCGCAGTTCGGTCCGGTACGGACCTTTGTCATGGGCGGCTCAGACCACCGGAACCACCCCGCCTGGCCCGCAAGCTGCGGGCCTGCCCGCGCCGGCGCAGCGGGCCGCGAACCGGCTGCAGGCCCAGCTCCGCTGCGTCGGTGGCACGGCAACGCCCGCCTAAAATACTGGAAAGTGCTGGCCAGCGAGCTGCGCTGCTGCCCGGAGCACTGCACCGCCATGGTCAAGGCGGTCCTGGCCCTGCATTACATGGAACATGACCCGTTCGCCGCCCTGCGCGCCACGTGACCGCACCGGATCGTTACCGGTCCGCAATTGCGGCCACCCGCGCCACCGCCGTATTCGATAAGCGCTCGAATATCCCCCGGAACCAGCACAAAGAACCCAGGCCAGATCCTCAAACCCGCCCCCGCCCTGCGGGAACTCAGGATGAAGGAAGCTCAGTAGCGATGGCCGCGCAGGTCGTCCAGGAAGCTGCGGGCGGCGGAGACGGCGCCGGTGCCGCGGCGGAAGGCCTCTGCGGCGGCGCGGGCCCCGGTCAGGCCGGGCATGACCGCGATGGTGTCGAGTATCGGGTTGCCGGATTCCTCGACGACGCGGGTGCCGGGCGGGATGTGCGGGCGGAATCCGGCCGGGTCAGCGGTATCGCCGGGCTCCGCGGTGACGCCGTCCAGTTCCCACCATTCCGCGGGGGCGTCGCCGTCGTACCCGATCAGCCGGAGCAGGCAGCCCGTCTCCGCGTCCACGATCGCGTCGGCCGGGTAGAACATCGTCGGCCCCTCGTGCGTCACACCGTCGCCGCGGGTCACCCGCAGGTGGTAGGCGCGGCGGCCGTGGTAGGTGATCTCCACGCCGCCGGACAGCCGCTCGCCGAGCAGCCAGGACGAGCCGACCAAGCTCGCGATGGCGCCCGCCATCGGCCGCGCCGGCCCCACCCGGGCCCTGTTTTCGTGGATCCCCCAGTACTGATCTCCGTCGCAGGCCATCACGAGCGGTCCGGGCCGGCCCTGCCAGGACGAGTACTCGAGGTAGTACAGCTCGGGGCCCCCGATACGCAGCTGGCCGGCCGACAGGGTCACCGTTTCCTTCCGGGCTAGCGTGTCGAGGAGATAGCCGACGCCGCCGTGTCCCGCCGCGCGGAACGTGCCGGGCGCCTGGCCCAGAACCGCCTTCGTGTCGTTCCACCGCCGCACCGCAGCGCCGCGGACCTGAGGGTCGTCGCCGTCATACTGACCGCTGCGGTAGAGCAGGCCGAGCAGGTCGTCGGAGGGCAGTGGCCCGTCTCCGGGATCGAGCGGGCCCGGTTCGGGAGACGGCATCGCGGCTATGAAGCTGGCCGCGGCGGACGGGCGGTGGCCGGGCAGGTGCGGTGCCAGCCGGAGCCAGGTTCCGAGGCAACCCGCCGCCAGGCCGGCCGCGTTCGCCGCCACCTTCCAGCCGAGCCCGCTCCGCCCGGGGGCATCCTCCGGATCCCGGACGGGGCGGCTGCCCGCGGGCGGCGCGAACCGGGCCGGGTCATCCGATTCCGGCGGGCTTATCGTCACGGTCGTCAGCTCGGTGAGGGTGAGCACCTGGCCCTCGAACGTCTCCTCGCGGCGGAGCAGGATGCCGGTCTCGGCATCCACGATCAGCTCGACGCGGTCGCAGGCGGGAGAGCACAGGCTGCTCCCGGACCCCACGGCACCGTGCCGAGGCACGGCAGTCACGGCGATCGCCTCGCGGCCGCAGGCGGTGACCGGGCCGCCTACGTCCAGGGTGAACCCGACGAGCAGGCCGGCCGGGCGGAACAGGGCCGGAACCGGCACTCCCGAGACGACCTCGAAGCCGGGCGGCGGGAGCGGCGGCGGGTCCGGCGGCCGGAGCGTCCAGGCCTGCTCGCCGTCAGATCCGTCGGCGCGGCCACCATGGTCGCCCTCGTACTCCAGGCGGTACCGCCGGCCGGGCGCGATCAGCAGGGCCGCGTGCCATCGGTGATAGACGTCCCGCTCGGCGTCCGGCTCCTGGTGCGGCATGCCAGGAGATCCGGGGCGGAACCCCATCCGCCGCATCGACTCCGCCCGGACCGCGTTTGCCCGGCGGCGGGCCAGGTCACTGGCCTGGTCGAAGCGCACCTCGGCGGACAGGGACAGGCGGGTCCAGTCGGCCCGGTAGAGCAACCCGATCACTTCTGGCAGGCCAGCCATGATGCACCGTCCGAGGCGAGTCGGTGGCGGGAGGCGGGAACGCCAGCCCGTCTGGTCGAATTATGCCTGCGCCGGCGTTGGCGGGTCATCGGAGACGAAATCCACTGCCTCCACGACCCGCCGGCCGGGGACGATGTCGACGAAGCCGACCTCGGCGATGCCGGAATCCGCGGTCGCCTAGCCCGGGGCGCCCGGGGCGCCGGAACAGGTCAGCACCATCCGGTATCACCCGCCCGGCCGGGCATCGAACCGCTCGAACCTGCCGGTCCTGCCGCCAGGAGGGAGCCAGGCCGCAACCGCCTCGGGATCGACAAGAGCGTCCCAGCCGCGCTCGGGTAGCGCGGAGAACACCCGTGACGCCCTGTCCGTGCGCGGCATCTCGTGACGCTGGCAGGCCGGGCAGCCCGACCGGAGCGGCGGAAAGGCCTCCTGCGGGCCCGCCTAACCGGCCATGTCGACGAAACGGCTGTAATGACCCTGGAACGCCACGGTCACGGTGGCGGTCGGGCCGTTCCTGTGCTTGGCCACGATCAGGTCCGCCTCCCCCGCCCGGGGTGATTCCCGCTCATATGCGTCTTCTCGGTGCAAAAGGATTACTACGTCTGAATCCTGTTCGATCGAACCGCTTTCCCGCAAATCGGAGAGCAAGGGCTTCTTGTCGGTGCGCTGCTCGGGGCCGCGGTTGAGCTGGGAGAGGGCGACGACCGGGACGTCCAGTTCCTTCGCCAGCAGCTTGAGCGAGCGGGACATCTCCGAGACCTCCTGCTGCCGGTTCTCCACCCGCTTCGGGGCCGACATCAGCTGCAGGTAGTCGACGATGACCAGCCTGAGGTCGTGCCGCTGCTTGAGCCTGCGGCACTTGGCCCTGATCTCCATCAGCGACATGTTCGGCGAGTCGTCGATGAACAGCGGCGAGTCCGCGACCTCGCTCATCCGCCGCGCCAGCCGGGCCCAGTCGTCGTCGTCCATCTGCCCGGTCCGCATTTTCTGCAGCGGCACCCGCGACTCGGCCGACAGCAGTCGCATCGTGATCTCGTTCCGCCCCATCTCCAGGCTGAACAGCACCGTGGCTATGCCGTTGCTGATCGCGGCCGCGCGGGCGAAGTCCAGCGCCAGCGTCGACTTGCCGACGGCGGGGCGGGCGGCTATGACGATCATCTGGCCGGGGTGCAGGCCGTTGGTGAGCGAGTCCAGGTCGGCGAAGCCGGTCGGGACGCCGGTGAGCACCCCGCTGTGGCTGCCGATCGCCTCGATCTCATCCAGCGCGGCGGGCATGATCTCCGACAGCGAGTGGTAATCCTCGCCCGCCCGGCGCTCGGTGACCGCGTACACCTCCGCCTGGGCGCGGTCGACGAGCTCGTCGGCGTCGGCGTCGCCCGCGTAGCCGAACTGCACGATCCTGGTACCCGCCTCCACCAGGCGGCGCAGGATCGCGCGCTCCCTGACGATGCGCGCGTAGTAGCCGGCGTTCGCGGCGGTCGGCACGGAGGCGATCAGCGTGTGCAGGTACGGCCCGCCGCCGACCCGGGCGAGCTCGCCGCGCCTGGTGAGCTCGTTGGCTACCGTGATCGCGTCCGCGGGCTCGCCGCGGCCGTACAGGTCGAGGATGGCCTCGTGGATGATCTGGTGCGCGGGCCGGTAATGGTCGGTCGGCCTTATCACCTCGATCACGTCGGAGATGGCGTCCTTCGACAGCAGCATCCCGCCTAGCACGCACTGCTCGGCCGCGACGTCGTGCGGCGGGGTCCGCTCGAAGTCGCCGCCGCGGGCGATCTCGGTGACGCTCACCCGAACAGCCTCCCCGTCCGCGCACGATGACCCGTCTGCATCCGGCACCGTTATATCCGGTGGCTAGGACATTTTTCCGCCCCGGCGTGCGGACGCCAACCCGGGCGGTGGACGATGCTGTGGAAAACGTGTGCAGACACGCCGGGCGCGTTGTGCGCAGCCTGGGGACAACGCTGGGGATGCGGCGCCGGCGGCTGCCGCCGCGTGCCGCCCGGCTGGGAAAACGTGATCCACCGGCTGTGCGGGAGAAAAAGCTTCCCAGGCAATCCAGGCCGCGGACTCCACAGGCCGATCCGCGGCGGCGCGGACCGGAAGCGGACCGGAAGCGGACCACGGCGGGCCGCGGGCGCGGCGAAGTGCCTGCGGCCGCGGCGGGATGCTGCTAGATTCGATCGTGTGTTCGGGCGAGGAGGCCATCCGGCGCGTCATCGAGGCCATCGACGAACTGGAGGCCGGGCGGGCGGCGATGGATGCGCCGGCCCTGGCGGTCAGGATCGCGGCGATCTGGTCCATGGTGGCCGAGATCCACCCGGACCTGGCAAGGCTGGCATCCCGTTACCGGGACCTGCCGGGCCAGCCGCGAGATCAGGACTGACAGCGCCATGTCGCCTTCCGTGATGATCCGGTGACGCGTACGCCGAGGTTTCGCGGAAGATCCGTGCTTGACGGAAGAGAAGGCGCCGTATCCGGCGCCTAAATTTCCGCCGGGCACCGAATTTCCGTGATTGTCCCGGCAGGGCCGTGCGCCACGGGACGCCCGGGCAGCACGGGCCCCGGCCGTGCCGCCCGGGGCGGTCCCGCGCTGCCCGATTGCCGGTGGCTGTGGAGCGTGACCGCGCTAGGCGGGAGTGATCTCGATGTCCACCGTGGCGGTGACCTCGGGGTGCAGCCGGACCCGGACCTGGTGCGCGCCGACGGTCTTGATCGGGTCGCGCACTTCGATGCGGCGCCGGTCGAGCGCCGGGCCGCCGGCCTCGCGCACGGCCGCCGCGATGTCGGCGGGCCCGACCGAGCCGAACAGCCTGCCGCTGTCGCCGGCGCGCCGCTGCATCCGCACCTGCAGCCCGTCAAGCTGCCCGGCGACGGCCCTGGCGTCCTCCAGGCCGCGGATCTCCCTGGCCGCCCTGGCCCGCTTGATCAGCTCGATCTGCTTCTCCGCGCCGCGGGTCCAGCTCATCGCGAAACCGCGCGGGACCAGGTAGTTGCGCCCGTAGCCCGGGGCCACCTCCACCACGTCGCCCGGAGCGCCGAGGCCGCTCACCTCCTGGGTGAGGATGAGCTTGATCGGTGTACGGCTCATCGGGTCAGCCTCCTCAGCGCGCCGTGCTCGTGTACGGCAGCAGCGCCATTTCCCTGGCGTTCTTGATCGCGGTCGCGACGTCCCGCTGGTGCCGGGTGCAGTTGCCGGTGACCCGCCTGGCCCGGATCTTCCCGCGGTCCGAGATGAACTTGCGCAGCAGGGCGGTGTCCTTGTAGTCGACGTACCCGATCCGCTCCTGGCAGAACACGCACACCTTCTTCTTCGGCTTGCGCACTGCGGGCTTGGCCATCGTGGTGCTCCTTAGCGGTCAAGGGGCCCCGCCTGCGGCGGGGATGGTCCTGTTGTCTGTCTCCTAGAACGGCGGCTCGTCGGTGTAGCCGCCGGAGCCGTCGTTCGCCCACGGATCCGGCTCTGCCGCGGGGGCGGCCGGCCCGCCAGCACCGCCCGCGGCGGCCGCCGCGGGCCTGCCCGCCGGGGCCGCGGCCGCCGCGGCCCCGGACCGCGCGGCCCGGTTCACCCGCGCCGAGGCATTGCGCAGCGACGGCCCCACGTCGTCCACCTCCACCTCATACACCGTGCGCTTGTCCCCCTCCCGGGTCTCATACGACCGCTGCCGCAGCCGCCCGGCCACGATCACCCGCATCCCCCGCTGCAGGCTCTCCGCCACGTTCTCCGCCGCCTGC
>Ga0209061_1005463_pt1 | contig 11096 bp, 5 predicted proteins | sample Coa_R1_10_FD_187157 | JGI IMG/M metagenome (GOLD analysis project Ga0209061, IMG submission 187157) | Surface soil microbial communities from Centralia Pennsylvania, which are recovering from an underground coalmine fire - Coalmine... | ecosystem: Environmental > Terrestrial > Soil > Unclassified... | reverse complement strand
TCCGCCGGCTCCCCCCGATCGGGGAAGACCGTGCGTACCGGGGTCGAAGCGATGCAGGGGTTGGCCCTCCTCGGGTCGGCCCGAATGGGTCCGTGGATCTGGAAGACCCCGATGCTTTTGGAGAGCTGGATCCCGGGGGATCCCCCCGGGGAGCCTTCGGCGACGATTCTCAGGGAGGGGGTGGCCCCGGACTCGGGGCTGCGCCGGGTGGAACTCCACAACGCGGGCCAGACCTGGAGCCTCGACCTGCGGATCTCGGCCCCCGAAATTGCCGGACCGACTCCATTCTACCGGGCTCAAGAGAGGGTGCTGGTGGTCCACGGCCCGCTCTCGAGAGATGCGGTGCCCGCCCCGGACGGCCCGGCCCCGGAACTGGTGATCCTCGCCAATGCGCGGAGCCTCTGGGCCGACGGCGAGCCGTTCATCGAGACGATCGCCGCGATCCGATCGATCTGGGGCGGAGGGCCGCTCCTCTGGGCACCCCGGATCGCGCTCCCCCACCGACTGCCGCTCCTGGCCTACCTGGGGATCGATCTGCTCGATACCACTGAGGGACGGCTCCTCGCGGCTTCGGGACTCAAGCTGGATGATACCCTAGGTCTGCGACCGCTGGACGTCTCACCTCACCAGGACTCCCCAACAGCTACCGAACTGGCGGCGATCCAGGAGGGCTATGCCTCGGCTCTGGCGCAGACCCGAGAAGCCCTAGGTGCGGGTCTCCTACGAGAGTTGGTCGAAGCCCGGCTCGTCGCCGAGCCCACCCTCTGCGAGATGCTCCGCTACGCCGACCGCATCCTGGCGGGCCAGCTGGAGGAGCGGACCCCTGTCGTTGGCCAGGGCATCCACCGGTACGTCATCGCCGAGTCCCATCGACGGCCGGAGATGGTGCGTTTCCGGTCCCGCCTCAAGGACCGCTACCGCCCCCCGCCATCGAAGGAGGTCCTCCTGCTGGTTCCCTGCAGCCGGACCAAGCCGTACCGGCTGAGCCCCAGCCACCGCCGCCTGGCGGCGGCCCTGGAGGGGGTCCAGCCGGCGGAACGGATCCACTGGGTTTCGGTAAGCTCCCCCATCGGGCTGGTTCCGGCCGAACTGGAGGATATCTACCCCGCGCGTCACTACGACATCCCCGTCACCGGCGAGTGGCTGGAGAGCGAGCGGACGATCGTCCAGGAGGGGTTCGATCACCTGGTCGCCGCGGGCCGCTACCGAGCCTGCGTAGCCCATCTCGATCCTTCCGAGTACGGCTTCCTAGCCACAGACCGACCGAACGCTCCCCCAGTCGAATGGACCGTGATGGACGGACGGACGACTTCGCCGGACTCCCTTCGGACTTTGCGCGCCTCGGTGGAGAGGGCCCTTGCGGGCAGCGCTCCGGTTCCCCGAGGTCCGCTCACAGTCGTGCGGGAGGAACTGCACGAGATTGCGGCGGTTCAGTTCGGCCGCCCGGCGGCCGATCGACTGTTCGCCGATCCGCTGAGGCTGCACGGACGACCATGGTTTCAGCGGCTCAGCGACGGAAAGGGGTCTGATCTCGCGACCTGGCGCGAGGAGCGGGGGCTCTTCCAGCTCACGGTCCGAGGGGCCGAACGGCTGCATACCGCTCCGACCCTAGAGGTCGAGATCGCCGCCGAGGTCCGGATCTCGGGCGACCTCTTCACTCCCGGGGTCGTCTACGCCGACCCATCGATCCGGGCGGGGGACGCCGTCGTCCTTACCCGAGAGGGGCAGGTCGTAGCCGTGGGCGAAGCGGCATTGCCCGGTCGGCTCATGATCGAACTGGCGCGGGGACTGGCCGTCCAAGTACGTCATCATGCCGCATTGATAGACTCCGAGAGTCCCGAAGCCAAGGGCCGGTCGTCTAGCGGTTAGGACGTCGCGCTTACAACGCGGAGATCGGCGGTTCGAATCCGCCCCGGCCCACTTTGCCCTGGCGCTATTTTACGGAGGTCGATAAGTGGGACCAGTCCGACGTTTGTCTGACAAACGATCCACGTGTGGCACCTCGCCCTGCCTTGGGCGGGCTCCCACAATTCTCGTCAGCCCGCGACCAAAGCGCGTTTCAACCTGACGAGCGCGTCACCGCGAAGCGGCCCCTTCTTCTTGAGCGTCTCCTTCCACTTAGTGACCGCGTGCCAGGGCAGCCCCAGCCGACGGGCCTCCGCCCGCCCCATCGATAGGAGGCGGCGCTTCCAGTCGATGAAGACCGAAGGGATTTGCTACCCGCGCCGACCCGACCGGGCCTGAGAGAAAAAAGCAGGGTTCTGTTCGAACCTTTGGATTACCCAATCGACGAACTCACGGCTATACTGAGGGGCGGCATGCTTCGACTCGTAGTAGAAGTCGGGATGGCTCCCGTCGTCGATGGCCCACGCTTTCTTGACGCACTGGATGTCATATGGGCCGATAGTTGTCCTCCCATCTAGTCGAGAATTGACTTCCGCAACGACCTCCTTTCGACGGAACGGATGCGTATCGTCAGGATGTAGGCGAGATATAGCACGGGCGGAAGGGTCGCTCGTCAGCCGGACGGCTGTGCTTGCGCCGTGCGAATTGATCAATGCGCCAGGCGGGAGAACCTCTAAACGATAACCGCGAGGAGCCGTGACGACTTTCTTGATCCCTCTGAGCCATCCCTTCCTTTCCCGTTCGACCACACGCTCGATGCTGCGTCGAACGTCCTCAGCAGTACCAGGCTCACTCTTGGCTCCGTGGCGGAAATAGACGGTGCCAGGCTGGAACGAGGTCGACTGTCTACCATCGTCTCTTTCGTAGTTTCCCGCCCTGGAGAAAGGGATAGGGAAATCCGCCCCTCGAACGAGCAAGACCGCGACCTTTCTGCAACCTCGCTGAGCCTCACAAACTTCGAATCCATCGAACTGAACGCCCGTGTACTTCGACACTTTATCCGTGACTTTAGCAGGGTCCAACGATAGGATTGACTCGACGGAAGTCGCTGCCGGGCTACCATCATCCTTCACTCCAAATACAAGACAACCTCCACCCGAATTCGCCATCGCTATGAGGTCCTTCACGATCTCGCACCAGTCGCCAGTTCGGCTCGGGTCGAAGGATTCTTTGAAGTCAAGTCGGCGATTCTCACGCCTCGCATGGAGGGCCAACCTCAGGTCCTTCTCCGCCTTAGACTCCTTCGCCTCCTCTGGGTTGGGTACGCTCTGCAAAGAGTAACACCCCCTCCTGTGGTCCCGTCTGCGTCGCCCTACACCTCATTCGCGTTTGTGACCACTTCGAAGTCGACTCCAAGTTCCTCAAAGTGCTTCTCACCGCATCTCACCTTGTCGGCTTCATCCGTGCGTAGCTGCAGGAAGTCTCTCGTTCCCTTTGTCTCCCGGACCAGATAGAGAGTCTGGCCGTCTTGCTTGACTACGGCCCAGTCTGGGCTGTACTTTCCAACGGGGGTCCCGATCTCGAACCACCTCGGGAGTTTGACAAGGAGCTTGATATCGTCGCGCTGATCGAGTTGTTGGGCAAACTCTCGCTCTACCTCGGAGTCATACTCAACGTAATCGTAGATTGACTTCTTGACTCGCAGTGAGGAGAGGTAGTTCACCAGCTCCTCATTCTTGAAGAGCAGCATTTCCCACTCGGAATCAGGCGACCCCTTAGGAAGCCGTTCGTACTTGATTCCGTCAAGTAGGAGCCGCCGCATCGTTCCCTTGAGCACCTCCGCGGCGGAGTCAAGGAAGCGCTGGGGATTCGTGAGCAGTTCCGACAGACGGCCTGATTCGGTCAAGATGCGGACTAGAGTCGCGCGGGTAAGGCCCGTCTCGTTTTGGAGATAGGCGAGCACGTCGGGAATTGGCCAATCCGACACCTCCACTTTCTCAACCGACGCCCGTTCAGCAGTTGCCGAAAGTCCGCCCTTACCAACGGAAACTCGGCCTGTCGTTACCAGCACGGTGGGCGGCTCGATTGGCCCAAGTCGTCTGACCCCATCCACGGCCGCGTTGACCAATGCGTTCGTCTCGAATTCAACTCGGTACGTCGTCCTCGGTTTGATTCGCTCCCACAACTCCTTGAACTCAGGGGTCAACGTGACTTCCTTCTTCAGGCGGTTCGGCTTCACGTCTCGCTCTCGTTCGACGTGTCGTTCCATCTGATAGGCGGCAATCAGGTCCGTTATTGGAATCATCAGGTCCTGATGCTCGGGGGGCAGCGGCAGCTTGAAACCCTCCCTCTTGGGGTCGAATGCTGCCTGGATTCGGCCAACGTGGTCAATTAGACCGGCAGTCTTCAACGACTCCCAAACCCGCTCGGCCTCGACTCGACCAAGAGGGACCTCACGTCCCTCAACGATACGCGGAACTCGGGCCAGCGCAGTAAGCGGGAGTTTCCCGAAAATCACCCCGCAGTCCTCCTCATACTCGGTCTGCAACTGGCGGGCAAACTCCTCGTAGCTCTCGTTCGCCATCACGTATAGCTTGTTGACCGACTCATCGAAGACCCGGAACCCGTCTTGGTTGACGGGCAGCCGCAATCCTCGGCCGATCTCTTGCCGCTTCTTGATCGAGCTCCTCGTCTCATTCAGCGAGCAAATCTGGAAGACGTTGGGGTTGTCCCAACCCTCTCGAAGCGCTGAATGACTGAAAATAAACCGGAGCGGTTCATCAATTGACAGGAGGCGTTCCTTGTCCTTCATGATGAGGTTGTACGCCTCGTCGTCAGCCTCGGTGTCTCGCCCCTCCCGGGAGTCCTTCAGCGTACCCTTTCGGTCTTGCGCGAAGTAACCGCCGTGCAGCCTTTCGATTGGCTCCTTCAGCCACTCAAGCGCAGCATACTGGGGCTCCTTGGACAGCTTGGCCAACTCTTCCTCGAATAGTACGGCGAACTTGCCTTTCCGCGGCTGGCCCTGTTCGTCGTAGCCGCGATAATTCGCGACTCGGTCAATGAAGAAGAGGCTGAGGACTTTCAGTCCTCGCCCACGGACCTGCAACTCTTTGTCAAGATGGCGTCTGATGGTGTGCTTGATTTGGGCCTTCCATACATCCTCGGTCAACCCTCCGATCTGCTCTCCCATCCTGAGAGTTATCCCGTTCGCGAACCGAAGAAACTCGTTCCCTGGCTCGGCGCTGATCTCGGATACGACAAAACCGCTATCGTACTCGGCGCGATTCTTTGATAGTCCGTGTAGATCGTCACCTTGCCTGACCGTCACGAGTTGTTCTCGAGGACCGTCTGCCCCTTGGACATGGATACGAATCCGTGCCTTGATTCCCTTCGCGTAGTCGACCCTTTCCAACCGAGCGAACGCGCTTCCACCAACGCCCTGAGGCTCGGCGCTGGCGACCACGATCTGCTTGACGAGGCGTAGTTCAAAGGCGCGAATCGGGTCCAAGCGATAGACGAGGTTGTATGGCTGGCGATGGGTAGCAGAGTATCGGAGCGTAAGGAGAGGGTTCAGGGCCTTGATTGCCTCCTGCGATTTCTCAGTAGAGTCGACGTTCTGGGGCTCATCGATGATTACGATTGGATGGACCGCCCGGATGAACTCGATTGGTTGATGGCCCGATAGCTTGTCGCTTTCCTTGTAGATGACGTTGCTCTTCTGTTCGTCCTCCGTCCCCGTGAAGTTCTTGCGAAAGGCATCGATATTGATGATCATGATTTGCATGGTGTTCGAGTAGGCAAAGTGCCGCAGTCGGTTCACCTCCGCCGAGTCGTAGACGAAGTGCTCGAACGGAGGGTTGTTGTAGAGTGCCCGAAAGTGGTCGGCGGTGATTTCGATGTTCTTGAGCACGCCTTCCCGAATGGCCACGCTCGGGACAACGATGATGAACTTCTGGAAGCCGTAGCGAGAGCACAATTCAAAGATTGTCCGAAGGTAGACGTAAGTCTTCCCTGTCCCCGTCTCCATCTCGATAGAGAAGTGCGGGCATAGCCGCGTCGAGCTGTCTACAGGATCCGTTAGCGTCCACGATTCGGGAGAGGCGGCTATATCGGAGACTTCGATGTCGTTCCGCTCCTGGACCGACCGAAGGTTAACCCGTAGCCTCTCCCCGTCAATCAGGAGCCGGTTTCCTGAGAAGACGACCAACCCCTCGGTCTGGGCCGTAAGATCGCCCCAAGAAGTCCTCTTGACCACAGCAAAGTCGGGCTCGTCCTTCGGTTGGCCATCGAAGAGGTCGACGACCGCCGAAACCGCATCCAGTTGGAACCGTTGGTTGGGGTCAAACTGTAGCTTCATGACCCTTCTCAGACGGTCTGGAAACTCGTGATTCCCTTGGTCTTGAACGTCTGGGCGGCGTTTACCTTGAGTTGGTCGTTCCCTTCGAACCCCTCGTCCAGGCAAACAACTCTCTCTGGCTTCAGATCGGCAATCGCGCGGATTGCTTCTAGCGTCAGGTGATGGTCGAGGCAAACAACGAGGCGGCCGTCGGCCACCTTGTATGCCTTCTTGCCTCCTACAGTTACCTCAGAGAGGCTTGTTGTCGGAGGAAAGCCGCTCTTTAGGAGAAGCTCGGTCAGGATGTCTTGGTCTGATCGACCCTCCCGAATGTGATGGACATGGTCAGTCAACCGCCGTTGGAGTGCATCGGGGTTTTCGGGCCGCGCGGAATCCCAGACCTTGAAGTTCGACTCATCGAGCCTAAAGACTCGAAAGCCTCGCGCGTTCGATTCGTCCTTATCATTCATTCCCACAATCACCCTGCGAACACGTTCCTTGGTCAGTTCGGCAAGATTCCTCGGCTTATGGATGGAATCACAGAAGGCGGCGCCGGCCTTCTGCGTCTCGTCCTCTGGGCTAAGGGGCTCGGGCAATTGCACGAGAATGAAGTGCCTCTTTCCGCCGTCTCGACGATTGAGCTCCAACACGGCCTGAGCGGTTGTACCAGAACCCGCAAAGAAGTCCAAGACAACACCGTCCTTGTCATTCCCGATCTCAACAAGGTCCTTGATGAGTTCAGGGGGTTTCGGTGGCGCGTCGAAGAGCTTCTGTCCGAAAAGGGCCTTAACTGCGTTCGTCCCGTTACCACTGCTATACTCCGGCTTGTACAGTAGCGTCTTCGGCTTCTTCGAGGGCAAGTCTCCCACCGCTGGTCGTTGCTTCTTGTAAAGCGAAACCTGATCACCGTCCCTTGAGACAATCACGTCCTGCGGAGCAGTCCTGAATCTGTCTTCACTCCAGCGCCAAGACATGTCCCGGCCCTCTGTCCGTGGATAGAGCTCTAAATCGCTGGACGACCTGCGCTCTAGGCCGACCTTTCCGTCCGAGCCCACATAGATGGGGAAGAACAAGTTGGGACGACGCTCGCGAGGGGCGTTCTTACCCGTCGCCTTTAGATTGGCTCCCTGCTTGTAAGGACCGAACTCGTCTTCGTCCCACTCCTCCAAATCTTCGTCAGTTGACGAGAACTCTCCGAACCGGGCATTCGACTTACTGCGAGCATAGGCTAGAGTATATTCATGGGTACCTGCGAAAGCGAATTCGTCTTGATTACCCTTCAGGTTCATCACTGTGGGAAGACACGCTATGAAATTTTCCTCGCCGAATATCTCACTACAAATACGACGGAGGTTTTCCAACTCGTTGTCATCTATGCTAACGAAGAGAACGCCATCATCACGCAGCAAGTTGCGACTCAAGTAGAGTCGCGGGTACATCATGTTCAGCCACTTCGAATGGAAGCGGCCCTCAGTGTCCGAGTTGGTGCTGAACCTCTTCCCTTGAGAGTCGACCTGCCCCGTGTATTCGAGGTAGGTCTGTAGGGACTCGGCGTAGTCGTCTGGGTAGATGAAGTCGTTACCTGTGTTGTAGGGGGGATCAATATAGATCATCTTGACCTTCCCGATGTAGGACTTCTGAAGCAGTTTGAGGACTTCGAGGTTGTCCCCCTCGATGATGAGGTTCTCAGTCGTATCCCAGTTCACACTCTCTTCGGGAACCGGCAGCAAAGTGCCGAGACTCGGGGTCTGAATCGCCTTGAAACAGTCAGCCTTACCTGGCCACGTCAGCCCATAGCGCTCCTTGCCAGTGTCGACGGACTCACCCAATGCGAGCTTGAGACGGTTGAAGTCGACTTTCTCTCCTTCGGTTCGCACTTCGGGAAAGAGACTTAGGAGTTCCCGTCGCTTCTCATCAGAGATCGTGTGAGAGCGGAGATCGAACTTCTCGGGTTGAGTAGACTCTTGGCCGTTCTTCGAACTTGCTTCCGCTGCCACTAGGGGCTCTGAATGAGAAGGTTTGCCTGTCATCTCACTTACCTCTTGACAACGGGCCGCACCCGCTTCTTGTTCCAGTAGGGGCTCTTGCACTTCGGGCACCTTGAGGGCTCGTGGTCCAATCTGGGGAGCCACTTATGACCGCACCTATTGCAGAGCCACGCCTTTACCGAAATCTGTGGCACGAGGGCCTGAGAGTGCACCACTTATAAGAGCGTTAGTTTTATATTTACTATAGCAGATACGCCCCATTCTCCTCTCGGGTTTCGGGCCTCCCTCTGCGTCAGGGACCGGCTTCTCGAAGTTTAGATGCATAGGAAGAAGTTGAAGCGACACATCCGGGCAAGAAGCTTGCCCGCGCGAAAATAAGGCAGGCCGAAGGGGCTCTGCAGAAATCTGATAGTAGAAATCGTCGACCGCAATAAAACGTAGGGGCCCCTAGGTGATTTCAAAATATCGGCGTAATGTTCGCAGTGTAGACTCCGCAATGCCATCATCGAACTTCTTTGCGTCTTGCATTCGGCCATGTTGAAGGGCATTTCGAAACTCAGTGACATACTGAAGATTGCTCAGCACGAGATTGTGGGGGACGTTCAGCTTTTGAAATCGCTTCTCTATAAGTCCCCAATACTCTCTTCGATGCAGCAGGCCCAACATGTGGCCGAGGCCCAACTGGTCGACTTCGTTCACAGGGCGGCCCGGCCCACCCACTGCGGCCTTCCTGACCCAGTCGGCTCCCTTCAGTGGTCGAAAGACCTCGTCGAGCCTTGCTCTAAGCTGAGATTCGAAGGTGACCATTTCATCAGATAGGCGAGTAGCCTTCCCACTGAGTTCGAGTTGAATGTCGGGAGGCAAAGCCGCATTCATTACGGCGGCTGCTCGGTCTGCAATTTCAGCCCGGCCCGCTTCGCTTGAACACCGAGTCGCGAGCTTGCCAGACTCGCCCGGATCCAACTGACCAACCCAGCTTGAAAGGGCTTCCGCATACCGCTCCAACTGGAGACCGCTTGGCCGTGAATGCTCTAGCCTCTTGGCTATTCGCTTGAAAAGATTGATCTGAAAACTTAGACCGCTGTTATCGAATAGGAATGCCTTTTTAACATTTGCATCCTGGACTTTTGCGTCGACTTTCAAAAACCAAGTGTTAAGATCCGTTGAGAGAGCCTTCACAAACTCGGGATGCTCCCAGTTGTACTGGAGGGCCTCATGCAGTCGGTATCGCAAAACAGCGTCACAAAGTCCTGAAAGCTTCAACGGACGTGATCGTCCGACTCCCTTGTGAGGAATCTTGATCTTTCCGCGTAGCGGACCGTCTAGGTCGTCAATCGATTGGACCGCCGTGGAAATCCGCCCTTCGGGGTCTGCCGGCATCAGGCGCGCCCGGAGGTCCCACTTGAGATCCGAGTCGATCTTCGTCTGGTTAGCGTTAATATCGAGGAAGTACCGCGCCTTCTCGAGGTCGGTGGCGTGCATAAGCGTAACAATCAAATTCGTGTTTCGTGCGCTGGTTGCCGAGCCATAGACCCTGTGCTGGCCGTCAACGACCCAGCAGGACCCAAAATCCGTTGGCAGATGCAAGCGGCCGAAGCGAGGAACTTCGACGTCGTCACTGCATGTCTCGGAAGATGAAGGTTCGAATGTCGGTAGCTCGTTTACCGCGAGAATGATTGAATTCGGAAAAGGACGGCTCCGCTTCTGAACGTATTCAGATATCGCGGTAATCTTTGACTTCTTCACAAGCCGCTGATAGAACAGCTTGAATCCGGCCTCCGCCTGAGGCACGAATGCCAGCTCTGCGACTGACCTCGCGTCAAGCGCAAAAATGAACGCAGTCTTGTCACGATCGCGGACCTCGATCGCGGCAACGCTTTGAGCTTTCCTAGGAATCCTTTCACCAAGAAGGGACGCAAGTCTAAACTTGGCGTACGGGCCGATATCGTCCGCAATCTCGGTGAGATATTCCAGATTCTGTCGAGAAAGGATAGGGATTCGCGGCGATCCTCCTTCTCCGTACTGAATGTCGACATTGGCAACCAAGGCGTTTGCAACGATAGCAATTGTGACATGTCGGTACTTTGAGTAAAGTGGGTGTTTTTTGACCCCTTCCAGAAGGCTGCTGTACTTTCCTCGCCATTGATCAATCTTGTCACGGAGTCGTTTGGTAGTCGCGCGGGTGCCTTTTCGAATCGTGCAGTCAAAGATTACCAGGTGGTCTTCAATTCCGCCGCATGCATCCACTTGGTGGCCCCCAATCGAAAAGGTCGGGCCGCCATTGATATCCCCAAGAGTCATTGTGGCGAGCAAATGTCGAAAGCGGTTTTCGAATTCTAACGCGGAACCATCGGGGGCCGGTTGGGACGGTACCGCCTCATCCTCTGCTTCGAACTCGAATTCTGATTTCACCATTTTTGTAAGGTAATGTGATGGTACAGGGGAGATCTAAGGGTTTCGATTTCAACGAATGGGACCGAAAACTCCGTTTGACCTCGATCACGGGTACCACCTTCGCGATTGGTCGTACAGCAGCCCCGGGCATTCCAGACCACCACCCGACAGAGGGGCTCGATCTGCCTCGCATGCCTCGGCCGCGCCTGAACAACCTCCCCGACCCGTCGCTTGACCGCCTCGAATACTCCCTCCACAAGCGTCCTCCGTCGGTACCACATCGGACCGCCCGAGGCATCTTCAGCTTGTGATCGGCCATTCGCTTCCACGCCGGAGGTCCACAGGCGAGCGCGTGCCTAACGTTCGCCTTCAGGTCCATTACGGGCCGTCCGCCCCGCACTCCGATTATCTCGGCGTTCCGTCCAGACAGATAGCCCTTGTCGGGCGCTGTGCTCTGTTGAGCGAATCAATCTTTGGAGGGGGTCCCGCGGCTCGAGGTGAGCGGTTCAGGGTGCCGATCTCATCTCCCCGTA
>Ga0209061_1005457_pt1 | contig 11118 bp, 9 predicted proteins | sample Coa_R1_10_FD_187157 | JGI IMG/M metagenome (GOLD analysis project Ga0209061, IMG submission 187157) | Surface soil microbial communities from Centralia Pennsylvania, which are recovering from an underground coalmine fire - Coalmine... | ecosystem: Environmental > Terrestrial > Soil > Unclassified... | reverse complement strand
GGACGAGGGTGGGGATCTCGACATAGGCGTCGGTGGTGATCTCGCCGGCCACCACGACCAGCCCGGTCGTGAGCAGGGTCTCGCAGGCCACTCGGGCCAGCGGGTCGGCCGCGATGATGGCGTCGAGCACGCTGTCGGAGATCTGGTCCGCCATCTTGTCCGGGTGACCCTCGGTCACCGACTCTGAGGTGAAGGTCCAACGGGTCACGTGGGGTCCTCGGCGCGGGTAGGGGTTGGGGAAAGGTGGCCGGATACGGCTGCGGCCCGGCGCTCACCGTAGGCCTCGATGGCGTCGGCGAGGGCGGATGCCACCTCCAGCTTGGGCCGGAGCCCGATGTCGGCGACCCTACCGTCGGCGCCGACGATGACCACCGCGTTGGTGTCGTGGCCAAATCCGGCGCTCGGAGCGGCCACGTCGTTGGCCACGATCAGATCGACCCCCTTGCCGGCCAGCTTGCCGGTGGCGTAGTCGATGAGCCGCTGGCGGGCGTCGCCGCCAATCTGGCCGTCAGCCGGGCCGTCGCCGGCGGGGGCGGCGACGTCGGTGACCGTCTCGGCTGCGAAGCCGACCAGGACCTGGCCGGGACGGCGCTGCTGGCCGAGCCCGGCGAGGATGTCAGGGGTCGGCTCCAGGACCAGCTCGGGGACCCCGTCGGCCTTCTTGAGCTTGTGGGCGACGCGGCGGGCAGGCCGGAAGTCGGCCACCGCGGCGGCCATCACCACCACGTCGGCGTCGGCCGCCCGGGACTGCACCGCCTCTTCCATCTGGGCGGCCGTCTCCACCGCGACCAGCTCGACTCCCGCGGGCGGAGCCAGGCCGGCCGCCGACACCAGGGTCACCGAGGCGCCGCGAGCAGCCAGGACCTCGGCCACCGCGTAGCCCTGCTTGCCCGACGAACGGTTGCCGACGTAGCGCACCGCGTCGATCGGCTCCCGGGTGCCGCCGGCGGTGACCACGGCCCGCCGGCCGGCCAGCCAGCCGGCGCCACGCGGCGCCTCGCTCGGCGCCGGCGGAGTGGGCCGGACGCCGGCCGGCGCCGCCGCGGGAACGCCGCCGGAGGCCGCACCGGCAACGCCGCCGGAAGCGGCCGCGGGGGCGCCGGCCGGCGCCTCGGCCAGGAGCGCCTCGACGGCGGCCACGATCGTCTCCGGCTCGGCCAGGCGGCCGGTGCCGATGTCCCCGCCGGCCAGCCGGCCGGCGGCCGGGGCCACGATCCGCACGCCCCGGCGGGCCAGGGTGGCCAGGTTGTCCTGCACCGCCGGGTGCTCCCACATCTCGGTGTGCATGGCCGGGCACAGCACGACCGGCGCCCGGGTGGCCAGCAAGGTGGCGGTGAGCAGGTCGGAGGAGATCCCGGCCGCGTACGACCCGATCAGCCGGGCGGTGGCCGGGGCCACGACGATCACGTCGGCCCGCTGGCCGAGGCGGGTGTGCGGGATCGGCTCGTCGGCGTCCCAGAGCGAGGTGCGGGCCGGTTCGTCGGCCAGGGCGCTGAAGGTGAGCGCCCCCACGAACCGGGTGGCGGCCGCGGTCAGCACCGGGCTCACCGCCGCCCCGCGATCGGTGAGTCGCCGGCAGACCTCCACCGCCTTGTAGGCGGCGATGCCGCCGCACACCCCCAGCACCACGCGGCGGCCGGCCAGGGCCGGCGCCTCCATGACTACTGGTCGGCCTCGGGCTCGGCCGTTTCCTCGTCCTCGTCGCTCGGGCGGTGGTAGGTGATCTTGCCGGCCGCGATCTCCTCCAGGGAGATCGAGAGCGGCTTGCGGGACACCGACGCCACCTGCGGCGGCACGATGGTGCCGAGACCCTCGCCCAGCTGGTTGAAGTAGGAGTTGATGTTGCGCCCCCGCTTGGCGGCCAGGGTGACCAGCGTGAACTTGGAGTCCACCCGCTCGAGCAGCCGCTCGACAGGCGGGTCCATCATGGTGGGGCGACGTTCGGCCATACGGTGGTCAGACTCCTCGGGGCGGCCGGACGCGTCAGCGCCCGGAACGGTGCCGGTCGAGTATACCGGCGAGCTCGGCCGCAGCCCGTTCGAGGTCGTCGTTGACCACCACGTGGTCAGCCAGCTCCCGGCCTACTTTCTCCTCTTTGGCGCCGTACGCGACCCGCCGGGCCACGCTGTCGGGGTCGTCGCCCCTGGCCCGCATCCGGGACTCGAGGTCGGCGGCCGAGGGCGCCACCACGAGAACGAGCACCGCCTCGGGGTGGCGGGCCTTCACCTGGCTGGCCCCGTCGAGCTCGATCTCGAGCAGGACGTCCCGGTCGCCGGCGTCGTCGAGGGTCGGGGTGCCGTACAGCTGGCCGTTGCCGGCGAACTCCGTCCACTCGACGAAGCCGCCGGCCGCCACCCGCTTCAGGAAGCGGTCCCGGTCGACCCACACGTAGGCGTCCTCGGCCTCGCCCGGGCGGCGGGCCCGTGTCGTCCACGAGCGCGAGAGCCACAGCCCGGGCCGCAGCTCGAGCAGGCGCGCCACCAGGGAACCTTTGCCGACCCCGCCGGGGCCCGACACCACGAGCAGGACCCCGCGTCGCGGTGCCGTCACCGGGCTGGAGCCGGTCTCAGGCCAGCTTTTCGAAGAGCTTCTTGCGCTGCTGGTCACCGAGACCCTGGATACGCCGGGTCTCGCTGATCCCGACCTCCTCCATCAGCCGGCGGGCCTTGACCTTGCCGAGGCCGGGGAGGGACTCGAGGACGGCGAGCACCTTCATCTTGCCGACGATCTCGTCGGAGTCGCCCTGATCGAGAAGCTCCCGCAAGGTGATGGAACCCATCTTGAGCTTCTCTTTGAGCTCGGCCCTGAGGCGACGAGCTGCAGCGGCCTTCTCGAGGGCGGCCTGTCGTTGTTCTGGGGACAGGGTGGGCGGCAGGGGCATGACCGCAAACCCTAGTACGGCTCTCGGCTCGGAGCCGCGTCGCCCGGCACCGCCAGTTCGGTGACAAGCGCCTCAGCGGCGGCCGCCGGGTCGGGGGCGGCGGTCACGGCCCGGCCGATCACGAGCAGGTCGGCGCCGCCGGCGAGGGCGTCGGCGGGAGTGACGAGCAGGGCGTGGTCGTGGCCGGCGACGCCGGCCGGCCGGGTGCCGGGGACGACGGCGAGCAGCTCGGAGGCCCGCCGTTTGACCTCGGCCAGGTGCCGGGCCCCGCACACCACCCCGTCGCAGCCGGCCTCGAGGGCGTATTCGAGCCGCTGGCCGAGCACGTCGAGGCCGGCGTCGGCGTCGCTCGACAGCACGGTCACGGCGAGGGCCGACGGGACCGGCAGCCCGGCTCTGGCCGCCCCCTCGCCCAGGCCCTCGACGCCGGCCCGCAGCGGGGCCAGCCCGCCGGAGGCGTGGATGGTGAGGTAGGAGACGCCGAGGGCGCCGAGCACCCGGGCGGCCCGGCCGACGGTGGTCGGGATGTCGGCCAGCTTGAGGTCGAGGAACACCTTGAAGCCGTCGTCGATGAGCTCGGGGACGATGTCGGGGCCGGCGGCGCAGAACAGCTCGAGGCCGACCTTGACGGTGGCAAACCAGGGCCGCAGGTCCTGGGCCAGGCGGTCGGCGGCCACGTCGTCATCGACGTCGAGGGCCAGCACGAGCCGTTCACGGACGGCCGCCAAGTCCGGGGCGGAGGGTTCGGCGGTGGGGTGTTCAGACATGGGCACAGCCTCGCAGTCGGGAGAGGTGGCGGACGCCGTTGGCGGCGCACCAGCGGCGCAGCTCGGCGAGGACGTTGGCCGGGGCGGCCGGGTCGGCGAAGGTGGCCGTGCCGACCTGCACCGCGTCGGCCCCGGCGGCCAGCAGCTCGGCCGCGTCGGCGCCGGTCGAGACGCCGCCCACGCCGATTAGGGCGGCGCCGGGAAAGGCGGCCCGGCACTCGTAGACGGCCCGGACGGCCACCGGGTGGAGGGCCGGCCCTGACAGCCCGCCGCCGCCGTTGCCGAGGCGGGAGCGGCCGGTGGCCGGGTCGACGGCCAATCCCATCAGCGTGTTGACGAGGGTGAGGCCGTCGGCCCCGGCGGCGAGGGCAGCGGCGGCGATGGCGACGAGGTCCGTCACGTTGGGGCTGAGCTTGGCCCACAGGGGCAGCCCGGAGCCGGCCAGGCCTTCCCGGGCGGCGCCGACGGCGGCGGCCGTGCCCGCCTCGGAGTGGGCGAACATCCGCTGCCGGTCCTCCAGGTTGGGGCAGGAGATGTTGGCCTCGACGGCCACGATCGGCCCCTCGGTGCCTGCGTGGGCCACGGCGGCGGCTCGGGCCACGGCGGCGGCTCGGGCCACGGCGGCCGCCGCGGCCCGGTAGTCGGCCGCGGTGCGGCCCCAGATGCTGACCACCACCCGGGCGCCGGCCTGGGCCAGCCCGGGCAGGTAGCGGGCCTGCCAGGCGGCCAGGCCCGGGTTGTGCAGGCCGACGCTGTTGAGCATGCCGGCGGCGGCTGGGTAGAGGCGGGGCGGCGGGTTGCCGGCCCAGGGCTCCACCGACAGCGACTTGGTCACCACCGCGCCGAGGGCGGTCAGGTCGACCCAGGGGGCCAGTTCAGTGCCGAATCCGGCCGTGCCGGACGCGGTCAGGATCGGCGCCGGCAGGCGGAGCGTCCCGACCGTGGTGGTCAGGTCGACGGTGGACCCCTGGACGTCGGCCGTTGCGTCCGCCCGCGCCGGCCGGCGCCTCACCGGCCGGTCGGGAGGTCGAGGGACTCCTGCTCGGCGGCGTGGTACTCCTGCAGGCTGCGCACGGCCACGCCGACCTCGGCGCGGGCGGCGATGCCGGCCACCGCGGCCCGGGCCGCGGCGAGAGTGGTCACGCACGGCACCCGGTGCTGGTTGGCGGCCCGCCGGATGTGGGCGCCGTCGGCCCGGGTCCCCCGGCCGCGGGGGGTGTTGACGACCAGGTCGATCCGCTTGGAGCTGAGCAGCTCGACGGCGTCGGCCCCGTCCTCCTCCTGGCCGGCTTCATCCTGTTTGGCTCCGTCCTGGCCGACTTTGGCCACGGTGGTGCCGACGGGCACTCCGTTGGCCCGCAGGTGGGCGGCGGTGCCGCTGGTAGCGGCCAGGTCGAAGCCGAGCTGCACGAACCGGCGGGCCAGCTCGACGCCGGCCGGCTTGTCCCGGTCGGCCAGGGTGAGCAGCACCGTTCCCGACGCGGGCAGGTTTTGCCCGGCCGCCGCCTGGGTCTTGGCGAAGGCCCAGCCGAAGGTGGCGTCGATGCCCATCACCTCGCCGGTCGAGCGCATCTCCGGCCCGAGCAGGGTGTCGGCCTGCGGGAAGCGGTCGAAGGGCAGGACCGCCTCCTTGACGCTGACATGCCCGCCGGTAACCGGCGGGCGCAGGAGCTCCTCGGCCCGCAGCTCGGCCAGGGTGGCGCCGGCGATGACCCGGGCCGCCACCTGGGCCAGGGGCACGCCGGTCGCCTTGGACACAAACGGGACCGTGCGCGACGCCCGGGGGTTGGCCTCGATCACGTAGACGGTGCCGTACTGCACGGCGTACTGCACGTTGAGCGGGCCGACGACCTCCAGCGCCTCGGCGATGGCCCGGGTGTGGCCCTCGATCTCCTTGACCGTGGCCGGGGAGAGGGTCTGGGGCGGGATCACGCAGGCGCTGTCGCCGGAGTGGACCCCGGCCTCCTCGACGTGCTCCATCACCGCGCCGATGACCACCTCGCCGGACCGGTCCCTGACGGCGTCGACGTCGACCTCGACCGCGTCTTCGAGAAACCGGTCGATCAGCACCGGCCGCTCGGCCGACAGGCCGCCCTCGCGGCCGAGGCTCCCGGACCCGGAGATGGCGGCCATGGCCCCGCGTAGGTCGTCGGTGTCGTAGACGATCTCCATGGCCCGGCCGCCGAGCACGTAACTCGGGCGGACCAGGGCCGGGAACCCGATGCGCTCGGCGACCGCCACCGCCTCGTCGAAGCCGGCCGCCGTCCCGCCCGGCGGCTGCGGGATCCGGAGCTTGGCGCACAGGGCGTTCCAGCGCTCCCGGTCCTCGGCCGCGTCGATGGACTCGGGGGCGGTGCCGAGGACCAGCTCGGGCGGGATGTCGTTGGCCAGCTTGAGCGGCGTCTGGCCGCCGAGGGACACGATCACCCCGGCGACGGTGCCCGTGGCCGCCTCGATCTCCAGGATGTCGCTGACGTTCTCCCAGGTGAGTGGCTCGAAGTAGAGCCGGTCGCTGGTGTCGTAGTCGGTGGAGACGGTCTCGGGGTTGCAGTTGACCATCACCGTCTCGAAACCGGCGTCCCGGAGGGCAAACGAGGCCTGCACGCAGCAGTAATCGAACTCGACGCCCTGCCCGATCCGGTTGGGCCCCGAGCCGAGGATGACGATCCGGGGCCGGTCGGTGGCCACCACCTCGTCGGTGTCCTCGTAGGTCGAGTAGTGGTACGGCGTGGCCGCCGCGAATTCGGCCGCGCAGGTGTCGACTGTCTTCATGGTCGAGCGGACGCCGGCGGCCAGGCGGGCGGCCCGCACGGTGGCCTCCGGGACGGACCACAGCCAGGCCAGCTGGGCGTCGGCGAACCCGAGCCGCTTGGCCCGCCGCCAGTCGCCGCGGGTCAGGGCGGCCGGCCCGCCGAGGGAGGCCAGACGGGCCCGCTCGTCGACGATCAGCTGGAGCTGGTCGAGGAACCACGGGTCGATGCCGGTGGCGGCGGCCAGTCGCTCGACGGTCACCCCGCGCCGCAGGGCGGCCTCCAGCTGGAACGGTCGGTCGGGGGTGGCCACGGCCGAGCGGCGGACCAGCTCGTCGGCCTCCAGCGGGTCGAGCAGGGCCTCGGCCGGGTCGGCGTTGAGGCCGTAGCGGCCCCGCTCCAAGGAGCGCAGGGCCTTCTGGAATGCCTCGGGGAACGTGCGGCCGATGGCCATGACCTCCCCGACCGACTGCATCCGGGTGCCGAGGGTGTCGGGCACGCCGGCGAACTTCTCGAACGCCCACCGCGGCGCCTTGACGACCACGTAGTCGATGGTCGGCTCGAAGCTGGCCGGGGTCTCCCCGGTGATGTCGTTGGTGATCTCGTCGAGGGTGTAGCCGACGGCCAGGCGGGCGGCGATCTTGGCGATCGGGAAGCCGGTGGCCTTGGAGGCGAGGGCGCTGGAACGGCTGACCCGCGGGTTCATCTCGATGACCACCACCTCGCCGGTGGTCGGGTCGACGGCGAACTGGATGTTGGAGCCGCCCGTCTCGACGCCGATACGGCGGATGCAGGCGAACGACAGGTCCCGGAGCCGCTGGTACTCGACGTCGGCGAGGGTCTGGGCCGGCGCCACGGTGATCGAGTCGCCGGTGTGGACGCCCATCGGGTCGAAGTTTTCGATCGAGCAGACGACGACGCAGTTGTCGGCCCGGTCCCGCATGACCTCGAGCTCGTACTCCTTCCACCCGGCGATGGACCGCTCGACCAGCACCTCCCCCACCGGGCTGGCCTCGATCCCGTCGGCGGCCAGGCCGGCGAGGGCCTGGCGGTCGGCGGCGATGCCGGTGCCGGTCCCGCCCAGGATGTAGGAGGGCCGGATGATGATCGGGTAGCCGATGCGGTCGCCGATCTCGAGGGCTTCCTCGACGCTGTAGGCAAAGCCGGACTCGGGGACGGCCAGGCCGATCTCGAGCATGGCCGCCTTGAACCGGTCGCGGTTCTCGGCCGTGGCGATGGCCTCCGCGTTGGCGCCGATCATCTCCACCCCGTAGCGCTCGAGGACCCCGCTCTCGAACAGGCCGATGGCCAGGTTGAGGGCGGTCTGGCCGCCGAGGGTGGCGAGGAGGGCGTCGGGGCGCTCCCGCTCGATGATGGCCTCGAGGATCTCGACCGTGAGCGGCTCGATGTAGGTGCGGTCGGCCAGGCCCGGGTCGGTCATGATCGTCGCCGGGTTGGAGTTGGCGAGTACCACCCGGTAGCCCTCGGCCATCAGCACCCGGCAGGCCTGGGTCCCGGAGTAGTCGAACTCGCAGGCCTGGCCGATGACGATAGGGCCCGACCCGATGACGAGGATGCTGGAGATGTCGTTGCGGCGCGGCATTCAGCCTCTCCTCGTGGCGGCCATCAGCTGCTCGAAGCGGTCGAACAGGTAGGCGGCGTCGTGCGGTCCCGGCCCGGCCTCCGGGTGGTACTGGACCGAAAAGGCGGGCAGGTCGTGGCAGGCCAGCCCCTCCACCACCCCGTCGTTCAAGTTGAGGTGGGTGACGTCGGCGGTGTCGATGCTGTCGGCCGCCACCGCGTAGCTGTGGTTTTGGCTGGTGATCTCGACGGCGTTGTCGGCCAGCCGGCGGACCGGGTGGTTGGCGCCGTGGTGCCCGAAGTCGAGCTTGAAGGTGCGGGCGCCGATGGCCTCGCCGAGCAGCTGGTGGCCCAGGCAGATCCCGAACACCGGGACCCGGCCGAGCAGGCCGGCGACCGCGTCCACCGCGTAGCCGACGGCGGCCGGGTCGCCCGGGCCGTTGGACAGGAACACCCCGTCGGGCCGGCGGGCCAGCACCTCGGCCGCCGGCGTGGAGGCCGGGACCACTTCGACGGTGGCGATCCGGGACAGGTGGGCCAGGATGGTGCGCTTGATCCCGAAGTCGTAGGCCACGACCCGTCGGGGGCCGTTGCCGGAGAAATACGACTCGGGTGTGGTGACCTCGGCGACAAGGTCCTGCCCGAGTGTGCCCGGCTCCGCGCTGGCCGCCGCGGCGATGGTGGCCTGGTCGAGGGCGCCGGGGCCGCTGACCGGGGCGAAGGCGCCGGGGATGGCGCCGGCTTCCCGCAGGTGGCGGGTGAGGCGGCGGGTGTCCACGCCGACCAGGGCCGGGACCCGGAACCGGTCGAGGAAGGCGGGGAGGCTCTCCTCGGCCCGCCAGCTGCTCGGCCGCTCGCTCAGGTCCCGCAGGATCACGCCCCGGCAAAAGGCGTCCCGGCTCTCGTCGTCGGCCCGGGTGGCTCCGTAGTTGCCGATGTGCGGGTAGGTGAAGGTGATGATCTGCCCCGCATAGGACGGGTCGGTGACGATCTCCTGGTACCCGGTCATGGCCGTGTTGAACACCACCTCGCCGGTGGCGGGGAGCGGCTCCTCGGGGTCCCACCAGCCGGCCGCCTCGCCCTCGAAGACGGCGCCGTCGGCCAGCACCAGGAGGGCTTCCTGGCCCCTCATCGCTGCGCCTCCTCGCCCACGACGACCGGTTCGCCGGCCAGCACCGTGTGCCGGGCCCGCCCGGTGAGGGTGCGCCCGGCGTAGGGGACGTTGCGGCTGCGGCTGGCCGAGGTGGCCGGATCGACGACCCAACGCCGGTCGGGGTCGATCACGCACAGGTTGGCCGGGCGGCCGGCGGCCACCGGGCCACCCTCGTCGGCCAGCCCGGCGAGCCGGGCCGGCTGCCAGGAGAGGAGGGCGAGGGCCTGCTCGGCCGGCAGGTCGAGCTCGCCGAGGGACAGGGCGAGGGCGGTCTCCAGCCCCAGCATGCCCGGTGGGGCCTGGTCGAAGGGCAGTTCTTTGGCCTCCTGGGAGTGGGGGGCATGGTCGGTGGCGATGGCGTCGATGGTCCCGTCGGCCAGCCCGGCCTTGACCGCGGCTACGTCGGCCTCGGTGCGCAGGGGTGGGTTGACCTTGAACACCGGGTCGTAGCCGGCCAGGGCGGCGTGGGTGAGGGTGAAGTGGTGGGGGGCGGCTTCGGCCGTGACCGGCAGGCCCTCGGCCTTGGCTCGGCGGACCTGGTCGACGGCCGACGCCGTGGACAGGTGCAGGAAGTGGACCGGCGCCCCGGTGAGCCGGACCAAAGCGATGTCCCGACCGACCATGACCGCCTCGGCCTCGGCCGGCTGCCCGGCCAGGCCGAGCCGGCTTGACCACTCACCCTCGTGCATGTGGCCGCCGGCGGCGAGGGCGTCGTCCTCGCAGTGCTGGGCCAGGATCACTCCGAGAGCGGAGGCGTACTCGAGGGCCCGGCGCATCAGCCGGCCGTCCTGCACGCCGGACCCGTCGTCGGTGAACAGCCGGACCCCGAGGGCGGCCATCTCGGCCATGGGGGCCAGCTGCTTGCCGTGCCGGCCGACGGTGATGGCGCCGGCCACGGCCACGTGGCAGCAGGCGCCGCGGCCGAGGTCCCTGACCTGGGCGACCACGGCCGCGTTGTCGATGGCCGGTTCGGTGTTGGGCATGGCGACCACCGCGGTGTAGCCGCCGAGGGCGGCCGCCCGCGCGGCGGTCTCGACCGTCTCGGCCTCCTCCCGTCCCGGCTCGCGCAGGTGGGTGTGGAGGTCGACCAGGCCGGGAGCGACCAGGCAGCCGGAGGCGTCGAGGATCTCGGCGCCGGCCGGCGGGTCGACCCGCTCGCCGACGTCGCGGATGGTCGGGCCGGTGACGACCACGTCGGCTCGGCGCCGGCCGGTGGCGTCGACGACCGTCCCGCCCCGGATGACAAGGGTGCGCTCAGCCGGCGACAAGTTCCACCCCCGATCCGACGAGCCGGTACAGCACGGCCATGCGGGTGGCGACGCCGTTGCTGACCTGGTGGGTGATGACGGCGTTGGGCCGGTCGGCGACTTCCGCCGCCAGCTCGACGCCCTTGTTGACGGGGCCGGGATGCATGATCAGGGTGTCCTTGCCGAGCCGGTCGGCCCGGGCGGGGGTCAGGCCCCATTGGGTGGCGTACTCGCGCAGGGAGGGCAGGAGCGCTTCGGTCATCCGTTCCCGCTGCAGCCGGAGCAGGTAGACCACGTCGAGCCCGTCGATGGCGGCGTCGAGGTCGGAGGTGACCGTGACCGGCCACCCGGCCATTGACGGCGGGAGCAGGGTCGGCGGGGCGACGAGGGTCACGTCGGCCCCGAGGAGGGTGAAGGCGGTGACGTCGGAGCGGGCCACCCGGCTGTGGCGGATGTCGCCGACGACGGCGATCCGCAGCCCGGCGAGCGGCGCGCCGGGGTCGGGGGTCAGGCCGCGGGCCCGGCGCTCGGCGACGATGGTGTAGCAGTCGAGCAGAGCCTGGGTGGGGTGCTCGTGCCAACCGTCGCCGCCGTTGATGACGGCCGGGCCGTCGAGCCAGCGGGCGATTTGCGCCGGCGCCCCCGAGCTCGGGTGGCGGACGACCACGGCATCGATGCCCATGGCCTGCAGCGTCTCGACCGTGTCCCGCAAGGACTCGCCCTTGTTGACCGATGAGCA
>Ga0209061_1005456_pt1 | contig 11118 bp, 8 predicted proteins | sample Coa_R1_10_FD_187157 | JGI IMG/M metagenome (GOLD analysis project Ga0209061, IMG submission 187157) | Surface soil microbial communities from Centralia Pennsylvania, which are recovering from an underground coalmine fire - Coalmine... | ecosystem: Environmental > Terrestrial > Soil > Unclassified... | reverse complement strand
CATAAATGCCCGCCCGGATTTTGTTCCGGCTTACAATTCCCTTGCCATGTCATTAACCGAAAAGGGTTGGTATGACGAGGCGTTAGACGTTTTGAGAGTGGCTCTTGACCTCTCTCCCGAAGACAAATTAATAAAAGATAATATAGAGTACGTTCAATCATTGAAAGATAATGAGGATGGATTTAAAGGCGTAGTGACGCTCAGCTTTATCATCCAGATTTTAAAGAAGAGGCAGTCTTTGAAAAACAGCCGTTAATTCCTTATTACCCCTTCCTCTATTTTATAATAATTTCCCCTTTCATATTAGCCTCGTAGTGTCCGGGAACGAAACAAGCCATCTGCCATTTACCTTTATGATCGACCGGCACCGTAAAAGTAATTGTGGCTCTGCTTTCCGGCTTCAGTCTTACCATTGTCCCGTGCCCAGGGACTTTCATAAATTCAGCTCCGTTTTCGGTTTGAGCAACAACCTCAACCCCTTCAAAAAAATCCTTCTCAAACCTCTTTGACATCTCTGAGTGTGTATTGTGTACCCCCTCATGATGCTCGTATTTCCCTTTATCCTCATCTGGCATTTCCATATGAGATTCGCTTTCATTATCCTCCTCTACGCCACGGCCCACCATGAACTCGTGTTCTATTTTTCCTTTATTGATCAGCTCAATCTCTACCTTATGACCTGCTCTGAGCTGGATAGATTCGGGTTTAAAGTACAGATCCCCAATTTGAACCTGAACAATATCCGGTTCAGCCTGATTTGACCATCCAATCTGGAGGTATATAGCGGACACAGCAAATAAAACTGCAACAAAGAGAGTCTTCTTCATTTTTATCCTATCTCCGGCCTGCGAATGTGCCTATACAGTAATTAAATTTAACCATTTTGTCCATTAATTCGTTCTCAATTCCCACGCCACGTCTCAATCCTGTTATATAAAGTTGGAATGACAACCAGATTCAAAAAAGTTGATGTAAAGAGACCCCCAAGAAGCACAACCGCGAGTGGCCTTTCAATCTCCTTACCGGTTGGCTCTCCAAGAAGTAAGGGGATAAGACCAAGGGCAGCAACTGAGGCCGTCATTAAAATAGGATTCAGTCGGTCAAGCGAACCTCGGATAATAGCATCATGCAGAGACAGCCCTTTTTCCCTTCGCAATTGACCATAATGCGTTATGAGAATAACCCCGTTTCGTGTTGCAATTCCAAAGAGGGTTATAAAACCGATTAACGAAGGTATGCTCAGTTCCCTTCCCGCAATAAAAACAGCGTAAACACCACCGATAAGAGCAAGAGGAAGATTGACCATTACCATTGTGGCTTCAGTTGCATTTCCAAAAGCCTGGTAGAGCACCATAAAGATTGCGAGTACCGCCATAATCCCAAAGACCGTAAGAGCCTTTGTTGCTCTCTGCTGGCTTTCAAACTGACCGCCATATTCAATAAAATAATCCGAAGACGGCAGTTTTACCTGAGATTCAATTTTTTGTTTAGCTTCTGTAATGACACTATTTAGGTCACGACCGGCAACATTAAACTGAACCACTATGCGGCGCTGAACCTGTTCACGGTTTATCGTGTAGGGACGATTTTCAATACGAATATCAGCAACCTCACGAAGAGGAATCTTTGCCCCCGCTGGAGTATCAATTAGGATGTTCTTGACAGCCTCGATGTTATTTCTCGATTCTTCATTAAGCCGAATGAAGAGATCAAAAGTCTTCTGTCCTTCCAGCACCTCCGAGATCGTAGTGCCGTTTAATGAGGTCTCAGTAATATCCGCCAAGTCTCCAACATTGAGTCCATATCGGGCGGCTCTCTGCCGGTTAAATTTGACGATGACTTGAGGAACGTCAATCTGCTGTTCTAATTGTAAGTCCTCAACCCCTTTTACCGTCTCCATTATGCCCCTTACCTGTTTTCCGAGGGTTCGTAATTCCGTTAGGTCAGGGCCGTAAATCTTAACAGTCACCTGCGCACGGATACCCGAGACCACTTCATCCATCCTGTGAGAAATAAATTGACCGACATTCACCGCAACCCCGGGGATCTGTCTTAAACTGTCTCTTATTGACTGGAGCAATTCGTCAGCCGGTCTCTTCCCGTACCTGATTGTCAGGTCAAACTCGCTGAAGTTGGGCGGCTGTGCATCTTCGTCGAGTTCAGAGCGTCCCGCTCTCTGTGCAATTGAAATAACCTCCGGGTACCTGGATTTATCGGTGAGATCCTTTTGAATCAGTGAGCCAAGCCGCATAGATTCTTGTAGCGACGTACCCGGAAGGGTTGTCAGGGCAATAATGAAATTACCTTCACGAAACTCGGGCAGGAATGAGCGGCCAAGGAATGGAACCATAGCAACCGCGCCAAAAAGTAGAACGAGAGAAATACCCATGATCAGATAAAAATGGCTTAGTGACTGATAGAGGGCGCGTTCATAGACTCTTTTTAAAAACCCCACCAATGCGCTTTCTCTTTCCGCCTTGTGCTCAGAGTCCGGACCGGGATTATCCGGTGTGCCTGATGGGCTTTCTGGACTGACAAAACCGATTGTCGGCTGCCTCAGGGGTGCTTCTTGAGCTAATTCTCTCTCATCTTTATGTGTAAGGAGCAAATAACAAAGCACAGGGGTTGCGGTTACCGCCACAAGTAATGAGAAAAGGACACTCGATATAAACGCAATCCCAAGCGGGGTAAAAATCCTTCCCTCAAGACCGGAGAGTAAAAACACAGGGAAGAAGGCAATAATAATGATGAACGTGGCATAGACTATAGAGTTTCGTATCTCGGTTGAGCCTTTAAAGATAACTCTAAGCACAGGCTCAGGATATGGTAAGGCACGGTTAAGGCGCAATCTCCTGAAGACATTTTCCACATCTATTATTGCATCATCAACCACAATACCTACGGCAATGGCAAGACCTCCGAGAGTGAGCGCATTAATCCCAATACCAAAGATTTTTAAAACCATTAATCCTCCGAGGAGAGATAAAGGCATGGCAATGAGGCTGATAAGAGAGGCGCGGAAATTATAGAGAAATAGAAGGAGAATCACCGTTACTATAATGCCGCCCTGCCAGAGGGCATTTTTCAGGTTTTTAATCGCTGATTCGATGAAGTCCGCCTGCCTAAAGACGTGATAGTTCATATCAACCCCCTTAGGCAATCTGGCTTTAATCTCCTCAAGTGCCTTTTCAACGTTGTGTGTTGTAGTTAATGTATCGGCGTCGTAGGCCTTTGAGATCGTGCCAATAACAGCGGGCTTATCCATAAAAGCACCGTCTCCGCGTTTTATATCGGGACCGATCTTAACCTGAGCCAATTGACCGAGTGTAATAGGGGTTCCGTCACGAACAGACACCACGGTCTTTTTTAAGTCATCGAGAGTGTTAATCCGTCCGGCACCTGTAATCGCAAACTCCGCGCCGCCCCTATATATAAAGCCACCAGGAACGTTTATGTTCGATTTCTCCACCGCCTTTTTCACTTGAGCCAGAGTTATATCATAAGCGCGTAGCTTCAATGGATCAACGAGGACTTGATACTGTTTAACCTCTCCACCGATTGAGACAACGGAAGCCACACCACCTATTGCAAGGATCCTCGGACGAATTTGCCAGTCAGATATTGTGCGCAGCTCCATCGGTGAGACCGTGTCGCTTGTTAAGCTATATTTAACAAGCCATCCTACGGCGGATGTAACGGGAAGCATTACAGGCGGTTTTGTACTCAGTGGAAACCGCTCCTGCACCGACTGGATACGCTCATTTACAAGCTGACGGGCGGTATAGATATTTGTGCCCCATTTAAAGACGACAGTTACATTTGAAAGACCCACAGAGGACGATGAGCGAACCGTGTCAATTCCGGGTGTGCCATTTACCGCGCTCTCAATCGGAAATGTGATTAAACTCTCTACATCCTCAGGCGAGAGCCCCGGAGCCTCGGTTTGAACTACGACCTGAGGCGGCGCAAACTCAGGAAAAACATCCACAGGCATTCGTGTAGCAAGATATATCGAACCACCAAGAAAAATAAAAGTGGCAATGACGATTAACAATTTATTATTCAGAGACCACCCGATTATCGCATTGAACATATTTTTCCTCTCTTATTTCATGACCTTTAAGAGACGCGCATTGATTGCCACAATCACGGTACTTAATGACATAAACACCGCACCAAGTGCAGGACTGAGAAGTATTCCCGACTTATAAAGCACCCCCGCTGCAAGGGGAATTGCAAATGCATTATAACCCGTTGCCCATGCAAGGTTCTGCACCATTTTCCTATATGTCGCGCGTGCGAGACCAATTATTGCTACTGTATCAATGGGATTGCTCCGCACAAGAATGATATCCGCGCTCTCAATGGCAACATCAGTACCGGCACCAATTGCGATTCCAACATCGGCCTGTGCAAGGGCAGGTGCATCGTTTATACCGTCGCCGGTCATGGCAACAACCATTCCTCTGGATTGAACCTCTTTTACCTTTTCTGATTTTTCATGAGGTAATACCTCTGAGAAGTATTCATCAAGGCCTATCTCATTTGATACCCACTTGGCAACCTGTTTGTTATCTCCCGTTAGCATCATACACCTGATTCCCATTTCCTTGAGTCTTGAAATAGCTTTTTTAGACTCAGGCCTTATGATGTCCGCAAGGGCAATGGCACCTTTCAATTCTCCATCAATTATGACAAACACCACGGTCTTGCCCTGCTGGGAGAGCCTATCAATACGTTCATCGGCAACTGAAATGTTCTGCTCTCTGATATACCCCGGACTTACAACCTTTACATCCCTGCCGTTCACCCTTCCCTCCGCCCCCTTGCCGGGGATTGCATTGAACTTTTCAACAGGAAAGGTCTCCGTGGATGACGAGACAATACCCTTTGCAATGGGGTGTTCAGAGTGCACCTCCACAGATGCGGCGTATTTGAGGAGTTCATTTTCACGAATGGTATTATCAAAAATAACTTTATCGGTAACACCGAATTTACCCTCCGTAAGGGTTCCCGTTTTATCAAATATTATTGCCTGGATATTCCTTGCTCTTTCAAACGGGGCACGGTTTCTTATAATCAAGCCGTTCTTTGCAGAGATGGCAGTTGAAACAGCAACTACCAGGGGAACCGCAAGCCCAAGCGCATGAGGACAAGTGATAACCATTACGGTTACAGTCCGCTCAAGGGCAAAGGCAAAATCCTTATTTAATATGAACAACCATATAAAAAGCGTGATCGCTCCACCGGTAATGGCTATAATCGTGAGCCAGAGGGCAGCCCTGTTTGCCAAATCCTGAGTCTTTGATTTGCTCTCTTGTGCCTCCTTGACAAGCTCTACCACCTGAGAAAGAAAGGAATCCTTGCCCATCTTCTTTACCTTTACGGTAATCGAACCCTCACCATTGATTGAGCCTCCTATGACTTTGGAGCCTGCATTTTTATGTATCGGTTTTGATTCCCCCGTAAGCATGGACTCATTGACCGATGTCTCACCGTCAACTACCTCTCCATCAGCGGGTATCTTCTCCCCGGGTTTTACGAGCACCCTATCATCCAACCCAAGCTCATCTAGTGGAACATCTCTTACGCTTCCATCCGGCATGAGTTTATGCGCCTCTGACGGCATAAGCCTTGCCAGCTCCTCGAGTGCCTTTGAAGCGCCCATGACCGATTTCATCTCTATCCAGTGGCCAAGAAGCATAATATCAATAAGGGTGGCGAGTTCCCAAAAGAAAACCATGCCGCTAAGACCAAACACCACGGCGCTGCTGTAGAGATAGGCGGTTGTAATAGCTACGGCGACGAGTGTCATCATCCCCGGTTTTAATGATTTTAGGTCATCAAATAGCCCCTTGAGAAAAGGATAACCACCATAGAAAAAGACAACGGAAGAGATTGCAAAGAGGATATATAAATCGCCTGAAAATCGGATGGAATTGCCAAGACCAGCCCATTCTTGAATGACTGGAGAGAGGATAAGGATTGGTATTGTGATAATAAGAGACACACAGAACCGCTTTCTGAGATCGGCTACCATGTGGTCGTGCCCTTTGTGCTTGTTGTGTTTCATGTGTTCGGCATGTTCATCATGATTCATTTCATGCCCTTTGTGCATATCGTGTTCCATATCACGAATATCTTCACCTGGCTTATTACGTTCTTTCATGTTGTTTACCTCTTATTCTTTCTCTTCTAGCTGGCCATTTCCCGCCCTTGTGAATAACCACTTTGTATAAACTTGCCGATTGCCATCCGTGACTACCTCATCGCCGGCATGAAGACCGTCTGTAATTTCAACGTACCGGTCATCACTTACACCAGTGGCAACATCCCGGCGTATAAATCGGTTTCCGTTTTTTACAAACACAAATTTCTCCGCTCCGTCATCAATGATTGCCCCTACAGGAACAGCTAATACCTCCCTGCTTGGCTTAATCACAAGAGCAACCCCGGCAAAAAGCCCAGGTTTAAGTAATCCCTCCTTGTTATCTATTGAAACCCAGAGGCGCAAGGTGCGTTTCTCAGGATCAAGTTGGCTGGCAATGAAACTGACAACACCACTAAAAACCCTATCGGGATAAGCATCGAGTTTTATACGGGCGGCTTGGCCGAGTTTCACCTTAGAGACATCATTCTCGAATACATCGCCTTCCACAACCACCCTGGATAAGTCCATGATCCGAAAAAGGGCTTTATTAGGCTCCACCGTTCCGCCAAGCGAGATACCCCTTTCCACAACAACCCCGGAGAGCGGCGCTGTAACCGGAACGAGGGGTGGATTGCCAATTTGGCGGGGTAGAATCGCGGCAAGCCTCTCCCCTTTTTGAACCCTGCTTCCCAGATCTACATAAATCTCCTCAACGCGACCTTCGGCCCTTGCGGTTACATCAGCAACTCTATTGGGTTCAGGCTTTACCATACCACTGGCTGTTAGCACATCCTCAATTTGCCTTCTCTCAGCCTCAACCACTTTGAGACCTATGCTCTTTTGAGAAATCTCGGAAATCTCTACACTATTACCACTGGAAATTGCCCTTTTTTCATCTTCGCCGCCATATAGCTGCCCCTCACCATGCCCGTAGACAAACCGTGAAAGTGATAGAGCTAGAACCAAAACGAAAAAAATGGTAAAAAGTGGGAGAAAAATCTCTCTTTTGGTTCTCATTTGTTTTCTCCCTCCCCTGTTTCATTAAAATTAATTGTACTCGGGTAAGTCCCGGTAGATATTTGAAGGTCATTTAGTGCAATCTGATAATCTCGAATCGCGTTGATGTAAGATGATTTCAGATTGGCAAACTGCTGACGGGACTGTATGACTTCAGTAATCCCTGCCAATCCCTGTCTATAGCCGCTTTCAACCAGCTTTACGTTGTCTTCCGCCGTTTTTAAGATTCCCGACTCGTAGGTTCCCAAAATGGCCGCAAGTGCATTCACTCGATTTAGTGCATCGTTTACCTCCTGACTTATCTCCAGCTTTAAAGCCTCGATGCTCTCTTCCGCCCTTATCTCGCGAGCACGTGCCTCAGCAATACGACCTTGATTACGGTCGAAAAAAGGGAGAGGAACCGTCAGCTTAAAACCGATAAGGTTGTCTGTGTTGGGAATGCTACCTTCAGGAATGTCGAGAATAGTACGATCCCGCTGGTATGAAATCCCCACCGTTATATCCTCAAACCGCAGAGCCTTGGCCAGACCCAAATTCGCTTTTGCAAGCTCGGCATCGAGTTCGGCAAATTTTAAATCCGGCCTTTTTGCGAATGCCGTCTGAGCGTTATATTCGGCTAAATGCTCTGGGAATCTATATTCGAGATTCCCCTCCGGCAAAAAAGAGAACGTCGGTGGCTTACCCAATAGTCTATCTAGTTCAAGAATATTGCTTCTTCTCTGAGATATAAGGACTTCCTTTTCCTGTCTTGCCTGTTGAAGGGCAATGGCTACTGCGTTAAGGTCTTTTTGTGAAGCGAGTCCCTCTTTAATACCAACTTTAATTGCTTCAACTAAATCGCTGTTTAAATCAATTAGAGTATCTTGCAGCTTAATCTGTTCATCAATCGCCAGGACTTCTATGAAATTACGGCGGACATCCCTTACTAATCTACGCTCCTTGTTGGCAAGGTCGGCAAATGTCCTTTTAATATCCACACGGGCTGCTCTCCTTTGAGCACCTATTCGACCGCTTAATGGAATCGGTTGGGAAATACCCGCAGAAAAACTCCGCTCGCCTTCGTTACCAAAAGCGAAGTCGGAACTAAAATTAGAGTCCAAAACTGGATTGGGGAAAAGTCCTGCCTGAGTCAATCTCCCCCTCGCTTCCTCGATCTCCATTCGCGCTGCCATCAGGTCGCGATTCTCGTGCAGGGCAATACCCACTGCCTGATCAATTGTTAAACCCCGAATCGGCTCTTCGGCACCTGAAATAGAAATAAAAAAGACGGTCAAAAATCCCGTAGCAAATATTATGAATAGATTAAACAATGTTTCTCTCATTCAAGTTTTACTCCTCGAAATACAAATTACTTACTCGTGCTTTAGCAATGATTACTCATCAATTACGCGGGAGAAAAATGATAGGGATATAAAGCGATATGACTTAGAGCCAAGCTATACCGCCTAGGAGATCAAACAATTAGACAAGAATCATAGTAAGAGAGAGGAATTTGATATAAATACGTCGGGTGGCTTGTATTCCGTCTTTATTTGAGGACTTATGAGAAAACTGAAAGCCTTGCCAATTTCCGACGTGGTTATATTAACCGACATTGAGTATAAAAAATTCTTTTTTACATTGAAGAAATGGTTATTAGAAGCATTAAGAAGCGCTAGATCGCATATACACATTTCATTTTCATGATCCGCCACCTCCGTGCTTTTGTGGGAATTTGATATAGACTTGATACCGAAACTTTCATGCTCATGGTTTTTATAGTTGATGATGTCCGAGAGATCGTAAGAATGATTGGCCTCGTCATCAAATCCCATAGAGCAGAGAATTAAAGCAAGAATTAAGAAAAGGCTTGTGTATTTCATATTTCCCACAGAGTATAACCCACATTAAATTTCAAAGTCAACGTTTTTAGAAAATTTAAGATCAATAAAACGTTGACCCATATATCTCTCCCGGTGTTTTATCTTGACAATAAGAGGGGATTTGGTAGAATGGTTAGCTGATCGAAGAAGTGGGGAACGACTATATGAAGACATATATGGCAAGAAGCGAAGATATTGAAAAGAAATGGTATCTCATAGACGCAAACAGAAAGACTGTTGGAAGGGTTGCGACAAAGATCGCCAACATCTTACGTGGCAAGGGAAAGCCCGAATTCACCCCGCATGCCGACACGGGAGATTTTGTTATTGTAATTAACGCCGATAAAATCAATTTCACAGGAAAAAAGTGGAGCCAAAAAACCTATTACTGGCATACACCATATCCGGGCGGGCTTAAGTCAATCACGGCTGAGAAACTGCTCAATGAAAAACCCGAAGAAATCCTGCAAAGAGCCGTGTGGGGAATGCTTCCTAAGACCAAGTGGCAAAAGAGATTAATTGGCAGATTGAAGATCTATCGAGAGGGCACGCACCCTCACGAAGCCCAAAACCCTGAGGTAGTGGAGGTATAGAGAGAAGAGATGGCCGAAGTTACATATCACGGAACGGGAAGAAGAAAAACCTCAATTGCCCGTGTGTGGCTCCGTACCGGTGAGGGAAAGATTTCAATAAACGATAAACCGATTGACTATTATTTTCCGCGCGAGGTCTGGAGAATACACGCACTTGAGCCGCTTCAGGTGACCCAGACAATGGGAAAGTTTGACGTATTTGTGGACGTAAGCGGAGGAGGGCTTACGGGTCAGGCCGGTGCTATAAGGCACGGGCTTGCAAGGGCGCTCCTTCACGTGAGTGAGACATTTAAAAAGGTGCTAAAGAGTGCGGGGCTTCTTACAAGAGACCCTAGAATGGTTGAAAGTAAGAAATACGGTAAGAGAAAAGCCAGACGGGGTCAGCAGTATTCAAAGAGGTAGTATTTCCCCTTGTCAATAAGAAACAAGAAACCTAACAACAAGAGAAAAATCAGTATCAGACCGCCTAAAGGAAGGCTGGGGGTTTTACTCCCCGGAATAAGTGGTGCTGTAAGCACAACATTTATTGCAGGTGTTGAGGCTATAAAGAGAGGGCTTGGGAGGCCTATTGGCTCTCTTACTCAAATGGGGACAATCAGGCTCGGCAAAAGGACTGAAAAGAGGTCTCCTCTTATAAAAGACTTCATTTCGCTTGTAAATCCTGAGAATCTAGTATTTGGCGGATGGGATATTTTCCCCGATAACTGCTACGAATCTGCCTTAAAAGCAGGGGTACTTGAGAAAAATCTCCTTGACGAACTGAGAGACGTGCTTGAAGAAACAAAACCCATGCCTGCGGTTTTTGACAGAACGTATGTGCGAAATCTAAAAGGCAAGCACCTCAAAACCGGAAAAACGAAAATGCACCTTGCCGAGCAGATTATGACCGACATCACGAATTTCAAGAAAGAAAACGAACTCGACCGACTTGTTGCAGTCTGGTGTGGAAGCACGGAAATTTATATCAAACCATCAGAGGTTCATTCAACAATTAAAAATTTTGAAGAGGGCTTGAAGGATAACCATCCTGAAATCGCCCCAAGCATGATATATGCATACGCGGCAATCCAGTGCGGGGTGCCCTATGCAAACGGGGCGCCTAACCTTTCGGCTGACGCACCTGCGCTTGTTGACCTTGCCAGAAAGAAGAAGGTCCCTATAGCCGGAAAGGATTTTAAAACTGGACAGACACTCATGAAAACTATCCTTGCTCCCGGACTAAAGGCAAGGATGATAGGACTTAAGGGCTGGTTCTCATCAAATATTCTGGGAAATAGAGACGGTGAAGTCTTGGATGATCCCGGCTCGTTTAAGACCAAAGAGGAAAGCAAATTGAGTGTCCTTGAGTACATACTTCAGCCCGATCTCTACCCTGAGCTTTATTCAGACTACTACCATAAGGTCAGAATCAATTATTATCCACCAAGGGGTGATGCAAAAGAGGCATGGGATAATATTGACATATTCGGATGGCTGGGCTACCCCATGCAGATTA
>Ga0209061_1005455_pt1 | contig 11119 bp, 8 predicted proteins | sample Coa_R1_10_FD_187157 | JGI IMG/M metagenome (GOLD analysis project Ga0209061, IMG submission 187157) | Surface soil microbial communities from Centralia Pennsylvania, which are recovering from an underground coalmine fire - Coalmine... | ecosystem: Environmental > Terrestrial > Soil > Unclassified... | reverse complement strand
CTTTGCCGGTCGTGCCCCGGTAGGCCTCGTCGTCGACGACCAGACCGCCGCCGATACCGAGCCCCCAGTAGCAATAGACAAACGGGGCCGGACCTCGGCGAGCTTCCCGTTTGGTGCCGATGGCGGCGGCGGTGGCGGCGTTGTCCACCAGCACCGGCAAGCCGACCGAGCGGCCGAGCTCGGCGGCCACGTCCACGTGCTGCCAGGTCGGAAAGTTGGGGGCGTCGACGATGGTGCCGGTCACCAGGTCGATGGGCCCCGGCGCGGCGATCCCGAGCCCGCAGATCCGGTCGCGCCGTTCGGCCCATTCGGATCCCTCCATGAGGGCCCGGACCTGCCGCTCGATGCGCCGCAGGGTGTCGGCGGCCGGCTCTCCGGAGGTGGTCGTCGGCGCCATCTCCCACCGGACATGGCCGGCCAGATCGAGCGCGACCCCGGTGAGGCGGTCACGTTCGAGACCGAAGCCGAGGGCGAAGGCGCCGTCGGCTCGTACGGTCAGGCCGATCCGGGGAGCGCCGGGGCCAGCGCCCCGCTCCATGTCCGTCTCCTCGATCAGGCCGTCGTCGAGCAGGTCCCGGGCGATGCGGCCGACCGACTGGCCGGAGAGGTCGAGGTCGTGGGCCAGCTGGGTCCGGGAGACGGTGCCCTCCGCGGTGATCGCCCGGAGCACGGCCCGGGCGTGCTCTCGGCGGAGCCGGGCCTGCGGCGAGCCGTCCGTGTCGGCGTCGGGGCGGGACATCGACCGCGGCAGGGTCGTCACCGGTCGTCGGCAGGGAGGCCGAGCTCGGTGAGGGGCACGGTGCGGGCCGGCTGGCCCGGGTCGTCGGGTACGAGCAGCGTGCGTACCTCCAGGGGCCGCAGCGTCCCCGACCAGGCTGCCCCCTGGGGGAGGCCGACGGCGGCGTCGGCGCCCTGACCGGCCGTCTCGCGCAGGCGGAACACCCAGCCGTCGCCGTCCTCGGCCCGCTTGCAGGCCTCCAGGCTGACGTGGGCCGAGTGCACCGACACGGCGGTGGCGTCCCCGCCGAGGCGCCCGTGGTGCCAGGTCTCGGTGACCTGCGCCCAGCGCCCGCCGTGCCGGTCGGCCTGGCGGGGGCCGGTGTCGCCGTCAACCGGGCCGGAGTGCCACCGGAACCGGTAGGAGACCTGGTGTCTTCCCTGGTCGGTGGCCGGGTGGGCGATCGGGTCGTCGGTGACCCACCGGGCGCCGTGGTCGGAGTAACGGGGGCTGCGCAGCACGGTGAGGCGGAGCCGCCCGCCGTCGGCGTCGTAGGCGCAGCCGTAGTCGGACGAGACGACGACGCCGGCCCCGGACGGCTCGACCACCTGCAGCCAGCGGTGCAGGACCTCCTCCCGGCCGTCGGCGGCGCGGGCGACCGTCCCGTAGGGCACACCGCAGGCGAGGGTGGGGGCCTCGACGTCCAGCGGGACGGCCAGCTTCAGGAGCTGGTGCCGTTCGTGCCACTCGATCCGGAGGCGGACCTCGAGCTCGTCGAGGCCGGCGTGGACCACCAGGTCCTCGACGATGCTCGAGCGGCCCCACGAGTAGGTGAGCCGGGTGACGGTGCGCACCGGGCCCGTCTCGACCGTTCTGACCCGCTCCAGGCGGCACTCGTGCTCCTCGCCGGTGTAGCGGGCCACGCCGTGGGACCAGGTGTCGCTCGGGTCGTCGACCACGACGGGCCGCAGCCCCTCGGCCAGCCACTGGCGCCCGCCGGCCCGCACCCCGACCAGCCCGCCGGCCGGGTCGACGTCGAGGTCGAGCCGGCCGTTGCCGGCGGACAGCCCGTCGTCGCCGACCCGGGCCGGCTCGTCCGGGCCGGCCTGGCTGGGCTCCTGGGAGAGCCAGAACACGCGGAAGCCGAAGGCCGGGAGGTCGGCGACGGTGAGGGCGTGGGTGGGGTAGCGGGTGCCCTCCCGGGACGAGATGGCCTGGCAGGGCAGCGGGCCGCCGGCGCCGGCGACCGAGGCGGCGTCATGGGGGAAGACGAGCGGGACCCGGACCGGTTGCGCAAGGGGATTGAAGACGACCACCGGCACCGGGAAATGGCCGACAAAGGGATTGGCCGACTGGTTGCGCTCGGCTCGCTCGGTCCCCTCAACCCACGTGTCGGCCTGGCGGGCGATCAGCTGGACGGCGCGGGTGGACACGTCGTCGGCCACCGCCCGGGCCCGGCCGTACAGGAGGCGGAGATCCTCGCAGACCTCCTCGGTGCAGGTCCCGCCCAGGCTGTCGTGGAATTGCCCGAACAGCACCTGCTCCCACGCCGCCCGCAAGCTGTCCCGCACCTCCAGCCGCCGGCCGGTGAGCAGCTCGCACATCGACGCCAGCTTTTCCGCTGCGACCAGCTCGGTCTCGGCCTGGATATTTGCCTGTTTCAGCCAGGCGACGACCGAATAGCAGCCGACCGCGTGCATGTGCAGGTCGCCGTCGACGACCGGCAACGATACGCCGGCGGCCGGGTCACCGGTTACCTGGCGGAAATAGCCGGCGATCGAGCCGAAGGTCACCGTCCCGGACGTCCGCTCGGCCAGCTCGTGGACCTTGTCGATGCTGACCTTTGTCGGTCCGCCGCCGTGGTCGCCGACACCGACGAAAAACATTTCCGGCGTGGCGTTTTGGCTCGCCGCTTCGAGGAGGGCATCCGCCCGGCCCTCGAGCAGGGCCTGCTCGGCCTCGATGGTCGCCCGGGCGGAGCGGGGGAGCCCGGTTTGGTAGGCCTCGGTGATGCGGTAGGTCAGCAGCTCCGTGCCGTCGACGCCCCGCCACCGGAAAAGCGGACCGGGAAGCGACTTTTCGTGCTCCTGGGGCCGCATCATGACATAGGCGTCGAGCCCGGCCTGCCGGAACAATTGGGGCAGCGAGGCGGCGTGCCCGAACGAGTCGATGTTGTAGGCGACGGTGGCCGTCCGGCCGAAGGCGGCGTGAAAATAGCGCTGGCTGTAGAGAAGCTGTCGGCACACGGATTCCCCCGACGGCAGGTTGCAGTCGGGTTCGATCCACTGGCCGCCGACCAGCTCCCAACGGCCGCCGGCCACGTGGGCCCTGATCCGCTCGAACAGGTCGGGGTCCATCTCCTCGACCCAGCGGTAGTAGGCGGCCGAGCTGGCCGCGAAGGACAGGTCGGGATACTCGTCGAGCCGGTCGGCGGCCGCTTCGAAGGTGGCCAGGACCTCCCGCATGCCCTCCCGCCAGTCCCAGATCCACACCGGGTCGATGTGGGCGTTGGGGATGGCCAGCACCTGCGGTGCGGGTCGGCCCGTGCGATCGGTCGTTGCGGCCATGTGTCCCCCGGGTCGAGCGCGGCCAGATTCCTAACCCGGAGGAATCTATCCGTCCTGGAGGAGCTCAGCCGAGCCGGATGTCCAACCGGTGACGGCCGGCAAGGTCGGTGGGGATGGCGACCGGGCCGTCGATCGGCTGCCCGTCGAGGGCGACCTGGGCGACGGTCTGGCCCGAACCCTCGACGGTGACGTCGAGGGTGGCCCGGCGGTCGGGGAGGCCGGCCAGCTCGATCGGCCCCCAGCCGGGCGGGACCACCGGGGCGACGGCCAGGCCGCCGGGGGTCGGGCGCAGCCCGGCCAGCCGGTGGTGGACGAGGCCGAGCAGGGTGGTGGCCGACCAGGTCTGGTCCGGCTGCGAGTCCCACTGCCGCCCCTGCTGCCAGCCGCCGTCGACCGCGCCGGTGACGGCGTTGTAGAGCTCCCACAGCCCGCCGGACGAGGACAGCAGGCGTACCAGGTCGGACAGGGCCTGGCCGAAGCCGGCCCCGTCGCCGGCGTGGGCGACGGCGTCGGCCCAGACGCCCATGACCATCGGCCAGCAGATGGCGTTGTGGCGCCCCGGGTGGTCGTCGTCGTAGCGGGGGAAATGCGGCTCGACGTTGGTGATGCCGAAGGCCCGGCGGACCGCGGTGGTGATTACCGACCGGCGCTGCTCGGGGCCGGCCACGCCGAACAGCACGGCCAAGGCCAGGCCGAGCGCCTCCTGATGGTCGTCCCGCCGGCCTTCCAGCTCGCCGGCGCCGTGCAGGAAGGCGCCGTAGGTGCCGGCGTCGTCCCGCCAGAGGTGGCGGTTGACGGCAGCCGCGACCGCGTCGGCCGCGGCCAGGTGCGGGCCGGGGTCGGCGCCCACGTCGCCGGCCATGGCGGCCAGGGCCCGGAAGGCGCCGGCGTACAGGGCGTTGGTGGACAGGCACATGATGCGGGCCGCTTCGGGATAGTCGAGCACGAAGCTCGAGGAGATCGCCGGGTCGTTGGGCGGCGTGGGGTAGCCCGAGATGCCGTCCTGCATGACGGCCGGGCCCTGGTACAGGCCGAAGCGGTGATCCAAGCGTTCCCGGGTGAGCTTGGCCGCGGTGGCCACCGCCACCGGGTAGGCGCGGGCCTGGAAGTCCCGGTCGCCGCTGACCACGGCGTGATGGCGGGCCGCCACCACCCAGATGATCTGGTCCCACCACTGGTCGTCCTGGGCGACGAGCCCGGCGTCGAGGTCGCACACCTTCCAGAGGGTGCGGGCGGCGAGGTCGGGGGCCAGCCAGCTGGCCGCGTACCACGAGTTGATCGACGCGTCCCGGGTCCACGGCTCGGCGTAGCCACCCCCGGCCCGCAGCACGGGCCCGCCCGGGGTGTCGGCCCGCTCGACTGCGTTGACGTCGAGGACGTTGTGGAGAGCGGCGTCGTAGACGGCGGCCAGCGGGCCGGCGGCCGGGCCGCAGCGGACGAGGCGGGGGCGGGGGGAGGTCACGCCCGCTGACGATATTCAGGTCAGCATTTTGCGCATGTTGATGGTCGTCGGGGCGTAGCCCGAGCGACTCGTAGAGCGAGCGGGCGACGGTGTTGTGACCGAACACGTTGAGCCCGAGCTCGGTGGCGCCGTGCGCTTTCGCTTCGGTCTCGGCCAACTCCATGGCGGCCCGGCCGTAGCCCTTGCCCCGCTGCTCTTCGTCGATCTCGAGGTACCACACCCACCAGGCGGCGGGGGCGACCGGGTCACGGGGCCCGACCCACAGCATCCCGATGGCCCTGCCCTGGTCGTCGACGACGCGTAGGAGGAGGTGGCCGGGGCTCGGTCGGCCGCCGGGAAACAGCTGCGCCGTCTGCTCCGCCGCGATCCGGGTCGCCACTTTGGCCGGTTCGCCTGACGCCATGCGCTCGGCCGCGTAGCGATCCACCGCCTCGGACAGGTAGGCGACCAGCTCCTCGTCGGTCATCGGCCGAACTCGGAGGGACATGGCGGGGCTCTCACCCGCTGGTCTGGACGCCGGTGTGCTGGGCGATGCCGTCCAGCAGGTACAGGAGCCCCTGGTGGAACTGTTCCGGGGTGGTCATGGCGGCCAGCTGGCCGGCCGGCCCGGCCTGCTCGTCCTCTCCGCCCTCTTCGGGCGACCAGGCCTCCCGGGACGCCTCGAGGGCGGCGAACCCGATGGTGTAGGTCTGCAGGGCGACGTAGGCCCGGGCCGCCTCCTCCTCCGAGGCGCCTGATGAGCGCAGCACGGCCAGCGAGGCCTCCATCCGCTCCCTGGCCGCGGGGGAGAGCACGGCATGGCGCAGGTAGACCTGCCGGGCCGCCGGCTGCGAGACGATCAGCTGCCGGAGGCGGTCGGCTGCCTCGACGATCCACGCCCGCCAGTCGCGGCCGTCGCTCTCGGGGCGCCACGCCTCGGCCAGCAGGCGGTCGACGACCTCCTCCAGCAGGTCGTCCTTGTCCCGCACGTGGCGGTAGATGGTCATGGGGGCGACGCCGAGGTCCTGGGCCAGGCTCCGGATCGTCAGGCGGTCGGGATCCGAGGAAGCGACGGCGCGCATCCCGGCCTCGATGACGTGCTGCCGGGTGATGGTGCCCCAGGGCTGACGGTGGCGGCCGGGCACGGCCAACAATCTACTCCTTGCGTACACGTACGTGAGGGGCGTATGATGCGTACGCGTACACACACAGGGAGGTCAGATGAACGTCGTGCTCTGGATCGTGGCGGGTGGCCTGGCTGTCCTGCTGCTCGCCTTTACCGCCGTGGCCATCATCGTCGGGCTGCTGGCCGTGTTCACCGGCGAGCGCTGGGAACGCTGCCCCGAGTGCGGGACGCCGGGACTCACCATCGATGGGCTCCGGCACCCGGACGGGTGCCCGCACCGGCTGCCGGTGCATGTGCACCTGCATCACTCGATGCACCTGCACCACGGTCTGCCGGCCGGGCACTGAGGCCGGGTTTCCGGCCCACCCCCGAGGCTGCGCGGTTCTGACCACGCCAAGGCCGGCGCCGCCGATCCGGCTGTGCGCTTTAAGCCACCAGCGGGCCCTGTCGACACAGCGGCGCCGTCCAGGCCCGGCCGGGTCACACCTCCCACCCCGGCCGGCGGGACCGGGAGCGGGCGCGGGGCCGCCGAGCCCGACCCGATGCGGGCGTCGCCGGCGGGGACGGGGCGAACGGGGGCGTGACCCACCAGGGCCGCAGGTCGACCAGCGCCGGCGGGTTGCGCCCCTCGACGAGCAGGGCCTGGCCGGGCGGGAGCTGGTTGACGGCGTCGGTCGGCAGGCGCCGCTGCCGCTGGGTGGACCAGGTACGGGTGGTCGAGCGCCGGGCGCGGAGACCCCCGCCGGCGTTCCGGCTCACCGACCGGTGGGGGACGTCGACCTCGCCGCCGAGGCGGGAAATCAGCTCGAGGGTCCGCAGGTCGGCCACGCCAGGCAGGACCAGCTTGGCCCCGAAGAGGGTGAGGAACCCGTCGGCCGCCTCGCCCCAGCGGGTCCGGGCCTGCGACAGGTCCTGGAGGCAGGCGAGGGTGAGCACGCCCTGGCTCCCGCCCTCGGCCACCAGGGCGGGCAGGTCGGGGAGCGGGGCGATGTTGGCCAGCTCGTCGAGGGCCAGCAGCACCGGCGGCCGCCGCCCCGGGCCGATGCCGCCGGCGGCCCGGTAGGCGCCGGCCTTGACCTGCTCCAGGAAGGCCACGACGAGCGGGGCGACCAGCTGCTGGCGATCGGCCGGAGCGCACAGGAAGACGGTGTCCATGGTCCCGGCCAGCCAGGCCGGGTCGAAGTTGGGGGAGGCGGCCGCATCCAAGGCGGCCGGGGAGCGGTAGGCGGCCAGCACGCCGGCGGCGGTGGACCAGATGCCCGACTGCTCCCGTTCGTCGGTGGCGGCGATCCCGGCCAGGACGTCGCCGGCCAGGGCCGCGTCCGGCCCCGCCTGGGCCAGCAGCCCGGCCGGGGTGGTGGCGTCCCGCCGCAGCGTCCAGCGCACCACCGCCCGCATGTCCCCGCCGGGAACGGAGACGGCGGCGGCGTGCAGCAGCGGGGCGAGGAGGGCCTCGGCCCGTTCCGTCCAGTGGGCGCCGTCCCCCCAACGCCCGCCCGGCCGGGCCGCGCCGACCAGCGCCCGGGCCGTGACGACGGCGTCGTCCCAGGTGCGGCTGGCCACGACCGGCGACCACCGGAGGGGCGAGACGGGCAGGCCGGGCGCCACTGCCACCGCCCCCGACGGGTCCCACAGCCAGCACCGCCCCAGCCCGGCCCGGGCCGCCAGGGTGGCCTGCAGCACGTCCGGCTTGGTCGAGGTGGCCACGACCGGCCCCGGCGCGGCGAGCACGTTCGGAACGACCACCCCGCTCGTCTTGCCCGCCCGCGGCGGGCCGATGACCAGCAGCGCCTGCTGGGGCGAGGCGAAGGCCAGGCGACCGCCGGCGCCGGCCCCCAGGTACAGCCGGCCGCCGGACGCGGCCAACCCGGCGCGCAGGTGGGCCAACGAGCTGGCGGGCGTGGGCACGGGCGCGCCTCCCCGGGGGCGGTCAGGATCACAAAGACAGCAGCAACAGCGGTCGCGGGGAAGCGAGCCCGACGAGGCTACCCCTCGAGCCGGCCGCCCGAGGAGCCGCCCGAGGAGCCGGCTGCGCTCCAGTCGCCCATGTCGTCGTGGGCCGGCGTCGAGCCCATCACCGGGTGCAGGTCCATGGCCGGCGAGTAGCGGCTGGCCGGCGGGCGCCGCCCGATGGCCTCGGCCATGGCCCGCACGTGGTGGGGGCCGCCGCCGCAGCAGATGCCCACGTAGTTGACGCCGAGGTCGACGGCCCGGCGGGCAAAATCGGCCATTTCGAAGCGGGTGAGGGCGAAGCGTTCGAGCTGGATCGGGAAGAGCCGCCGCCCCTCCGCATCGGCCAGCGACTCGAAGGCCGGGGTGGCGGCGGAGGTGGCGAACGGCACCGGTTGGGCCGCCACCGGCACGTCCACCCCCTCCCGGATGCGGGCCAGCAGGGGCAGCATGGTCTCCGGTCCGCGGGAGCAGTTGAGCCCGACGATGGCGGCGCCGTGGTCGGCCGCGGCCCGGCAGGCGTCGACGTAGCTGTAGCCGTCGTAGGTGCCGGCGTCCCGGATGCTGGCGAAGGTGACCATGGCCGGCAGGCTCAGCTCCTGGCACACCTCGAGCCCGATCAGGGCCTCGCCGAGGTAGTCGTTGGTCTCGGCGATGACGAAGTCGACCCCCTCCTCGGCCGCCCAGCCGAGCTGCTCCCGGTACTGGGCCCGCACCGCCGCGCCGGTGCGCTCGGCGTCGGCCGGGTCGTAGGACCACGTGTTGCAGATGTTGCCGGCGACCAACGCCCCGCCCTCGGCCGCGATCTCGTTGGCGATCCGCACCGCCTGGCGGTTCATGGCCTCGAGGTCGTCACCCCGCCCGACGTCCCGCAGCTTGTCCCGGTGGGCGTAGTAGGTGAGGGCGACCATGACATCGGCGCCGGCGGCCAGGAGCTCCCGGTGCAGCTCCCGGAGGGCGTCGGGGGCGTCGAGGATGACCTCGGGCACGAACGGGCCGGCCTTGATGTACCCCCGCCGCTCCAGCTCGAAGACGTAACCCTCGGCGCCGAGCACGGTGCCTGCCGCCAGCCGCTCGGCCAGCGTCGTTGTGGACGGTCTCGTCACTGCGGTCGCCCTTTCTCCTGGAGAAATGTGGCTCGGGTGTCGCTCACGAACCGCGCCGGATCGAACCTCGAGATGTCGTACACGGTGCCACCCCGGATGGCCAGCTGGGCCAGCACCCGGCCGACCCACGGGGCGAACTTGTAGCCGGTGCCCCGCCAGCCCACCCCCACGTGGACGTTGGTCCACCCCGGCACGCCGCCGAGCACGAACTCGTCGTCGTCCACCAGGTCGTAGTCGCAGCCGTCGACGTCGGTCACGTCCCGCACCGCGGCGCCGGCCAGCCCGGGCACGCAGCGGGCCACAAAGGCGGCCACGCTGTCCACGTCGGTCCGGCCGCGGGGCACGTCGGGCGGGTTGTAGTAGCCGATCTTCACTGCGTCGACGAGGCCCTCCACCATCGGGTGCAGGTAGATGCCCGTGTCGAGGTAGGCCATGACCGGCATGGCCGGCGCCGTCCATCGGGCCTGCTCAGTCGCCGGCGGCGTGTAGTACTTGGCCTCCTGCGGGCGGTCCCGCTCGAGCGGCACCCGCAGCTCGCACCCGGGCAACAGGCCGAGCACGTCGTTGGTGCCGTGGCCGGCGGTGACGACCAGCTGGCGGGTGACCAGCTCGCCGGCCGGCGTGGCCACCCATAGGAGCTCGCCGTCGGCCCGGATGGCCGTCGGCTCCGTCCCCTCGAGGATCTGGACGCCGGCGTGGTCGAGGGCGGCGCGCAGGGCGGAGGTCACCGACCCCACGTCGACCACGCCGGCCACCTCGTCGAGGACGGCCACGTCGGCCCGCAGGTACGGGTAGCGCTCCTTGACGGCGGCCGCGTCGAAGGCCCGGGTCGGGATCCCGGCCCGGGCCATGACCGCGTCGGCGGCCCGGGCGTAGGACCGTTCGAGGTCGGGGGTCACGTCGGCGGAGGCGATGTTGAGGCAGCCGCAGCGCACCAGGGCCCGGCACGAGGTGTCGGCCTCGAAGGCCTCCCACAGGCGGATGGCCTCGTCGGCCAAGCGGACGTAGGCCGGGTCGAGGTAGTCGCGCCGGTAGCTGCGGGTGCGCCCGAAGCTGGCCGTGGCCGGGTTGCCGATCCAGCTCCGCTCGACCAGGGCGACCCGCCTGGTTGCCTTGGCCGCCTCGTAGGCGGTGAACTGGCCCATCACGCCGGCGCCGATGACGACCAGGTCCAAGGGCTCGTCCATAGCGGCGTAGTGTGCCACCGGATGAGCGAGACAGCCGCAACCGACCAGCTGGCCGACGCCCTTCGGGCGGCGCGGGTCCTCCCCGTCGTGCGGGCCGGGACGGTCAAGGAGGCAGTGGGGGTGTGCGAGGCGCTGGCCGCGGCCGGCCTGCCCGTGCTCGAGGTGACCACCACCATCCCCGACTGGCCGGACGCAGCTGCCGCCGTGGGCCGCCTCCCCGAGACGATCATGGGCGTGGGCACGGTCACGACCGCCGAGCAGGCCCGGGCCGCGGTCGGCACCGGGGCCGCCTTTTTGGTCAGCCCGTGCGGGGCGCCGGAGGTGCGGGAGGTGGCCGAGCGCAGCGGGATCCCGTTCCTGGAGGGCGGCCTGACCCCGACCGAGGTCATCGGCGCGGCCCGCAAGGGCATCGCCAAGCTGTTCCCCGCCCATGTCGGCGGTCCGGCCATGCTCAAGGACGTGCTGACCGTCGCCCCCGGGTCGCGCATCGTGCCCACCGGCGGGATCCGCCTGGAGGACGTGCCCAAGTGGCTGGCCGCCGGCGCCCTCGCCGTCGGGGTGGGCAGCGACCTGCGGCCCGGCCCCGAGCTGCCCGACCGCCTGGCCGCGGTGCTGAGCTGAGCTCCGGCGTTAGGACCGGGTCCGGCCCGCTCTGATCATCTCGACCGCCTGCTCGACCCGGCGCTGCCGGGTCTCCTCTCGCTTGGCCTCGGTGATCCAGCGGGCGAACTCCTTGCGGTGGGTGAAGGCCAGGCCCTCGAAGGCGGCCCGGACCGCCGGGTCGGCGTCCAGGGCGGCGGCTAGATCGGGCGGCACCTCCACCTCCCGGGGCGCGGCGTCGAGCTCCAGGGCCACGTCCACCTCGTCGCCTGCTTCGACCCCGGCCGCCTCCCTGACCTCCCGGTTGAGGCCGACGAGCGACTCGCCGCCCATCCGGGCCACGCTCGTGCGCCACGTGTAGCCGTTGACGGTGGCGACGACCGGGAACCGCTTGGCTCCCTCGCCGACGGCGGCCACCTGGTCG
>Ga0209061_1005454_pt1 | contig 11121 bp, 13 predicted proteins | sample Coa_R1_10_FD_187157 | JGI IMG/M metagenome (GOLD analysis project Ga0209061, IMG submission 187157) | Surface soil microbial communities from Centralia Pennsylvania, which are recovering from an underground coalmine fire - Coalmine... | ecosystem: Environmental > Terrestrial > Soil >... | reverse complement strand
GCCTGCTGCCCATCACCCGCAGCTTGTTCCCCCAGGCCGACGTCCAGCTCTGTATCGTCCACCTCCAGCGCAATGCCAAGAGCCACTTCACCAAGACCGACGCGGCTGAATTCAATCAGCGTATTCGAGCGCTGAAGTCGACCTGGAACGCCGAGGTCGCCGCCACCCCGTTCGAGGACCTCGGCCAGCACTTCGAGCCCCGCTCTCCCAGCTTTATTCGCGAGATCCGTAAAAAGCGAGATCATTACCTGGCTTTCCTTAACTACCCCGACAGCATCCGCCGCTCGCTGTCCACCACCCACGTCGTTGAGGCCGTCAACGGCCAGCTCGAAATCATGCGGCCCAACAGCGGCGGCTACTTTCATTCCGAAGACACCTTGAAGCTCAAGCTCGGTTTGGCTGTCTCGCAACTCGACACCGGACGCTGGCGTCGCGTCGCCGCCTCCGTCCAGAATGCCCTCGATCAGTTCAACGCCATCTTTCCGTCACAATTCGAGACCGAAGATTGAATCTCTTAGACACAAAATTCTTGACAAGGGCCACCGCTCCAGGGCCCGGCGGCCGAAAACTCTGGTCGCGAGCCCGCGCGATCCGCAGACGCAGGGTCCCCAACCGCGTCACGAAATCGCGAACATAAAATCCGTTGCGATAGCCCCGCCGTTTCTTCCCCGCGCGGGCGTAGTCCACGCCCCCCACATCGCCATCCCGCTCCTTCCGGGATTGCTTCTCCAAAAACCTCTTCCATGCCTGCTTCGTCTGCCCGTACAGATCTCCCCAGAAACTTTCCTTCACCTCCTCCGCAAAATGTTGAAATTGCTCCGTCCAGCGGAATATCCTGCCTATCGGGGTGTAAGTCTCCTTTCCAAGGATTTGGTTCTTCCTCACCAGCAGAACCAATTTACACCCTCCTCCTTTTACACACGCAAAGTTACGTCACCGGAACAAGCGTGGGGTGCATCCGCTCCAGCCCCCGCCTGCGCAAGTGGGGCGGTTCCACACCCGTTATTCCCCCAGAACTCTTCCGATCCGTATATAATAGCGGTGTGAACCGGCGAAAATTCCTTGTGCTGGGGGGTGGAAGCCTGCTGGTTTCCGTCGCCCGCCTGAAAGCGGACCATCACTTTATCTCTGCCGATCCGCTGATCGTTGAGTTCGATCTGCGCTCGCTTGAGGGTGAATACACACCGGTGGGCGACTTTTACATTCGCAACCATTTCAACGCTCCCCCACCCTCTGCCGTCACAGCGCTGCAGATCGAGGGCGAGGTGGATAACCCCAAAGAATTCGCGCTGAACACTCTCACCGCTTTTTCGCGCCAGAGGCAAGGTGCAGTGCTCGAGTGCGCCGGAGACCGGGTAGGGACTAGCTTGCTAGCCAGCAACGGCCTCTGGGAGGGCTGGCGGCTGCGCGACGTGCTCACCGCAGCGCATCCGCGCCCTGGAGCCGGCTACGTTCACCTGTACGGCGCCGACGGCTTCGCGCGCAGCGTTCCACTCAACCGGGCTCTCGCCAGCGGCCTGCTGGTGACCAACCTGAACGGGCGCCCCCTCCAAAAGAACCATGGTGCCCCATGGCGAGCACTATTCGTTGGATGGTACGGGATGGATTCCGTCAAATGGCTCCAGCGCATCGTGGTCGCCCGCGAGCCGCTGCCCCCCAACGGGGTCGCTTACCTGGAGCTGAGAAAAGGCCCTTCGGGGTTACTTCAGGAACAGCCGCTGCCACGGATGGAGGTGAAATCCGTGATTATCTCGCTGGCGGAAGGCTCTGTGTTGCAAGCGGGTCCGTTGGAAGTACGGGGCCTGGCTTGGACCGGGGCTGGGAAGGTCAAGGCTGTGGAAGCAAGTGCGGACGGTGGAGCCACGTGGCATCCCGCCGCGCTCCAGCCCACGCCAGCCTACGAGTGGGCTCCGTGGCGAGCGCGCTTTAACCTGACGCAGCGCGGAGCCGTGGAGTTTGCTTCACGCGCCACCGACCAGGCGGGAGCCATCCAGCCGGCCAAGCCTGAGCCGGGCCGACTGGATGGCTACGCTTACAATTACATTCAGCAGGTCCGCTGCGTGGTGTTATAAAAAATGGAAATACGTTGCTTTTGGAAACAACTTTCTTTTGTACTAGCTGGGTTGGTCGCAGCCGGGTTCGTCGCAGGCGAGGAAACACTGTCCTGGTTCAGCCGGAAATGGAGTGCGGACGAATTTTCGTAGCGACAAAGTTCTGCCGCTGCGCGGCGGGAGTTTTCGAGGCATAAGGGTCTCTCGTTCGATGAGGTCCAGAGAACAGGGTGGGAAACGGGAGCGTGGATTTCGCTGGAGCGGAATCGCGCGCTCCCGACCTCCTCGACACTAGCCCAAGTTCGTCACGGTAGGCGCGATTTTGATTATTTTTGAGCTTCGCGCGCCTCCAAGATTTGTGTTTTCAGTGATCACCGTCCGAAAAGCTGATGTAGTGCAGGCCAACCCTCTTGTAGAGCCCTTGAAGGGTATGTCAGTATCCTGCCGATGTTTCTTCGCCAGCACACGCGAAGCAAGGATGGGAAGGATCACACCTACGGGTCGCTGGTCGAAACGGTGCGCACGCCCGATGGTCCTCGTCAGCGAACCTTGTGTTATTGGGGTGAGCTGAATCACTCGGCGCAGGCGCGCTGGCTGAAGGCCATCGATGTCTTCAATGAGCAGGGCGAGTGCCGGCAGTTGAAGCTGTTTCCTTCCGATGTCGAGCCGCCGGAGAACGATTCCGAAGCGGTTCACGTGCGGGTGAACCAGGTTCGCTTCGAACGCGTCCGACAGTTTGGGGGTTGCTTTTTGGCCCTGGAGCTGTGGAAGCGACTGGGGCTGGACGGGCTCTTTGAAGGGCTTCTGGATCAGGAAGGCGCCGACGTGCCGTGGTCGCGGGTGGCGGCGCTTCTGGCGATCAACCGCTTGTGCGCGCCATCGAGCGAGCTGGGGATCGAGCAACGCTGGTATCCGGCAACGGCGCTGGATGACTCGTTGGGCTTTCCGGCCGGGGTGATTAATGACACGCGCTTGTACCGCTGCCTGGACCGGCTGTTGCCGCAGAAAACGAAGCTGGAGCGGCACCTGAAGCAGCGCTATGGGGAACTGTTCGCTGCCGATTTTGATGTCCTTCTCTACGATCTGACGAGCAGCTATGTCGAGGGTCAAGCCGAAAAAAATCCCATGCTGCAGCGCGGTTACTCGCGGGACCATCGTCCCGATTGCAAGCAGGTCGTGATCGCCCTGATCGTGAACGCGGAAGGCTTCCCCTTCAGTTATGAAACTTTCGATGGAGACCGTGCGGACGTGACCACGCTGGAAGCCGTGATGCGAAGGGTGGAGCGCAAATACGGACGGGCGCGACGGGTCTGGGTCTTTGACCAGGGCAGGGCAGAAAAGGAGAAAAAATCGTGACCGAGCAAAACCAAATTCGACAGACCGAAAACCCCAGCGCAGGCCCGCAGGGGCACAAGCGGCATAGGGGGAGCGGTCACCCGCCCACCCCTGCCACACCACCGTGCGTACGGGTCCGTACACGGCGGTTCGGAGGTTTATTCAGCAGCCAGGGAGCCAGGCGAGGCAGACCGAGTACATCAAAGTAGGCGTTGGGCAGGGCTTGGCAGAGGGTAGGGTTGTGGCTGAGACGCCACGGCCCATGGGCGCTACAGGCGGTCTTCACCGCCCAATCACGACTCACGCCGCGCCGACGCAACTCCTCCACGCGCCTCCCGCGCCGCTTCCACTGCGTCCACAGCACCGACCGTAGCCGGCGCCGTATCCACGAGTCCAGACCTTCGAGCCGGGCGGGCGTCTGGCAGAACCCGAAGTAGGCTCGCCATCCGATCAGATACTTGCTTAAGGACTGAAGCATCTGTTCCAGACTGACACCCCGCGTCCGTCGCGTCAGTTCCCGGACTCGCTGCTTAAACCGCGTCAGCGCCTTCGGCGCAATCCTTCGCCGTGGCTCTGAATCGCCGATAAAGCTGAAGCCCAGAAACTTTCGCTCCTCCGGTCGTGCCACCGCGCTCTTCTCCTGGTTCACCTTGAGCTTGAGCTTCCGCGTGATGAAGTGCGTGATGCTCTCCATCACCCGCTGCCCCGCCCGCAGGCTGCGCACGTAGATGTTGCAATCGTCCGCATACCGCACGAAGCGGTGACCGCGCTGCTCCAACTCCCGGTCCAGTTCGTCGAGCACCAGGTTTGACAGCAGAGGGGACAACGGTCCGCCTTGTGGCGTACCCTCGTCTACCGGACTCACCAATCCGTTCTCCATCACCCCGGCATTTAGAAATGCCCGGATGAGTTTCAGCACTCGTTTGTCCGTCACCCGTTTTGCCACCCGACCCATCAGTTTGTCGTGATTGACCCGATCGAAGAATTTCTCCAAGTCGAGATCTACGCACCAGCCGTAGCCTGCGGCAATATACTGCTGCGCCTGGGCTACCGCCTGATGTGCCGAGCGATGGGGACGAAAACCGTAGCTCTGTTCAGAGAACGTCCGGTCCCAGCGCCTCTGTAGAACCTGCATGACCGCCTGCTGGACAAACCGGTCCAATACCGTGGGGATGCCAAGCTTTCGCACCCCTCCGTCCGGCTTCGGGATTTCCACCCGTTTCACCGGCTGCGGCTGATAGGTCCCGTTCAGCAACTGTTCCCGGATAGTCGGCCAGTGCCCTTTCAGGTATCCCGGCAACTGGTGAACGGTCATGCCATCCACCCCAGGACTCCCTTTGTTAGCCTCGACCCGTCGCAACGCTTCCTTGAGGTTTTCTCGCTCGACTACCTCCTCCATGAGCTCCCCGATTGCCGCCGGACTTTCAGCCATACGCTTCGCCGTGAGCGATTCGGTCCCTTCTCCTCCGGGCTTCGGGGCTTCACCCTTCGGCTCCGGTGAGAAGGCCAGCTCCATCTGGATTTTCGGCCACAGGTCGCTCATGAGTTGCGTCGCTTACTTGCTCTTGCCTTCCGTTTGGGCCTTCCCCATCTCTTCGACGGGTACTATGCCCTCTGCTGACTTCTGCTCCGCGGTCAGGGTGACTCACGCCACCCTCAGTCACGTATCCGTGACACGAAGCAGATCTCCCGAGGTAAGTTCGACCGCCTTCCGTGCACCGCCGCCGGATTTACGCTTCGCGCCCTTGATGGAAATGGGCTTCGCGGTTCCTGGCCCGCTCGCCCGTCGCTCACGCCTCCAATCCAGTTCTTATACATCGGCCCGCACTTTTGCTCCACGCTTCCTTCGGACCCCGCCTCACGGCGACGCCCTTGCGTTTCGCTAACCCTTCACCTCCATCAGGTTGGGTAGAGGACTTTCACCTCCGAGCTGTCGAACATGCTCGGCACACCAGGCGGGGCGTCCCGCAATGACGGGACTGAGAGTTCAAGGCCCGGATTCAACCACTACCTTTACGAAAATCTTTTGCGCCACGTTGAGGGACAAATCGAGACGTGGAATCGCAAGGGTGTGCGCAAGGCGATTCCCGAAGCTGCGCACGCGCTGTGGCAGAAGGCGGAAGGCTTGGGTTACGCGCTTCGGTTGCTCTACGCCTTCAAGCCGGAGTTTGACGAATTGCTGGCGAGCGCCGAGCGGACGAAGTGCGCAGGCTGCGGGGCAGAGCTTGAGCGCCACCCGTATTTACTACCAGTCACCGAGTCCGACCTTTGCGAAAGCTGTCACGAAATCGTGCACGACGGGGCAAACCCCACTGCAGAAAGGAGCCTTCGATAATGGAACTTACCCTCACGACGCTCCAGAGACTTGCAGACAAGAAAGCTCCCATTGTGGGCATTCCACGACCGGGCGAGAAGCCTTTTGCCGTCGAGCGGGCGCGGCTTGCGGGGCTGATTGAAGGATTGGAGAAATGCGCGATCAGCTTGAACTTGCATCTCGAAATTCATGCTCCCGCCTGGCATTACACGCTCTACAGCCTGGACATGCGGCGGCACACCGCCGCGTTCAAAATGCTCCGCTCATGGGCCGCGCGGCAACGAGCGAAGAGAGACACCCCAAAACTTTCGCGCGACGAACGCCGGAAATCGGACCTGCTGCGCAAGATCGCCATTGCCGAGCAGAAGGCGCGAAGGCTGTGGGTTTGCCGACCCTATAACCCCCTCCTCGAATTCGGCGACACGGCGAGCGAATACGAGCGTGGACAATGGGCGACGTGGATTGCTCAAAAGCCGATGCGCCGGAAGATCGGCAAGTTAGCCACGGCCCACGGCCTGATTCACGGCTATATTCCCGACGCGGTCATTAGTCAGCCACGCAAAGTCTACGAATCGATAACCGCGCTCACCGGCCTGAACGTCACCCGTTACGGCGAGCTTCGCACCACAAGCCGCAGCGAGAAGCCGACGGAAGCCCAATATCTAGGGCACCTGTATGAGTACGTCGGTAGAGGCTCGCTCGCTGCCTGCCCGCAGTACGGCGCAGCTTTCCAATCGAAGCCCTATCGCAGCAAGGAATGGCGAACGCCTGACCACATCCGCCAAGAGCGCTTGAGCTACTGCCAGCAGATGCGCGAGTGGCGGAACGCTCAGGAAACGGTCAATTGGCTCCGCGCACAGCTTGCGAGTTTCGAGATCGCCACGCAGGAGGACGGCCATGACCTGCGTTAATTGCGGCGGCACAATCGAAGAAGGCAGGCGAGACCGCGCGCCCGTGGAAGCCAAATTCTGCCTCAAATGCCGGGCCCAGTGTCCCAAACCGCGGGCTGCGGCGTGGCTATTGCTGAACGGTGGCACAAATGCCGAATTCCTCCAAGAGCTTCTTGACCTCGGAGCCGCTCATCCGTCTCTCGGCCTTTCGTCCGCAGCCCGACTGATCGGCCTGGGGCTGCGGCGTCTTTCCCAGTACCGCCTCCGCCAAGCATTTGATGGCCTCCCAGTTATTGGAGACGATCTCCTCAGCTTTGCACCGCAGCTTGGCATCAGCCCTACGCCGAGCGGAGACGCCTGTCGGTTGCATCTCCTCCAGAAGCTTGCAGATCGTAGCGTTGTCTGAGGCCCACGCATTCTCGGGGCAGTCAGCCCCGCCGAGATACCGCGTCTGGGATATCCGTCCCGCATGCAGAGCGATAATAGTCCTCTCCCGCTCAAGTTGATCCGAGGGCGCGGTAGCGTGGTCCCCCGGACATCTGTGCCAGTAATGCGAGACACCTGATCCCTCCGAGTCCACGCGAATGCCCGCCTCCTGCAACGGCATGCCCTGAAGCGCTGCGACGACCACGTGCCCGGCCTCATGATACGCTGCGCTCTTAACGTACTCGTCGCGGAATTCGCACCACCGGTTCTCACTCATGAGTGGCCTGCCCCGAGCGCGCGCGGTTCGGAAATTACTGTGGGCCGCCCACCCGCCATTACCCACGGTCACCACAATCCAGAGTCTTTGCCTTTTCCAGGCAGTCTTTCTGCTTCTCACGCTCCGCCTGTGCCATTCGCCGCCATCTCTCGCGGCTTGGAGCCGTATGCGCTTTATCCGCGCAAGCGTCGAGCTCTGCAGCCCTCTTTGCGTGCTTCCGCGCCTCATTATCCCAGTAGCGGGCAGACACTACGTTGCCAAGCCGTTTCGCCATTGTTCCCTCTCAGCGAACCCTCTGCACTCTGAGTCCGCTAACGGAGTCGCCGACATGGCTTGAAGTAACGATCTGATGTTGCACGCGGTTTGGATTGGAGCCGTCGTAATCCACCACTGTTTCATCGCCTGAAGTGAACTTGACCCAAATGAAGTACCGGCCCAGGTTCGCATGGTGTTCCGCAATCAGCAGCGTCGCTTGGCGCGAGGTGGGGTCAAATCCCGTGAGCTGAACTTCGATGTAACCGTCCGTCCAAGAATTCTGCATACCGTTTACCGACCCTTCCTTGTGCCCCAACTGGTCAGTTGAGCTGGAACGGGACGTTCATGCCCTCCATTTTCAGGAGGGTCAAATCCGCCACGGCGTTCGTCGCGACCACCCCGGCTACGGTGTGGTCCTCAGGCTTGCAGACGACTTTCGCATGAGGCGATGTTACTCCATCGATGACGTGCTCGTTCGTGGCGACTACGCCGTTGCCGACGGCGAACCGGCTCCCCAATGCCCATGGTTGTCCATTAGCATCACTCGTCACGATCATAACGACTGAAGGAAACGTCTTCCGAGCGAGATCGGCCGCCGTTTGTGCCCCGGAAACGGAGCTAGCCGCCAGAAATAAGCAAACGAACCACACCCACCTTCCAGACACGTTTCTTCTCCCTCCTTCTCCGCGGGTACAACGGCGGAGACAGTGCCGGAAGTTCCGGTCTCGTCACGATTCTTATATCTTTTTCCACCGGAACACCATCCCGCGCTGCTCGAGTTTCGACACCAGGCTGGCCGTTTTCACGGTGTCCTCGGAATACGTTACCTCTATTGTTCCGTAAACTTCGTCGCTGCGTCCAAGATTGTCTAGGGCGAGGACGTTTACCCGAAGCTGCTGATCCAACTCCGCGGCCGTTCTTGCCGTAAATTTCCAGGTCGGCACTTGTCGCTCCTCGCGTCGAGTAATGCTTCCACCAGAATCGTCAGGAACATCCAAGACCACGCTGGTCCCTACTTCTTTTCCCAGGCGAATGGGAACTCGAATGTGATGTTTCCAACCGGGATTGTCAAAACGACTGGCTTGTGGTGTTTGTCCCTCTCAAAGTACACGGCGCCCGAAACACTTTCGCTTGGCATAAGGGTGTCGGCTTTCAGTGCAACCTTGTCAAGGTAAGCCAGGGCGCTGGCCAAATTTTGCACTCGCGCCCTCTCTGCTTCTTGTGCGTTCCGTTGCGCGCGATAGTCCGGCTTTGTGGTCATAGTGGTAGTGTTCGTCCGGGCGTCAAAGGTTCCCGTGCCGGAGCCGCCCGAGTTATCGTAGATGTCCACGGACCCGGATGTGGAGGAGGTCGAAGTGGACGTGGAAGTCTCCCTTGCCGCGCCCGCTGCTGCACCGGTGAAAACGTTTGCCCAGAGGACCCTTCGGCGCAACGATTTCGCCATCTTGGCGGGGTCCTGGTAACGGAGCATTTGGTGCTTGCCCTTGGAGTTGCCCCGTTGGAGCGTGAGTGTAAAATGGGCAGGCAACACGTCCACGCGGGCGTTGGAATTGTTGGCTACACTAACGTCCGCGCGTGTCTTCCAGCCCGTATCCTTAAGGGATGCCGTGACCGTAATTCCCTCCGCACTGAGCGACTTTACTAAAAGCCCGTTCTTAAAATAGCTGTCAGCGCCTGCCGCGCGACCCTCCCACCGAATCACTACTGGTGCCTGGGGTGGCCGAACCGTTTGCGCTGCCGCCTGCTTTAACATGCCGACGCATATGCACACAAGAAAAACAGCCGAACTCTTCGAGCGCATCAGATTCACCTTTCTCTCTATAACTATTGATCCATTCTAAACTCACTTAATGAAAGATGCGCCATCGGCAAAATGCTACACCCCAGGCCACTATGTGTCAATGGCACCAAAGTACTGGCGGGCTCAGCCGGTTCAGCAACAACATCCAGAGACTATTGCCTTGATTCCCCCTGTCACTTTCCTTTTCTGGCGCTCCTTGTTCTCGCGGGCACGGCAGGCGGGCGAATAACCGTGCGCCTCGCGGACGCAGGCTTGGCTTTCCCGCTTCGCGGGACCCTCCGGGTTGCGGTCCCCCCCAAAAAAATCAGGCGAAGCAAGCAAGATTTTTTCGGTTCCCCCACAAAGGCCACCGCAGGAGCACGCGCCCCCTGCCCTTGGGTGCCCCGCGAGAAACGGGGCAGAAAAGGAGAAACAACCGTGACCGAGGAAATCAAAACGAGTCAGACATCAGACGGACCTTCCCTTTTGTTGCGGGCGGTAATTTCTGTGGAACTGCTTGACATGAGAGGGGTTGTGCGTTCGGCGCGGGTCGGACCGCCTGACTACATGGCCGGAAGGCTGACGCCGAAAGCCTGGAGAATTTCTCTCTGACGAGCGTCCGGCTGCGGCAGTTTGGTCACGGTGGTTTTTTCATCCACCCGATAATGCAGCAGACACAGACGCGTTAACGACCGTAAGGCATCGGGCAGCGTGAGGGCGCCGGCTCGGGTCTCGGTGGTGCCAAAGGCGGCTCGCAACCGCCGCTCCATCTCGCGAGCGACTTTCAGCGCCAGCAGGCAGCAGAAGACGTGTCCTCGCGTGCGACTCTCCTTGCGCACCCACACCGGTCGGACTTCCAGCAAGCCCGTCTTCAGGGTGCGAAAGTCGCGCTCCACCTTCGCCAGAGAGACATAGCTGTCATGCACCTGTTGCGCGCTCATCGCGGTCGAAGCCACATCGGTGGTCACCACGTAGCAGCCGGCCAACTCCAGCGCGCGGGTGATCGCCTCCTCTCTCCGTTCCAGCTTCAACTGCGTGCCGTCCAATTTGATCTCCACCAGGCCGGTCAGCTTGTACCGCTCCACCCAGGCCGTCATCGCCCGCTGTCCGGCTTCGGGCTGGCAGCGAGGATGCGTCCGCACCTGCTCGTTGCGCGCCGCGATCTTCGCTTCCAGCTTCGCCAGCTTGTCTTCCAGCCGACCCTGCTCGCGCCGGGCCTCGGACTCGTTCTTGCGCAAAATGTAGCGCACCCCTTCGGCTTCCACCTCGCACACCTGCTCGCTGAACAGATTGAGTTGCAAGGTGCCTTGACCCAGCAGGCGGCGAATCTGAGGGTCGGTCAGTGCGGTGATATACCGCAACCCGGCGGCACTCAGCGCCTGCCTCCCCTGGCTTTTCACCATCCCCCGATCCCCGACGAAGACCAATTCGCTCACCCCGAATTGCTCTTGCAAAATCTTGATCTGTTCCACCACCGTCGTGGGATCACTGCGGTGGCCCTCGAACACCCGCACCGCCAGCGGCTCGCCTTCCTCGTCCGCCAACAGGCCAATGACGATCTGTAGCTTCCCCCGCTTCCCGTCCCGGTTATAACCGTACTCCCCCAACTCGTTCTTCTCTCCTTCCAGATAACTGCTCGTCACGTCGTAGAGAAACAGCCGGGGCGGTTGGCCGCGACGAGCCAGATAACGGCGATACAGCGCCTTCTCCATCCGCTCCTGCCGCGCGGCCAGATCATCCAGGGCGGCATACAAATCGTCTTCGTCGAACTTCCCCAGACCCAGCACTTCACC